>X355_Hoffmanns_Two_toed_Sloth__coassemble_1873_pt1 | contig 60477 bp, 60 predicted proteins | sample X355_Hoffmanns_Two_toed_Sloth__metabat2_high_PE_003 | metagenome-assembled genome bin X355_Hoffmanns_Two_toed_Sloth | reverse complement strand
CCCAGGACCATAGAATTCTAATAGGGTCAAGGCTGGCCGTAAGGCCACCCACAAATAGATACCCACTGGCAAAGCCGGTGGTTCTTCAAAAAGCCTAAAAGGCTTTCCTACTAGCTACGCCTTAAAGGCGTATATGAATTCTTTCTCTTGCGACGGGGATGGGTGCTTAACTTATCCCCGTCTTTCTATTTCACCGCTTTGCTTGTTGCTAACTTCTACCTATTTTCTCCTGCGAAGTGTTACCAACTACGTTGTTTTCATTACGGGAGTTTATTTTGTTCATCGCTTAAGCTCTTTGGAACCTCCGGCACAGCCGGAGGTTTTCAGTCTACAAAAAAGTCCGCTCCCCCGTGAGAGCGGACTTTTTTGCGCCTTGACCCTATTCGATTTCTATGGCACCCGTCCCGTAGGGACACCTTATTCCTCCGTCTCCGCCGCGCGGCTCTCCTCTCTGCTATGGAAACTTATGGTAATTGTCTAAATTCTTCTTGACATTTGCGTAAAAAAGGCAAAAAAGCAGGAAACACTTACCGCTTGTATCCCATGGAAGATTCCTGTAGAATCAAAGTGGTTACAAAAAGTTACAAAGGATGTGATGGCATGAAACGAATTCTGGCCGCGGTGGGATGTGCGCTGATCCTCAGCCTGTCCCTTCCCGCCTCCGCCGCTGCCGCTGCCGCGCCCGCCTTGATCGTCGATGGCGTCGATCGCACGGCGGAAGCTATGACCACCACGCGCAACGGTACGACCTACGTCTCCCTGCGGATGGTATCAGCCGCTTTGGACGCCAGTTCCGTCGTTTCCTGGGAAAACGGCGTCGCCCGGGTACAGACAGCGCAGTTGTCCCTGACCGCAAAGCCGGGAGACAACTACATAGTGGTCAACGGAAAGAAAGTATCGGTCCCCACAGGCGTTCAACTCACCCAGGGGCGTACACTGGTGCCCGTGCGTCCTCTGGCCGAGGCCTTCGGAGCAGCGGTCTACTGGAACCCCCTGAACGGAACTGTCAGCCTGATCAGCGCCCCGTCCGACCGCGGCGGAAATTACGATCCCGACGAGCTGTACTGGCTCTCCCGCATCATTTCCGCCGAAAGCCGGGGAGAACGCCTGGAGGGACAGATCGCTGTTGGCAATGTGGTGCTCAACCGGGTCGCCAGCGCTGAATTCCCAAACAGCATCTATGACGTTATTTTTGATGATCAATGGGGCGTTCAGTTTGAACCTGTCAGCAATGGGACCATCTACCAAACGCCGACAGAACAAAGTGTGCTGGCCGCCAAGCTCTGCCTGGAGGGTGTCAACGTTATCGGCGACAGCCTCTACTTCCTCGCCCCCGCCCTGGCTCAGAGCTTCTGGATCGTCGATAGCCGGGAGTATGTGGCCACCATCGGCTGTCACCAGTTTTACAAGTAAAACATCTTTGGATAGTAAAACGTCCGGTCTGAGCCCGGACGTTTTACTATTATAATTATAATGTACTCTTATGCCTTCCCGTGGAGCTTTGCCGCCCGCAGAGTGTTTTCCATCAGCATGGCCCGGGTCATGGGGCCGACGCCGCCGGGAACTGGTGTAAAGTAAGAAGACTTTTCATATGTTTCACGGCAGCAGTCTCCGCAGAGCTTGCCGTTCTCATCCCGGTTCATCGCCACATCCACAATGACCGCCCCCTCCTTCACCATGTCCGGGGTGATCAGGCCGGTCTTGCCCACGGCGCATACCAGGATATCCGCCCGGCGGCACTCTTCGGCCAGATCAGGGGTCTTGGAATGGCAGATGGTGACGGTGGCGTCCTTCTGCAGCAAGAGCATAGCCTGAGGCTTACCCACAATATTGGAACGCCCCAGCACGACACAATGCTTGCCGGCGGGGTCCACGCCTCCCTCCTCCAGCAGAGCCATGACACCGGCGGGGGTGCAGGGCAGAAAGCTGGCGTCTCCTGTCAGCAGCTTGCCTACGTTCATGGGGTGGAAGCAGTCTACGTCCTTACCGGGATCAATGGCCATCAGCACCGCCTTTTCGTCAAATTGGGGCGGCAGGGGCAATTGCACCAGAATGCCGTCGATATCGGCGCGGCCGTTCAGCACCCCGATCAGCTCCAGCAGCTCCTCCGGCGCTGTTTCTGCGGGCAGGGCGTACTCCTCACTGTAAAAGCCGCATTCCTCGCAATCCTTGCGCTTGCTGGTCACATAAACTCGGGAGGCCTGATTGTCTCCCACCAGAATGACGGCCAGGCCGGGCTTTTGAGAAAGCGTTTTTGCTTCACAGGCAATGCGCGCCTTGACCTTGGCCGACAGTTCCTTTCCATCAAGAATCTTCGCTGACATCTTCCGTTGTCTCCTTTTCTTTGATTTGATCCACATACAGGGGCTTCAGCCCGGTTCTTTTCAGGCGCAGAAGCACGTATACCATGATACCAAGCGCGGCCAGGGCGGACGCGCCCGCCAGAAGCTGGGACACCCGCAGGCCAGTGCCCAGAACGTACAGGCTGTCAGTCCGCAGCCCCTCGATCCAGAAGCGGCCGATGCCGTACCAGGCCACATAAGACAGGAACATCTGGCCGTCAAATTTCCGGCAGCGGGCGACGACCAGCGCGATGAGCAGCAGCCCGATCAGGTTCCACACAGATTCGTAGAAAAAGGTGGGATGTACGCCCAGGGCGCCGCTGCTGACGATCTGTTCGTAGGCTTCGGCGTCCACCAGGCTGTTGTTCAGCAGGTAATTGGCCACATTGGGGCCCGCCATGCGCCAGGGCACGTCGGTCACGCTGCCAAAGGCCTCCACGTTGACAAAATTTCCCCAACGTCCCGCGATCTGGCCAATCAGCAGGCCCATGCAGCACAGGTCGGCAAGGGCCGGGAAGCTGATCTTCTTGACCCTGCTGACCACAAACGCGGTGAGCACGCCCACGATCACGCCGCCGTAGATGGCCAGACCGCCGTCCCAGATGCGCACGATGCGCCGCAGGGTCTCTCCCAGGTCCCCCTCCACATAGTAGAGGTTGGAGAACTCAAAGATCACATAGTACAGCCGGGCGCCGATAATGCCCAGCGGCACGGCAAAAAAGAGCATATCGATCAAATCATCCTGCTTGATGCCGAAGCGGCTGCTCTGCCGGCAGCACCAGAGTACTGCCAGCAGAAAGCCCGCCGCGATGATCGCCCCATACCAGTGGATCCCAAAGCTGTCCGTGATGGACAGAAGGATCGGGTTCAGATGAAATTCCAGCCCCAGGCCGGGAAAGGTCACGATCTTTTCCATTACGCGTCCTCCTTGGGGGCGACGATGGACAAAGCGGTGCGCTCCGGTGTGATCCAGCGGCGAATGCACGCCTCCACGTCCGCTTTCCCGATCTGGTCATAGACATCGGGGAAAGAAAAATAATCCTCTCCCGCAAAGTGGGCCTGGGCCAGCTCCACACAGATCTGTTCAAAGGAGTTCAGGCTGCGCACCCGGCTGCCGTAGGCGGCCTTTTTCAGGCGCTCCCAAAAATCTTCGTCGATCCCCTCCTCTCCCATGCGTCTGGCGGCGTCCAGCACCGCCTGGCGCACCGCCTTGGGGTTGGGGCTTTCCCCGCCGGCGCAGAGGAACGCGCAGCCGGGATAATCCTCGTACTCACAGGAAAAGCTCTTGTTCACCAGGCCCTTTTCGTACAGTTCGGCATACAGGGCGCTTGATGTGCCCATCAGCGCTTCGCAGGCCAGCTCGCCCTCCAGGGCCTGACGCAGCTTGCCCGCGCCGTCCTCCGGAGGCGGGTCCGCCTTGAAGCCCAGCAGGAAAAGGGGCGTCGCCACCGCCATGTCAGTCTTCACCTCGGGCGCGGCCACAGTGCTCGGCTCCTCGCCCCCGTGGTCCCGGCCGATCTCGGCTCCGCCGCCCGTGGGCAGGATCTCCCGGGCAATTTCCACGATCCGCTCAGGGTCCGCATTGCCCGCCACACACAGGACCATGTTGGACGGATGATAGAACGCCTTGTGGCAGGCATACAGGGTCTGATCGGTGATCTCGGCGATGGACTCCTTGGTACCGATAACCGAGATCTTAACCGTATGGTTCTGATACAGGCAGTTGGTCAGGTTCATATATACCCGCCAGTTAGGGTCGTCCTCCACCATGCGGATCTCCTGGCCGATGATGCCCTGCTCCTTATCTACGCTCTCCGGGGTAAACCAGGGAACGGATACGAAGGAAAGCAGCGTTTTCAGGTTGTCCTCAAATTTCTCAGTACACTCAAAATAATAGCCGGTGATGGCGTTGCTGGTGAACGCGTTGGGCGACGCGCCGTTGGCGGCCAGGTCTTGCAGGGCGTTGCCGTCCTCGGTGTCAAACATCTTGTGCTCCAGGAAATGGGCTACCCCTTCCGGGGTGTCGTGCCACCGGCCATCCAATTGAAAACGCACATCCATGCCTCCGTAGCTGGTGGCGAAAAAGGCGTAATACTTGCCGAACTCCGGTTTGGGGTCCACATAGATGTGCAGACCGTTCTCCAGCACCTCATGGTACAGCGTCTCCCCCACCCGGGGATAGTTCTTCCGCTCCATCCTTTACCCCTCCTTTCCTTTCAGGAAGTAGACGGCGTCCAGCGCTAATTTCCCCGCCACGCGGATCACCTGCTCCGCGGTGACCCGCTCCACCGCCCGGGCCAGCTCGTCCGGCTTCCGGCTCACTCCCGCCGCGACCCGGGCCTGCCAGTAGGCTTCCAAAAGGCCCTGGCTGTCCTCATAGGTGGTCAGTCTGCTGACCTCCGCCCGGCGGGCGGCCTCCAGCTCCTGATCGGTAAAGTCACCGTTGACGCACGCCTGAAACTGGGCCAGGATCTCCTCTTTGGCCCGTTCGGCCTTGTCAAACTCGATCCCCGAGGAGACCAGCATCAGCCCCTTCTGAATGTCCAGAATGGAGCTGGCGTAGTAGCACAGGGACAAGCGCTCGCGCACATTCATAAAGAGCTTGGAGGTGGTGGTGCCGCCATAGATATCGTTGAGCACCAGCAGGGCAGGGTATTCCTCCGACCGGATGGTGACGCCGCCCGTGCGCCAGCCCAGAGTCAGCTTGCCCTGGGTCACGTCCAAAGTATCCTCAAAGGAGCGCACCTCTTCCACTGCGTGCACAGCGCAGTCACAGGCGGACAGTTGGACAGCGGCGCGCTCCGGCAGGCTGCTGAGTGCGTTCTTCAACGCCTTTTCCACGCGTTCCATGGGCGCGGAGCCGCAGTAGTACAGGGCGATGGGGGCCGTGCGCAACAGGGTCTGATAGCGCTCCCAGAGCTGTTCCGGACCAATGGCGGTCGCCTCATCGGCAAAACCCAGCTTGTCCAGGCCGTACGGCTCCCCTTCGCACATCTGCTCTGTCAGGCGCTTAATGGAATACTGCCGCTTTTCGTTGACCTGTGCCCGGATGCGGTCGGCCAGGTTCTTTCCCTCTCCGGACACATAGTCGGCACGGAAAACCCCGTTTTCCAGGGTGGGCCGAAGCAGCAGTTCCCCCATCAGAGCGGCGGCCGGCTCCAGGATCGGGGTGCCGTCGGGGGAAAAGGCGTCGTCCAGAAAGCTCCCCAGAAAGCCCACGCACTGAATCTCACCCTGCTGACGCACCCGGACCTCCAGCGTGCCGCCGCACAGCTCGTCCAGCGCGGCAGCCAGCGACCGGGCGTCCGGGTGATCCTGACTGCCCCGGCGCAGCACCGAGGGCAACAGCGCGTTGGCCGTGACCGTCTCCTTTTGCATGGGCGTCATCAGCGTCAGAGACAGGCAACTGCTTTTGAATTTATCGGTGCGCAGCGCGGTCAGCGTTACGCCCGGAAGCAATTCTTTTTGTATGACCTCCAAAGTCAAGTCTCCTTTCTCTCGGTCTTGGTATTTATCATCTGGGATCGAACAGATATTATAATGCGTATTATACATCATTTTCCCGGAAAGGTATACACATTATTTTGTCCGGATTGACACCGAAAAAATAATCAGGTAAAATATTTTTATTTCATCACAGGGAGGTTTCCACGTATGACTCGAATCGACGTCGATACCGTCGCCGCTGCCGGCGCCGCGAAAGCAGCGTTTTCCCGCGCCCACCCGGGGCGTTACTTGTCCCGCGCCTCCATGGCGGGCGCATTCATTATGGTGGGATCGCTGATCTCCACCCTCTCCGCGGCCTGGTTTTACACGGAGCAGCCCGGTCTTGCCAAGTTGCTGGGCTCGGCTACCTTTTCCGCCGCCCTGATCCTGATCGTCCTGCTGGGCGGCGAGCTGTTCACCGGCGCCAACTTCGTTATGGGCGTCAGCCTGTATGAAAACAAGGTCCCCATCCTTGGCGTTTTGCGGGTATGGCTGTTTTGTTACATCGGCAATTTCATCGGCATTTTCCTGCTGGCCCTTCTGGTGGCCGGTTCCGGGGCCAGCGGTCAGTTAATCGCGTCTTATCTGGCTTTGACGGTACCCGCCAAGCTGTCGGGCGCTTGGTATGCCCTGCTGCTGAAGGGCGTCATGTGCAATTTTTTGGTGTGCGTCGGCGTCTTTGCAGGCTTTAAGCTGAAAAACGAGTCGGGCAAGTGCATTGCCATTATTGCCGTGATCACCACCTTTGTGCTGGCGGGATTTGAACACTCCATCGCCAATATGGCGACCTTTTCTCTGTACGCCCTGCTGGTGCCCGGCGCGGATTTTGGCGGCATTGCCTGGAATATGATCTGGGTCACGCTGGGTAATATCATAGGTGGCGCCGTCCTGCTCGGCCTCCCCGTATGGCTGAGCGCGGAGCCGACATCTGCTCAAAAGGAGTCCTGAACCATGAATTCCAAGCTGAAAGAATACGCCGACCTGCTGGTGCGCATCGGGCTGAATGTGCAGAGCGGCCAGCATGTCAACATTTTTTCCTCCGTGGACTGTGCCGTACTCGCCCGTGCCTGTGCCGAAGCGTGCTACGACGCGGGTGCCCGGGAGGTCACCGTCCTATGGAACGACGATCAAATCAGCCGCATGAAGTACCTGCGGGCGGACGACGCCGTGTTTGACGAAATGCCCGGCTGGCTGAAAATCTTCTACGACAGCGCTTTGGAGAAAAAATGTCCCCACTTGGCCATTGTGGGCGACGACCCGGAATCCATGAAGGGAGTCGATCCCGCCCGCATCCAGCGCTGGCGGCAGACCACCGGCAAGGCCATTGAGAGCTATTACAAGGCCCAGACCAACAACGACTTTCAGTGGCTGGTGGCCGCCTGCCCCACCCCCGCCTGGGCGAACATGGTGTTCCCCGGCGCGGAGGACGCCATGGAGCAGCTTTGGGAGGCGGTGCTTTCCGCCGTCCGCGTCACCGGCGACGGCAAGGCTGTGGAGCGCTGGGCGGAGCATGTCAAGGAGCAGAAAAAGCTGGTGGCAAAGCTGAATGAATACGCCTTTACCACCCTCCACTACCGCAACAGTCTGGGCACTGACCTGACCGTGGGTCTGCCGGAACATCATTTCTGGACGGGCGCAAGCGAGCTGGCGGGCAACGGCGTGGAATTCATTGCCAATCTGCCCACCGAGGAGATCTTCTCCCTCCCCCACAGGGAGCGGGTCAACGGCCGGGTATACGCCTCCAAGCCCCTGTCCCTGAACGGCAATCTGGTGGACGGCTTCTGGCTGGAGCTGAAGGACGGCAGGATCGTAGACCTCCATGCCGACGTGGGCGAGGAATATTTGCGTAAGAGCATCACTTTGGACGAAGGCTCTTCTTATCTGGGCGAGGTGGCTTTGGTGCCCTACGACTCCCCCATCAGCAACACGGGTCTGCTGTTCTACGAGACCCTGTTTGACGAAAACGCCGCCTGCCACTTCGCCTTTGGCGAGGCGTACCCCTGCATCCGCGGCGCCGACAAGCTCTCTCCCGACGAGCAGAAGGCACTGGGCATCAACCAGTCCATCAACCATGTGGATTTTATGGTCGGCACCGCCGACTTGGAAATTATCGGCACCACTCATGACGGGCGGGAGATCAAGGTGTTTGAACACGGAAACTTTGCCCTTTAACGCAGATCGAACGGAACCGGAGGCGCCGTATGTTGGATGCTGTTTTTGAGATCATATTAGACATCGTGTTGGAAGGCGCTCTAGAAGCGGCCGGTTCCAAAAAGGGTCCGATGCCCGTTCGCATTATTCTGGCCGGCATGATCTTACTGATGATGCTTGCCGTGGTCGCTCTTGTGTTTTGGGCCGGCGTAAGCAGCCGAAGTGTTATTCTCATTTTGATCGCGGCCGCCATGCTGGTCGGCCTTGCATATCTGTGTTGTACTAAAGTGAGACAGTTTAAGAGAAAAGGTTAAGCGAAGGGCCAGTTCACGCGAACTGGCCCTTCGTCCATTGTCAGTCGAAAAACTTCCCCTTGTAAAAGTTCTCATTTCCAAGTTTCTTTGCTGTCATCCGAAACATCACACAGCCATCTGGGCAGACAACATCCTTGCTGTACTTGCTGCTGCCGCCGATATTCTCCAGATCTCCGCCGCTTCTGACCGCCTCCATGATGGGGAACATGACCAGCATTACTTTAGAGCAGATGCCCTGTCCGTCCGAATTGACCGGACAGCCATAGGTGCAGGTGTACTTATCCCCCACTTCCTCACCGTTTCGGCAATACCGCTCTGTGCGGTTCCCGCGAAGAAAGCCGGTCACCTCGATCTCCCACTCATACTCCTCATCATACCATTTTTTCATGGCGGACCTCCAAATTCCAGCTTTTTTGATTTTATCCTACCATACTCCATGGTGCATGACAAGAAATTCTGATAAAATCGGCGCTCACATTTGCGGCGATCATTCCAAAACAGAAAGTATAATTCCCCCTTGACAAATCGCAGAATTTGGTGTATAGTATCCATTCGTAAAGGTCATTGACTTTACACAATATCTTGTGGAGGTGCCCCTATGAAGAATCAGGCTTACCGCATGACGATGCTCTACGACTTCTATGGGGAGCTTTTGACGGAACGTCAGCAGGAGTTTTTCGACCTCTACTATAATGAAGACCTGTCTCTGGCCGAGATCGCCGAGAACTACGGCATCAGCCGTCAGGGCGTGCGCGACGTGATCGTCCGCGCCGAGGGCATCATGACCGAGATGGAGGATAAGACCGGCATCATCAAGCGGTTTCACTTGATGCAGGGTCAGCTCTCTTCCGCTTCGGAAAAGCTGGATCAGATCATCTCCATCAACAGCGACAAGTATTATGACCGAGAGTTGGACACCCTGGCCCGCGAGGTCAAGGATACCATCGAGCAGATGAAGCAGGAGTGATCCATGGCATTTGAAGGATTGACTGAAAAACTTTCCGCTACCTTCAAGCGTCTGCGCGGCAAGGGCCGCCTGTCGGAAGCCGACGTCAAGGAGGCCATGCGCGAGATCCGCCTGGCCCTGTTGGAAGCCGACGTCAGCTTCAAGGTAGTGAAAGAATTCGTGGCCAAGGTCACCGAGCGGGCGGTGGGTTCCGATGTGCTGGAAAGCCTGACTCCCGCCCAGATGATCGTCAAGATCGTCAACGAGGAGCTGACCGCTCTCATGGGCGGCGGCGAGACCAAGCTGACCATCTCGTCCTCTCCCCCCACCGTGGTCATGCTGGTGGGTTTGAACGGTGCGGGCAAGACGACCAACGGCGCTAAGCTGGCGGGCCTGATGAAAAAGCAGGGCAAGCGCCCCCTTCTGGTGGCCTGTGATACCTTTCGTCCCGCCGCCATCCATCAGTTGGAGGTAGTCGGCGGACAACTGGACGTTCCTGTGTTCCAGATGGGTCAGATCGACCCGGTGGACATTGCCAAGGCGGGCATTGAGCACGCCAAAAAGCACGGCAACGACATGGTCTTTCTGGATACCGCCGGCCGTCTCCATGTGGACGAGGAGCTGATGGATCAGTTAAAGGTCATGAAGGCCGCTGTGAACCCCACTGAGATCCTGCTGATCGTGGACGCCATGATCGGTCAGGACGCGGTGAACGCCGCCAAGGCCTTTGACGACGCGCTGGACATTACCGGCGTGATGCTGACCAAGCTGGACGGCGACGCCCGCGGCGGCGCGGCCCTCTCCATCAAAGCGGTCACCGGAAAGCCCATCAAGTTTGCCGGTGTAGGCGAAAAGCTGGACCAAATCGAGGTGTTTCACCCCGACCGCATGGCCTCCCGCATTCTGGGCATGGGCGATGTGCTCTCCCTGATCGAAAAGGCTGAGGCCTCCTTCGACGCGAAAAAAGCCGCCGAACTGGAGCAGAAGCTGCGCAAAAACAAGTTCACCCTGGCCGATTTTTACGACCAGTTGGTCCAGATCAAGGGCATGGGTTCCCTGAACGATATCATGGGAATGCTCCCCGGCATGAACGCCAAGGCGCTGGAAGGCGCGACCGTGGATGAAAAGGCCCTGGCCCGCACCGAGGCCATCATCCTCTCCATGACCCCCGAGGAGCGGGAAAATCCCTCCATTCTGGGCAGCAGCCGCAAAAAGCGCATCGCCGCCGGCAGCGGCACCCAGGTGGTGGACATCAACCGGCTGCTGAAGCAGTTTGAGATGATGCAGCAGATGACCAAGCAGTTTTCCGGAAAGGCCATGAAGCGCGGCCGCTTCGGAAAGATGAAGGGCTTCCCCTTCGGATAAGTTGGTTCGTATCCCCCGCTGGATACTTCCATTGATACAGATGCTACTATTTTTGGAGGTGAAAATACCATGGTGAAAATCAGACTGCGCCGTATGGGCGCGAAGAAGTCTCCCTTCTACCGTATCGTCGTGGCCGACTCCCGCTATCCCCGCGATGGCCGTTTTATCGAGGAGATCGGCACGTATGACCCCCGCGTCAATCCCGCCGCGATCAAGGTGGACGCCGAGCGCGCCCAGGCTTGGATCAAGACCGGCGCTCAGCCCACTGAGACGGTGAAGGCTCTGCTGAAGAAGGCCAACGCCATTTAATGCGCAAGGAGGCCTCGGCAATGAAGGAACTTCTCACCTACATCGCCCGGAATCTGGTGGAGCACCCCGACTCGGTGAATGTCACCGAGGTCGCGGGCGCGGGCGAGACCATCCTGGAGCTGCGTGTCCACCCCGACGACATGGGTAAGGTGATCGGCCGTCAGGGCCGTATCGCCAAGGAGATCCGGGCGCTGATGCGCTCGGTCGCTCAGCGTCAGGGCAAAAAGGTAAACGTAGAGATCATGGACTGAAAAGCAGCGGGGCCGTTCCCCGCTGTTTTTTCAATTGGAGGGATTCTCCCATGCAAAAAAAATTTCTGGAAGCGGGACAAATCGTCAACACCCACGGAATCAAGGGCGAGGTCAAAATCGTCCCCTGGTGCGACACGCCGGCATTTCTCTGCGATTTTGATGTCCTCTATCTGGACGGAACGCCCGTCCGGGTGGAACAGTCCCGGCCCCACAAGGCCAACGTCATCGCCAAGCTGGCCGGTGTGGACGACGTCAACGCTGCCATGCGCCTGAAAAACAAGGTCGTCTCCATTGACCGCAGTCAGGTGGAGCTGCCCGAGGGCCGCCATTTTATCGCCGACCTGATCGGCCTGGAGGTGCGCGACGCCGACAGCGGCACCGTTCTGGGTACCGTTGCCGATGTGCTGACTCCGCCCGCCAATGAGGTCTATGTGGTCAAGGGCCGCGGCCGGGAATACATGATCCCCGCTGTAGATGAATTTCTGGCGGAGACCAACATCGAAGGCGGGTATATCCGGGTGCACCTGATCGAAGGGATGGAAATCTGATGTATCAAATCGACATCATGACCCTGTTTGATGAAACGGTAGGCGACATGATGAACGAGTCCATCCTGGGCCGGGCGCAGGAGCGGGACTACATTCGCATTGAGGCCCACCAGATCCGGGACTACACCCTGAACAAGCAGAAGCAGGTGGACAACTACCCCTACGGCGGCGGCCGCGGGGCGGTCATGCAGGCCGACCCGCTGTATCAGTGCTGGAAGCACATCACCGACACCTACGGTCCCGGCCACACCATCTACATGTCCCCCGCCGGGAAGACCTTTGATCAGACCCACGCCAAGCGTCTGCTGAACGATTACGACCATCTGATCCTGGTGTGCGGCCATTACGAGGGCATCGACGAGCGCTTCATTGAGGAATGCGTGGATGAGGAGCTGTCCATCGGCGATTTTGTCATGACCGGCGGCGAGCTGCCCGCCATGTGCGTGGCCGACGCGGTGGCCCGCATGGTGCCCGGCGTCCTCCCCGACCCGGAGTGCTTTGAGGAGGAGAGCCACTTCAACGGAATGCTGGAGTATCCCCAGTATTCCCGCCCCGAAGTGTGGCACGGCCGCGCCGTGCCGCCCATCCTTCTGTCCGGACACCACGCCAATATACAGAAATGGCGGCGCAAGCAGTCCATCTTAAGAACCCGCCAGCGCCGCCCGGATATGTATAAAAAATTGGATCTTTCCTCCAAGGCGGACCAAAAGCTATTAAAAGAGCTGGAGGACGAGGAGCAAGGATCATAATCGCCGCCGTCACATTTGGATAAAAGTTTCCCTATCAAGTCTGGTTTGCACAACCGCAAACCAGACTTTTCGTTTATTGCGTGAACAAAATCATATGCAGATGCTCTTCCAGGATTTTAATGTATTAAAATAAATTTTTAATGTTTTTTATTAAAAACCATTTGACAAACGATAATCTTTGGGCTATTATATTCTTACAAAGCAAAAGGAGGTCTTTTTCAATGGATAAAAACAGCGCAAAGTTAAACAGGGCCGCGGCGGTGATCGCAAAAATCATGGAGGTTTTTCACTGGGTCGCCGTGGGGTTACTGCTTGTCAGCCTGATCGTGTATTTTGTGGATGAAAAGCTGCTGAAATACTGCATGGATCTTGGAAACGGAGAATTTGCGGTTTCAGGGTATTCGATCCACGTGCTGAATGACAGCGGCGATCTGATCCCGGGGGCGTTCGTATCGGCTCTGATCATCGGGATCCTTGTATGCGGACTGATGGCGATGGTTTTCCGCAATATTGATTTGATCTTTAAAACCACCGCGGGAAAAACAAAGTTTTCCCAAGGCACGACGCCCTTTCAGCCCGATAATGTACGTATGCTCAGAGAAATCGGGATCTTTGCCATCGCGATCCCCGTTGCGGAAGGGATCTGTGATGGGATCGTAAAGCTGGTGGTCGGTCACGACGCCGTGGAATCCTCGGTTTCCACCGTCGGGATCGTCTTTGGGGTCGCGCTGCTTTGTCTGTCGCAGTTTTTCGCCTATGGCGTGCAGCTTCAAAACGACTCTGACGGTCTGCTTTGATTTGGGTGCGAAATGGGTAAGATCATTTTAAAACTTGACGTCATGATGGCGGAGCGGCATATGTCGCTGAACGAGCTTGCGGAAAAAGTCGGCATATCAAACGTCAATCTGTCAAAGATCAAAAACAACAAGGTCAGCGCGGTCCGGTTTTCCACGCTCGCGGGAATTTGCGAGGCGCTGGACTGTACGCCGGGCGATGTATTAAAATATATCAGCGATTGACCCTCGGCTGCCGACATCACTGTAAGCAGACAGCCGCAAATAACATAAGGGAGACGCCCTCTTACGAGGCGTCTCCCTTATATTTTTGATTACTTTGAAAAAGCCTTAATCCTCGTTATCCCAGTTATGGTACACATGCTGAACGTCGTCGTTCTCCTCCAGCAGATCGATCAGCTTTTCCATGTTCCGGATGTCGTCCTCGCTCTCCAGCTTGACGTAGTTCTGGGGGACCATCTCCACAGCAGCGGACAGGAATGTATAGCCCTTGCCCTGCAGGGTCTCCAGCACTGCGCCGAAGTCCTCGGGCGTGGTGGTGATCTCAAACACCTCGTCGTCCGCCTCGAAATCGGCGGCCCCGGCGTCCAGAGCATCCATCATGACGGTGTCCTCGTCCAGATCCTCCCGCTCCATGACCAGCACGCCCTTCTGGTCAAAGGACCAGGAGACGCAGCCGGTGGCGCCCAGGCCCTTGCCGTACTTGTCCAGCAGGTGGCGCACTTCGGGCGCGGTACGGTTGCGGTTGTCGGTCAGAGCCTCCACGATGACGGCCACGCCGGAGGGACCGTAGCCCTCGTAAGTAACGTTCTCATAGTTGTCCCCGGCGCCCGCGCCCAGGGCCTTTTCGATGGTGCGCTTGATGTTGTCGTTGGGCATGTTGACCGCCTTGGCCTTGGCGATCACGGTAGCCAGGCGGGAGTTGTTGGCGGGGTCGCCGCTGCCGCCGGTCTTGACGGCCACGATGATCTCACGGGCTACCTTGGTAAAGGCCTGAGAACGCTTGGCGTCCATGGCCCCTTTTGTTTTCTGAATATTATGCCATTTGGAATGACCGGACATGATATCCTTCCCTTCTCACAAATTCGCTAAATATTGTACCATAGGCTTTTCCAATTAGCAAGAGTTACAGATAAGAAAATACCTCTTTATGGCACCGGGAGAGCAGAATCTCCGCCTCCGGGAAGCCCTCCTTCAGCCAGGAGACCAGCACCGGGCACACCACATTCTCCGTGGGGTAGTGACCGGCGTCGATCAGATTCAGCCCCATGGCCTTCGCGTCCAGGAAGCCGTCATATTTCACATCGGCGGTCACAAAGGTGTCGCACCCGGCGGCCAGCACATCCTTCATGGAACCGGAGCAGCTCCCCCCGCCCACAGCGACTTTTCGCACCGGCCGCCCGGCGTCCACATAGCGCACGCCGTTGGAATTCAGCTTTTCTTTTACCGCGGCGGCAAACTCTGTCAGGGAGACAGGGCCGCCCGGAAGGACCCCGGTCCGTTCGATGCCGAAGGCCGTCCCGTCCTGATAAGTCCCGTATGTTTTTAGCAGCGCGGTATCGGTCAGCCCCAGCGCTTCCGCCAGGGCGTCGTTTACCCCGCCTTGGGCGGCGTCCAGATTGGTATGGGCACAGATGGCGGCGATCCCGTTTGTCACCAGGGCCAGCAGCTTTCTGCCCAGAATGGTCTCGTCCGTGACGGACTTTGCCCCTTCCCAAATCACCGGATGGTGGGAAACGATCAGCTCCGCCTGAACTTCCGCCGCCTCCCGCGCCACCTGTTCCGTGATGTCCAGCGCCACCAGGATGCGGCTCACCTGCCGCTCTCCCCGGCCCACCAGGAATCCCGCGTTGTCAAAGCCAAGCTGGGAGCTGAACGGCGCTTTGCCGTCCAGAAAGCGGTAAACTTCCTTTACTGTTGCCATGCGTCCCACTCCTTTTTCATCTCGGTCAGGCCGTTGAGGATCCCGGTCAGCCGCGCTATGGCGGCTTCCTCCTTTTTGGCGGCGGCCCGCTGTCCCTCCAGGGCACGCCGAGCCTTGGCCGCCATATGATCCAAGAATTCTCCCCGCAGACGGTCCCGGCTCTGCCGCCCGGCCCACAGCTCGGCCGGAGTCAATGGTCCCATCTCCCCTGCCCTGACCAGAAAAATAGTGTAAAGTGTTTTTCCATCACGGGCAATGTGCTCTTGTTCAATGGTATATCCGTTGACGGAAAGCCACTGGCGCAGGTCAGGCTGGGAGCTCATGGGCTGGAGGATCAGTGTGATCTCCTGCTCCCTGGTCCACGGCGCGGCCGCCAAAATGTGCACGATCGTCTCGCCCCCCATACCGGCAATGGCAATGGCGTCGGCCTCGCCTGGGCGCAGGCCGGTCAGGCCGTCGCAAAGCCGAAAGTCCATCCGGTCGGCCACGGCGTATTTCTCCGCCGTCTCCCGCGCCCGTTCCAGCGGTCCCGGACGCAGGTCGGCGGCGATGGCTTTTTCAATCACGCCGTTCCGGATCAACCAGACCGGCAAGTAGGCGTGGTCGGTGCCGATATCGGCAAAACGGGCGCCGCGGGGCACCAGCTCCGCCGCCAGGCGCAGACGAGGCGATAATTCCATGGGTCTCCCCTTTCAACGGGTACACGGGAAAAGGAGCGGCTTTGCCGCTCCTTTTCCCGTGTACGAAATTCTTATTCCGCGGTCAAGCTGTTCAGCTTCTCCAGCAGTTCGTTCACATCCACACCGTGCACCATGCAGGCCTCCTCCACGGTCTCTCCGCGGGAGGCGGGGCAGCCCAGGCAGTGCATGCCGATGGAGAAAAAAATCGGAGCGGTCTGGGGCGCAATGTCCAGAATATCGCCGATGATCGTATCTTTTGTGATTTGAGCCATAGTGTAAAAACCTCCAAAATTCGGGATGGTGGTATTATACCCGAATCCCTGGCGAAAATCAAGCCTTTCCGTCGCAGCCCAGCACATGGATCAGCTTGTGCTTGACCAGCTCCTTGATGTTGGCGCGGGCGGGCTTGAGATACTCCCGGGGATCAAACTTGTCGGGGTGCTCATCGAAGAACTGACGGATGGTGCCGGTCATGGTCAGCCGCAGGTCGGAGTCGATGTTGATCTTGCACACGGACAGGGACGCGGCCTTGCGCAACTGGTCCTCGGGGATGCCGATGGCGTCGGGCATCTTGCCGCCGTGCTCGTTGATCATTTTCACATACTCCTGGGGCACCGAGGAAGAGCCGTGGAGCACGATGGGGAAGCCGGGCAAACGCTTGGAGACCTCCTCCAGCACGTCGAAGCGCAGGGGCGGGGGGACCAGGATCCCCTTCTCATTGCGGGTGCACTGGGCGGGCGTAAACTTGTAAGCGCCGTGGCTGGTACCGATGGCGATGGCCAGGGAGTCGCAGCCGGTCTTGCTGACGAACTCCTCCACTTCCTCGGGGCGGGTGTAGGAAGAGTCCTCGGCGGCGACCTTCACTTCATCCTCCACACCGGCCAGAGTGCCCAGCTCGGCCTCCACCACCACGCCGCGGTCGTGGGCGTACTCCACCACCTGCCTGGTGATCTCGATATTCTCCCGGAAGGGCTTGGAGCTGGCGTCGATCATGACGGACGTAAAGCCGCCGTCGATGCAGCTCTTGCAGGTCTCAAAGGTGTCGCCGTGGTCCAGATGCAGGACGATGGGCAGACCGGTCTCGATCACCGCGGCTTCCACCAGCTTCATCAGATAGGTGTGGTTGGCGTAAGCCCGGGCGCCCTTGGACACCTGCAGGATCAGGGGGGCGTTGACCTCGGCCGCGGCCTCGGTGATGCCTTGCACGATCTCCATGTTGTTGACGTTGAACGCGCCGATGGCATAGCCGCCATCATAGGCCTTTTTAAACATTTCCGTCGAGGTTACCAATGGCATAACGGACATCTCCTTTTCAATTGAATTTGAAATAATTTTACCATTTGCGATTGATAATTGCAAGAGTCCATGCTATGATTACTATGATTAAATCGCCACCAAACAGTACCACATTTTAATATGGAGGTCATCAATATGAGTCAATTGAAGGGAACCTGCATTATCGGGCAGTCCGGCGGTCCCACCGCCGTCATCAACGCCAGCGCCCAGGGCGTGATCCAGGCAGCGCTGGCCAGCGACAGCATCACCCGCGTGCTGGGCGCCGCCCACGGCATCAAGGGCGTTTTGGACGATAAGCTCTACGACATGGGACAGGAAGATCCCGCGGAGCTTGACCTGCTCCAGTATACCCCCTCCTCCGCTCTCGGCTCCTGCCGCTACAAGCTGGCCGATCCCGACAAGGACGACACCGATTATCAGCGTATTCTGGAAATTTTTAAAAAGTACGATGTGCGCTATTTCTTCTACAACGGCGGCAACGACTCCATGGATACCTGCAACAAGATCTCCAAGTATATGCAGAAGGTCGGCTATGAATGCCGCATCATGGGCGTGCCCAAGACCATCGACAACGACCTGTTCGGCACCGACCACTGCCCCGGCTTTGCCTCCGCCGCTAAGTATATCGCCACCTCCTGCGCCGAGGTCTGGCAGGACGCCCATGTGTATGACACCGGCATGGTCACCGTCATTGAGATCATGGGCCGCCACGCGGGCTGGCTGGCCGGCTCCGCCGCCCTGGCTTCTCTGACCGGCTGCGGCCCCGACCTGGTCTACCTGCCCGAGGTGGACTTCGATATGGAGCAGTTTCTGGCCGATGTAAAGCGGATCTACGACAGCACCGGCAAGTGTCTGGTGGCCGTGTCCGAGGGCATCCATTATGCGGACGGCACCTTCGTCTCCGAAGGCGAGACCTCCGCCACCGACGGCTTCGGCCACGTGCAGTTGGGCGGTCTGGCTGTCCGCCTGGCCGAGCGGATCAAGCAGGAAACCGGCGCCAAGGTGCGCGGCATCGAGTTGTCCCTGCTCCAGCGCTGCGGCGCCCATCTGGCCTCTCTGACCGACATTGAGGAGGCCAAGCTGGCCGGCCGCACGGCGGTGGAACAGGCCGTGTCCGGCGTGACCGACAAGATGGTGGCCTTCTCCTGCACCCGGGAGGGCGGCAAGTACGCCTGTCGGCCTGTCCTCATCGGCCTGACCGATGTGGCCAACGTGGAGAAAAAGGTGCCCCGTGAGTGGATCAACGCCGCCGGCAACGGCGTGGAGCAGCCCTTTATCGACTACGTGCTTCCTCTGATCCAGGGTGAACCCAGTTTGCCCAGGGAGCACTCCCTCCCCCGCTTTGCAAAACTGAAAAAGGTCTTGACCACCGATTGATCCCGTTTCTCTTCCGGCGGCTTCCTCATTGGAGGGAGCCGCCGGTTGTGCTTTATGGCTAAATATATTCTTGACTTCGATATGGTTTTGGTGTAAGGTGTAAAAAAGATGTTGAAATGAGTGGAAATATGGCTAAACATAACGCCGATGCATAGGAATACAGACGAAGCGCGTTTAGACGCACATCACAAAAAAATGACGGAAACGCCCATTCCAAAGCTGGTCACCCGTCTGGCCATCCCTTCGATCTTTAGTATGCTCGTCACGGCCATTTATAATATGGCGGACACCTATTTTGTTTCTCAGTTGGGGACCAGCGCCGCGGGAGCCGTCGGCGTCGTCTTCTCCTTGATGGCAGTGTTCCAGGCGGTGGGCTTCACCTTGGGGACGGGAGCGGGCAATATCCTGGCCCGGCAAATGGGCGCCAAGGATCCCAACGCCGCCAACTGCAGCGCCAGCACCGCCTTTTTTACCGCCTTTGCCCTTGGCCTGCTGTTCGCCGTTTTGGGCCATGCCTTTATCGAGGACCTGATGCGTGTGCTGGGCGCTACCCAGACCATTTTGCCCTACGCCCTGGCATACGGCCGCTATATCCTGTTTGCGGCTCCCTTTATGTGCTCTTCCTTTGTCATGAACTGCCTTTTGCGCAGCGAGGGCAAGTCTTCCCTCGCTACCATCGGCATCTCCACCGGCGGTATCTTGAATATTATTCTTGACCCGCTCTTTATTTTTACTTTGGACATGAAAACGGCCGGTGCGGCGCTGGCTACCGCTCTGAGCCAGTTTATCAGCTTTCTGCTTCTGCTCGCTTTCTTCCTCTTGAAAAAGAGCAATCTGCGGCTGAGTATCACCAAAGTCGCAAGAACGCCCGCTGTCTATGGGCGCATTCTTCTTACCGGAATGCCCTCCTTCAGCCGACAGGGCCTGTCCAGCATTTCCTCTATGCTGCTCAACCGCGCCGCCCGGTCGTACGGAGACCCGGCTGTCGCCGCCATGAGCATCGTCTCCAAAATCGTCGCGCTCATATTCAGCGCGATCCTCGGCTTCCTGCAGGGCTTCCAGCCGGTGTGCGCCTTTAATTACGGCGCAAAAAAATTCCGTCGTGTCAAAAAAGCAACTTATTTTTCCGGTGTGGTGTGCCTGACAGCCACTATCCTGATCGGCGTGGTCTTTTTCCTGTCCGCCCCCCACATCATCACCGCCTTTCGCCGGGATGATCCCGACGTCATTGCGATCGGTACACTGGCTCTGCGCTTTCAATGTATCGTCTTTCCTCTCAGTACGATCAGCACCATCGCCAATTTTTCTCTTCAAAGCGCCGGTCAATCTGTCTATGCCCTGATCCTCGCATCCTGCCGTCAGGGTATCTTTTTTATCCCTCTGATTTTGATCCTGCCCTCCGTGATCGGTCTGCTCGGCATCCAGATGACTCAGGCTTTGAGCGACGTCTGCACAGTGGCCTTGAGCATTCCTTTCCTGATCCACTTCATTCGTTTGCTGGACCGAAAACAGCGGCTCGTAGAGCAGGACAGCCTGTCCTGCTGATCATACCGCTTATTTCCAGAATTTGATCATGCCATGCGGGAGTTCCCGCATGGCATGATTTTTTACTCAAAAATAAAAATTTTTAGTTGACAGCGCGCGGGAAATGTGCTATCCTATTTTCAGTTAGTTAAGGCTAACTCCCATTTTTCCAAGTGTGTTCGTTTGATACCTCATTTATGCTGGCCCACCTCCCGCCTGATCGCATCCAGTACCAGGCACTGCCCTTGGGGGTAGTAAGAGCAGCGCCCGGTATATGGACTGCCTTAAATGCTCCATCGGCTGCCACTGAAGGAGTCCCGGTATCCGTCACACTTCCCTCCTCCTGAGGACCCTTTCTTGATTCAGCAAAAAGGAGCCGGTTTCCCGGCTCCTTTTTGCTGTTTAGCTGCAGCAATCCTGGATCTCCTTGTAAGTATCCCCCATGCACAGACTGTTGGGCGGGAAGAATTCATCCACCGGGAATTTGACCTGGCGGAACACCTCGCAGGGATCGTCGTCTCCGCCGCAACTGCACTCCTTGTCGGGCAGGCAGTAGTCGTAGGCGGGCATCAGAAGCTGTGTATCCCGCTCCAGGCGGATGATGGAGAACTGACCCAGCGTGACATAGACCCGCTTGCCGTCGCCGCCAAAGCACAGGTCGCTGCCGAAGCAGGCGCAGATACCGGAGGGGACCTCTACCAGCTCGCTGTCGCAGGAGCGGCACTCGCACACCTCGACCAGCTTGGTGTTCAGGACAATAGGGTCGACCGCCTCCACGACGGCGGTGGGCAGATTGCTCTTTCGGACATTCTGCTCATCCAGCCCGTCAAAGACGGCCTCCGAGCTGAAGATCTTTGCCGAGCCCTCGCTGCCGAACAGGATGACCCGCTTATCAAAGACGCACAGTCCGCAGATCTCTACCGGCCGGGAAGCGCCCACAAAGGCGTCCGCCGTCACCCGATAGAAATAGCGCACGTCTACCGTAAAAAAGCCCCGGTTGAAGCCGACCGGCTCCACATCGATGTACACATAAAGCAGCTCGGCCTTTCCGGCCTTCACACTGATGGCCCGATCGATTGCCGCCTGGGACTGCTGGGTCGGGTAAAAGCGCAGATCTTCTACGCAATCTTTATCGTAAGATACAGCGCTTTTGAAGATGTAAAGCCCGGACATTCGTATGTCCGGGCCTCTTCGGGAATAGATTTCGTATCGACCCATCGGCTTTTCCGGTGAGGATAAAAACTTTAGATTCCAAGAACGAGTAAAGCGAGTTGACAAATCATTTGATCGAGTCCTCACCCTTTACCATATTCCCTGCCTGCTCAGTGATTGAGCCACGACCTTCTGAAGGTCCAGGCGGTTTTCCTCCCGCTCTTCCTCCGTCGGCTCTGCCTCTTTATGCAGGGTATAAGCGCGGCTCACACCATCGGCGCCGCAGTCGTAAAAGGTCGCTTCATCGGCCAGCCGCTCAGACCCATCCCGCTCAATGTACTTTGCAAGGCCCTTCCGCCGATACAGCTTTGCTGTAAAGGTCTTTCCCCGTACAGTCTCCTCCCGTTCCTCCACGGTAACGGCCACATCGCCCATGTCAATGATCCCGACGCCAAACAGCGTAGTTGCCTCCAAAGCAATCACCTCTCTGCAGGTCTATGAGATCAAAGGCCCGTCCTATTCTCTGCCGGTACGATGGCAAAGCTCTACGACGGCCGCCGCAGCTATGTGGCCGCCATTTTTTGGAACGATCGCTCCGACCACCTCCGGAAGCGTCCAAAATTTCCAAACCATCTTCTTCAAATTTTTGGCTTGTTCCCCCTTGTCAGGTGTGTTAGAATAAATTGTAAATTTCCTTTTCCAGACTTTTGTGTTTGGGGCATGACCAGGCGAAGCATCGCCCCCGGACTTTGTTCCGCAGCCCAATCATAAAAAAGCCCCGCCGAGCTTGCGGCGCAGGCTGTAATCTTATACAGGATTTAAAAACAGCGGTGCCCGATCCGGGCACCGGAAATGGAGGCGCTGTTATGAAGAATCTGCGGCGTACCTGCGCGGTTGCGCTTGCCACCCTGATGCTTTGTCTCGCCGGCTGCGGCAATCAATACTCCGACGCGGATATCCAGGCCCTTCGGGACGAGGCGTACCAATCGGGCTATGACGCCGGCGTGACCAGCGCGCAAGAGACCAGTTATGCCGAAGGAAAGGAAGCCGGCTATGTCGAAGGCTATGACGCGGGATACGCCGAGGGGCTGGCTGCAGGTTCTGCAGAGGACCCGGGAGAAACAGATCCGGAGGAGCGGGATGTGACGGACACGGAAGAGCAAAACGCCGCTGGTACCGGTACCGGTTCCGCCTCCGGTTCAGACACAGGCAACAATACGCAGACGACGATCCACGGATATTCCGCCGACCGAACGGTCTATGTCAGCAACAGCGGGAAAAAGATCCATCTGATCCCGGACTGCTCCGGTATGAAAAATTATACGACCATGACGCTGGGAGAGGCGGAAGCCCACGGCTATGCCTATTGCTCGAGGTGCTTCTGACCCGCCGCCCCATTAGCAGGAGGTAGGAATGGACGCAGCGCAATACCTTCGAAAATCCCGCATGGAGGAGGGCATGGACACCGAGGAGGTCCTGGCCCGTCACCGGGCCGCTCTGGCTGAGTTCGCGGCGGCCCATGACATCCGTATCCTCGAGACCTACGACGAGGTCAAAAGCGGCGAATCCCTTTACGCCCGGCCTGAGATGCTGCGGCTGCTGGAGGATGTGGAAGCGGGAAAGTATGACGCCGTGCTCTGCATGGATCTGGACCGCCTTTCCCGTGGCCGCATGAAAGATCAGGGCGTGATCTTGGACGCTTTCAAAGAATCCGGAACCTTGATCATCACCCCGGAAAAGACCTACGACCTCTCCGACGAGATCGACGACGAGTTGGCCGAGTTCAAAACCTTCATGAGCCGCCGGGAGTACAAAATCATCAACAAACGGCTGCGCCGGGGCCTGATGCAATCCATCCACGACGGCTGGTATGTGGCTAACGCCCCTTACGGCTACCGTAAGACTACTGTGGATCAACACCCCACCTTGGAAATTGTCGAGGAGGAAGCCCAGCTTGTCCGCATGATATATGATATGTACCTCAGCGGAAGCGGATGTACCAAGATCGCCCGGCATATCAACGCTTTGGGCGCCCATCCCCGCCGGGCTGCCGCCTTTAACCGCTCCACGGTGGCCGTGATCCTGCGCAATCCCACCTATACGGGGAAAATCGTTTGGAATCAGAAGTCCCATATCAAAAAGGGATCCAAGGGCAACCTCAAGCACATTACCATCTATAACCCAAAGGAGAAATGGCTGATCACCGAAGGGCGTCACCCGGCCATTATCGAGCCGGAGATCTACGATCAGGCGCAGGATATCTTTTCCGGCCGCTATTGCCCCAGCAAAAATGACGGCACCATCAAAAGCCCTCTGGCCGGATTGGTCAAATGCTCCGTCTGCGGCAGAAACATGCAGCGGATGGAAATGCACAAAGAGACCCCCTACCTTCTCTGCAATACGACCGGATGCTGCGCAGGCGCCAAATACGAATTTGTGGAGCAGTGCGTACTGCAGCATCTGAAGCAGGTCCTGGCGGAGCTGACGGTAACAAAACCCTCCGAGCCGACCGGACAGTACACCAAGGCACTGCAGGCGGACCTGACCGTGATCCGCAAGGAGCGGGCCGTAGCGCAGGCCCAAAAGAACAGGCTCTATGAGCTGTTGGAGACCGGCGTCTACGATCATTCGACCTTCCGGGAACGGATGGACGCCGTAAAAAACAAGATCGCCGCGCTGGACGGGAAAGAAAGCGCGGCGCTGCGGGCGCTGGACGACGCTCAACACGCGGACCCGGCTGCCCTGGCCGCAAAGATCCAGGCACTTCTTGACGCCTACGCTTCCTCCGACGGCGCGGCAAAGAACGCCATGCTGAAGGGCATTATCAATGTCATTTGGTACACCAAAAAAAAGAAAACAAAACCCAGGGACTTCTCGCTGGAATTTGACCTGAAAGCCTTCTGACAGAAGGCTTTCAGTATTTTACGGGAAAATCTTCAACGGCGCTGTATCTTACTCCCGGCAGGAATCGAATATCTTTTTCGTGTGTATGCACACAGCCTCCCGGATGCAGGCGGCGTCGCCCACAGGGCCGGGCACGACCTTTTCAGGCATTGTGATACCTCCTAAAATGAAAGTAAGGGTGATTTCCTTCCATCCCATTTTATGGTTTTTACTCTCTTTGGTGCGGCCAAATTGGCAGTGAGCAGAATTTATGAAAATTTTCTATTGCTTTTTGGTATCAAATGAGTTACAATCTGGTTACAATCATTTCAAAACAGCAACAAGGAGTGTATTCAAGCATGTTAAAACGGATCTCCTGCCTCGCCCTGAGCACGGTGCTTTTCCTGGGCGTATTAGTGCAGCAGGTCGCCGCATCGGAAGCCCCTGCTGCCGCGGAAGAACAGATCACCATTATCCAGGAAGGCCCTCAGATCCTTGTGGATAACGTCGTCGTGGAAGCCGCGGCCGCGTTTCTTTATGAGCAAAGCACGTATGTTTCCCTGCGCAGCGTGACCATGGCCCTGCGTCCCGACGCAGTCGTGACTTGGGTGGGCGACCACGCCGAAGTGACCGCCGATGGGCTGTCCATGACGGTCTATCCCAACAAAACCTATCTGGTGGCCAATGGCCGCTGCCTGTATCTCCCGGATGGGGTGCTCCTGAAAAACGGCGCCATTATGGTTCCCGTGCGCGAGCTGGCCAAGGCTCTGGGCGCTCAGGTCTGGTGGGACGCTGCCGACGGCAGCGTGTTCCTCACCAGCGGTACCGGCGCCATTGTCTCCGGCGACGAGTACTACAACGCCGACGACCTCTATTGGCTGTCCCATATTATCAACGCCGAGAGCGGCAACCAGCCTCTGGAGGGCAAGATCGGCGTCGGCAACGTCATCCTCAACCGGGTGAACAGCCCTCTCTTCCCCAACACGATCTACGATGTTCTCTTCCAGCGCAATCAGTTTACCCCCGCCAGCAGCGGCAGCATCAACAAGACGCCCAACGCAGAAAGCGTCATCGCCGCCAAGCTCTGTCTGGAAGGTGCCGTGGTCCTGCCCACCGCTCTCTGGTTCAACACCGCCCACTGCAGCTCCTGGGCCTCCAGGCACAGACCTTATGTGGCGACGATCGGCGCCCACGCATTCTTCGCCTGATCCAAAGCAAAAAATATCAAAAAGATAGACGTATGGGTTTCCATACGTCTATCTTTTCTTTCCACGCTATTTTGAAATTGTTACGTTACAGTGATGTTATTTTCCAGCGGAATAATGTTCACATAGGTGGTCCCAACGCCGAAGGTCAGCGGTTCCCCCGCCTGGGTGGTGTAGACCATCTGTCCGTTCACGCCATCCTTGCTCCAGGAAATCGGGATCATCTTCCCTCCGCAGGCAAACCAGCCTTCTCCCCCGGTCAGGTCCACGGTGATGCGTCCCGCGTCGTCGCCCGAGATCAGCTTGCAGGCAGTCTTCAGCACCAGCACATTGGTGACGGCCACCTGTTCGCCCGTATTGCCGTCAATATACGCCGCGCCGTATTCCTCCACCAGATACTTTCCCGTGGTGGAGTCATAGGTGAACACGCCGGTCTTGTACGAAGAAAAGGGCACCTGGATCTTTTCTGCCTGCTCCCCATTCCCGGGAGTGCCGTCCTGGGCAAACTGCATCTCATATACCCAGCCCTCCTCGTGCTCCTGCCGGAAGCTGTAAGTGGGGAACAGCTTCAAAATCGTCTCGCCCGAGGTGACGACGCTATGTACGCTGCCGTTGTTCTTGATCCGGTCCTTGTCCCGCCAGAACAGGCTGCCCTCATAGGGGCCGTTGACGCAGTCCAGCGCCGTTACCTTCCAGGTCTTGATCTTCTCATAGGCGTCGAGGCTGCCTCCCGCGTGCAGATAGACGGCATCATGTCCGAGGGCAAGCTCCAGGTAATAGGTCCGTGCGGAGCGGACCGAGCCGATCAGGCCCACATCGTCCACGCTCTGATACAGGCCCAGCATTCGGGTAATGCCTCCCTCCGCCAGCACCTCATAAATAATATCCGCCTGGGAGACGCCCAACTGGGGCATGGCCTGCTTCAGGTTATTGAGCATAACAGCGATCGGGCGGGCATTGATCTGCTCCTCCTCCATCGGCAGGCCGGTCAGGGGATTGACCGGTCCTTCCGGTTCCGGCGTGGGAGTGGGATCTGGCGTGGGCGTCGGCTGGTTGGTCACGTCGGCCGGCGGCGTACCCTCCGGCGTGGGGTCCGCCTCTCCCCCGCCCGGTCCGCACGCGGTCAGAAGCAGCATACATACTGTAAAAAGCGCCAGAACTCTTTTTTTCATCGGTGCAACCTCCTATTTTTTTAAGGATAACCTGTCAGCCGCTCCTCTGTCAAGGGAAACCGGCGAAAACAATTTTCTTGCCCTGACCCGCTTTTTCAAGTATAATGGTAAAATACATGAAGTAAGGTGAGTGTCTATGCCGCAATATGGCTTTATTCGTGACAAACTGGACGTCAAGGTCCTGGTGCTCTATCTGGCTGCCCGCGTGGCCGCTCCCATCGACTTCACTGTGCTGACCGACCTGTGTCTGTGTGACGAGGGTGTGGATTATTTTCTGTTCGCGCAGGCGGTCTCCGAACTGGTAGAGTCCGAGCACCTTCTGCTGGAACAGGATCTGTACAGCATCACTGACAAGGGGCGTAAAAACGGGTCCGTCTGGGAGGAGAGCTTGCCCTTTTCCGTGCGCCAGAAATGTGACCGCAATCTGGCCCGGCTGAACGCCAAGCTGCGCCAGGCCGCTCAGATCCGCGCCGAGGTCCTCCCCCGTGAGGGCGGCGGCTTTACTGTGCGCATGATCCTGGACGATAACCAGGGCAATCTGATGACGCTGGAGCTTTACTCCCCCACCCAGGAGCAGGCGGACCGTCAGGCCGCCGTCTTCCGGTCGGAGCCTAACCGGATCTACCGTGCCCTTTTGTCCTCCCTGCCGGGGGGCGAAGATCGAAAGGAGTGATCCCATGCACGAACCTGTCTTGTTCGGCTATCCCCTTCATTTGCTGTTCCTCTACTTTATGATTTACGCCTTCCTCGGCTGGTGCATGGAGACCGTGTACTGCTCCATCGGCGCGCGCAGACTCGTGCCCCGCGGCTTTCTGTTCGGCCCCATCTGCCCCATCTACGGCGTCGGCGTTCTGATGATGATCTGCTGGTTCGCCCCCTTTATGGGCAATCCCCTGCTGTTCTATATTGTGGCCACGGTCTGTATGTCCGCGTGGGAATATTTCGTCGGCTGGTTTCTGGAGGTTACTACCCACATCAAATACTGGGATTACAGTAATTTTAAATTCAACCTGAAGGGGCGCATCTGCCTTTGGGTATGCCTGACCTGGGGCGCGCTGGCCTATATCATCCTGTTCTGGGTCCACCCCGCTGTTTCTCAACTGGTCCTAAAGGTCCCCCTGACGGTCCGTTACATACTCGCCGCGGTCCTGGCCGCGGTCCTCATTGCCGATACCGTCACCACCATCCGCAAGCTGGCTTTGAGCGCCAAGCTGATGGGCAAGCTGGAGCAGGCCCGGGTCCAACTCGCTCTGGGGCGCGCGGAGTTGGGAGATGCCCTCCAGGACGCGAAGGAGGACATTTCGGACAAGCTCGCCGCCGCCAACTGCGAACGAAAGGCCAGACGGGCGGAAAACAACGCCAAACTGCAGAAAGCGTACGACGAGCTGCTGGCAAAGGCGGAGCGCCAATCCCGCCGTTTCCGCAATCGTTATCAAGCCATGTCCTCCAAGCGCTATGACCGGAACCTGTCCGACCTGAAGCGGTTCAGCGACCAGCTCAAGCAGCGGCTGGCCCAGGCCAAGTCAGATCGGGAAGCCAAAACAAAGCACTAAAGAACAGGAGTCGACCTATGTCTATTGAAGCCGTCAAAACTTATTTCCGGGCCTTCGGCATGGAAGATCGTATTCAGGAATTTCCCGTCTCCTCCGCCACGGTGGATCTGGCCGCCCAGGCCCTGGGCTGCGCCCCGGCCCGTATCGCGAAAACCCTCTCCTTCAAAGTGGACGAAGCCGCGATTTTGATCGTAGCCGCCGGAGACGCCAAGGTAGATAACAGCAAATTCAAAGGGCAGTTCCACACCAAGGCGAAAATGCTGTCCGCCGATGAAGTGACGGAACTGGTGGGCCACGCAGTGGGCGGCGTGTGTCCGTTCGCCGTCAAGGAAGGTGTGGCGGTCTATCTGGATGAATCCCTGAAACGGTTCCAGACCGTATTCCCCGCCTGCGGCAGCAGCAACAGCGCCATCGAACTGACCATTCCCGAGCTGGAGCGGTACTCCGGCGGCGGTCCGTGGATCGACGTCTGCAAGGGCTGGCAGTCTGAGGAGTAAAAACGCGCAGCAAGCAGAAAAATCCCCCGTGTTTGCAAACACGGGGGATTTTTTATAACAATGGCGCAAATACGCGCAGCAGGGCGCGCAAGGCCCTCCTGGGCCATGCAACGGAGCGGCATTGCTCCAGAGTCACCGGCTGGGAGAGCGACTGCGTGGCCAGAAAATCCATCTTGATGTCCAGCACCGAGGGCGTCTCATAGAGCAGCACGCCGTCTTCAAAATGGAGGAACATGCTGCGGTAATCCATATTCACCGTACCCACCGTCCCATAGCGGTCGTCCACCGCGAAGACCTTCGCGTGGATAAATCCGGGTGTGTACTCAAAGATCTGCACACCGGCCTCCAGCAAGGGCTGGTAATGCGCCCGGGTCAGTTCAAAGACGATCTTCTTGTCCGGGATATGGGGGGTGATGATGCGCACATCTACCCCCGCCTTGGCCGCCGAGGTCAGCGCCATGGTGGTGGCGTGGTCGATGATCAGATACGGCGTGGTCAGATAAACATAGCGCTTTGCCTTATTAATCAGGTTGAGATAGACCGTCTCCCCCACCGGCTCGTCATCCAGGGGGCTGTCCACATACGGCTGTACATAGCCTCTTCCGGTCCCGCCCGGGAAATCCTCCGGGCGGAATTTTTTAAAATCCTCCCGCTGGCCGACGACAAAGTCCCACATATTCAGGAACATGACCGTAAAGCTCCATGCGGCCTCACCCCGCAGGAGAATCCCGGTGTCCTTCCAGTGTCCAAAACGCGGTTTGACGTTGATGTACTCATCCGCCAGATTGGTGCCGCCGGTATAGGCCACCTTGCCGTCAATGACCAGGATCTTCCGGTGGTCCCGGTTATTCATGCGCACGGACAAAACAGGCAGGAAGCGGTTGAACACGCAGCATTGGATGCCCTTCTTCTTCAGGACATGGGCATAATCGCGGGGCAGGGTGAACACACTGCCCAAGTCGTCATAAAGCACCCGCACCTCGACCCCGGCGGCGGCCTTCTCTTCCAAGACGGCCAAAATGGAGTCCCACATCTCGCCCGGTTCGATAATAAAGAATTCCAGGAAAATATACCGCTCCGCCTTTTTCAACTCCCGCAGGATGCTTTCAAACTGGGCCTCCCCTTGAGGAAAATACTCGGTCCCGGTATTGCCGTACACCGGGCAGTGGGTCACCTGCTCAATATAGCGGGCCATATTGCCCGCGTCCTCCCCCACCTCCTCGGCCAGAGCGTCCGCCTTGCAGGCGCTTTGAAGCTCCTCGGCCATGACCTGGTCTATGATCTGCATCCTCTGCCGGGTGCGGCGGGAAAGGCGGTTGCCGCCAAAGAGCAGGTAGAGCAGCCAGCCGAAGATGGGGAAAAGCATGATCGGGATGATCCAGGCGATTTTATAAGAAGGATTGCTCCGGTTTCCCACGATCCAAATGACGATCAGGAAGGAGAACCCCATACAGATCCAGTTAAACTGACGGGAATACTCGTTGAACCGCAGTAAAACGATCAGCAGCACCGCAAGCTGCGTCGCAATGGAAAATGCCACCAAAAACACACGATGGTGCAGCAGCTTGATCAACTTTCGCATTCCATCACCTCTCTTTCGCAAAGAACCAATCTGGTTTTATTTGATCACCACATTCTCCTGCCCCAGCCGTTCCCGCAGATCTTCCACCAGCGCGTCGTGGATCAGGCAGCGGGTCCCCAGGCGCTTGCGGCTGTCCGCCAGCACGATGACCGCCTGCTCCTCGCCGGGGAACATGGAAAAGATCAGTTTGATCTTTTCCAGCAGCGGACCCGCTGAGGGCACTCGAATGTAAAGTTTTTTCCCTTGTCCATTATTCTCCGCCGGCTCGGACAAAGGGGTCAGCCCGTCGCAGAGAAGCTGCGGCGATTTTTCATCCCGGACGGAGAGCTTTCCTCTCACCGAAACCGGCATTCCCTCTTTTAAATAAGGTGCACACTCATTGAGCGTGCGGGAAAATACCAGCAGTTCCATAGAGGCAGTATCATCCTCCAGCGTGACGTAGGCCATCAGGGTGTTATTCTTTGTCGTCTTTGTCTTCGCGGAAGCTATCACGCCCGCAAGGACCACCCGTTGTTCGTCACGGAAGGTCTGAGGGCCATCCTCCCGGGCAAAGTCGGCCAGGATCGAACCAATGGAAACAGCGTGGCAGGCCTTGACCGCCTCCCGGTATTCATCCATCGGGTGTCCCGTCAGGTACAGCCCGGTGGTCTCCTTCTCCATGGCCATCAGCTCCCGGCGGGAGAACTCGGGAAGGGCCGTATTCAAGCGCAGCACCGGGGCGCTCGGCTCTCCTCCTCCGCCGCCGAACAGGTCAAACTGACCCTCCAGATTTTTGCGCCGGTTCTGCGCGATGGACTCCATCAAAGGCATCGCGGCTTCCAAAAGCTGCGAACGCTTATAGCCCATTTTGTCAAAGGCGCCGCACTTGATCAGCGATTCCAGCACCCGGCTGTTCAGCGCCTGGTCGAACATACGGGAACAGAAGTCGGGAAAATCTGTAAAGTGTCCTCCCTTTTCACGTTCTGTAAATACAGCGTCGGTAAAGCCTCGCCCGACCCCTTTCAGAGCCGCCAGGCCAAACCGGATGTTGTCTCCCGAGACGGTGAAGGTAGCGCCCGATTCATTGATGTCGGGCGGCAACAGTTGAATACCGTTGTCCTTGCACTCCCCGATGTATTCCGCCACCTTGTCCTGGGAGTCCAGCACCGACGTCAGCAGCGCGGCCATATACTCCCGGGTATAGTGGCATTTGAACCACGCGGTCTGGTAAGCGACAATGGCGTAACAGACCGCGTGGGCCTTGTTGAACGCGTAGTTGGCGAAATCATAGATCTCATTGTAGATGGCTTGTCCCACGGCCTCGGGCACGCCCCGGGCCACGCAGCCGTCGATCCCCCGGGCCGGATCGCCGTGGAGAAACGCCTCCCGCTCCCGTTCCACGTCCTTGGCCTTCTTCTTGCTCATGGCCCTGCGGATCATGTCCGCCTGGCCCAGAGAGTAACCGGCCAGCTGCTGGAATATTTGAATGACCTGCTCCTGATAGACGATGCATCCGTAAGTCGGGGACAGGATCGGCTCCAGCATGGGGTGCTTATAGGCCACCCGTTCCGGGTGCTGCTTACACTCGATGAACCGGGGAATAGAGTCCATGGGGCCGGGGCGGTACAGGGCGATAATGGCGGTGATATCCTCAATATTCTGCGGCTTCAAGCCCACGCAGACGCCCGTCATCCCGGCGGATTCCATCTGGAACACGCCGGAGGTGCGGCCGTCGGAGAGCATCTGGAACACCTGGGGATCGTCGTCCGGGATATCGGCCAGGGAAAAATCGGGCTGGCGCTGGCGCACCATGCGCACCGCATCGTCCAAGATGGTCAGGTTGCGCAGGCCCAGAAAGTCCATTTTCAGCAGGCCCAGCTCCTCCAGCGTGGTCATGGTGTACTGGGTCACGGGCAGGTCGTCGTTGGTGGCCAGAGGCACATACTCGTAGACCGGCTTGCGGGTGATGACCACGCCCGCGGCGTGGGTGGAGGCGTTGCGGGGCATCCCCTCCAGCGCCATGGCGGTGTCGATCAGCGTCTTGACCCGCTCGTCCCCCTCATACTGCTCCCGCAGAGGCTTGGATAATTTCAGCGCGTTCTCCAGCGTCATATTCAGGGCAAAGGGCACCTGCTTGGCGATGGCATCCGCCTCCGCATAGGGGAAGGACAGGGCGCGGGCCACGTCGCGCACGGCGGCGCGGGCCTTCAGGGTGCCGAAGGTGACGATCTGGGCCACATGGTCGGCGCCGTATTTCCGGGTGACATAGTCGATGACCTCCTGCCGGCGGCGGATACAGAAGTCAATGTCAATATCGGGCATAGTGACGCGCTCCGGGTTCAGGAAGCGTTCAAAATAGAGGCTGTATTTCAGGGGGTCCACATCGGTGATATTCAGGCAGTAGGACACCATGCTGCCCGCCGCCGAGCCGCGGCCCGGCCCCACCGGGATCTGATGGCTCTTGGCGTAGCCGATAAAGTCAGAGACGATCAGAAAATAGTCCACAAAGCCCATTTTGCGGATCATATCCATCTCAAAGCGCAGGCGTTCCCGCAGCTCTTCCCCGCCCTGGGGATAGCGGCGGGCAAACCCTTCCGTGCAGAGCTTTTCAAAATAGGAGTCGCTGTCCCGCTCCCCTTCCGGCAGCTTGAATTCCGGCAGATGGTGCTCCCCGAAGACAAAATCCAGATTGCACGCCTCGGCGATCTTCTCCGTATTCGCGATCGCCTCGGGCCACTGGGCGAACAGGGTCTGCATCTCCTCGGTGGATTTGATGTAGAACTCGTCCGTCTCAAATTTCATGCGGTCCGGTTCGTCCACTGTTTTCCCCATCTGGATGCACATCAGCACATCCTGGAGCCTGGCGTCCTCCCGCGTCAGGTAATGGGCGTCGTTGGTGGCGACCAGGGGGATCCCCGTCTCCTGATGCAGGCGGATGATCCCGGCGATGACCGCCGGGTCCTCGGTCAGGCTGTGGTCCTGCAGCTCCAGATAGTAGCCGTCGGGACCGAACATGTCCCGCATTTCCAGGGCGTGGGCTTTGGCCCCCTCGTAGTCGCCGTTGAGGATGCGCCGGGGGATCTCGCCCGCCAGGCAGGCGGACAGGGCGATCAGCCCCTCGCTGTGGGCACGCAGCAGCTCCATATCGACGCGGGGCTTGATGTAAAAGCCCTCGGTAAAGGACTTGGACACCATGTAGCTCAGGTTGCGGTAGCCCGTCTCGTTGCGGCAGAGCAGGATCAGGTGGCGGGATTCGGCGTCCAGCTCATGCACGCGGTCAAAGCGGGTACGGGCGGCCACATAGACCTCGCAGCCGATGATGGGCTTGATCCCCTCCGCCTTGCAGGCCCGGTAGAAGTCGATGGTCCCATACATGACGCCGTGGTCGGTCATCGCCACCGCGCTCTGTCCCAGCTCCCGGACACGCTTGGCAAGCCCCTTGATCCGGCACGCACCGTCGAGAAGGCTGTATTCCGTATGGACATGAAGGTGGACAAAGGACATCGCTTTTCACTCCCTCCGGTAATTTCAAAAAATCATATCACTTCATGCGAAAATCTCTTCCCCGCATTTCAGGCGGGCAAGTCGCAGACAGCTTCAACCTGTGATGCGCTTTACCATTTTTCTATTCTTCCTTGCGTTCAATATGGGGCGTCTGTCCCGGCAAAGTATGATCCATGTCCGTCACAAAAATTTCCAGCCGATTCAACAGGCGCTGACAATTAGGCTGATTTTCGGGATGGCGGGCTCCGCGGAACAGCACATAACCGGTCCAGGCCGCACCCACAAGTCCGAGGATCCTCTCATGAGACAGAATTCCGGACACAAGAACGGCCGCTGCAAAAAAACCGCCCAAAACCCAAATCGCCGGAAACAGCCTGAACCGGCCCCACACCAGGCTGCCATTCCCGTCCGGTTCGATATGTCCGTGGAACACATTGGAATATAAGGCCGCAAATGAAAATCCGACTCCTGCAGACACGGAAAACCACCCGCGTCCCATTTCAGCAGTGCGGTAACTCCCATGGCGCTTGGCGTACTCCGCCAAACACATTATAAACTCCGCTTCTCCCTTCCAACGAAGGGTGAGCTTGCGCGTTCCTTTGTAGACGCGGTTTTCCCGGGCAACTCTCTGTTCCAGCCGTTCCCGCAGCGCCGCCGGCGGAAGGGAACTGGATATGGTATAAAGCTCACCCATATGTTTCCTCTCCCCTTGCCAGTTCCATCAGCTTGCGCAGACGGTGGTTCAGGGCGGATTTTGTCACAGGCGGATCGCACAGAGCGGCCAGTTGGGTCAGGGTCAGCTCCGGGTTTTCCCGGCGCAGCAGGGCGGCCTCCTTCAGCTTGTCCGGCAGCTCGTTCAGCGCGCCCCGTGCCTCCAGCAGACGAATGGCCTCCAACTGTCCCTGGGCGGCGTCCACGGCCTTGTCCAGGTTGGCCGCGTCGCAGTTGACCCGGCGGTTGATGCTGCCCCGCAGGTTCTTTTCCGCTTTGGCATTCATGATCCCCATGGCCGCCACCGGCGAACCGATGGCGGTGAGGAAATCCTCAATATACTCGCTTTGCTTGAAATAGGTCACATAATTGGCCTTGCGCTCCGCCGATTTCGCGTCAAAGCCCGACTCCCGCAGCAGGGCGGGCATTTCCCGGCCCACGTTGTAGTGGGAGGTGACCAGCTCCAGGTGGTAGCCTTTGTCCGGGTCGGTCACCGAGCCGCCGGCCAAAAAGGCGCCCCGGAAAAAGGCCGCGCGGCAGTGCTCTTCCTCCAGCACGCCGAAATTGATGTGCAGGGCCAGGCTTTCCCCGGGGTCATGACCAAAGGTTTCGCCAATCGCCGTGATCTTGGCTGGCTCCGTGATCAAAAAGCTGCGCTTTCCCGGGCGGTTCGCCGGGAGCTGGTCAAATTCGACCTGAAACGCTTTTTTAAACAGCACCGGCAGCCGGGCGGCAAAGGCCTCCGACTCGGTCGTAACGCGGATGCCGTCACGCCGAAAGCCGCTGCAGTAAAGCAGGACGCCGTATGCCTCCGCCCGGACGCAGCATTTTCGGCCCGGCGCCGTTTTGCATAGCTCCCGCTTGATCTCAGCGGAAAAGGACATCTTCATCCCTCTCTCTTTTAAAACACCTTAGTCTCGGCCCGGTCTCTGTAGATCTCCAGGATCGCCTGGGCCAGCCGGGTAAAGGAATGGCGGGCATAGTCCGAGGTCTCGGAGGCCAGCGGGCGCTCCACCAGCTCCACCCCAAGGGCTTCCACTTCTGCCCGGTCCACCACGATGGGGGCCGCGTCCTCCGTCCGGTAGCGCTCCACAAGGCCGGGGCGCACCGTGGCGGAATTCGCCAGGCAGATATCCACCAGCCCGGGCGCTCCGTGCCGCAGCAGCGCCGCCACATGGTCGGCGGCCGTCATTCCCTCAGTCTCCCCATCCTGTGTCATGATATTGCAGATATACAACTTCAGCGCGGAGGACGCGCAGATCGCCTCCACGATGCCGTCCACCAGGAGATTGGGGATCACGCTGGTATACAAACTGCCCGGCCCCAGCACGATCAGGTCGGCCCGTTCGATGGCCCGCAGGGCCTGCGGCAGAGCGGGAGGATGCTCGGGCAAAAGGCGCACCTGTCGGATGCGGCAGTCCTGCTCCTTCTTAAACTGAAAAATTTTAGACTCTCCCAGGACACGGCTGTTATTTTCAAAAACAGCCTCCAACTGCACATCTGCGTTGGTCACCGGCAGGACCCGGCCGCTGATGGCCAGGACCTCGCTCATGCGGGCCACCGCCTGGTCAAAGGAGTCGGAGATGCCGTTCAAAGCGGCCAGCAGGAGGTTGCCGAAGGACTGGCCGGTCAGGCTGCCTTCGGTGAAGCGGTAGGCAAGAAGCTGCTCCATGACCGGTTCCACATTGGCCAGCGCCTGCATACAATTTCGAATATCTCCCGGAGGCGGCATCCCCAGATCCTGCCGCAGCATCCCGGAGCCGCCGCCGTCGTCCGCCACGGTTACAATGGCGGTCAGATCGCGGGTATGGCTTTTCAGCCCCCGCAGCATGGTAGAAAGGCCGTTGCCGCCGCCGATGGCGACGATGGCCGGGCCTTTGGACAACAGATCCATCGTTCAAGCCCTCGTCATATCCCGGTGGTTTTCCGCCGCGCTGTACCCTTTCTGGCGGATGAACTCGGCCAGCGCCCGGGTGATGGCCACCGAGCGGTGCTGACCGCCGGTGCACCCCACGGCGATGACCAGGGCGGTCTTGCCCTCCGCCACATAATGGGGCAGCAGGAAGGAGATCAGATCCTCCACCTTGTTCATGAAGTCCAGCGTCTGTTGATAGCCGAACACGAAATTGCGCACCCCCTCATCCAGCCCGGTCTGGGTGCGCAGCTCGGCCAGATAGTAGGGATTGGGTAAAAACCGCACGTCGAACACCAGGTCGGCCTCAATGGGGATGCCGTATTTAAAGCCGAAGGAAATGACCGACACACTCATGGCCGTCTTCACATCCTCGGCGCGGAACAAACGCAGCACCTCACCCCGGAGCTTCGCCGTGGAGAGGGCGGTCGTGTCAATGATGTACTCGGCCAGCTTTCGCACCGGCTCCAGGGCGGAGCGCTCCTGCTCGATCAGCTCATCCAGCGAACGCCCGCTGCGGGCCAGCGGGTGGCTGCGCCTGGTCTCCTTATACCGTTTGATGATCGTCTCCGTGGACGCCTCCACAAACAGGATCTTATAGTCACACTCCATGGCGCGCAGTTCCTCCAGCGCGTCAAACAGGCCGTCAAAAGTCTGTCCGCCCCGAATATCGGTCACCACCGCCACCCGGCTGTAATTCACCGGGCCTGCCATGCAAAGTTCCGCAAATTTCGGGATCAGGGCGGCCGGCAGATTGTCCACGCAATAGTAGCCGATGTCCTCCAAAAAGGAAACCGCCTTACTTTTCCCCGCTCCGGACAGTCCGGATACGATCACAAAATCCATCCCGTTACCTCCCCAGAATCTTTACTTCCGGCTCCAGTGTCACGCCGGTCTGGTCAAACACCCGCAGGCGCACTTGTTCCATCAACTCTAAAATGTCGGCACAGGTGGCGCCGCCCTTGTTGATCACAAACCCCGCGTGCTTCTCCGACACCTGGGCGCCGCCCACGCTCAGTCCCTTCAGCCCGCACTGGTCGATCAGCGCGGCGGCATAATGGCCCTGGGGACGCTTGAAGGTGGAGCCTGCGCTGGGCCATTCCAGCGGCTGCTTGCTCCTGCGCCGCTCCATCAGTTCCTCCATGCGCGCCCGGATCACGGCGGGATCGCCGGGCTGAAGCTGCAGCCGTGCGCCCAGGATCAGCCGTGTCCCGTCGGAAAAAGCGCTGTGCCGGTAGGAAAAATCAAACTGATCGGTGGTCTCCACTCCGCCCGCCGCGTTTAAAATCGTCACAGATACGACCACCTGGGCCATCTCGCCGTCATAGGCCCCGGCATTCATGGTTACGGCGCCGCCCAGGCTGCCCGGGATGCCGTGGGCAAATTCCAGGCCGGTCAGACCGCTGTCACGGGCCAGGACAGCCAGCCGGGAGAGCAGCACGCCGCTTTCCGCCGTGACGGAGGTCCCCTCCACCGAGGCATTGCACAGGCCGTGCGCCGTCTTGATCACGAAGGCGTCGATCCCCTCGTCGGGCACCAGCAGATTGGAGCCGTTGCCCAGAAATATCGGAACGATCCCCTCCCCGGCGGCACAGCGCACTGCGGCGGCGGCCTGCTCCGCCGAACGCGGCAGCGCCATCAGGGAAACAGGGCCTCCCACCCGGAAGGTGGTATGCCGGCTCATCGGTTCCTCCTCCCACAGCTCCAGTTCAGGACAGACTTGGGCCAGTTTGGTTTTCAGGGCGCGTATTTGCTCCATATTCCGCCTCCACGCTCCAATATCACATCAGTCCCCGATCCAAAAATCGCGTATCATTCTTTTTGACAGGCACTCAGCATTATAAGAATACTATTTTATTATACCAGATTTTCCAAAGAAAGAGAATACTATCTTTCCAAAGGCTGTATTCGTTATATTATACAATTGTGTCGTTTTATTTTTGTCTATTTTGTTGATGCGCCCCTTGATTTTCGAAATTTTCGGTCTATAATATAAAGAATGTTGACAGACTGTAAAGGAGGGTTCTATCTTTTATGGAATATATTTTAGATATTGCCATCATTTTGTTTGCGACAAAATGTCTTTCCATCATAACCAAACGCTTTAATATGCCCCAGGTGGTGGGCGCCCTGGTGGCCGGGCTTCTGCTCGGGCCCAGCTTTTTGGGCGTGATTCAGCCCACGGAATTCCTCGACTGCGTATCAGAGCTGGGCGTTATCGTTTTGATGTTCAGCGCGGGACTGGAAACCGATCTGAAAGAACTGAAACGCTCCGGTAAGGCGTCGTTTGTCATCGCCCTTTTGGGCGTGATCATTCCCCTGCTGGGCGGCTACGCGGTGGCCTCCATCTTTAACCGCGGCCATGAGGCGGCCTTTATCGAAAATCTGTTTGTGGGCGTGGTCCTGACCGCCACTTCCGTATCCATCACGGTGGAAACGCTGAAGGAAATGGGCAAGCTGTCCACCCGGGCCAGCAACGCCATCTTGGGCGCGGCCATCATTGACGACGTGCTGGGCCTGCTGGCTCTGACCATCGTGACCAGCCTCGGCGACCAATCGGTCAGTCTGTTCCCGGTCGTGGCAAAAGTCGTCGCCTTTTTCGCAATGAGCATCATCGTGGGCTTTTTCCTTCACAAAGTCATCCAAAAATGGATGGACTCCGCCTCCTGGGACCGCAAGCGCTTTGCCATCATCGCACTGGCCTTCGGTTTTCTGTATTCCTATATCTCCGAGCGCTTCTTCGGCGTGGCCGACATTACCGGCGCGTTTATCGCCGGACTGATCATCTCGGGTACTACCCGCGTCACCTATGTCGCCTCCCGGTGTGAGATCTTGTCCTATATGTTCCTCTCCCCCGTGTTTTTTGCCGGGATCGGCATTCAGGTGGTGCTTCCCCAGTGGACCCCCTCCATCATTCTCTTTACGGTTCTGCTGATCCTGGTCGCGATCGTCAGCAAAATGGTGGGCTGCGGCCTGGGCGCCAAGCTCTGTAAATACAGCGGAAAAGATTCCCTGCGCATTGGCATCGGCATGGTCAGCCGCGGTGAGGTGGCGCTGATCGTCGCCAATAAGGGCGCCCTTGCGGGACTGATGAACGCCGCGTTTATGACCCCGATCATTTTGATGGTGACTGTTACCGTGATCGTCTCCCCCATCCTGCTCAAGCTGGCCTACAAGAGCAAGCCGCACGCTGTCACAGACCTGGAGCACAGCGCACTGCAGGAGAATTACTCCGAGATTCAGGACTTCGAGCTGGCTTCCCAGGCCATTCTGGATATGCACGACGAGTTGCAGGGCAAGCCCGCCGGCGACAAAAAATAATTTTATACCTGCCTATAACCATAAAAACAGACCTGCGGCCGAAACCGCAGGTCTGTTTTGCTTTACAGGATCGCTTTGATCCGCGCCACCGCTTCCTCGGTGGCCTCCGCGCCGCCGAAGGCGGTCAGGCGGATATAGCCCTCGCCGCTGGGACCGAACCCGGCGCCGGGAGTGGTCACCACATTGGCCTGCTCCAGCAGCCGGTCGAAGAACTCCCAGGAGCCAAGCCCATCGGGGGTCTTGCACCAGATATAGGGCGAGTTGACGCCGCCGGAAACGGTCAGGCCCGCGCCCTTCAGTCCCTCAAAAATGACCTTGGCGTTCTTCTGATAAAAAGCCAGATTGGCCTGCACCTGCGCCTTGCCCTCCGGGGAATAGACCGCCTCGGCGCCCCGCTGGATGATATAGGGCACGCCGTTGAACTTGGTGCACTGGCGGCGGTTCCACATAGAATTCAGGCCGGCCCCGCCCCGCTGCAGCTCCTTGGGCACCACGGTGTAGGCGCAGCGGGTGCCGGTAAAGCCCGCCGTCTTGGAGAAGGAGCGGAACTCGATGGCACAGGTTCTGGCCCCCTCGATTTCAAAGATGGAACGCGGAATATCCGGCTCCGTGATGAACGCCTCATAGGCGGAATCGTAGAGGATGACCGAGCCGTTGGCGTTGGCGTAGTCCACCCACGCCTTCAACTGGGCCTTCGTCGCCACCGCGCCCGTGGGATTGTTGGGGAAGCAGAGGTAAATGATATCCACTTTACCCCTCGGTATTTCCGGGGAAAACCCGTTTTCGGCGGTGCAGGGCATATAGTGCAGCCTGCTCCACATACCCGACGCCTCGTTGTACTCCCCCGCCCGGCCTGCCATGGCGTTGGTGTCCACATAGACCGGATAGACGGGATCGCATACGGCCACCACATTGTCCAGGCCGAAGATATCTCCGATATTGCCGCAGTCGCTCTTGGCGCCGTCGGAGACAAAAATCTCGTCCGCCTCCAGCTTAACGCCCCGCGCGGCATAGTCGTGCAGTACGATGGCCTCCCGCAGGAAGTCATAGCCCTGCTCCGGGCCGTAGCCCCGGAAGGTCTCGCTGCTGCCCATCTCGTCCACGGCCTTGTGCATGGCCTCCAGCACCGCGGCGGGCAGGGGCCGGGTCACATCGCCGATGCCCAGCTTGATCAGCTTTTTCTCGGGGTGGGCGGCGGCATAGGCGGCCGTGCGGCGGCCGATCTCGGAAAATAAGTAACTGCCCGGCAGCTTTTGATAGTTTTCATTGATCTGTGTCATTGCGCGGTGCTCCTTAATAATTGATGATATAGCGGCTGCGCTCCCACTCGGTCACTTGAGTGCGGTACTCGTCCCACTCCTTGCGCTTGCCTTCAATATAATTTTGGGCCACATGAGGGCCGAGCGCCTCCAGGATCAGGGGGTCCTTCTCCAGCTCACAGATAGCCTCTTCCAGGGAACCGGGCAGCGCCTCGATCCCCTTTTTCCTACGGGCTTCGGCGCCCATGGTGAAGATATTCTCCGTGATCTCAGGCGGCGGGGTCATATTTTTCTCGATGCCGTCCAGACCGGCGGCCAGGCAGACCGCCAGCTCCAGATAGGGGTTGCAGCAGGGGTCGGGGCAGCGCAGCTCCACCCGGGTGGACTGGCCGCGGGAGGCCGGGATGCGGATCAGGGTGGACCGGTTGGACGCGGACCAGGCCATGTAGCAGGGCGCTTCATAGCCTGGCACCAGCCGCTTGTAGGAGTTGACCAGCGGATTGGTGATGGCAGTCAAGCCCTTCATGTGGTACAGGATGCCGGCGATAAAGCTGTATGCCTCCTTGGAAAGGCCCTTCTCTCCATTGGGATCATAGAAAATATTTTTCCCGTTCTTGAACAGGGACATGTTGGTGTGCATCCCGTTGCCCGCCTGCCCGTGGATGGGCTTGGGCATGAAGGTGGCGTGCAGGCCGTTGCGCTGGGCCATGGTCTTGACGGCCAGCTTGAAGGTCATGATGTTGTCCGCGGCGTGCAGGGCGCCGGTGTACTTGAAGTCAATCTCGTGCTGTCCCATGGCGCATTCATGGTGGCTGGCCTCGATCTCATAGCCCATCTTCTCCAGGGCGAGACAGATCTCCCGGCGGGTGCCCTCCCCGTGGTCCAGGGGGCCAAGGTCGAAGTAACCGGCCTCGTCGTGGGTCTTCATGGTGGGCTTGCCTTCATCGTCAGTCTTAAACAGGAAGAACTCGCACTCCGGGCCTACGTTGAACGCGTCGTATCCCATGTCGGCCGCCTTCTGCAGCGCCCGCTTCAGCACGCCGCGGGGATCGCCGACAAAGGGCGTGCCGTCGGTATTGTACACGTCGCAGATCAGGCGGGCCACCTTGCAATACTGGGGCTGCCAGGGGAACACGACAAAGGAGTTCAAATCGGGATAGAGATACTGGTCGGACTCGTCGATGCGCACGAACCCCTCGATGGAAGAGCCGTCAAACATCATCTGGTTGTTCAGCGCCTTCTCGATCTGGCTGGCGGTGATCGCCACATTCTTGAGCATACCGAAAATATCGGTAAACTGGAGGCGGATAAATTCGATCTTCTCTTCCTTGATAATGCGGATAATATCTTCCTTTGTGTATGCCATATACGGCACCCCTCCCTCATGAAAATCGCCTGATCTATTAGAGAAAGGCGCTCCGCCCTTGGGAGGAGCGCCTTTGCTTGAAGCGGCACAATCAGTATAACGGTTCTCTTCCGCCTTGTCAAGAATTTCAAGCGGGAACCGAACTTATTTTGTCTCTGTCCCGGCGGGCGCGCGGCGGGTGTGCCTGGCCTGGAGGATGCACACGGCGCCGGCCGCGCAGAAGGCGGCCAGGAGCAGGAACACGACCGTATAATTTTCGCCGGTGGCCTTCAAAAGCTGACCGGCCAGGGCGGGCCCGACAATGCCGCTGATAAAGCCATAGGCCACGAACACCAGACTGAAAATGGTGCTGTAGTGCTTCAATCCAAACAGGTCGGATACCAGCGGAGCGGAAATGGCGAACAGCGTGCCGAACGCAAAGCCCACGAACGCGGCCAGGACCGCCACCAGGATCAGGTTGCGGCAGAAGCACAGCAGAACATACCCCACCGCGCCCATCAAAAAGGCGACGCAGCCGGTGGCGTTGCGGCCGATAAAGTCGGACAGCGCGCCGGCCACGATGCGGCCGATGCCGTTGGTCAGGTTGAACGCGGTGATCACAACGACGCCGGACACCGCGATGGAAGTCGCGAAATTGCCGCCCAGGCTGACCATCGAGATGCCGGCCGCGCCCACGAAGACCCAGGCGAACCAGACCGCCCAGAAGCTCTTGGAGCGCAGCGCCTCTTTTACCGTATAGTCTTTGGCCGCCAAAGTGGGGCCCTTCGCGGAGGACTGCTGACTGAGCTTCTCCATGATCTCCTCCCGTCCCCGCTTTTCCTCCTCCGTCAGGGACACCCGGTCGGGAAGCTCGGCGAACACCAGCGCAAGCAGGTTGATGACGACGATCATGGCCAGGACCACATAGTTCATCCGCTTGTAACCCAAAGTGTTGAACAGCAGCTTATAGATCGGAGACATGACCGCCGCCGAGGTGCCGAAGAACAGGTTCACAATGCCGGTAGCCAAGCCGCGGCGCTGGGGGAACCAGTGCTGGACCGTGGTCAGGGAGGGACCGTAAATAAAACCGGTCCCGGCGCCATTCAAAAAGGCCCATATGTAAACCAGCACGATATTGGAAACCTGATTGGCAACGGTCATACATACGAAGAGGATGATCGCGCCGATCAAAAAGCTCAGGCGCGTCCCGATTTTCGGATGCAGACGGCCGGAAACCAGCGTCAGGCAGCCGACGCCGAGGCAGGCAAAGGTCATGATAAAGCCGGTAGCGCCCGCGTCGACCTGAAGCAGCTCGCGCCAATAGGGCGTCATCAGTCCGGGGTACCCGAAAAAGAGCGCTCCTGAATTGAAGGTCGCCAGCGCGCAGGCCACAACGGCGAACCATCCCTTTCGCGTAAAGTGGTTCATGATTCCAATACACCTTTTCTATCAGTATCTATGTATTCCGTGCGTTATTCAGGCAATGGTATACGCGCCCCGCACCAGAAGCACACTGGCAGAGGCGGCGGTAATACCCGCTCCATCCAGCGGCGCAACATACAGGTGGTTCGCCGTCAGGCTCCCGCCCACCGTCAGGCCGGCACCCGACGTGGCGTCCAGCAAAACAGGAGCGGAACCGGCGGAAACCTTACTGCTTCCGGAGCGCAGCAGCAACTCGCTGCCCGCGGCGGGACGCAGCGTCTTCCCGGCGGGAAGGCTGACCGAAACATAGGCCGCGCTCTCTCCCCCGCCCTGGCCCAGAGCCTGCTCCATCTCCTTGGAATACTCGTCGATCGCGGTGTTGAGCTTGTCCGTCAGCGCCTTTTCATTGGCCGCCACCTGCTCGTCCACCTTCTCCAGAAGCTGCGGGGTGACCACCTGGGTCAGGTAGCTCAGCGTGACCAGGGGATCTGTCTGGTCGCCCCCGGCGGCAGAGGCCGAAAAGGCTCCCACGGCCACGACGGCAGTCAACACGATCGCGCCAAAGGCGGCGGTGATCCGGTCCGGTTTTTTCATATGTACCTCCTGATTCCGCTGTTCCGGCGGCGGCTGCCGCCGGAACAGCATTTCTTGTTTTACTGATCAAACCAAAGTCTCGGGGTGCAGCCCGAAGCTGACCGCGATGGCGGAATCCACCCGGTGCATCCGCTCCTCGTCCAGCCGGCCCATCCGCTCACGCAGGCGGCGCTTATCCAATGTACGAATCTGCTCCAGCAGGATCACGGACTCCTTGGGCAGACCGCAGCTCATCGCCTCCAGTTCGATATGGGTGGGCAGCTTCGCTTTCCCCGTCTGAGATGTGATGGCTGCGGCGATGACGGTGGGGCTGTGGCGGTTTCCGGTATCGTTCTGCACAATGAGTACCGGGCGCACGCCCCCCTGCTCGCTGCCCACCACAGGGCTCAGATCCGCATAGAAAATATCTCCTCGTTTTACGCTGTTGTCCACAAAGCTCACACTCCGCCGGAATATAGTCGCCGGCGTCACCTTGTAACGCGGCCACTATCATTTTCCCACGGGGCGGCGGGAAGTATACCAACTTGTTAAAATTTCCATATCATCCGCCGCCTGCCCGGCGCTCTCTCCCACGCCATCTTATGCAGCGGCGGCGGCTATGGTTCGCCCTTATTCGATGTAAACTCTGGGAACGCGCGGCGCGACGCCGCACAGCAGCTCATACTGGATCGTGCCTACCGTGTCCGCCTTTTCCTCCAGGGGCAGCTCCGGCCCAAACACGGTCGCCACGTCTCCTACTTGGACGGCAGGCAGGTCGGTCACGTCCACCATGCACATATCCATGCACACCCGGCCCAGAATAGGAACGCGCCGGCCGTGGAGCAGCATCTCCCCCCGATTGGACAGCAGCCGCTCCAGGCCGTCGGCATAGCCGACGGGGAGCACCGCCAGGCGGGAGTCCCGCGCCAGGGTATGGGTGCAGCCGTAGCTGACGCAGGTCCCGGCAGATAATTCACGCACGGCGGCCACCCGGGTCTTCAGGGTCATGACCGGCAGCAGGCCGGGACCGTCCGGCCCTTCACAGGAGGGGTCGGGATAGTGGCCGTACAGGGCGATGCCGGGGCGCACCATATCCAAATGAGTACAAGGATAGTTTAACACAGCCGCGCTTGCCGCGCAATGGCGGATTTTAAATTCCACGCCCCGCTGACCCAGCTTGTCCACAATGTCCAGAAAGCGCGTCAACTGGCCCATACTGTACGCCTCGTCCCCGTCGGCGTTGGCGAAGTGGGTGAAAATTCCTTCCGCCTCCAGCCGCGGCAAGGAATACGCCTTTCCGATTTCCTCCGCCGATGCGTCCGCATGTGTTTCATCGCAGAGAAAGCCCAGCCGGGACATTCCGGTGTCCGCCTTGATGTGGATCTTCAAGGGTTTGCCCGCATTTTCAGCGGCGGCGGACAGGGCAAGGGCGGCGTCCAAATCCTGGACCGACTGGGTCAGGTCATATTGCAGAAGCTCCCCGGCAAATTCCGCGGGAGTCGGCCCCAGAATCAGGATGGGCGCGGCAATGCCCGCTTCCCGCAGCTCCACCGCTTCGTCCAGGCAGGCCACCGCCAGATATTCCGCCCCCAGTGATTCCAGCTTTTTCGCCACCGGGATGGCGCCGTGGCCGTAGGCGTTGGCCTTCACCACACCCAAAAAGCGGCACCCGCGGGGGAGCATCCCCCGCAGGGCGCGGTAATTGTGTTCCAGATTGGGCAGGCTGATCTCCGCCCAGGTACGCTTGGTCGCTTGATTCATATTGATTTCCTTCATTCTTTTGTAAAATCAGTAAAGACGCATTGGATCACGGTATATCCGTCGGAGAGCACCTCCGCCCGAGCCAGGGCGTGGCTGTCCGCATCGAACCAGAAGGCCGCCTCCGTGCCTGTTCCGGGAGAGCCTTCCGGGTCGCGGCAGCAGAACCATAACTGCTCGCTTTCCTCCACCGTCTCAAGGCCGCATTCCGCGATGTAACCGGAAAAGATATAGTTCAAAATGGCGGGCACCGCCTCCATGGGAGAAAGGCCCTCCGCCGAAAGCAATCCCGTCTCCAGGCTGGCGCCGTCGTACTCCAGATAGGACGAGCCGTTCTCGATCCGGGCGGTGATCCCGGCGATCTCCTCCGGGGACTCCACCTTCAGCAAGGTCTCCCCATCCTTCTGCCAGGAGACCGACATGGTGAACTCATAGACCCGCTGGCCGTAATCGGCGGTGATGTCTACCGTGGCGGCACAGGCGGTCATGGCCAGGTACTCCGTGCGGATGTTCAGGGCCAATTCCTCGGCGGAATTTCCGCCGCTGCTGCCTCCCCCGCCGCAGCCCGCCAGCAGTAAGAGGGTCATCATCAGTGCGCAGATCCGTTTGCGCACGCCTTTATTCCTCCTCGCACTCCTTCATTGCATAGGGAATCTGCTCGATCAGGTCCCCCACCGTCATGCCGTACTCCCCTTTTTCCTCGGCGGCCAGATCACCCGCCCGGCCGTGAAGCCATATTGCTTCCCAGACGGCATCCGGCCATTCGGGCCGCTGCGCCATCAGTCCGGCCATCAGTCCGGCCAGGGCGTCCCCCGCCCCGCCGCGCGCCATGCCAGGATTGCCCGTGGTGTTGACTGCGCAGCGGCGGCTCCACACCGCCGTGATGGTGCGGTGGCCCTTCAGCGTCAGGATGCAGCGGTGCTTTTCCGCAAAATCCCGGGCGGCGGACAGCCGATCCACAATAGGCAGCGTACATCCGGACAGACGGGCAAATTCCCCGTCGTGGGGCGTCAGGATGGTAACGGCCTGACGTTTGTCCAATACATTGATATGCCGGGAAAGAATATTTAGACCATCCGCGTCCAAAATCACGGGACATTTCAAGTCCCGCAGCAGGGAGAGCACCAGATCCTCTGAGCGATCACTTTGACCAAGGCCGGGGCCGATCAGGGCCACGTCACAGGCGGACGCCTTGTTCAAAATTTCTTCGTAGTCATCGGGCAGGGGCCACGGCATCGTCTCGTCGCACTTGACGGCTATGATCGGGTAAATCTCCCGGGGCACGGCCAGAGTCACAAGGCCCACGCCGCCGCGGACAGCGGCCCGGCTTGCCAGCACCGGCGCGCCGGTGTAGCCCACGCTGCCCGCCAGAATGAACAGCCTTCCAAAATCCCCTTTGTGGGCGTCCCGTCTGCGGCGGCGCAGGACGGGCGGTTCCACGACGGTCACGCCGCAGCCCTCTTCCAACAGGTCGCGGGGGATGCCGATATCGGCCACCACGACCCGGCCGCTGTGTACCGCGCCCTTGCCCACATACAGGCCCGGCTTGCCTGCGGAAAAAGTCACGGTCACGTCGGCCCGCACCGCGCTGCCCATCACCTCGCCGGTGTCGGCGTGGATGCCGCTGGGAATATCGGCGGACACCACCCATTGGGCGGAATGGATCCTGCTTACCGCCTTCGCCGCGTCGGGCCGCAGGTCACTGTTCAGACCAATGCCGAACAGCGCGTCCACGGCCACATCGAACCCCAGATATTTTCCCGTGTCCTCCGGGTCGAAGTCCTCCAGCACGCCTCCGGCCTCGATCAGGCGGCGCTCCATTTCCCTGCTGTCGTCGGTCATCTTCTCCCGCTTGCCCACCAAGACGCACGTGACCCACCAGCCCTCTTTTAAGAGGAACCGGGCGGCTGCGATCCCGTCGCCGCCGTTGTTGCCGGGGCCGCAGAATACTACAGCGGAGCGCTGGTGATCCGCCCAAAAAGCTGCCTGCTCCTCCTCTGAAGGCTCTCTTCCATCTCTTGTGATCCAGCCAAAAACAGCAAGTTTGCTTTTCCTGGGAACAGGCAAAGCAAGCACCTCTTTGACAATGGCCCCGGCCGCCCGCTCCATCAGCAGGGTGGACGGGATGCCCCTCTCCCGGATGGCGACGCAGTCGATCTCTTTCATCTGCGCGGCGGTAAACAGCTCCATACTTCTGCCTCCTGCCAAAGTGGCATTACGATTACTCCTCATTATAAAAGTTCTTCCTGAGGAATGCAAATCAATTCTCTTTTCTTTCCTGTTAAATTCTGTTATGATATCAGCAATTTCAGGCCGCGCAACCGAAACTTTACATCATTTTCTTCAAACGCAACACCAAATCACTGGAGCTGCATCCCCGCCCTCTGTAAAATAAAGCCACAAAATACAGGAGGTTTTGAGTATGGCGTTTTCTGAAAATCTGCAGTTTCTCCGCACCCGCGCCGGCGTCACCCAGGAGCAGTTGGCCGAGGAACTGGACGTGTCCCGCCAGTCGGTCAGCAAATGGGAGGGCGGAGCCAGTTTCCCGGAGATGGACACCCTGCTGCGCATCTGCGATATGTACGACGTGAATCTTGACACCCTGCTGCGGGGCAGCGTGGAGGAGAGCCTGGTGACCGACACCGCCCGGTATGACGAGACGATGAACCGCTTTTCCCGCCGCATCGCCTTTTCGGTGGGAGCCATCCTCGCCGGCGTGGGCGCAATACTTTTTCTAACCGCCGCGGGCCTGTCAGAAATGCTGGCCGGGGCCTTTCTTCTGCTGGTCATTACAGTTTCTGTCGTAGTTATCGTAGCCAGCGTAATTCAGGATGATAACTTCCGTAAAAAATATCCGGTCATCGCAGACTTTTATACTCAAGAGGAAAAGGATGCCTTTCACCAAAAATTTGTCTGGTTCATTGCGGGCGGCGTGGGCGCAATTCTGTTCGGCGTGGTTCTTCTGGTCCTGTTTTTCTGCTTCTTCCCAGAGCGGGAGCCTTATGAATCCCTGGCCTGTGGCGTACTTCTGCTGATCATCGCCGGAGCGGTCACATCCTTTATTTACGGCGGGATGCAGGACGAGAAATATAAGATCTGGAAGTATAACCGGGACAACAATCCCACCCCGGAAGTCAAGCAGCGGAAGGGGCTGATCGGAACCCTCTGCGCGTGCATTATGCTGCTTGCCACCGCCATCTATGTGGGTTTGGGGTTCGCGAAGGACCTGTGGAACACCGCCTGGTGGGTCTTCGCCGTGGGCGGCATCCTCTGCGGCGTGGTCAACGTTGTCCTGGACCCTTACAAGGGAGAAGACGATTAAGATAACAAACGACAACAAAAATAACCAAGTCAAAGTCGAAGTCAATGTCTGCTCTCCCCCATCAACCGATGGGAGGAGAGAGGGCCCTGCCCCGCCGAGCCCCCTCGGAGCAGGGATTTTTGTAAGGAAGTAAATACCCGCTGAAAAACAATTGTTTCCCTGCGGGTATTATGTTATGATATAAAAATAAGCAAATCGGGATTTTTAGGAGGGGAAATGAAGGATATCACTTATGTTTCCGGACAGGAAAAGTTTAATTATCGGGTCTGTGCTATTATAATCTCTAACAACAAAATTCTGGCAATGCATGACGAACGTTCCCCATACTATTATTTGCCCGGAGGCAGAGTTTCGCTGGGAGAAACCGCCGAACACGCAGTGATCAGAGAAGTGGAAGAAGAACTGAATATTACGCCTAAAATCATTCGTCCTTTATGGTTAAGTCAGAGCTTTTTTACTGAAGATGTTGATAAACTGCATTATCATGAAATCTGTATTTATTTTTTGATGGATATTTCTGAAACAGAGCTATTGGAAAAAGGCGAACAGTTTACACTTCATGAAGAACATCATATGCATGATTTTGAGTGGCTTGCATTTGAACGTTTGCAGGATGAATATTTCTATCCCGTATTTCTAAAAACAGGCATATTTAATCTCCCTGAACAATTTACCATTAGAACAGAATATGAATAATCATGCAATTGCAGTTTATCGTACTCTCCCACGGACATTTTCCGGAAAGTGTCATAGTGGGTTATACAGTATAAAAGGGCAAGACAGACTAATGTGGTTTGCCTCGTCCTTAAGGCAACATCGCACAATGATGTCTGCGGCGCTTTGCGGAAATTTTGCGGTAGAAAAAACGCAAAATTTCTCGCAAATTACTCTTGCCGAATGATGCGGTGCTGCCTTAGAACGTGTGCTCGCCGGGCGCACTAAACGAGACTCCCTCGCAGCTCAACTGCGAGGGAGTCTCGTTCTTTGTCTCAAAACCGTACACAGGCTTCAAACACTCTATTTATGAGGGCGCTTTCACCCGCGTTCTCCAGCGATCAGAGCATGATCATTTGAAGAATGCGTTTGCAGTCAAGGCGGCATACTGTTCATCGGTGAGCGTCACACCGTAGAACAGCTCATAATACTCGGTGACCTCTTCCTGCAGGTCATAGTCGCAGTACTCCGGATAGAGGATACTGGGCAGCCACAGCAGAGCCAGATAGCGCTGGCAGGCGGGAGGTGCAACAGTCCAGTTATGAGGGGAGCTGGGCGACTCAACATATTTGCCGTTTGCGATGGCGCTGATCTGGCTCCACGCAGGATCCTCGGCCACTGTATCGTAAACACTGCCGCTGCCGAAGATGACGAAATCAGGGTCCCACAGAGCGATCTGCTCCATATTGACAGGGTTGCCCGAACCTTTGCCGCTGGCGTTTTCAATAACGGCCAGATTGTTGAATACCAGGTTGATGATTTCGGCCTGAGACTGGCTCTCCGCGATCACATTCAGGCCGCCGTCACCCAGAGCGTAAATGCCGTTGACCTTGTTGTCGCCCACCTGTTCCATGATACCCAGCGCGCGCTCATACACCTCTTCGCACCAAACGGCCATTTCTTCGGTCTTTTCCTCGCGGCCCAAAAGCTGGCCCAGCTTGCGGATGGCTTCGCCGTAATTGTCCAGTTCGGCCTCAATGAAGACGCAGGTGATACCGGTCAGATCCTGCGTGGTCGCCAGTTCTTCCTCATAACCGGTCTTGGTATAGCCCATATCGATGACGAGCTGCGCGTTGGTGGAAGCGAGGGCTTCCACATCAAGGTCAGCGGCGCCCAGAACGGTGCCGAAGTAGGTCAATTGGGACAGCCGGTCATAGTCCGGGATGTACTCGGCCATATCGTCAGACAACTGGCCACCCAGACCAACCATCAGATCGGGCGCAACGCCCAGCAGAATGACCTGAGCGAGCTGACCGGAGGGAACGATAGCTGTGAGCTCCTCTGTGATCTCGATCTCGTGACCGAGGTCGTCAACAAAAGTGTACGGCTGGAAGCCTTCTTCAGGAAGATCTTCGTCATTCGAGGGATCTGGCGTTTGGGCGGAGTTTGTTTGCTTGCCGTCGTCGGGGTCTGCCGCGGTTTCGCTGCAGGCGGCAAGGCTGCAAAGCATTACAGCAGCCAGCAGCAGTGCGATCAGTTTCGTTTTCATCATAGCTTCTCCTTTTGTATTTTGTATTTTAAGCATACTTGCTTACAAAGAATTGGCCGGTACGCAAACGCGCACCTTGTCGTTATTCAGACTATGTACCTCGACATCAATACCATAGAGCGTCGACATGAGCCCTGCCTGCATCACCTCCTGCGGAGTGCCCCAGGCCAGCACCTGCCCATCATGCATAGCCAATATTTTGTCCGAGTACATGAACGCCTGCTCCGGGTCGTGAGTGGTCTGCACCACTGCATATTCGTCTTTTACAAGACTGCGGACAGTCTGCATCACGCGGATGCGGTTCCCAAAATCGAGACTTGCGGAGGGCTCGTCCATAACGAGTATCTTTGCCTGTTGGGCAATCGCCCGTGCCAGCAGGCAAAGCTGCTTTTCGCCGCCTGAGCAGAAACCGTAGGGGTGCTCCGCCAGGTGGGAGATATTCAGTCTCTCCAGTGCGCTTTCCGCCACTTTGATCTGCGCCTTTCCCGGCGTTGTAAACGCGTTAATCTGTGAGGCCGCACCCATAAGCACCATATCCAGCACAGAGTAATTAAAGGCGGGGTTATGGTACTGCGGGATGTATGCGATGCATCGGGCAAGCTCCTGCGCCGGCATTTGAGCGGCATCGCGTCCGTCTATCTCAATAGAACCGGCACTTGGCTTGAGCAAATTCAAAATGCAGCGAAACAGGGTGCTTTTTCCAACACCGTTGGGTCCGAGTATGGACAGGAACTCTCCCCTGAGCGCCTCGAAGCTGATGTCCTTTAATATCTGCCGTTTGCCAAAATAAAAATCCAGATGTTCAACCTTCAAGCTCACAGCTTATCGCCCTCCTTCATGATCAGATAAATGAAGAATGGCGCGCCCACAAAGGAAGTGAGAATACCGATGGGCAGATCGGTCGTCCACAGGTTGCGGCAGAGGTTGTCAACCAGCAGCATGAATATCGCGCCGAAGAGCATAGTTGCGGGAATGAGTTTTTTGTAGTCATTTCCAACGACCCGCCGCGCCATGTGGGGAACCACCAGTCCCACCCAGCCGATAATGCCGCTGACAGCCACGCTTGCAGCCGTTATGAGCGCCGAACAGACGATGAGAATGAGGCGCAGGCGTTTGGCATTGATGCCAAGGGTGCGGGCCTCGTCATCGCCCAGAGATAGAATATTGATCCTCCAGCGCAGGACAAAAATCGGGACAAGCCCGATGGCCATGGGGACGGCCGCAAAACCGACATCACGCATATTGGCTCCGTTGAAGCTGCCCATGAGCCAATAGGTGATGGCGGGCAGTTGCTCCTCCGTATCCGCTATCAGCTTGATAAACGAAGTGCCCGAGGACACCAGGCTGCTGATCATAACGCCGGCAAGTATCAGCCCCACCATACGGTTGCCCCGGGCGCGGTTGCCCACGAAAATGACCAGAATAACAGTACCCAGGCTGAACACAAATGCCATGGCGCCGATAACATAATTGATGTAGCCCAGTATGATCGCCAGCGATGCACCCAGCGCCGCTCCGGAACTTGCACCCAGAATGTCGGGGGCCGCCATGGGATTTTGGAACACGCCTTGGTAGCAGGCGCCGGCTGTCGACAGGCAGCAGCCCACCATGCAAGCGAGCAGAATGCGGGGCACACGGTGATTTAAAAACAAGGCCTCCTGGGTCAACGTCCAAAAAGGCTCGATGTCGATAAACGGCAGCTTATCCAGAGTAATTCCCCATAATTCCTTCAGGCCGATGGGATAGCGGCCCAAAGTCGTGGAGAAGATACATGCCGCGATCAGGCCGCCGAATAAAATCAGCATCACCGCCCAGAACGGGAGCTTTTTCTTTTTTGTCATTTGCATCCCTTTCTAAATTTTCCGGTAATATCCTTCTCCTGCGCAGGCTTTGCAGAGGATCTTTCCGCCAACTATCACATGGCGTTCGTCGGAAACCTCTTCGCCGCACGATTCGCAGGTCACAATACTGACGGGCGGACCGGGCAGATCGCCGACAGAAAGGTCAACCGTGACCTCCTTTGCCTCCAGCCAGCCCTCTTCGGGCAGGTTTTCGTAAAAATCTGTCAAGTTTTCTCCGTCGGCAGGGTGGATGTGATTTTTGCGCACCACACGCACCGCTTTGCCCGTCTCAAGATTTACAAAGGTCGCCGCGGTTTTACCCATGTCGAGGAAATAAAAGGTGCGCTTGCCCGGAGAACTGCCTGTTGTTATCATGATCGAATCCGTAGGACAGCGGTTGCCCTCTGCAAAAACCATTATCTTCTTACAGTCACGCTCGTTGTCCAGCCCCAGCAGGCGCAGACCAATGTGTGCCATTCGTACTCCCAGACATTGACCGGAGCACAGGTGTCCGTGAAACGCCACGGCGCGATCGAGGTCTTCTCTAAAACTTCTCATTTTCGCCCCTCCGGATCACGAAAATTCCGAACTCCTTCCAATTTGGAAGATATATTTGCAAAAAACAAAAGCGGTCTGTTTTGAGAGGAACAAAACAGACCGTTCAAGCATACGCAGACTGATCTCTTCTGCGTATGGTACAATGCTTCCTTCTCAAAAGTGAAGGTGATGCCGTTTTCAGCACAACCCCGTGAGCCTTCGCTCAGGCCGCAGGATCATAGCATATGCCTTAGACCCTGCGGCACGGAAACCGTGTATTCAATTGTTTTTTCTAAGGATATTCAAGTAGTATTATAACAATGATAATGAACAATGTCAACAGTATAAGCCAGTATAAGCAACAAATGGGCAATACCTTGCATTTCTCAAAAAGGTATGATAATATTTTACCGTAATATATAGTTTCAAAGGCTTGGCAGAGCGGGCTTTTGAGACGGAATATTGATTCCGTCCTATGAGACAAACCCCAGGCGGTCAAGCTGGCGCTGGTGTTCCGCTCCGGAGGTCAGCAGGTAAATGCGGGTAGTCTCAATGCTGCTGTGCCCCAGCACATCGGCCAGTTTGGCGATGTCCTTGCAGGCCCGGTAAAAGGCTGTGGCAAACAGGTGGCGCAGGTTGTGGGGGAATACCTTGGAAGCCTCTACCCCGGCATATTTACACAAGGCTTTCATCTCCGCCCAGATTTGGCGGCGGGTCAACGGGTTTCCGTTTCTGGTGAGAAATATCTCGCTGGAGACGGTTTTATTTTTTCCGGCGTATTTCAGCAGCTTGCGGCACAGCTTGGCGGGAAGCATGATCACCCGGATCTTGTCCTTCAGGGAGACCTCTGCCCTCCCCTGCCGCACCGTCTCCACGGTGATATACCGGACTTCGCTGACCCGTATCCCCGTGGCGCAGATCGTTTCCATGAGCAGAGCCAGCCGCTCTTGCCCCCGCTCATGGGCGGCGGCAACCAGAGCGTCATAGTCCGCGCGGGTCAGCTCCCGGCCGGAATCCCGGAACATCTTTCGCTGGATCTTCAGAAATTTGGCACGCACCTCATTCCAGCCGAGAAAGTGGAACAGCCCGTTCAGCGCCGCCAGCGTCCATAGGCTGTGATCTGCTCCCATGTCAATCTGTGATATTCCATTCATAAAGCCTCCATTTTGCAAAGTATAACCTATTTCACCTTGCAAAACGGATGATATACGGGCAAAATAAAAGGCCCCGTACTGCCATAAGGCGGTACAGGGCCTTGTAATCCGTCCCAAGATAGATGCGTCAATATATCATAGGAAAAGGCCTGTTTTCTTACGAAAACAAGCCTTCTTGTATCCCCTTGGTGGAGATAAGCGGGATCGAACCGCTGACCTCTTGAATGCCATAGACCCAGGACGAAAAACACAGTGATACACGAAATTAAGAAATGCAGTGATTCCAATGGTTTGGGCAGGACGGCACTCTTATCGAGTGCCGTCCTGCCCATTGCTTTTCGAGCTCATTCTGGTATGAATTCTGGTACAGTATTACCCAACTGAAAGTCTGCTTACCTATGAGCCTGTAGCAAAATCCGATTTGTCTGGAGATATCCCAAGCAACACTACAGTTTGCTACATGGTTTAAAACAAAATAATGGTTGCTTCAAAGTATAGCTGAACAAATTCATTGACAAGCGAAACGAAAATATTTATACTTTTAACATTGGAAGGTTTACGAGTATGACTGCATCAGAGCAAATCCGCGTCTTGTGTGCGAGACTTAATATCAGTATGGCAGAATTGGCTAGGCGTATGGGACAGTCTCCTCAAAGTTTAAGTGGGAAAATGCATAGAGAAAGCTTCACTATTTCGGATTTAGAGAAAATAGCAGAAGCAACGGGAAGTTCTTTTTCAAGAAAATTTGTCTTCCCTAATGGAGAAGAAATTTAAGGGGGCCGTAACAATGGCGATATACAAATTAGGAGAACTGTTCTGCGGTCCAGGCGGCCTTGCCTATGGTGCTGTAAATGCAGACATTGGAAGGTCTGACTTCAAAATTGTTCACGAATGGGCAACCGACTATGATTTAGATACCTGCCATACATACATTCAAAATATTTGTCAAGATGCGCCTAAATCGGTCATTCACGAAGACGTGCGCAAACTCAAAATCGACTCTTTGAGTCCAATAGACGCTCTTGCTTTTGGGTTTCCCTGTAACGATTACAGTGTTGTCGGAGAACAACGAGGGATGAATGGCGTATACGGGCCTCTGTATTCCTATGGTGTAAAGATCCTGGAAAAGTTCAAGCCGGTCTGGTTTCTTGCTGAAAACGTTGGCGGATTAAGGAATGCCAACGATGGTAAGGCATTTCTGAAAATCAAATCCGAACTGGAAGCGGCGGGCCCTGGATATACATTGACACCACACCTCTATAAATTCGAGCAATATGGTATACCGCAGGCTCGACACAGAATCATCATAGTGGGAATTCGCAATGACCAAAAATTAAAATTCAAAGTTCCCTCTCCTGAGGGATATAAGATGAAAACTTGCCGTGAGGCAATCGAAAATCCTCCCATCAAAAAGGATGCACCCAACAATGAGCTTACAAAGCAGTCTCCAATCGTTGTGGAACGCTTAAAGCATATCAAGCCGGGACAGAACGCATTTACTGCAGACCTCCCTGAAAACTTGCAGTTAAATGTCAGTGGGGCCAGAATCAGCCAAATTTATAAACGCCTTGATCCAGACAAGCCCGCTTATACAGTTACGGGTAGCGGGGGCGGCGGCACGCACATCTATCATTGGTCCGAACCACGGGCTTTGACTAACCGGGAACGGGCCAGACTACAGACTTTCCCCGATGATTTCGTGTTTGAGGGAAGCAAAGAAAGCGTTAGAAAGCAAATCGGAATGGCCGTTCCATATGAAGGCGCAAGAATCATTTTTGAAGCCATTCTAAAGACTCTTGCGGATATTGAGTATCCTTGGGTGGAAGAAAGTATCAAAGAATAAAAGGGGTGGTAGTATGCTGACCAGCAATTTCCGTGATGCGGTATTGCTTGACCCGATTTTCTCAGGAGCTGACCATCTCAAAATCGTGTCAGGGTATGCCGCACACACGATGGCCTCGTGGCATATGGGCGAAATCCATGACAGGTTTGGCCGCCATATTGAAGCTCCAATCGATATTACACTCTTAGTTGGAATGTGTGGATATGATGGCTTAAGTCTCCCTGTACACGACGGATTTCAACAGTTGATGAATGAAAGTTCGAAGTCCGACGAGGTGCGCTTTACTGCCCAATATGTGTATCGAGGTGTTCCAGTACATTCCAAGTTGTATCTTTGGGAGCGGGGTGAACAGCCTATTTTGGCCTACATAGGGTCCCCCAATTATACACAAACAGCCTTTTCAAGTGGTCAGCGTGAAATATTGACGGAGTTTGATCCCTATGAAGCCCTTGAATATTTTGATAGTATTGAGTCGGACTCTATTTACTGCAATCATGCGGAAGTCAGCGAATACATCGTACTTCATTCAGCTCACAGGGCCCGACCAGAGTCAACCGGGGCAGTTAGCAGACTCCGTGGGGCTGACATTCAAAGTGTAACATTATCATTTATCACTGAATCTGGAGAAACGGGCCAGCGTTCTGGTATTAACTGGGGTCAGCGGACAGGGCGTGAGCCTAACCAAGCGTATATCCCACTGCCTGCTTATATTGCAAGAAGCGGTTTTTTCCCGTTGGAGAAGCGGCACTTTTCCGTACTGACCGATGATAGGAAACAGTTAATTCTTCGCGTAGAGCAGCAGAATGACAAGGCAATTACTACTCCCGCAAACAATTCCCTTCTTGGTGAATATTTTCGAAATCGCTTAGGTATGCCTAATGGTGCCTATGTACGAAAAGCGGATTTTGAACGGTATGGCCGTACCGATGTAACATTCTATAAGTTGGACGACGAACAGTTCTTTATGGACTTTTCCGTGTAAAGGAGGCCGCCGCTGTGCTGAATTATTGGTGGGTCACAAGGCCAAAACGCAAATTGAACAGTATACCCGAAATCCTAGCCTGCTGTGCAGATGTCTCCTTAAACAGCGAGTGGCAGGGGAATGTCTATACTCACTTAGCTTTTGAAAAAGCTCTGGAAGATACGGGACTTAAGCGGGCTGGCCCAAGAAGAGATCAGCGCGGTGGTGGTGGAAGAACATACTATGCGTGGATATCCAGTCTCGGCCTAGTATTTGTTCAAGAAACTACCGGACAGACAAAGCTTACCCTGGCAGGAGAGGCTATCCTCAATGGCGATTCGCCTGTTGATGTGCTGAAAGGCCAGATTTTGAAGTATCAGTTTCCATCTCCCTTTTCCCTGTCTCCATCCACCTCAAGAACAAGGGTCAACAGCCGTTTTAAAATTCGCCCCTTCCGCTTCCTTTTGAGACTGCTTCGGGAATCAAGACTTGACAATTTTCTCTCGCAGGAAGAGATTGGCCGAATTGTGGCTACAGAGGCAGAAAATGAAAGTGACCATTGCTATGAGCGTATTGTTAAGCGTATTTTAGAATATCGGGACAACGGGCCCAAAGCCTTATCTGATGACTTTTTCACTTTATACGCTCCAAGTACAGGGAAGGTCAATCCAAAGCATCCCTACAGTCACTTGGACGATTTGGCGAATACAATGGTCAACTGGCTTGATTATGCACAGTTTATTCTTAGGGAAACGGACGACGCAGGCAAACCTATTATTCGTCTTCTGCCCGAAAAACTTGATGAAGTGGATGCTGTTCTCGCAGACGGCACTAAGCTGATTGACCGCCCGCAGGAATCGGAGTATTTTCAGAGGAAATACGGACTTGATCCCAGTCATTTGAAGGACACTCGGAATCTCACAACTGCGAAGTCTATTACAGCACAGATGCTGGTCGAGCAGAAGGTCAAACAGATTTTCTTGGGAGAAGCAGTGAAACGGCCCATCTGCAAAATTGACAGCGGCATTATTGATTCTGTTGCAGACAAGGCCGGCATCTCGCAGCAGACTGCGGAAGAACTACTCTTAAAAATATACCCGCACGGAGCCATTGGCGCATTTATGACAGAATATTTTGACATGGCATTTCGTGGCCGAGATGAAGCAACAGACTTCGAAAAAGCAACAGTTGAAATCTTTAGGAACTCCTTTGGCTTTCAAGCCTGTCATGTCGGGCCTGTTGGTCTTTCTCCTGATGCCTTGATTTTGTCTGACACTGAAGGTTATCAGGCCATCATTGATAATAAGGCATACGCCAAGTACAGCATATCAAATGACCATCATAACCGCATGGTACACAATTATATCGAAGGGCTTGGGCACTACAGTGATTCCCTCTTTCCTTTGGCCTTTTTCTCCTATATTGCTGGAGGATTTGGTGTAAATATTGATTCCCAGCTCGGCCGTATCACCTCAGAAACGGGCATTCCAGGTAGCGCTGTGTGCGTTTCAAACATTATAAAAATGGTCGAAAAGAATCAGATTTCGCCCTACAGCCACGCCCGTATTCGAGATATTTTTTCGCTGAATCGCCAAATCCAAATGGCAGATTTGTAAGGGGAAACGAGGCCATGAGCCACACTCGTGCAACAAGTATGTTTGCTGGAATCGGTAGAATATGCCTGAGATTTCGGTAGGCAGGTGTTGAAGTTATGTATGGGCTCCGCAGGTTGACCTGGAGAGAATGTCTTGATTTTCAGGGTTTTCCAAACGATTATGCATTTCCAAACAGCATTACGATACATGACGCCTAGAAACAAATTGGTAATTCTGTCTGCATCCCTGTCATACGGCGTATTGCCAAACAGCTAATCAATACTCACTTAACAGCAGGGTGATGTGAAATGGACAATCTTTCAAAAGATGTTCGGCATTATAATATGTCCCACATTCGAAGTAAAAACTCCAAACCAGAAGAAATCGTACGAAAATATTTATTTGCAAATGGTTTTCGCTATCGGAAGAATGTGAGAAAACTGCCAGGGTGTCCTGATATCGTATTAAAAAAATATAAAACTGTAGTCTTTGTAAATGGATGTTTCTGGCATAAACACGACTGTGGACGTTTCGTATGGCCTGCTTCTAATGTGGAATATTGGCATACAAAAATCAAACGCAATATTGAGCGGGATCACCAGTCATATCAGAAACTCAACGAGCTCGGCTGGAAAATCATTGTTGTGTGGGAATGTGAGCTGAAAAAAGATACGAGGGAAGAAACCTTGAAGAAACTATGTTCACAGATCAAAGACTGATTCCTGCCGAATTTGCAGATGTTCTTTCTTCTAAAATGTCCCTCAAATTGAGGCAAGTTTCGACAAAATAAATCGCATGGTGCGATTTATTTCAAAAACCAAGGCCCCGCCGAACGGCGGGGCCTCGGACGTTTTGCCGCCGCTGGAGCGGCGGCGCGGTTGTTCAAGGTGAACAGCGTTCAGCAGGAGTTCGTACCTCCATCAACCGCCCAGGTCGTTGGCGGAGGAGCGCATTCCCACAACGGAGGAACGCCGGGCCATGCCCGGCGTTCCCTGGGTGTTTGCCCTTGATTACTACCACTCCGCCGCCCGGCGCCTGTCAAGGCCCGGCCCGCCCCCAAGGGGGCGGGCCGCAGTCTGTCAAGAAACCCAGTCTACGTTCATGTGTAGAGCGGATTTCTGTCGTATATGGGCCAAA
>X355_Hoffmanns_Two_toed_Sloth__coassemble_1871_pt1 | contig 60668 bp, 51 predicted proteins | sample X355_Hoffmanns_Two_toed_Sloth__metabat2_high_PE_003 | metagenome-assembled genome bin X355_Hoffmanns_Two_toed_Sloth | reverse complement strand
CGGCCTATGTCTCCGCCCAGTTCAATACGCCGTAGCCGACGATGCGCGCATCGTCCAGCGCGTAGCTGCGGACCGCCACCATGCCGCTGCTGTTGCCCTCGATGGTATAGACCAGATTCCTCGCCGCATCCACGGCCAGCACCGCGCCCACATGGTCGGGGTCGTCGTCATTTTCCCAGTCGAAGAAGATGTAGTCCCCGGGGAGCGGCGTCTCACTGCTCGCCCGCCACGAGGTGGGGCTGTCTTCCTTCTGAAATTTCTTTATGCCGTCATCCACCGAGGCGAAGTGGACGAGAGTCGTCTGGAGGCCAGTCCGATACATTTGGTCGGCCGCCCAGCTCAGGAAGCAGGCGCACCAGGGGGTGTCCGCGTCCCAGCCGTCCCAATAGTCCTCGCCGCCGCAGTACCACAGGGAATACGTCAGTCCTGCCGCGTTCCCGTTCCCGTCCAGGACCGCCCCCGTGCTGCCGTACTGCGTGCAGAGCAGGGTCAGGAACGCGGCGCGGGCCTCATAGGTCCCTGCCTCGTCCGTCTCGTCCGTCTCGTCCGTCTCGTTTGTCTCGCCGGTCTCCCCCGAGGCGCTCTCCGTCAGCTCCGCGATCAGCTCCGCCGCGTAGTCGGCATCTACCGTTTTTTCCGTGACCGCCGTTCTGCAATAGACGGAGGTGGCCCAGGTCTCCTCCCCGGTGTCCACGGTCAGGGTGAGAAGCTGCCCGTTCAGCTCCACGGCCGCGTTGGCCAGCCCGTCCAGCAACGCCGTGCCGCCGGTGGTGATGGTCCCGGTCCCGGCCCGGTATTGCAGGAGGGCGTCGTTCCCGCTGTCACCGCCCCACAGGGTCCAGCTTTCCCCCACCTGTTCCACGGAGGTCACCTGCCCGTCGGTGGCCAGGTTTTCCATCAGCGTCAGCACGATCCGGGCCGTCTGCTGCTGTCCCGCGTTGTCCGCCGCCTTTGCCTCCACCCGCAGGCCGGTCAGCGTCAGCGTCACCGCGCCCAGGGTCACCAGCGAGCAGCACAGCAGCCCGACCACCAGCTCCACCAGCGTGAAGCCGCCTTTTCCAAAGGCCCGGCGGAAGCCGGGCCTTCGGAAACGCGGTGTTTTGGGAATTTTCACAGCGGGACGCATTTAATCGGCGGAGTTTGCCGTCAGCGTCGCCCGGTAGAAGGTCACACCGACATAATCGGTGTTGTTGTACTCCTGCACGGTCGCGGTGCTTCCGCTGTTGGTCACGGTGTAGGCGCTGCCCGTGATGTTGCCCATGGCTTCATCGCTGCTGTAGATGTTACCGGAAGCCGTCCCGTCGATGGTCAGAATGGCGTCCTCCGTCGCCGCCGAAGCGCCGTAGGTGAAGCCCGCCTGATAGGCGTCGGCGTCATACACATACAGACACTTTCCGAGGGAAACGGTCAGCCTGGCGTCCGCGTTGACCGTGAGATACGAGCCGGGGAGCGTCTTGCAGTTATTTTTTATTGTCAGCGTGCCGCCCGCGGCGGTGACCCCAATATGCTTGCTGAGCGGGCAGGTAAAGCTGCTGGAGTCGATCGTCAGGCTTCCCATGCTCACGCTCAGCTTGTTGATCTGCACGTTTCCGTTGCAAGTGATCTGCAGCCGCGCCGCCGCCGCGTCATAGGTGGAAACGCAGGAGGCGTTCTCGTTTTGGAGGACAAAGAGGCCGCTGCTTCCCACCAGCTCCGCATCCGTGAAGTTTGCGCTGCTGTTGGCATAGACATAGCCCTGGCCGATCAGCTTGCTTCCATATACATACGTGGCAGCCGCACGGATGTTGTTGATCTCATACTCGTTAAAGGGGAACGTCTTCGCCATTAACACCATGAGCGAGCTTTTCGTGCCGCCGCGCCAGTCCTTGATCTGGAACATCTGGTACACGGTGCCGCCGCTCTGCGCGGTCACAGCGCCGCTCCCGTCGATGATGCCACGGGCGTACAGCGTGCCGCCGTTCGCCACGGTCAGACTGCCGTTCAGGGCGATATGGCCGTAATTCCCGTGCAGCACGCCCTCGTGGCGGCTGCTGCTGCCGGCCGCTCTGCCGTTGACCAGCAGGGTGCCATTCACAGTCAGCCCGGTCCCCGCGGGGACGGTCAGGGTCACATAGGCGCTGCCGGCGACGCCGGTGGAGGTCACCACGTAGTCCTGGGTCCCGGTGCTGTAGGTCTCGTCATAGGGGATCAGCAGGGTGACGCCGCTGGGGACGGTGACGTTGTCCGTCAGTGTGTAGTCCGCCGTCAGGATCACGGTGTCGCCGCTGACCGCGGCGGCAAGGGCAGCTTCCAGGGTGGCGTAAGCAGTGTCCTCCGCCCCGCGGACGATGGCGACGGTGCCGGCGTCATCCACGCCGTCCGCAAGGGCGGCGCCCGTCACCGGCAGGACCGCCAGGGCCAGAGCCAAAATTGCTGCGCACAGTTTCTTTGCTTTTTTCATACATCAGATTCCTTTCTTTCTCGGACGGCCGCCTTTTTAACGGCCTGCCCGTTTATTCATACCTGCGGGTCATACCCGCAAGGGTATGTCGGTGGAACAGGGACGCCGCGAGCAAGTCCTTTTCGACCACCCGGCACGTCCGCACAGATCCCTTTGAGGTGCTAAAAACAAGCTCACAAATTTCCTAAAATCGACTGGATCAGAGCCAGCGTCTCGTCGCTGGAGTACAGATTGCTGTTGCTCAAATCCCCACTGAATTCTCCGGAGTATTCGTTGAGGGCCTGTAAAGCGGCCAGATACGCGGCGATGTCCTGATATGCCTTAGATTCTGTATCTACAGTTTCAAGGGTCTCATCAGTATAAGCACTGGCATAATAAGCAAGGTATCCCACGCCTGGGTTAGCGTCATCATTATTAAAGTAGATTGTTTCCCCGCTTTGAAGGAATTTGCTCAGCTCTTCGCCATTCGACATTAAATCCGCATACGCTTGTTTATCGCTCTCGGTGGCACTGGTACTGTTTACATATGCGGTCAACGACGCCAACTTGACAGCCATCTGTTCCAAGCGGCTTGCTTCTGCATTCTGAGGGTCTTTTATATAATTCAGTGCATCCTCAGGGTCCGCCTCACTCGCTTGAGAAGCTATCCACAGAACCAGCGCATTTCCTATCTCTGTAGGATCCGAGTTTTCATCCAGCCCATAGGCATCAAGGACATTCACATCCCCAGCCATTGTATTCAAAGCATTAACCAACGCGTTATTATCAACTATACCAGTGCCCACCAACTCTTTCCAATATTCAGCAAAGGCTCCCGTTGTAGCACCCACAGCGTCAAGAACGACATCCTCTTTGCCCTCAAAATTTGACCCCAGCCAGTTTTGCAGCGCGGCAGCCGTCGCTTCGGACACGCCGCCATACGGCAGGGGCATATCCTTTATTGTGACCTTATCGGTCCTCAGTTTGACAGTGTTTTCCCAGTCCGCTCCAAACGCGTCCTCCATCCACTGTTTTACAATGTCCTCATTGTCTCCGCCCACAGTGGCCCCGCTCTGGGTCACCGTAATCGTGCCCCTGGCCCCGGGGTTGGCATAGCTTCCCACCGCGCCGGCATAGATGATCTCGTTTCTCAGGTTCTCATCCAACTGCTTGTTGGTGTGCGCGATATACCCCGAGTAGGCCACCGTGCCCACCCCCGCCAGGATGGCCAGGATGGCGATGACTACGATCAGCTCCACCAGGGTGAAGCCGGCGGCGCTTTTCCATGCCGGGCGTCCGGCCCGGCGGGTCACTTGCGCCCTTGATTTCTTTTTACACAGCATAATGATCCTTCCTTTCGTCGTTCCAATTTTTAGGTGATATTTCGCATCCGGGCGCTTTGCCCGGTTTCGCGCTTGGTCTCCCCCTATCCTTTAGGGGGCCTCTCCCCCGTCCGCCGTCTCCCCGGCGGAGGAGGTCTCATAGGTCAGGTACTTGATGGGGGGCACTACGCAGGCGGTATAGGAATAGGAGTATTTGGGTTCCTCGGTCTCTTCCGGTTTCTCGGGATCCCCGGAATCTTCCGAACCCTCCGGTTCCTCGGATTCCTCCGTTTCCGAATCGCCAGAGGACTTCTCGACCTCGGTCACCTCCACCTGAACCTGAAACGTGATCTCGATTTCCGCCTGCAGTCGGATGCTCCCACCCACTGTCTCTATCGTGGCCTCAAAAACCTCGGTATAGGTTCCGGTTTCTTTGCTCTCTGTAACGTCAACGCGTTTCCATTCCTCCGCACTCGGAGTCATTTCATTTCTCCAGGTTTCAAACGCATCATCAGCGGCCTTTTCCGCCGCTTGAAACGCTTCCTCTTCGCTGTCGTACTCCGTGTCGCCGCTCTCACCACTCTCTTTGTACTGCTGCACCTGCCCCACGAACTGCTCCGCAAGGCCCTCCGCCGTATACAGGTCCCGGGTGCGCTCCAGAGACGCGTTCTGGGCCTTCAGGTTTTGCAGGGCGACGGAGCAGACGATGGCCGCCAGGGCGCACAGAAGCACGATGACCACCATCACATAGACCAGCACATAGCCGCCGTCCTTCCGTTTCATCCGGACCCCACCTCCGAACGGATATAGGTGGAGACGCAGACGTCTCCCCGCGTCACCGTGACCTCGTAATACGCGCCGCCCTCTGAGGGGGTGGTGATCGTGATATCCACGCCCAATTGCCCTTCCAGCGTGGTCCCGGCGGCTGGGCCGCCGATCCCGCTTGCCATCAGGGTCTCCACCGCCCGGGTCACGGTCAGGCGGTCCTCCATGAGCGCCGCGCTTTTGGCGTTGATCCGGTGGGCCATGACCAGTCCGCTGCAGGCGGGCACGGCCGCAAGGCCCAGCACGGCAATGGCCACGACGACCTCGATCAGGGAAAACCCGGCGTTTCTCTTCCTGTTCGGCTTCCTTTTCATGGCACGGCCCTCACTCAAAGATGTTGTCCTTGCCCACGCTGTCGGCCGGAATATCCGGGGCCTCATAGGCGACCGAATCGGACAGCAGCCCGTAGCAGGTCAGGGTCAGCGACCCCGCCACCTTGTTTTCCTCCTCCAGCCAGCGCATCATCCCGGCGGTCTGGACCGACGTCACCCCCGGCTCCTCCGACAGGATCCGGAGCATGGTTTTCACGTCCGCGTAGCTCCCGGAAAAATAGACCGTCACCGTCTGGCCCGTCAAAATGGAGCCGTCGCTGAGCACCGTCAGCGGCGTCGTCGCCCCGAAGGAGAAGGTGATATTCATATTGTCCAGCTCCGCACGGGTCTGGAACAGGGTGTGCAGGTCGACGGTATACCCCAGTACGCCCGTCTCATCCCCGACGACCAGTTCTTCCAGTTCCTGCAGATAGAGAAGCTGGTCCTCCTCCTTCCGGGGGGCCCGGAACTTTTCGTACAGTGCCCGGCGGCTCGCCTCAATTTCCGCCTCGGCGTCCGGAAGCTGGTCCTGGACCTCCGCATACTTCTGGTTTGAGGCGACCGTGACCTGCAGCAGCGTGATGTTCTGCGCCAGGAGCGCCTCCTCTGCCTCAAAGGCGCGCTTTTCCGGAAGGTAGAGCAGAAGGTACAGCCCAACGGCGGCCGCCAGCAGGCAGACGGATAACAGCACCCGCCAGTATTTCCCTATGATCCTCACGGCGTCACCTCCAGCTTTTCCACCTTGTCGCTCCGGTCCAGGCCGTTGCGGCCCGCTGCCGCGTCCTCCCGCAGGGTGTCCAGGTAGCGCAGCGTCACCGCGAACAGGTAGACCTGCGGCTCGTCGGACGCCGCGGCAGAGCTGCCTGTGCTTCCCGTCTGCCCGCCGGGGATCGCTCCGCTGTTGATCAGTTGCAGGAGCGCATCATAAGCAGCGTCCGCGCCCGTATTCGCCCCGCCGCTGTTGGAGCTGTCGGAGTTGGTGTTGCCGGGGCTGCTGCTGTTGCCGGGGTTGCTGTTGTCGTCGGGACTGCTGCCGGAACTGTTGTTGGAACTATTGTTGGAACTGTTGTTATTGGAATTGTTGCTGTTGTTGGAACTGTCAGAATTGCTGCCGCCCGGAAGCAGGTTTTCCTTGACCGTATCCAGCGCATCGGCCACCGCGCCGCCTCCGGGCTGGCCGCCCGCGGCAAGATCGTTCAGGAGCTGATCTTCATCCAGCGTCCCGGCATTCTCCGTCTTCTCCTGCTTCCCCATGGACACCGCCAGATAGTAGGCGTGCCGCCCGGACAGACCGCTGTCCGACCGAATCAGCGCCTCCGCGGCGGAGAGCGTTTTCTCGTCCTTCGTCAGGATGCTCACCAGAGTGGACGCCGCGGCCCGCACCCCGGTCAGGTCGCCCTCCAGCAGGGCGTTGAACGCGTCGTAATTTTCTATCAGATCGGGCAGGATCAGCGCGAACAGGCGCTGGTCCCCCTCGATGTCCGCCTTCATCAGCTTCAGGAACATGAGCTGGGCAATATGGTCGTCGGACAGCATCGTTGTCAGCGCGGCCTTCCGCTCGCTGAAAGCCGCCTCTTCCAGCAGCTCGCCCATGGAGTAGGAGGTGGAGGGCGGCGTGCCGTATGCCGCCTCCAGCGCGGCCAACTCCTCGGAGGACAGCGAGTCCATGGCCGCAAGAAGGTCGTCCGTCGAGATCAGGCCCTTCTCCACCGCGTAGGCAAGGACCTCCTCATAGGTGGACGCCCCGGCCTCGCTGGCCGCCTGCTGCCAGAGCCGGGCCAGTTCGTCCGAGCTGAAGCTGCCCTTGTCGGGAGCGGGTTCGGCGCCGCCCTCTGTATCCGGTTCGGCCTGTGCCGAACTGTCCGCGGCCGCCTGTTCTGCCGCTTCATCGCCGGTCAGGTAGGCGAGCATATCGCTGCCCGTGGTATATTTGGGGCCGGGGTACCCGGCATCGCTGAGCGTGCCGATATTGATGGCGGAGACCTGCGCCAGCTCCGCGTACTCCAAATTCCGCAGGGCCTGGAGCGTGTAGGCCGCCGTCTCCTTATCCGGGCAGGCGAACTGCACGCCCATTCCGGTCGGGGCGATGCCGATGGTGACCACCTGGGCGCTGCCGGGAAGCACCTCCTCCAGCTCCTCGATCACCCACACCAGGCCGTTGTTATTGGCCCGGATGGCGTTAAATACCTTTTCCCAATCACTGCTGTACCCGTCGTACAGAGCGGAATACGCCTGATAGTCCGCGGCCGCGCCCGGATTTTTTGCCGCCTGCCTCTCCAGATTTTCCTTCTGGACGGTCATGCCGGCCAGGGTCGTGCTCCAGAGCGGCCTGGAGCCGAAGGTCAGCAGCAGACTGGCGGTCAGCAGCCCGCCGCAGGCCAGCACCAGCGCGTATTGCCAGATCCGGCTCGCCATCTCCCGCCGTCCGTACTTCGGGTTGTTCATGGCGGGGACGCCGAAATCCAGCCGGGTCCGGGACGCCCCCAGGCACAGGCACCACTCCGCCCCCGGCGGGAAGCTCCACTCCCGGACCGGCAGGCCCAGCGCCTGCCCGGCCTGCTCCATGTACCACGCGTCCGCGGCCGAACCGGCGGCCAGCGCCTCGATATCCCCGCCGCGGTTGTTTCCCTGCCCGCGGTAGAACTCCAGCGCCATCCGCGCCTCGTCCAGCTCGTCGCCATCCGCGCCCCGCAGCAGCAGACGCTGGAGCTCCACCTGGCCGTCCCGCACAAAGGTCAGCAGCAGGTGTTCCTCCTCCGCCAGCAGGTACAGCTTCGTCCCGCCCGGCTGCGCGGCGTCCTCCTCCGGCGGCTCCATGACCGCCGCAGCCGTTGAGACGGAGAGGTCGTCCTCCGGGCCGTCCTCTCCGTTTTTCTTCCGCAGCTTTTCTCTTTTGCCGCTCCTTGCGCCGCCCTTCGCTCCGGCCGCCCGCTTCCGCTTCCTGCTCCCTGTGGGCCGCGCGAACCCGGCGTCCAGAATGGACGCCATGCTGTTGCCGCAGTAGTCGATGGCCAGGACGGAGAGTCCGCACCGGTTGGCCAGCTCGTAGTAGCGGCTCAAAAGCCCCACCGGCGCCGCCCACATCTGCACGGCCAGCGTCTCCTGCCCGTCCTCTCCCTTCTCCGTCCCGATGGGCGTCCAGGTCAGGCGGCTGCCCTGGTCCGCCATGGGAAAGTACATATCCGTGTTGGCCTCCAGCAGCTTTTCCAGCTTCCGCCCCTTCAGCGTCGGGATGCGCGCTGTATCCGAGATGACCAGGGTGGAACTCAGGCAGAACACCACTTTTCGGCACCGCTTGAATTCCGGGTCCGCCAGGGCTGTCTTGAACGCCTCCTGCAGCGGCTCCGGGTCCAGAATGAAGCCGTCCTCCACCGCCCCGGGGGGCGTGGGGACCGTCTTGCCGCACTGGAACTGCGGCGCGGCGGCTCCCAGCGTCAGCCGGGCGATGCGGATCTCCTCTCTGCCCAGTTGGACGACCAAGGCGCGGCCTGACAGTTTCTTCTTGCTCATGATCGAATAGAACTCCTTAATATTTCTATGGGAATGGCACAGCCCTCCGAACCGCAGCCGGACAACTCTGCCACTCCCACAGCATTTTTCTTCCGTTTACAGCCCAAGCAGGGCCAGATACGCCCGGATGATCCCATCCCCGAACAGGGCGGACACCCACACGCCGGCGGCCAGATACGGCCCAAAGGCCAGCTTCCGGTCCGCCCCGCGCCGCATACGCAGCAGGTGGATCACCGAACCGGACACGCTGCCCACAAGCACGGCCAGCAGGGCGCGGGGCCAGCCCAGCAGCAGCCCGGAGGCAGCCATCAGCTTCACGTCCCCCAGCCCAAGCCCCCTTCCGCCCGTCGCCAGCCGCAGCAGGAAAAACACCCCGCCCACGGAGCACATGCCGATGACATAGACGGACCAGCGCTCCCGGTCCAGGAGCACCTGCGCCAGCCCCAGGACCAGGATGGCCAGGTTCAGCCCGTTTGGGATCTCAAAGGTGCGCCAGTCGATGACCGCCAGCACCAGCAGCAGGGAGGACAGCGCGCAGTACAGCGCCGCGCGGGGCCAGTCCCCGCTCCACAGCAGGGCGGTCAGGAGCCAGGCGGCGGCGTTGGCCGCCTCAATGACGGGGTACTGCTTCGAGACGGGCGCTCCGCAGGAGCGGCACTTCCCGCCCTGGATCAGCCAGCTTACCAGGGGGATCAGCTCATACCAGCGCAGGCGGCGGCCGCAGGCCATGCAGTGGGAGGGCGTTTTCACAAACTCCTCTCCCTTCGGCAGGCGGAAGATCAGCACGTTGCAGAAGCTGCCCACGCAGAGGCCCAGCAGGGCCGTCAGGATATACGGGAATATGGTCAGCATGGCGTTCTCTCCTTTCGCCTGAATCGGGGCCGCGCGACGGATCATGGAGCAGAGCGGAAGATCCCCGTTTCCCCCGCCCGGCTAATAGGGAGCCGGGCGGGGGTGGGGGTTGATTTAGTCGGATGTGCCCTCGACCGCAGTCCAGGTATTAGATGCCCAAGTTGCTCCTCCCGAATAGCTGCTCTTTTCCAATTTGTCGGAAAGTCCGCTGATGGTCACTCCGGTATTGTCTCCCGTTGCACCGTTCCCGTACAGATCCGCAAAATCCTGATAGTAACTATCACTTAAGGTTCCACTTTCCTTAAGCGTCACAGTCACTTTGCCATCACTGGACACGCTAATCGTATCAATGGTGTCCATATTCGTCGCATTCGCGGCCTGGGCAGCGGTCAGAACTGCGGACAGTTCCGTCTGAACTGCCGCGTCGTTTGCCTTCTTGATATACCCGGTGTAAGCGGGCACGGCCACGGCGGCCAGGATGGCCAGGATGGCGATGACCACGATCAGCTCCACCAGGGTGAAGCCGGCCTTCTCCGCCATCTTTTCTCTGAACTTCTTCATCAGAATCAAATCCTTTCTAAAAATGTAGTGCTGTATATTATCGCCGCACCCGTGCGCCGCCCTATTTACGCCGGCTGCGGACAATAACCCTTTTACTGTGCCCCTGCTTACAGATACTGGCCGTAAGCCTGGGTCATATTCAGCATGGGCAGGAAGATGGAGAACACGATGATGACCACGAACACGGCCAAGAAGAGGATGATGGCCGGCTCCATCAGCGCCAGCAGCTTCTGCGTGGCGGTCTCCACCTCTTCGTCGTAGTAGTCCGCCGTTTTTTCCAGCATCCCCTGCAGGTCGCCGGTCTCCTCCCCGATGCCCGTCAGGTTGCACACCATGGGCGGGAACAGATGGGTGGCCTGCAGGCCGTCCGCCAGCGTCCACCCCTCGGAGACCATGGTCCGCAGGGAGCGCACCGCCTCCTCGAAGTAGATGTTGGTCATGTTGCTGGCGGTCAGTTCCAGACTCTCCGTCAGCGTCAGACCGGAGGCCAGCAGCAGCGACAGCGTTCGGCAGAACGTGGCGCAGGCCGACCGCTCGGTCAGCTTCCCCACCACCGGGATCTTCCGGGCCAGCAGGCCGAAGAAATGCCGCCCCCGATTCGTCCTGCGGAACAGGAGGCCCCCGACGATCAGCGCCGCGATGACGGCCAGCAGCAGCCACCACCAGCCCACAAACCAGTCGCTGACCGCCATCACGCCCCGGGTCAGGACCGGCAGCTCCACGTCCAGCTCCTCAAAGGTCTGGAGGAACATGGGGATGATCTTCGTCATCATCACGATGAGCACCACCACCATCACGCCCAGCAGGATGCAGGGGTAGATCATCACCTTTCCCACGGCGGCCTTCGTCCGCTTGGCCTTCTCATAGTACAGCTCCATCTGGCGGAACGCTTCCTCCAGATTGCCGCTTGCCTCTCCCGCGGCCACCATGTTCACCATCATATTGTTGAAGATCTTGGGGTGCTTGCGCAGCGCCCCCGCCAGGGTCTCCCCCTTCTCGATGTCCGCCTGCATGGCCCGGATGGCGGCGGTGAGCTTCTTATTCTCCGTCTGCTGGGCCAGCATGCCCAGCACCGTGGAGATGGAAACGCCCGCCCGCAGGATGGACACGAACTGGCGGCAGAAAACGGCCATGTCCTTCGCCTTGGGGTTCCCCAGGAAAGGCAGGTCGATGTCCCGGTTCAGGGCGTTCTGCTCCTTGATCTCCAGGATCGTGTATCCCGCCCTCCGCAGGGAGCTTTTCGCCGTGTCCAGCGAGGACGCCTCCACCGTGTCCCGGACCTTTTCCCCGGAGGCGGCAATGGCCGTATAGCTGAATGAAGGCACGCTCCGCCCTCCTTATGTCATGGATTTGCCGGCCGCCGGGGAGGGAAGCGCGTCCCTGCCGCCTGGAGCACCTTTCCCGGCTCGTTGGCGGCGGAGGCCGCCGTCTCCGCCGTCACCTCTCCGCTCCGGACCAGCTCCGCCAGCGCGTCGTCCAGCAGCACCATGCCGTCCTTTTGGCCGGTCTGCATGGTGCTCACAAGCTGGAATGTCTTGCTCTGCCGGATCAGGCTCCGCACGGCGGGCGTTCCCGTCATGATCTCGAATACCGCCCGCCGGCCGCCGCCCACCTTGGGCAGCAGCGTCTGCCCGATGACGCACTCCAGCACGTCCGCCAGTTGAATCCGCACCTGCGCCTGCTGGTTGGGCGGAAACACGTCGATGACGCGGTCCACCGTGTTGGCCGCCCCCTTGGTGTGGAGCGTCCCGAACACCAGGTGTCCCGTCTCGGCGGCGGTGATGGCGGTGGAGATGGTCTCCAGGTCCCGCATCTCACCCACCAGGATCACGTCCGGGTCCTGCCGGAGCGCCGCACGCAGCCCGGCTGCAAAGCTCCCCGTGTCCGTACCCACCTCCCGCTGGTTGATGACGCACTCCATGCGCCGGTGGACGTATTCGATGGGGGCCTCCAGCGTGATGATGTGCCGCCGCTTCGTGCGGTTGATGTGGTCCAGCAGGGCCGCCAAAGTGGAGCTTTTACCGGAGCCGGTCGGCCCGGTGACCAACACCAGCCCCCGCGGCTTCTCCGCCTGCCGAATGATGATCTCGGGCAGACAAAGCTGCTCCGCCGTGGGGACGGACAGGGGCAGCAGGCGCAGGGCCATGGCGGTGTGCCCCTGCTGGCGGTAGATGTTGCACCGCATCCGGATGGAGGAACGGAAGGTGACGGCAAAGTCCGTTTCACCCACTGCATCCAGCTCCCGAAGCTGCTCCTCGTCCGTAAGCTGCTCCGCCGCGCGGCGGACCTCCGTCTCGTCCAGCGGCGTGTCGCCCTCGTTGGTCAGGGCGCCGTCCACCCGAAAGACCGGCGGCAGGCCCACCGTCAGATGGATGTCCGAGGCGCTGCGCTCCACCGCCGCCCCGACCAGCGCTTCCAGCTCCATCATGCCGTCTCGTCCGCCTTTCCGTCTTCGGTCTCCTGCGGCTCGTTCTGCTCCTCCACGCTGATGCGCTGCAGCTCACTGAGAGAGGTAACGCCGTCCAGCACCAGCCGGGCGGCGCTCTGCCGCATCGTCCGCATCCCCTGCCCGACGGCCGCCTGACGGATCTCCGACGTGGAGGCCCGGTGGGAGATGAGGGCGCGCAGCTCCGGTGTGATCTCCATAATTTCATAGACGCCGATGCGCCCGTAGTACCCGGTGCCGCCGCACCGCTGGCAGCCCACCGGCTCTCCTAACTGCGTGCCGCGCCACTGCTCCCGGGGCAGCTCCAGGTACTCCGCCTCGTGCTCCAGGATGGGCCGCAGCTTTCGGCAGCTTGGGCACAGCCGCCGCACCAGCCGCTGGGCGATGATCCCCGCCACCGCGTCCGCGATGAGGTAGCTCTCCACGCCCATATCCAGCAGTCTGGTAACGCTGCTGGCCGTATCGTTGGTATGTAGGGTGCTCACCACCAGGTGTCCCGTGATGGACGCCTGGACGGCGATGGCGGCGGTCTCGGCGTCCCGGATCTCGCCGATCATGATGATATCCGGGTCCTGCCGCAGGATGGAGCGCAGGGCGTTGGCGAAGGTCAGGTTTGCCTTGGCGTTCACCTGCACCTGGTTGATCCCATCAATATTCGCCTCCACCGGGTCCTCTACCGTGACGATGTTCACCTCGTCGCTGTTCAGCTCGCTCAGGGCCGTGTAGAGGGTGGTGGACTTTCCGGAGCCGGTGGGCCCGGTGACCAGCACGATGCCGTTGGGCCTGCGGAGGATCTGGTCGAATTTGACCATGTCCTCCTCTGACAGCCCCAGGGACTGCTTGCTGCGGCTGAGGGCCTTCTTCTGGGCAAGACGCAGCACGCACTTCTCGCCGTATACGGTGGGCAGGGTGGACACACGCACGTCGTATTCCCGCCGGTCCACCATGATGGAAAAGCGGCCGTCCTGGGGCTTGCGTTTTTCCGAGATGTCCAGCCCGCTGATGATCTTCACCCGGGCCACGATGGCGGACAGCAGCCGCAGGTCGTAGGAGGCGGTCTGGTACAAAACGCCGTCTACCCGGCACCGCACCCGCACCCGGTCCGGACCCGCCTCTACGTGGATGTCCGACGCCCGCTGGCGCACCGCCTGCTCCACCAGGGAGTTGACCAGCATGACCACCGGGGAGGCGTTCACATCCTCCTGGATCGCCTGGTCCGCCACGCTCTGATCCGCCGCACCGGACTGGGTGTACTGCTCCGCAACCTCCCGCATCTCCTCCGTGCCGTAATACCGGTCGATGGCCAGCAGGATGTCCGAAGAGGTCGCCAGATACGGCTTGACCCGCCGCCGGGAGGCGGTGGCCACCACGTCCCGCCCCCGCATGTTCATGGGGTCGCAGACAGCGATCCGCACCGTTCTGTTGTCCGCCGGGTCGATGGCAAAGGGAATGACCAGGTTGGCCCGCAGCAGCTCCGGCTTCACCATCTGCCAAACCTCCGGGGGGATGGGGTGCTCGTAGAGCCGCACCATGGGCATATTGGACGCGGCGGACAGCGCCTCGATAACGCGCTCCTCCGGTACGGCGGCCCGCTCCGGCACCAGCTCTCGAAGCTGCCGCCCCGTCCGCTCGGACTCCGCCAGCAGCGCGTCCGCCTGGGCCTGCTCCAGCAGGCCGTGCTCCACCAGATACCAGAGCATCCGTTCGTTCATTTCGATCGCTTCCTTTCAGGGGGTCTCGGGTCGTTCCCGGAGCAATCGGAGCGGGGCCGGCGTCCTCCCGGCCGCGCTCCCAGGGCTCCGGGCCCTGGGTCCCGGCGGGGCATATGCCCCGCCGGGAGTGGGTTTTACAGGGTTCTTAAACAGGGGGGTGCTTACTCTACGTCGATCACCAGGTTGAACTCGAAATTACGGCCGCCATAGGTGATCTTCACGGGGATACCGACGTCCGTGTCAAAGCTGTTGATGCTCAGCGTACCGAGCTTGTTGATCACATTGGCCACGGCCTCAATAGCTCCCACGGTCGTATCCGCCCGGGAGAGTCCGGACAGGTCATTCTTATCGAACTTTACGTCGTTGATCGTGATGCTGGCGCCCGCGGGCAGTTTGCTCATGAGCTTGCCCACGTACACGGCCAGATACTGCTTCACAAAGGCGTCGCCCTCGCTGCCGACGATCTCCTTCAGGGTATTGCCTTTCAGCTTCTCCGCCAGGCCGGCGAAGGTCTGCTTCTGGATGCCGTCCGTGTCGTTGAACTTCAGGCTGTTGAGCAGGGTGATCTTGTCTTGGTAAGCCTGCAGCGTCTCGTTGGCGTCTGTCAGGGATTCCGTAACGTCGATCGCCTTGATCTGGTCGTTCAGTTCTTCGGTTGCCTTTGCCTTGGCGATGTCCACAATGCTCTCCCGCAGCGCGGTCAGCGTTGCGCCGTCTTTGGCAGCCTCGGCCTGTTCGTTCTTAAACTCCAGGCCCACCTGAACGAAAGCGCTGTACATGAAGTAATCCTTCGCATCCGGGTTATCTGCCAGGAGCCGGCTCAGCGTGGCGTGGCCTTCCAGGGCGCTTTCCAGCTTCTCGCTGGCCATGGAAACGATCTCACTCTTCAGATACTCGCCCAAGTTTAGGTCGTTATTGTTGCTGTCTTTCAGGGTAGTTTTGAACGGCGCGGACAAATCTCCCATGCTAATCGTTCCGTCAAACGTAACGACGCCAAAACTCATCAGGGTGTTGATATCAGCAATGCTCGTGATGTTGATACTGTTCATCAGGCTCTCCGTGACATCCTTCCCATTACTGGTAATCGTTCCGGTGAACTTATTCGCAAGTTCCTGAGCGTTCTTCAACACACTGTTGTTGTTGGCCTGCTCGATGATCCATTTCTCAGTGATCCCGTTCTTGTCAAGCTGATCCTCGATCTGATCCTGGATCACTTCGTCCAGATCGTCCCCGCCGGGGATCTTCGCTTCGATCACAGGCCACGCGGCATCGATGAGCGCGGTGTTGTCCGTGTTCAGCGTCCCGCTCGTCAGAGAGGCCACGAGGGCAGTCCAGTTGGCGTCCACCCACTTCTCAACGGCGTTATTCAGAGCGGTCTTCAACTCCGCCGTGTCGGCGACGTCCAGCTCGACGCCATACCCGGCAAGCTGCTCATTGATCTTGCCCACAAGAGCGTCCACCTTGTCAGGCAGCGCGTCCTGGATCGCCTTCACGACGTCAGCCTTGGTCTCCGGGTCGTCGGCGTACTGGGCGGCCACTTCGTCGATCGCGCTGTTATAGACCTTCTGGATCTCCTCGGTGATGGTCAGCTTCAGGTAATTCTCGCTGTTGTCCCATTTGTAGGAAACCAGGCCGTCGCTGTCCAGATCCACCGTCAAGGAGACCTCGTACACGTTGGGATAGATGGCGCTGCCATCTTCGCTGAACTGCATCTCGGCATACTCCTCAGTCGCGGAGGGGGCAAAGGTGACAGTGACCTTGCCGGTCATGGAGGGATCGTCGATGTACTCGCCGTTGGACTGCGTCTTGACCTGAGCAAGCATATCCTTGGCAATGGCTTCGCCCAGATACTTCACGGCGTTGGTCTTGTTGGCCGTCACGGAATTCCCGTTCATGTCGGTAACGCTTCCCAGCGTGGTTGTTTTTCCGGCGTCATCCACCTTGATCACCACGGTGCAGCCGTTGGCCTCGACCGTGATATCGCCGCAGTAGTAGCCCGTTTCGTCATAGAAGTTGGCCCACTCCTTTTTGCCCTCGGCCATCAGCTTGTCGACGACCTGGGTCTTGATCTCAGCCAGCGACTGATCAGTGATGGTAATGCCGGTCTTCTTCTCAACCGCTTCCTTCACGGCCGCGATGAAGCCGTCCACATCGTCCATGCTCGGGGTGTTGATGAAGTCGTCCTTGATCCCGCTCAGCAGGTTCTTTGCAAGCTCGGTCGCCGCTTCGATGGCGGAGACCGCCTGATCCTCGGTCACGGACAGGGACACGGAGGCGCTCACGGTCCGGGAACCCGTCTTGCTCTGGTCATAGGTCACAGTCTGAACCGAAACCATTTCCCGGATCACGCTCTTCACGGCGGCAAGCTGCTCCTCCGTCAGGTAGCCCCCGGCTCCGTTCATGCTCTCCACGGCGTTGATGACCGCGCTCTTCATGGTCTCATATTTGCTGTTCACGTCAGCCACAGTCGCCGCTACCGCGTTGCCCACCAGATCGTCCGGATTTGTCTCCGGTTCCCAAATCGCATACAGGCTCAGGTTCCCCATGATGCTGTACTTTGCTCCGGCAGTATAGGAAGTTCCTGTCCCGTCTGCCGCCGTGTTCCATCCCATAAAGGTATAGCCCTCGCGGGTCGGTACACTGCTGGTCACGGTGAAGGATTTGGAAGAAGCCGTGACGCTCTCCGTCACATCGGAAGTAAATACATCTGCCGTACCGTCATTCTTATAATAGGTGATGGTATAGGAAGATGTGGGGATCACGACAACGCTGCCGCCGCCGTTACCGCCGTTGTGCGACTCGATGGTCAGCCATGCCAGGCGGTAGATCACAGCCGCGACCTGAGCGCGGGTGGAGTCGTTCTGCGGAAGGAAATACCCGCCGTCATAGCCCTCCACCAGTCCGTAGGCCCGGCAGTTGGCCACGGCCGCGCTGGCGTATGCGGCGATCTGGTTCCCATCGGGGAAAGCCTCCGTGGAGCCGTTCCTCTTCGGGGTCAAGTTATGCTTTGCCCCGTAGTACTGAATGAACCGGTCCATGATGACGCACATCTCTTCGCGGGTGATCGCCCTGTCGGGTTCGTACCGTCCGTTTCCGTAGCCGTTCACGATGCCGTTCACCGAGGCCCACGTCACCGCTCCGGTGTACCAGGTGCCGACGGGCACATCGTCGAAAGCGGACGTGCTGTTGTCCACCTTGGCGCCGTCCATCCGGGCCAGCACGGTCACGAACATGGCCCGGGTCATCGTGCCGTCGGGGGTGAAGGTGGTGTCGCTGGTGCCGTTGAAGTAGCCCTTGTCCACGACATAGTCCACATAGTCATAGTACCAGCTTTTCCGGCTGACGTCGGTAAACTTGTCCGCAGAGGCCGCGAACGCTCCCATGGGGAAGATCGACGCCAGCAATGCAAACACGACCAACAGGCTGGACAGCCGTTTTGCGGTTTTTGCTTTTCTCATAAAGTTTTCCTCCAATCATTGCTTTCTACCCAGCCCATGCTGTGTGCGCAGCATGGGCTGGGCGCGCGGGGCATGTTTGACGGTGATCGCTTCATAGGTCTTGTCTCCTTGTCTCTCCTGTTTCCCATGCGGTACGGCTCTGCCGGATGCTTCGGGCGTCCCCTTTTCCACAAAATCCACATTTCGCGGCTTTCCTTTTTTTAACGTCTCCGCTTCCACCACCCATATTTTCACAAAAGAAGCGCCCGGAAAACCTGTTCAAAGGCCACCGGACGTAACGAGAGCAAGCCGCAAAAAAATTTTCGGTTTTGCGGCTGTCTTTTCGCGCTCAAAACGCAGCGCGAAGTTATAAAATTTGTCGTGTTCGCTGCTTGCATTTGGAAATATCTTGTGTTATAATTCACCTAAACTATAGGTATGTACGCACGAAGCGATACCCTCTATGCAACGAAATGTGGATTTTGTTGATTTATGATACCAGGCCGAGCCTGTCCATCTGCTTCAGGTGCTCCGCCCCGGTGGTGATCAGGTAGATGCGGGTGGTCTCGATGCTGGAATGGCCCAGCACATCGGCCAGCTTCACGATGTCTTGGCACACCCGGTAAAAGGTCCGCGCGAAGAGATGGCGCAAATTGTGCGGATATACCTTCTCCGGCGGCACCCCGGCCTTCTCGCACAGCCGCTTCATCTCCCCCCAGATCTGCCTTCTGGAGAGAGTTCTCCCGCTTCTGGTGACAAAGATTTCACCGGAGGCGATTTTTTGTTTCTTGGCGTATTTCAGCAGCTTTCGGCACAGCTTGTTTGTCAGCATGATGACCCGGATCTTCCCCTTCAGGGAGATTTCCGCCCGCCCGCACCGGGCCGCCTCCACCGTCAGGTATTTCACCTCGCTGACCCGGATGCCCGTGGAGCAGATCGCCTCTATCAGCAGGGCCAGCCGCTCCTGCCCGTCCGCCCTGGCCGTCTCCACCAGCTTCTCGTACTCGCCCCGGTCCAGTTCCCGTGCCGCGTCCCGGAACACCCGGCGCTGGATCTTCAGAAATTTCACCTTCCAGCTCTGCCCGCAGTGACCCACGTAGCGGTTCAGCGCCGCCAGCATGGAATTCACCGTCACGGGTTCATGGCCCGTGGCCAGCAGGTGCTCCCGCCACGCGGCTCCCAGCTCCTTCGTCACGGGCCGCCCCGCCAGCCACACGGACAGGGCTTTCAAATCCCGCAGGTACTTTTTGATCGTGTCCGGCGCGTGATCCTCTCCCCGCAGATATAGTCCAAAGGCCGCGATGGCCTCCGATTTCAGTTCCAGTCCGATCTCTTCGTTCATCTTGTTGGTTCTCCTTGTCGTATATTTGGGCGCTTCCATTTTACCAGAGCCGAACGCCGCCGCGCCATCTGCGCAAGGCGGGCTTCCTCGGTATTTTCGGGCCGCGCTCTGTGTCTCAGGATGCCCCGCTTCCGCGTCCTTCATCCGCCCGACCAACGGAAAGAGGCTTTCAGCCGCTGATATGCGGTCGAAAGCCTCTTTTTGATCATTTCCTGTTAAAAGATAAATTCCATTTTCGGTATTTTTGCAGGCACAGGTGCCAAGAGCCGCCGCCATTTCACTGCGCACAACAGCGGGGCGGCCATTGCCGGCCGCCCCGCGTGTTTTGTACGATCAGGTATTCTCCAAAAAGTTTTTGAGCATCTGCGCCGCCTGCGCTCTTGTGGCGCCGGCCTGGGGGCGCAGGGTCTGATCCTCATAGCCGCCGATCACGCCGGCGTTGACCGCCCAGGTCATTGCGTCCATAGCGTAACCGGAAACACTCCCGTAGTCGTTGAACTCCCGGATGGACATGCCGCCCTGGGTGGTGTCACAGTCCTTAAATTCGGCATACCGCCAAAGCATGGCGGCAAGCTGCTCCCGGGTGATGGGATCGTTTGGCCTGAACAAACCGTTTCCGTAGCCGGTCACGATACCGTTCGCCGCCGCCCAGGTGACTGCGGAGGTATACCACGCGCCGTCCGCCACGTCGGTAAAGACGCTGCCGCCTGTCACGCCGGGCTGCCCCTCCTTGTTGTAGAGAATTTGCGCAAGCTCGGCGCGGGTCAAGGCATCATTCGGCCCGAACAGGCCGCTGCCGTAGCCGCTCATCAGGCCGTTCTCAATGCAGTAGTGGACGCCGTCGTGATACCACGCCGTGGTGCCGGCGTCGGTCAAGGGCCGGATGGGGCAGGTTTCATCCCTGGGGCAGTCCGTTTCAGCAAACGTGACGCTGACCGTAACCTTGCCGGCGGGCATGGTAAAGCTGTACTTGCCGTCGCCCTTGTCCTTGACGGAAATTTCCCTGCCGTTTTTGTCGGTGACGGTCAGTTCATCCAGTTCATAGCCCTCGTCCGGGGTCACGGTGATGGTGACCGTGGTTCCGCCGGCGGCATGGGTGCGGTCCGCCTTGGCTGTGCCGTGGGTCGTGTCCCCGACGGTGACGGGATAGGTCGTGACGTTGGAACCGCCATTGCCGCCGCCGACATAGGAAAACTCCGCCGTAAGGACTGTGTCCTTGGTCAAAGTAAAGGTATAGCTTGCAGCCGCACTGACTTCCACGCCGTTTTCTGTCCAGCGCACGAACCGATATCCTTCGGCGGGAGCTGCCGTGACGGTGACGGAAGCGCCTGCGTCATAGGTCCCGCCGCCGGCGGCCGTACCGCCTTGAGCGGGCTCGGCGGCGGCGGTGACAGTATACTTCGTCGGCTCCGGATCGGGAATTTTTTCAAAGACGGCCTTGACCGTCACGTCCCCGGCGGGCATGGTGAACGTGTTGTCAGCGATCGTCACACCTCCGGAAACGACCTGCCATTCCTTGAAGCGGCAGCCGCTGTTTGGAACGGCGGTCAGGGTGATCTCCGTTCCCTCCGCCGCGGAATCGGCGGAAGCGGACGCGGTTCCATTTTCGTCGGTCTGCACCGTGACGGTGTAGTGGTCGGGAACAGGCGGCTGCTCCTCGGAGTCGTCCAGACCCGAAATCGTTCCATCCCCATTGATCGTAATCGTCCGACTTACCGAGGCGGAGGCCGCACCCTTGGAGTTGACCACCCAGAAGGAGAAGGTATAGGTACCTGCAGTATAACTGCTCAAATCGAGCTGACCGGTAATGGCTTTCAGGGTGCCGTCTGCCACCACGCTGCCCAGCGCTGTGCCCGTGCCCCCGTCCACACTGTAATACAGGGTATCGGTCAGACCGGCGGCGTCTGTCACTTTGGCGCTGACATTGATCTTACGGCTGCTTTGCTCCGCTCCCACGTCCGCTGCCAGGGTAAGGGAGATGGGACCGCTGTCTCCGCCGCCCCAGGCAGGCGGGTCGGCCTTTTCACCCACGCCCAGAATAAAGGAGAAGGTCTTGCTCTCGTTTGCCGCCAGAGCGATGTCCTGCCAGGAGACGGCAAAGCCGCTGTCTATGCCGGTGAGCTTGGTGTAGATGCCGTTTTCCTGTGTATAGGCGCCGGAGGACGATTTTGTGCTGTCGTTGAGCGGGGCAAAATAAATGTATCCATAGGTAGAATCTGAATCATCTCTTTCACTATATTTCCCAAACCAATAGGTATCTACCGGGGTAACGCCGCCGGTGCCGTCAAAGTACAGATTGAACTGGGCGTTGTACGAGCTGTTGCTGCTGTTGTCATCCACCATCTTCAGGCCGATGATCTTGCCGCCGTCCTGAATGACCTCCACCGCCGCATAGTCGTTGCCGCCGATCTGCACGTCGGCATGGACAGCCAGCTTGCCGTCAGTCACTCCGCTGTCGCCCGCCGTTACTGTATAGCTTAACTGGACGTATTGCCCGTTGTTGATAAAGGCCGCGGACGCGGAAACATCGGCGCCATCCAATCCAGAGGTTGCAACCTCATATCCAATATCGTTATATGTCGTTTTGATCCATTCGTCGTTATACTTTCCTTTCACGTCGATGGTGGTAGAGTCGGATGACTGACGATAGGCCATCGTCTCCGTGTCATCAGCGGTATACCCGCCGGGGGCTGCCGCCAGCGCTTCCATTGGAAGAATGCTTGCCAGAATACAGATCGCTAAAAACGCAGTCAACAATCGCTTTTTCATATCAGCGCCTCCCGGAAAATGAATTCGTCTCATGGTTTCCCATGAGACGCCGTTGGGGGCCCCCAACGGCGAACGGCCTCTCGCCTTCCCTGCGGCATGGGGCGCGTTTTGCCGCCCCGCGCAAGTCTTGTTTCGTCATTCGTGCGCCTCCTTTATCCCTTTCGCGCTCCTTCTCTGTGTGAAAAATCGGCATGATTTTGCAGCAATCCTGCGCAGACACCGGCGTTGACGTAATTCCACACTGTATGATACAATTTTACAGATTCTTACGGCCTGCTTCAATGGATTGTGAAGATTCGGTGTGTTTTGCATGAATTAGGAAAAGGAGGCGGTGATCATAAGAATCGCGCTTTGTGATGACGACGACAGGCAGCTTGCACAGATACAGACGTTTCTGCGGGAGTATTCCGCCCGGCATCCCGGCGCGGATCTGACGGTGACGGCCTTTTCCTCCGGCGCCGCTCTGCTGGAGCATGTGCGGAGCAGGGGCGTCTTTGACCTCTATCTGCTGGATATCATCATGCCGGGGGAAAACGGCATTGAGCTGGGTCTGGGCATCCGGGAATCGGATCGGGGCGGACAGATCATATACCTTACCACCTCCCCGGAGTTCGCGCTGGATTCCTACCAGGTCAGCGCGGCAGATTATTTGCTCAAGCCTTTCGATATCAACATCCTGTCCCAAACGCTGGAAAAGGCCGTAAACCGCTTCCGTCAGGAGCATCAGGCATATATCACGGTAAAGACGCGGGAGGGGCTGCGGCGGCTCCCCGTTCGCTCCATTATGTTCAGCGAGCTGGCGGGCCGCTGCGTGCAATATTCCCTTTCAGACGGCGCACTGGTCAAGAGCACCAGTGTGCGCGGGTCGTTTCAAAGCGCCATAAAGCCTTTGCTGGAGCACCGCTGCTTTGTTTTGTGCGCCACATCTTTTCTTGTGAACCTGTCTTTTGTGGAAATGATCGAAACCTCCGGCCTGCGGCTGACGGACGGCAGGATGATCCCCCTGTCCCGGTCCCTCCGCACCGAAGTGACCGGCCGCTGGATGGACTACTGTTTGGAGGGAGAAAACAGGCTGTGAATCTGCAATATCAATATTTGATCGACCTGTCCACGGCCATCTGCATGTTCGTGGTGATATTCATCTTTCTTATTTTGTTTGAGCCACGCTGCTCCAAAAAGATATTTCTCGCCTCCCTCATTCCCTTTATGATCCTTTGGGTCGGGGGGAACCTCTATATTTTGATCGTTTATGGGCTGGAGGTTCAAGGCAAATACACCCTGCTTACCGCCACCTTACCCAGCCTGATCTATTTCTTCATCGTGGCAAAAAACCGGGGCGGACGCTTTTTCTTTACCTTCTGCCTTTGCGATACCGTGATGATCTGGGTCATGATGACCACCGGCCTGATCGACTACGCCGTGGGCGGGGAGGGACAGGTGAACTTTGTCCTGCGTATGCTGGCCTTCCCGGCGATGCTGTGGGCGGCGTGGCGGTTTGCCCGCAAGCCCTATCTGTCCCTGCTGAACTCGGTCAGCAGCGGCTGGTGGCTGTTTACGGGCATGACCGGGCTGTTCTATCTGACCTTGACGATCATGGGCGGCATCCCCACCAACCTGCGCCTGCGGCCGGACGATATGCCCGCCGCCGTGATGATGCTGATCCTGCTTCCCCTTACCTATCTCACAATTTTTATTGTGATCTATCAGCAGGATGAGCTTTTTCATGTACGGGAGCGCCAGCGGGTATTTGAGGCCCAGGCCAATATGATGAGCCGCCGTGTGGACGAGATCCGCCGTACCGCGGAGACGATCCGCATCGAGCGGCATGATATGCGGCACCAGCTTCTGACCGTGGCCGCTTTTGCAAAGCAGGGTGATCTGGAGGGGCTGCTGGAGTATGTGGGCGCGGCCCAAGCGGGCTTGGACGCTACGAAGATCCCGGTCTACTGCCGGAATCCCATCATAGACGCCGTGTTGTCCAGCGCGGCAGAGCAGGCCCGTGAGGCAGGCGCGGAGCTGGAGCTGGCGGTGGCTTTGCCAAAAGAATTGACGGTGGAGCCGCTGGAGCTGTCCATCGTTTTTGCCAACGCACTGGAGAACGCCATTCAAGCGGTCAAAGAGCTGCCGCAGGATCAGCGGCGGATCGTCTGTAAAAGCGTGACGCACCCTCGATTTATCATCGAGATCGCGAACCCCTATGCAGGCAAAGTACAGTTTGACCGTCAGGGCCTGCCGATCACTCATACCCCCGGACACGGAATCGGAACGCGCAGCATCATGGCTTTTGCCGATAAATATAACGCCCTTTGCCAATTCCGGGCCGAGAACGGCTGGTTCAAGGTGCTGCTGGCGGTATAGCAAAAACGTGTCTCAGCGCATTGCGCAGACACCGTTCCACATAAAAATACGTCTCACGGCGCGGCGCGTTTCCTGTTGGGAAACGCGCCGCGCCGTGAGACCTTGAGGCTTTGAAAAAGGCTGCCGCCTCTTACCTGCACTGAAGAACGTCGCAGTAAAAGGCGTCCATCTCTTCCTTGGTGGGGAAGGCGGCCACATACATCTGGTTGCCCATGGCCCCGGACAGCGCGTCGGGGATGCGCTCCACCATCTTCATCCGGGAGCCGTACTTGGCCATGATGGCCTCATGGTCCAGGACAAAATCCTTGCCGTCCCGCCGCCCGGCAAAGGCGCAGTAGGCGTGGTCTCCCACGGGCACGGTGGAGCGGTCAAAGGCGATCATGTCCGCCCAGATCTTATAGACGTTGGTGCTGTGGGCAAAGTTGATCATGTCGGGCGTGAAGCCGCCGCAGGGGCGCATATTGACCTCCAGCGCCACGACCTCCCCCTTCTTGCCCAGCCCCTTCTGGTCCTGAGTCAGGCGGAAGAACTCAAAGTGGACGAACCGGCTCTTCACGCCGAAGCTCTTCACGGTGGCGCGGCCGGCCTTCCGGGTGTCCTCGGGCAGCTCCTTGAGGATGTAATAGATGGAATTGTCCGCCTCGTTCACGATGTCCATAATGGACATGGGAGTGACGTTGCCCGTCTCGAACATGGGCTCGCCGTTGGAGTCGATGATGGCGTCATAGGAGTTGACCTCCGCATGGACGAACTCCTCCATGATGTAAGATACCTCCGGTTCCCGCTTGGCCAGAAAGGCGTCCAGCTCTTCATCGCTGCAGAGCTTATAAGTATGGGAGGCGCCCACGCCGTTATCCGGCTTGACCACCACCGGGTAGCCCACTTCTTTGATAAACGCCAGACAGCCCTCCCGGTCATCCACCAGGTGGCAGCGGGCCACCGCCAGACCGGCCCTGGTGTAAAATTCCTTCATTTTGGACTTGTACTTAATCCGGGGCATGTCCTCCACCTGGAAGCCGCTGGTGATATGGAAGTCGGTCCGCAGTTGGGCATCCCGCTCCAGCCAGTATTCGTTGTTGGACTCCAGCCAGTCGATGCGGCCGTGCTTGAAGATGAAGAAGGCCACCGCCCGGTAGACCTCGTCATAATTTTCCAGACTGTCCACCTTATAATACTCGTTCAGGCTGTCCTTCAGCTCGCTGCTGAGCTGGTCATAGGGCTGGTCACCCACGCCCAGCACATTCAGGCCGTTCTGCTTCAACTCCCGGCAGAACTGCCAGTAGTTGGTGGGGAAATTGGGGGAAATGAACACCACATTTTTCATCGTTCTCTCTTCTTTCTTACACAAAATCACACAACATGATATCAAATCACATATCCAGCAGAAATGGCAGGAAATAAACCACCTGCTTATACCACCAGTCCCAATCGTGGGCACAGTCATAGCCCCAAAGGTCTACCCAGACCCGGATGCCCTTTTCAGCGAAGATGTCCCTGAGACGGCAGGTCGTCTCAGGCAGCTCCCAGGGGCCCTGCCCCACGCAGATGACCGCTTTTTTCCGGTTGTAGAGCTCCACATAGGGGTGATCGGCGGGCATGTTCGCCAGATAGTGCACCGGGGAATTCAGATATACCGTCTCGTCCATATAGCCGCCAAAGCCATAGTCGGCGCTGTAGATGCCGCTGAGGGCCAGCAGGCGGTCAAACAGGTCGGGGCGGCGGAAATACAGGTTGGCGGCGTGAGTCGCACCCAGGGAACAGCCGAATACCAGCACGCCGGCCTCCCCCTCCCAGCCGTTGCGCTCGTTGACCAGGGCCCGCAGGAAGGGCACCGCCTCGTCGGTGAGATAGGCGATCCACTGCTCATGCCGTTGGATGCGCCAGCCGGGGTCGCCGCCCTTGTTGGACCAGGTCTCCCGGTCGATGGTGTCAACGGCAAGCACCATCACCTGCCCCGACTCGATCCAGGGCGCCCACACATCGGTCATATGGAAGTTTTCAAAGTCAAAAAAGCGCCCGTCCTGACAGGGGATGAACAGCACAGGGCGGCCCGCGTGGCCGTAGACCTTGCACTCCATGTCCCGGCCCAGGGCCGGGCTGTAGCTCTTAAAGTATTGTGTTTCCAAAGGATCGACCTCCGTCATGCCCATTCGTAGAGCAAAGTATTCAGAAAAAAGGGAATCTGCCGCTCCCAGCTTGCCTCGCAGTGTTCGCCGCCGGGGACGATGCGGCAGTCCAGCAGTACGCCGCGCTCCAGCAGCAGTCCCGCCACCCGGCTGAACTGGCGGAGCATCCGCCGGTGGTTGCCCAATTCCCGGGAGCCGTAGTCCATATACAGTACCGTGTCCTGCCCGATGTGCGCATGGCGGATCATCTGCTCCACCCGGTCCGGAGCGCACCACAGGGACGGGGACAGGGCCGCCGCCCGGGAGAATACATGGTTATAGTCCATCAGCGCATACAGACTCATCAGCCCGCCCATGGAGCTGCCCGCGATCCAGGTGCTCGCGCGGTCGGGCAGGGTCGGGAAGTTCGCGTCGACGAAGGGCTTGAAGGTGTGCACGATCCACTCCATGGTGGTCCGGCCGCGGCCCGTCACCCTGCCGAACTGATGATCCTGAAAGGAGAAGGGAGAGTACTCGGACAGCCGGCCGTGGTTCGGGCTGTGGTCACACTCCACCGCCGCCACGATCAGGGGGATCTCGCAGGCGTCCAGGTAATCGCCCATGCCCCAGCTTTTCCCGTAGGTGGCGTCCTCGTCAAAAAACACGTTGTGCCCGTCAAACATATAGAGCACCGGAAAGCGTCCGTCGGGATCGTTCGTCAGGGCGTCGGGCAGATAGGCGTATGCCCGGCGCTCGGTATCTCCCGTCAGCTCCGGTATGGTGATATTCCAGGTCTCGATCATAGAAAAGATCCTTTTATACAAGAGTACACCGCTGATCGGCGGATTGGTCACAATATAGCACAGAAGTTCCCAAAAAGCAATGAAAACCCTTATGCAAACAGTCTTGCCGGTCAGATCAGGCGGGTTTTCGGCCATCGCGGCCCCATCCCGCACGGATGTCGGCAATCAGAAAATACAGGAAATTTTCCGTTCTCCCCGCACTTTACGAAACGTCCGTTATCCTTTATAATAAGTCCGCTGAACAAATTACTTTCAGAAGATATCCTGTATTTATGAAGCGTTCGGCGCCGGCCGTTTGACGGCGGGACTCCCACCGCGGGATGGATACTTTTGGAATGAGAAAGGACAAAAAATCATGGACCTGAAAAACCAAATCGCCATCGTGACCGGCGCGGGCATGGGGATGGGCCGGGGGATCGCGGAAAAGCTCGCCCTTTGCGGCGCGGCGGTGGCCGTGGCCGACAAGTCGGAAGAGGGTGCGGCGCAGACCGCGGCGGCCATCGGCCAGGCTGGAGGCAGAGCCATCGCCATCACAGCGGACGTCAGCAAGGTGGACGATATCAAGCGCATGTTTGACCAATGTCAGGACCGGTTGGGCGATCCGGATATCCTGGTGGCCAACGCGGGCGTTTCCCGGCCCTGCCCCATCACCGAGGTCACCGAGGAGTTCTTTTACAGCGTCTACGACGTCAACGCCAAGGGCACCCTTTTCTGCCTGAAGGAGGCCGGGCGGCGGCTGAAGGACGGCGGCCGCATCGTGGTGATCTCCTCGTGCAGCGCGCGTCTGCCCGAGCTTGGGATGGCCGTATACAGCTCCTCCAAGGCGGCCACACAGCTCATGGTCGATGTGGCCGCGCTGGAGTTCGCGCCGAGGGGGATCACCGTCAACTCCATCCTGCCCGGCCTGACCGAGACGCCCACCATGCTGCGCTTCGCCTCTCAGGAGCACCGGCAGAAAGCGATCGAAAAAACGCCCCTGGGGCGTTTGGGCACCGTTCGGGACATCGCCGAAATCGCGGCGTTTCTTGCCGGCAAAGAGTCCCAGTGGATCACGGGACAGCATATCCTGGCCAACGGCGGTTGCCTGTCCAACTATTAGGCCGCGGATTCCTCTTTGACCGGCACAAGCCGCCCGGAATATTCCATTTTTGACACCGGGACAAAATCTATTGTTTCTTTTTTCGATTTCCGTTACAATATCTGTAGCAAACGGAAGGAGGCGCGAACCGTGGCCAGTTTTACAAAGAAAGCGATCCGGGACTCTTTTATCAAGCTGTTAAATGAGAAACCCCTCAATCAGATCACCGTTCGGGATATCGTGGATGACTGCGGCATCAACCGCAATACCTTTTATTATTATTTTCAGGACTTGCCGCACCTGCTGGAAACCATGGTGGACGAAGAGGCCGACCGGATCATTCGGGAGCATCCGACCACAGAGTCCATCGAAGACTGCTTGTACGCCGTGATCAGCTTCGCCCTGGAAAACCGGAAGGCGGTCATGCACATTTACCACTCCATCAACCGGGATATTTATGAACAGTATCAATGGAGGATCTGCGACCACACCATCACAGCCTATGTGAACGGGATCCTGTCCGGGCGCACCGTGTCGGAGCAGGACCGGCAGTTGATCATTGACTATCTGAAGGGCGTGTGCTTTGGCCTTGGCTCTTACTGGCTGGAGACGGGAATGAAGGAGGATATTCAATGTCACTTCCACCGGATCTGCGAATTGAAGCACGGCGACCTGGAGCAGATGATTGCCCGGTGTGAGAAGGCATGATCCCGTATTTGCCCGTCTTATCTTGTCGAAAAAAGTCAGACAAAAACAGCCCCGGTGCCCAAAAAACAGGCACGGGGACTGTTTTTGTCTGTATTCCGCATCCTTCTTTTTTGGTATAGTGTAAGCGCAGGAAAATCAAAATCAACAAAACTGTGAAAGAGGTGCTGGATGTGGCTTCCAATAAGCGAATTCAAACCGCAAAGCTCGGTTATATCATCCTTTCCATCCTGCTGTGCGCGCTGGGTATCGTCCTGATCGCGGTCCCGGATTTTTCTGTTCTGCTGCTTTGCCGGATCGGCGGACTGATCCTGATCCTGTTCGGCCTGGTGAAGATCGTCGGCTACTGCTCCAAGGACTTATACCGGCTGGCATTCCAATACGATTTGGCATTCGGCATTCTGTTGATCGCCCTTGGTATGGTCCTGATGCTTCGTTCCGGCATCATGGTCAACGTCATTTGTATTCTCCTGGGGATCTATATTTTATCCGACGCGCTTTTGAAAATACAAATCGCCATCGACTCCAAAACCTTCGGCATCCGCCAATGGTGGCTGATCCTCGCGGCGGCGGTCATTACCGGCATCATCGGATTCCTTTTGGTTTTGCGTCCATCGGAAAGCGCGCGGGTCATCATGTTGCTGCTGGGGATCGCTCTGCTCACCGAGGGACTGCTGAACCTGGTCACAATCCTGACCGCCGTTCAAATCATCCGCCGGCAGGCGCCCGTTGTCATTGAGGCCGAATATTATGACTCCACGCCTGATCCGTAATATCAACCGGTCCGATACCAGTGCGCCGATTTCAAAATATAAAGAGATAAATTTTTTGAAAATGATGGGATAAGGAGAAACTGTTATGGGATTTACAAATCAGATCAAGAAAGCGACCCTGCGCACGGCATTCAGCTACTTGGAGAAGAATCCGGAGGAAAATATCCCTAAGTTGATGGCATGGGTGGACAAGCTGGCCGGAGACGGCCCCAACAGCTTCCCCGCCCAGCGCGCGGCCATCCGCCGGGTGCTGAACGACCCGGATTGCAATATGTATCAGCTTATCATGAGTATCATGAACGAAATCGACCAGGACGTTCTGAAAGCTACCTTTGAAAATTTCTTCCTGAACGCGAACATCATCGGCTGGCCCAAGCAGGAGGAATATAAGGAGAAATACGGCTGCAATATCCCCTGGGCCATCCTTTTGGACCCCACTTCCGCCTGCAATCTGCACTGCACCGGCTGCTGGGCCGCGGAATACGGGAACAAGCTCAACCTGACCTTCGACGAGATCGACTCCATCATCACGCAGGGCAAGGAAATGGGCGTGTATATGTACATCTACACCGGCGGAGAGCCACTGGTGCGCAAAAAGGACCTGATCGCCCTGTGCGAAAAGCACCATGACTGTCAGTTTTTGAGCTTCACCAACGCCACGCTGATCGACGAGGCGTTCGCGGACGAGATGCTTCGGGTAAAGAACTTTATCCCCGCCATCAGTGTGGAGGGCTTCGAATCCGCCACCGACAGCCGCCGGGGAGACGGTACATACCAAAAGGTCGTGCAGGCCATGGCCATTCTGAAGGAAAAGCACTTGCCCTTCGGCCTGTCCTGCTGCTATACCAGCCGGAATCTGGATTCCATCAGTTCCTTTGACTTCATCGACCAGATGGTGGAATGGGGCGCGAAGTTCGTCTGGTACTTCCACTACATGCCCGTCGGCAACGACGCGGTCCCGGAGCTGCTGCCCTCCCCCACGCAGCGGGAATACATGTACCACCAGATCCGCAATATCCGCGCCTCCAAGCCCATTTTCGCCATGGATTTTCAAAACGACGGCGAATATGTGGGCGGGTGCATTGCCGGCGGGCGGCGCTATCTGCATATCAACGCCAACGGCGACGTCGATCCCTGTGTGTTCATCCACTATTCCGATTCCAACATCCGGGAAAAGACCCTGTTGGAGTGTCTGCAGTCCCCCATCTTCATGGCCTATCACGACGGGCAGCCCTTTAACGGCAACCACCTGCGCCCCTGCCCGATGCTGGAGAACCCGGACCTGCTTCGGCAGATGGTCCATAACACGGGAGCGCATTCCACCGACCTGCAGTCTCCGGAGAGCGTCGATCATCTGTGCGATAAATGTGTCAGTTATGCGCACAATTGGGCGCCCACCGCGGAAAAGCTGTGGCAATGCAGCCACCATGATCAGGCTTCTAAAGCGGAGGATTGATATTTCGGTTCCACTGTAATGGGATCGCTGCGGCGAGTTTCCATAACCGGATCGTCCGAGACAAACTTGGGACGATCCGGTTATTTGCAAAAAAAGCATGAAGGACAGCAAACAGATCGAAGCATATGGGAAAAGGAGTTTGTATGGATTTTGAGCAAATTTTGCAAATGTCGGCCAGCCAACGGAATTTGGCGTTATACCAGAATATGGAATTCATGGATGATGTATCCGAGTTCCTTGCTGTCCGTCAGCTCTACAGCGCCGCTATGAAGCAGGTGCGCACAAAACTGGAAATTCTCAACGATGGATTTCAGATGGAGCATTGCCGAAATCCCATCCATCATATCGAATCCCGTCTGAAGCCGCCCGGGAGCATTTTGGAAAAGCTGCGGCGCAAGGGATATTCCATTGAGCTGAAAGCTCTCCGGGAAGGCATCCTCGATTTTGCCGGGGTCCGTGTGGTGTGTAATTATCTGGACGATGTGGAACTCATCTCCGGACTGCTGTTGGCCCAAGACGGGATCTCCCTGCTTAAGCGGAAAGATTACATTTCCGATCCCAAACCAAATGGGTACCGAAGTCTGCACTTGGTGGTCCTGGTCCAAATACAATTGGCAAATGCAAATGAGTACATTCCGGTTGAGATACAGATCCGTACCATTGCCATGGATTATTGGGCAAGCCTGGAGCACCAGATGAAATACAAAGCCCAAGATGACGTGTCGGCCTCTCTCAAAAGCCGTCTCAAACATGACGCGGATCTGCTGTCCGCCATTGATGCTGATCTGCAGGACATCTATTACCAGTTGAAAGATCAGAGCGGTTCAAAGACAGGTAATACTGACCGGGAATGAACCGACAGTCAAACATAAAAAAGGGGAAAACCGCAATGCGAATTAAAATCGTTTCAGAATCAACCTGTGATCTGCCCGACGAACTGCTGCGGAAATACGACATTACGATCCTTCCGTTGCACATCAACAAAAACGGCGAAGTCTATTTGGATGGTGTAGAAATCAAGCCAAGCGACATTTTTTCTTATGTGGCTTCCGGTGGAGAGATTTGTTCCACGGCGGCGGTGAATGTCGGAGAATATATGGATTGCTTTGACGTATACAGCCCGCTTTATGATGCCGTCATTGTGATTACAATAGGCTCCGGATTCTCAAGCTGCTTTCAAAATGCCCAAGTGGCAGCCCAGGAATATCAGAATGTCTACGTCGTGGATTCCGCCAGCTTGTCCTGTGGGCAGGGATTACTGGTTCTAAAAGCGGCAGAATTAGCGCGCAAAGACATACCTCCCGAAGAAATATGTCAGCAGTTATACGAAGCAGCCGCACATATTGAGGCCAGCTTCGTATTGGATCGCCTGGATTATATAAAAAAGGGCGGGCGCTGTTCTGCGGTAGCCGCGCTTGGAGCAAATCTGCTGAAGATAAAACCCTGCATTGAAGTGAAGAACGGCCAAATGACAGTAGGCAAAAAATACCGGGGGAGCTTTGCAAAGGTAATCGGTCAATACACAAAAGAGCGATTGGATTCCTGTCGTGACGTATGTACCGATTTCGTTTTTGTCGCTCAATCGGATGCAGAGCAGTCCGCAATTGATGCCGCGAAACATGCTCTCGCAGAAGATGGACGCTTTGAAGCTGTGGTGGATGCGTGTGCCGGCTGTACCGTGGCTTGTCACTGCGGCCCCAGCACACTTGGAGTTTTCTTCTTTCGGAAATAACAGATGACCGGCCGGATCGGCGTTCCTTTGTCGTTGGTACAGTCTTGATAACCGATCATGGAGGAACAAACGATGAACGAGAAACAAAGCGACATATCGTGGCACGCAATGTCATCAGACGACGCAATGCAAACTCTGGAAACAAGTAAAGATGGTTTAAGCGATCAAGAGGCCGAAGAACGGCTTTCCCGCTTTGGGAAAAATGAACTGCGCAAGCAGGAAAAGAAAAGCATCGCCAAAATGCTTTTAGAGCAGATCACCGATGTCATGGTGCTCATTCTTGTCGGCGCGGCAATTCTTTCCATGTTTCTCGGAGAATGGGCGGAAGCGATCGTCATTCTAACGATCGTTGTGATCGATGCAGTGATCGGAGTCGTTCAGGAATGCAAGGCGACGAATGCGTTGGAAACTCTAAAGCAAATGAGCGCTCCTACCGCTTTGGTCCGCCGTAACGGAGAAGAAGACATTATCCCTGCAAGTGAACTTGTCCCTGGAGATATCGTGCTGCTTGAAGACGGAGCAATTGTCCCGGCAGATCTTCGCCTGATCCAAGAAAACAGGCTTGCTGTACAGGAGGCTTCTTTGACAGGCGAATCGATTCCAGTGGAAAAGGACAGTGAGACGATCCTGCCTTCCGATGCTCCACTTGACAACAGGATCAATATGGCTTACACTTCCTCCATTGTCATGTACGGCAACGCGGAAGGCGTAGTTGCGGAAACCGGGATGAATACACAGGTCGGACAGATCGCCAGCTTGCTCGATCATCAGGACGAACCGGATACGCCCTTGAAGCAAAAGCTCAATTCCGTGGGAAAGACATTGAGCAATGACTGATGACCAGCTAAAGGAAGTCGTTAAAACAGCATCTGTATTCGCCCGCGTTTCGCCATCGGACAAACTTCGGATCATAAAAGCATTGCAAAGCGGAAGCGAAGTTGCAGCAATGACCGGAGACGGTGTCAATGATTCCCCTGCATTGAAGGCGTCCGACATAGGTATCGCAGTGGGCAAGTCCGGTACAGATGTGGCAAAAGAAGGGACACAAACGTGAGGATACTGTCAAATGTAAAACGCTTCCTCTTCCCAACTCTTGGCGTCATCTGTATTTTGTTTGCGGAACACATAACGCTTGTGCTGCCTTACCTGCTGGGCGGCGCAATGGTGATCGTCGGCGTTCTGATCGGAATCAACTGCCTTCACGGCAGGCGATTTCTGAACCAGCATTCAGATGAATCAGCCCATGGCGTTGTTATGTTGATCATGGGCATTGCATTTATCATCCAAGGCGCAAATGCTTTAGGGCCTTTAGGAACGACCTGGGCGGTCATCGGAATCCGTAAGGCGTCGAAGTCGCTGAATCAGGCGATCAGACAAATATATAGGAAGAAGCATTTTCTCGCACCGATCCTTGAATTTCTGATCCGTATATCGCTTGCTTTGATCCTCCTGTTTGATCCATTTGAAAAATTTTCAACTCATGTTGTCATATTGGGATTAGAACTCATTGCAACCAGCTTTCCGTTTACAAAGTCATTCCCGCCAACACGGGATACGGTTGTGTCGTGAATTTTATTGATTCGATAAGAGCGAGCGCCTATGAGAAAAAAACAATGGAAAACGGCAGCGATCAGCATCGGCACTCTTTGCATCCTGTCGGCGTTGGTATTCCTGGTATTTCGAGATCATGCTCAAGAAATCATGGAAAACATCCGCGCCGTTCGAGTTGCCGACCTGCTGCTCCTGCTTTGCGTAGGGGTCATTTATCAGATCTTTGAATCAGCGATCTGCTTCATTTTGGTTCACGACCAAATGCCTGACTTTACATTTTGGCAGGCAATCACAGTAACTTTTCTTGGGGTCTTTGGTAAAGTGTCCACCCTTTCTGTTGGTTCGATTCCAATACAAAGCTATTACCTGTACCGATGCGGCCTGATGGCTGGCAGCGGGGTCGGCGTACTAACGCTGGAATATGTGTTTCATAAATGTTTCGTACTGGTTTACACCACGATTATGCTGCTGATACAGGGACAATGGCTTGACATCACCAGTTCAGACCTTTCCGGCTATATGGCATGGGGATATATGATTTGCGCGCTGGTCATCGTAGCATTGATCATGCTTTGCAGTTGGAAGAGGATCCTGCAGTTGGCTCTTTGGATGATTCGCCAATTTCCTGCCACGGAAAAGTGGGAAAAAAGAAAGCAGATGTGGAGTGCAAACCTTGAAGCATTATATACAGAATCCCAGAGGATCCTGCACAATCGCAATCGTCTCTTAAAAGTGATTATCTTGAATGGCTTAAAACTGTTCTGTCTTTTTTCGATTCCTTTTCTTTGCCTCCGAATGCTGAAAATATCCGTTCTGTCTTTTTGGCATGTTCAACTTTTAGCTGCTTTGATGTATCTCATTACCAACGCCCTGCCCAACGTAGCGGGAATGGGTCCGACAGAATTTGCCTTTATTTTAATTTTCTCATCCTACATGGAATACGCACAGGCAACATCCGCGCTGATCCTATATCGAATAGCGACCTTTTTCTTCCCCTTTATTCTGAGCCTGTTTGTTTTCCTGAATGTACAAAAGGATATTTTGACGGATAACCAACAGGCAGGCGAAGCAGACACGTTATAAACCGCCGGAAAATTTACTGATGCGAGGATGATCGATTATGAAAAACAAAACAAAAAAAATCGTCAAAACACTGGGGTTGCTTGTACCAACAACCGCTGTTGCATCTATTGCTTTTCTTAGCACCACAAAGTATCTGGTCAACACCGCTCTTGACCGGGAAGCGCCAAAAGCAATGAAGAGAGCGGAAAAGCGGCTTTCCGGACCGAAGCCGGACGAGGGAACGGCCGGCGAATTCAAGGCGGCCGCCCAAAAACTGATGGAACGGGAGAACGAAACGGTAGAAGCCATCGCTCATGACGGAACAACGCTGATCGGCCATTGGGTCCCCTGCGAGAATGCGAAGCGCGTCATAATTGCCGTGCACGGCTGGCGTTCCACATGGTATAAAGACTTTGGCATGATCTCTGATTTCTGGGAAAGCAATGATTGCAGCGTGCTGTATGTGGAACAGCGCGGACAAAGCAGCAGCGGCGGCGATCATATGGGCTTTGGTTTAATCGAACGCTACGACTGTCTTGTCTGGGTCAACTGGGTCACCGACCGCTGCGGCAGTAAACTTCCGATCTATCTGAGCGGAGTGTCTATGGGGGCGACAACAGTTTTGATGGCGGCCGGTTTTGCGCTGCCCGGCAATGTCCGCGGTATGATCGGTGACTGCGGTTTTACTTCGCCACACGCGATTTGGAAGTATGTCGCAAACCGAAATCTGCATATTCCTTTTGCGCTTCGCGGCACAGTAGCAAAGGCTCTTTGCAAAAAGAAAATTCAGATCGGCTCAGATGATTATTCTACCACGGACGCATTGCAAACCAGTTCTGTTCCGATCCTGTTGATCCATGGAACGGACGACCATTTTGTTCCCATTGAAATGACCTATGAAAACTACAAGGCTTGTACTTCCCCCAAAAAACTGTTTGTTGTCCCCGGAGCCGGCCATGGCATGAGCTATTACAGGGATAAAGACGGCTATGAAGCGGCGGTTCAGGACTTCTGGCGGCAATTTGATTGATTTGGAACGCTTATGAAAAAGAAAAAGATAAAAAAGGTCCCGGAACATACGGAGACACGCCACCCCATCACACGCTGTCAACCGGATATCAAGAACGGACTGAGCGCGGCGCAGGCACAGGAGTACGCGCGCTGCGGCTGGACCAACGCGCCGGTAGAGCCGCCATTAAAAACCGTTCCGGAAATCATTCGGAGCAATCTTTTTACATATTTTAACCTGGTTTTTGCCGTTCTGGCCGTATTGTTGATCATTGCAGGCTCATTTCGGAGCCTGACGTTCCTGCCGGTCGTCCTGGCCAATCTGCTAATCGGCATCATCCAGGAGGTCCGGGCCAAAAACGCGTTGAGCAAGCTGTCCATGCTGCACGCGCCCAAGGTCCTCGTGGTCCGGGACGGCCAAATCGGGACGCTCCCGGCGGAGAAGCTGGTGCTGGACGACATTGTGCTGTTTCGGGCGGGAAATCAGATCTGCGCGGACGCCGTTGTGATGGACGGGGAAGTTTCCGTCAATGAGTCGCTGCTGACCGGCGAGCCTGACGAGATCATGAAGGGGCCGGGCGACGTGCTGATGTCCGGCAGCTTTGTGGTATCGGGCGAGTGCCGCGCGCGGCTGGACCGGGTGGGGGCGGACTCCTACATCTCCAAGCTGACGCTGGAAGCCAAGGCCATGAATCATGAGGAGCAGTCGGAAATGCTGCGTGTGCTCGACAAATTGGTCGGCGTCGTAGGCATTGTGATCATCCCCATCGGCGTCCTGCTCTTTGCGCAGCAGTTCTTTTTCGCCCACGCCACCTTCACCGCCAGCATCGTCTCCATGGTCGCGGCCATTATCGGCATGATCCCCGAGGGCCTATATCTTCTGACCAGCGTGGCGCTGGCCGTCAGCGTGGTACGGCTTTCGTCCAAGAAGGTCCTTGTCCACGACATGAAGTGTATCGAGACGCTGGCCCGCGTCAATGTGCTGTGTGTGGACAAGACGGGCACCATCACCGAGAATTCCATGCAGGTGGACCGCGTCATCCCGGTCGGGGAAAGCGATCCCGCTTCGGAGCTGCGGCTGAATACGCTGATCAGCGATCTGGTCACGGCCATGCCCGCGGACAATATCACCATGCAGGCGATGAAGCAGTATTTTCATAAGCCGTCCGTCAGAAAGGCCGCCTCCGTCGTTCCCTTTTCCTCCGTGTACAAATACTGCGCCGTGGTATTTTCCGGCGGAGCATATGTGCTCGGCGCACCGGAATTTGTGCTGCGGGAGGATTACGGGGCATATCAGGAGCTGGTGGAAACACACAGCGCAGAGGGCTACCGCGTGCTGGTGTTCGGCGCATACGACGGCAGGCCCGACGGGAAGGCGCTGACGGGGAAGGTCACCCCCCTCGGCCTGGTCCTGCTCTCCAATCCGATCCGCGCGGAAGCGCCCAAAACGTTCCAATACTTTGCCGAGCAGGGCGTGGAAATCAAGGTCATATCCGGTGACAATCCCGTCACGGTATCTCAGGTGGCTGCGCAGGCCGGCATCGCCAACGCGGAGAACTATATCGACGCCTCCACCCTGCGCACCGAGGAGGATATCCAGGATGCTGTGCTTCGGTACACCGTATTCGGACGGGTCACGCCCAACCAAAAAAGGCAGTTCGTCCAGGCGCTGAAAAAGGCGGGGCGCACCGTCGGCATGACCGGCGACGGCGTCAACGACATCCTGGCGCTAAAAGACGCGGACTGCTCCGTCGCCATGGCGTCGGGGTGCGACGCGGCCGCGCAGGTCTCACAGTTGGTCCTGCTGGATTCCAATTTCGCGTGTATGCCCTCCGTGGTCATGGAAGGGCGGCGGGTGGTCAACAACATTGAGCGCTCGGCCAGCCTTTTTCTGGTGAAGAACATATTCTCCTTCCTGATGGCGGTATTCTCCGTGTGCTTCCGGATCAATTATCCGCTGGAGCCCTCCCAGGTCTCGCTGATCAGCATGCTTACCATCGGCATTCCCGCGTTTTTCCTGGCGCTGCAGCCGAACAAAAACATCATCAAGGGGCATTTCCTGTCCAACGTCCTGATCAAAGCGCTGCCGGCGGGCATCACGGACTTTCTTGTGGTGGGCGCGCTGGTCGTGTTTGGTCAGACCTTCGGCGTGGAGGAATCAGATATTTCCACCGCGTGCACCATGCTTCTGGCGATCGTGGGCTTTATGATCCTCTTTCATATCAGCAGGCCCATGAATAAGCTGCGGTGGGGCGTCTGGGGCGGCTGCGTCGCGGGACTTCTCCTGTGCAGCATATATCTGCGCGATCTGTTTGCGCTGGACGGCATGTCCGCGAAATGCGTCATGCTGTTTGTGGTGTTCGCCATCGTGACGGAGCCTGTCCTGCGCTACAGTACAAAGCTGGTTGAAAGAATCGGGAAATTCATTACAAGATGATATTATGCGCTCCCCTCTGTCCAAAATTTAGGCAAATCGGTCCCCTGTGTCTGAAAATCAGGCATGGGGGACCGATTTGTCCATTCTTCCCCCGCCCTCTCCCCTGCTATACTGTAGCAGCCGTCAAAATGGGCGGCACAAGCAATCAACCCACCAGAAAGGACTGAACCCGACCCATGCAATTTTCCAAAGCGGTGGTTAAACACCGCGTTCCCATCCTGATTGTCACCCTGCTTCTCATGATCCCCGCCGTTTTGGGGATGGCGGGGACCCGTATCAACTACGACATGCTGGACTACCTGCCCGGCGACATGGACACCGTCATCGGCCAGGAGCTGCTGATGGAGGACTTCGGCAAGGGCGCTTTCTCCTTCATTATCGTGGAGGATATGCCAGCCCGGGACGTGGCCGCTCTCCGGGATAAGCTGGAGGCCATCGACCATGTGGACACCGCCCTGTGGTACAGCTCCATCCTGGATGTGTCCGTCCCCATGGAGCTGCTGCCCGACGAAATTTACAACGCATTCAACAATGACAACGCCACCATCATCGCCGTGTTCTTCGATTCCGGCACCTCGGAGGACGTGACCATGGACGCCATCCGGGAGGTACGGGCGGTATGCGGCGAGCAGTGCTTTGTCTCCGGCATGTCCGCCCTGGTCACCGACCTGAAGGATCTGTGCGAGCAAGAGGAACCCATCTATGTGGGGCTGGCGGTGCTGCTGGCCTGCGCCGCCATGATGCTGCTTCTGGACGGCTGGCTGGTGCCCTTCGTCTTCCTGGCCAGCATCGGCATGATGATTTTGCTGAACCTGGGCACCAACTACTTCCTGGGCGAGATTTCCTACATTACCAAGGCCCTGTCCGCCGTCCTCCAGTTGGCGGTCACCATGGACTACTCCATTTTCCTCTGGCACAGCTACAACGAACAGCGTTCTCACTACAGCGATCATAAAGAGGCCATGGCCGCCGCGATCGACGCCACGCTCAAGAGTGTGGTGGGCAGTTCGATCACCACCGTGGCCGGCTTTGCCGCCCTTTGCTTTATGTCCTTCACCATGGGCCGGGATCTGGGTATCGTCATGGCCAAGGGCGTCCTGCTGGGCGTGTTGGGCTGCGTCACCGTCCTGCCGGCCCTGATCCTGGTATTCGACAAACCCCTGCAAAAGACCCGGCACCACTCCCTAATCCCCGACATGGGGCGGTTTGCCCAGGGCGTAGTCAAAATATTTCCTCTGTTCCTGGTGATCTTCCTTCTGATCATTCCCCCGGCCTGGTACGGTTACAGCCGCACCAACGACGAGGTGTACTACGACATGGGCCAGTGCCTGCCCGACGACATGGCCTATGTGATCGCCAACTCCAAGCTGTCCGAGGATTTCGACATCGCCTCCACCCACATGGTGCTGGTGGACGCCTCCCTGTCCTCCCAGGACGTCCGGGCCATGATGGCCGATATGGAGCAGGTAGCCGGCGTGAAGTATGTACTGGGGCTGGAATCCGTCGTGGGCCCCTTGGTTCCGGAAGAGATCCTGCCGGAGTCCCTGGTTTCAGTGCTGAAAAGCGACAACTGGGAGCTGCTGCTGATCAACTCGGAATACGACGTGGCCAGCGACGCCGTCAACGCCCAGGTGGATTCCCTGAACAGCATTCTGAAGCGGTATGACCCCAACGGTATGCTGATCGGCGAGGCCCCCTGCATGAAGGACATGATCGAGACCACCGACCGGGATTTCCAAATCGTCAACGCCGTATCCATCGTGGCCATCTTCCTCATCATCGCCCTGGTGGAAAAAAGCATCTCCCTGCCCTTCCTGCTCATCGCCGTCATCGAGGTGGCGATCTTCATCAACCTGGGGCTGCCCCACTATCTGGGCCAATCGCTGCCCTTCATCGCCCCCATCTGCATCAGCACCATCCAACTGGGCGCTACGGTGGACTACGCCATTCTCATGACCACCCGCTACAAGACGGAGCGGATGAACGGCTTGGAGAAACGGCCGGCGGTCACCATCGCCCTGGCCACCTCCGTCCCCTCCATCCTGGTATCCGGACTGGGGCTGTTTGCCGCCACCTTTGGGGTGGGGCTCTACTCTGATATCGACATCATCAGCACAATGTGCATGCTCATGGCCCGCGGAGCTGTGGTCAGCATGCTGTCCGTTCTATTCATCCTGCCTGCCCTCCTGCTGCTGTGTGACAGGCTCATCTGCGCCACCACCATCGGCATGGGGCGGCACACGAAACATTTAAAACCGGAGGTCGTTCTGAAATGAAAAAATCTGTTACAAAAATACTGGCTGTCGTCCTCTGCGCGGCCTTCCTGACCGGAGGTGCGGCCACCGTCGGCTATGCTCTCAGCGGCAATGAGCCGTCCGCGGACGCCACCCCCGCTCCCGTGGTCACCGCCGCCAAGAGCGACATCCCCGTCACCCAGAGCCAGACCGTGTACATCATCGCCGGAGCCGACGGCTCTGTGGATAAGATCATCGTCAGCGACTGGATCCAAAACGCTCTGTTGGAGGACGGCTCCTACACCCTGGACGACGACGCCCAGGTGTGGTCGGAAGGAGAGGACGTCTATGCCCAGCGTGTGGTGGAGGAAGAACTGCCCGTTACGATGTCCGTCTCCTATCAGTTGGACGGCCAGCCCATCGACCCCGGCGATCTGGCGGGCAGAAGCGGCCGGGTGACCATCCGCTTTGACTACACCAACAACCAGTATGAGTATGTGGAGATCGACGGCAAGCGGGAGAAAATCTATGTCCCCTTCGCCATGCTCACCGGCATGATGCTGGACAACGACCGCTTTACCAACGTGTCCGTATCCAACGGCAAGGTGATCAACGACGGCAGCCGCACCGCCGTGGTCGGCGTCGCCTTCCCCGGACTTCAGGAGAACCTGGCGCTGGACCGGGATACTCTGGACATCCCGGACTATGTGGAGATCTCCGCCGACGCGGAAGATTTTGAGTTGGCCATGACGATGACCTTGGCTGCCAACTCTGTGTTCAGCGAAATCGATGTGAATGATCTTGATTCCCTGGACGATCTGGCCGACGCGGCAGATGACCTTACCGACGCCATGGACCAACTGATGGACGGCGCGGGCCAATTGTATGATGGACTGGACGCTCTGCTGGACGGGACCGGCCAGGTTTCTGACGGCGTTTCTCAGCTTGCGGAAGGGCTTAACACCCTGACCTCTAACAACGCCGCTCTGACCGGCGGAGCAAAGCAGGTTTTCGACTCCCTGCTGACCATGGCAAACAGTCAGATCACCGCTGCCGGGCTGGACCTGCCCACCCTCACCGCCGATAATTACGCCGACGTATTGAACGGCGTTTTGGCGGAGCTGGACGAAAACGCCGTGATCGCCGCCGCCCGCTCTCAGGTGGAACAGGCTGTCCGGGCGCAGGAAGGCGAGGTTCGCTCCGCCGTCACCGCCGCCGTGGAGCAGGAGGTGACCGCCCAGGTGGAGGCCGCTGTTCGCACCAACGTGGAAAGCCAGGTGCTGTCCGCCCTGGGACTGAATTCCGACGCGCTGGCCGACCCCCAGGTCCAGGCCGCGGTGGAGCGGCAAATGGCGGACGCCGCCGCCCAAGCCGCGATCTCCGCCAACGTATCCGCTCAAATGGCCAGTGACGAGGTCCAGGCTCTGATCACGGACAAAACAGAAGCGCAGATCCAACTGCTCATTGATCAAAACATGGCCAGCGACGAGGTTCAGGCCCAGATCACCGCCGGCCTGGCCCAGGCTGACGCCGGCGCCGCCCAGCTTCAGAGCCTGAAGGCCCAGTTGGACAGCTACAACGCCTTCTACCGGGGCCTCATCTCCTACACCAGCGGTGTGGCTGACGCCGCCGCCGGGGCCAATACGCTCGACCAGGCCATGCCCGCCCTTCTCTCCGGTATCCATGACCTGCAGGATGGAACGCTTCAACTGTCCGACGGTCTGGCGGAGCTGAACGAACAGGGCATTCAAAAGCTGGCCGACGCCGTCAACGGCGACCTCTCCTCTGTTCTGACCCGCCTCCGGGCCACCGCCGATGTGTCGAAGCAGTACCGCTCCTTTGCCGGACTGTACGATGATCCGGACGGTGAAGTGGCATTTGTATACAAAACGGACTCCATTCAGTGAGCAAACCCTGCTTTTCGATCCCAGCGGTCGAAAAGCAGGGTTCTTTTTTCCGGAAACGAACGTCATTGGAGGCGGGACTTGGGAAACCGCCTGCTTCGCGCCCGCTTCTGTCCCCGTTCCGCAAGTATCGGGAGCTTTGCGGACAGGAGCGCTTTCCCCCGAATCAAGGCCCGAACGAGGCAGAAACACAAGGATGCCGCCGGCAGGAGCAGAAGCAGGACGGCAAGCGCCAGATACAGCGCGCACCAGTCCTGATAGTATCGGGCGGCATTTTCCCAATACGGATAGGCGGCGGCGGTCTTTTGCATGGAGCCGGTGCCAAAGCGCCTGATCAAAGAAAACACGGAAGGAACGGAATAGCGCCCCGTATTCTGCACGATCACGCCGTCACCCACCGGCAGGTTCCCCTGAACAAATTCCATACCGAAACCGGAGACAGGCTCGGGCACGACGATCTCATAGCAGGTGATCCCGGCCTCCTCCGCGCCGGGCAGCGCGTCATAAAGCAGATATATTTCGGGCAGCGCGCTCAGAGCCGCCTTCGTGCCTCTGTCGCTGTCGTTCTCCACCACCCCGGCCACCACGAAGGGCTGTCCGTTGACCAGTACGGTCAGCCCCGCAAGGTCTGTGCCCCCAAACAGCCGCCACGCCAATTCCCGGTCCAGAATTACCCGGTCGTGCATCAGGTCGCGGTCGGAAAAATAGCTGCCGCTGATCAGCTTCAGCGGGTGGAACAGGAAAAAGTCTCCGCCCACCGCGGTGACAGAGGCCCGCACGTCTTCCGTGCCGTCAGAGACCGCCGCCGCGGCGGATGTGCTCCACGCGTCACAAAACAGGCGGCCGCCTTCCGGGGCTTCCAGGGAAAGCTCTGACAGTCTCCCGGTCAGGCCGCTTCGAAATGTGTCGATTTGGCCCGGATCAAGGGCCGCGTCCACCGGCAGAAAGCAGGATATCTGAACAAAGTCCATGGCGCTCCCGCCCGCCCAGACCCGCGCTGCCTTTTGGCTTTGCAGCGTGTTTCCGCTGACAAAGAAGGCGATCGCACAGGCGGCGGCCAGAGCCGCAAGCAGGACATTGATCAGGGGAAATATCAGCTTTCTCAACGACCGTTTTCTCATAGCCTCCCCGCTTTCCTCAATTGGGCATCCGCACTTTATCGCCGCCGGAGATGGGCTTGCTGCAGGTGGTGATCACATAGTCGCCCGGGTCCAGCGCGCCGGTCACGGCGGAGTTGGAATCATCGCTCGCCAGCACGGCCACATCCACACGGGTCGCAATATAGCGGCTGCCGAGGGGACTGCTTTTGGTGGTGACGGTAAATACATAAGAGCCGTTCGCGTCGCTGCGGATGGCGCTGTTGGGCACCACGGTCTCATACTCCGCTCCCCGCTGCCCCACGGTGACCGAAAGGGCGGAGCCGACGGAGACCGCCCCGGACACGTCAAAGGTCAGGAGCTTGCTCGACTGCGGGTCCTCCGGGTCGGCCGCGATGCTCCGCAGCACGATGCTGATCTGATCCCCGTAAATGCCGCTCGCCTCGGCAAGGTCGCCCACGGCCACCTTGCGCGCCTGCTCATTGGTGACGGAAAAGCTCAGGGAACAGCCCATGTCGTCGATCCGGATGACGGCAAGGGCCTCTCCCGCCGCAGCCCGCTGGCCCGCAGTCACGGCGATCGACTCGACCACACCGCTGACCTTTGCGGTGACCTGCGTTTCGCCCTCTCCCGCCAAAAGTTCATCCACCGCCGTCTGCTGCTTCCCGATCTGTTCCGATATTTTCTGAAGGTTCAGCGCCTCGATCTGCTGGGTTTTTCCGTCCGCCTTCTGCTGCTCCTGCAACGCGAACAGCAGATCTTCCAGCGTGGCCCGGCAGGCATCGACCTGCGCCTGGGCCGTTTCATACGCCGCTTTTTGCTGCTGCTGCGACGCATACAGCAGATCCTCCAGCGCAGTCCGGCAAGCCTCGGCCTGCGCTTGGGCCGCCTGGTATTCTGTCCGCCGGGTTTGAAGCTCTGAGAGCGCCTGCTCCCGTTTTGCCTGTACTTCCTGCGCCCCGGTCAGGGCCTGTTTTGCGTTTTTCAGGGCGTTGCTGTATTGATCGTACAGGTAAGAATTGTCCTGACCCAGCAGGGACTGATACTGGCGGATCAGCGCGTCGTACTCCGCCTGGGCGGAAGCAACACTCTGTTCACACTGGGTAATGGTCTCGTAAGCCTCATAATAGCGGTACCCCCCGCTCGCCGGGTCCCGGTGCTTCTCGGCGGCGGCGGGCAGATAAATGGGGAGCCTGCCGCTGATATATTCCGCCTGCGCAGTTTCAGAAAGTGCCGGATATTCCTCCGAGTCCGCAATGATCCACCGCGTCGCCTCGGCGACCAGCGCGTCATAGTCCGCGCCATAGAGCAGCTTAGCGGACTCCAGCCTGTTCCCGGCATCCTGGAGCGCGGTTTGTTTTTCCTGTATCTGGCTGTACAGGGAATTCAGCACAGCGTCGTCCGGAGCCGATCGGCCTCCGAGACTGTCCAGCGCCGCCTGGGCTTGATCCACTGCCGCCTGTGCTTCGGAAACGGCACTTTTGGCTTGGTCCGCTTCCAGCGCCGCCGCTTGCAGCTCACGGTCATCCACAAAAAGGCGGTCCACGGTCTCCTGCGCCTTGGTCAACGCCTCTCGCGCCCGCTCTATGTCACGGCTTTCCTGCGTATTCTCCTCCCCCTGGCCGGAAAGGCTGTCCAGATCCGCCTGGGCTTTCTCCAGCGCCTCTCGCGCCCGTTGGATGCCGCGGTCCTCCTTGGAATAATCTGTGTCCGCCGCGCGGATCAGCGCCTCCTGATAGCTGAATTGAAGCTGGCGCAGCATCTCCTGGGCCGCGGAAAGCTCACCGCTCTCCTCCCCGCTCAGGACAAACAGCACATCGCCGGCGCTGACCTCCTGCCCCACCTGGGCCAGCACGAGGTCCACCGTCCCGGCGCGTTCGACCGTTGCCTGCCAGGTCTCCTTGGCCGTCACAATGCCTGTGCCCCGCACCTTGGCCGAGATGGTTGCGCCTGTCACAGTCTGGGTCGCCGCCTCGGGCAGAGAGCGGTTCATGATCGTGTTGGAGAAAAAGGTGAGCACCAGCATCGCGGAGAGAAAAATGATCGCCGCGTTTTTGACCCAGCCCCTGTTCTTTTCTTTTGTTTCCATTCTGTTCACCCCTTTATGCTCCCGGAGTGGGTGATGCCGTCGACCAGATACTCTTCTCCCCACAGGAAAATCAGCAGGGACGGGATCATGTAGATCACCGCCATGGCGAAGGCAAGGCCGACTTCCTTGTCATTGATCGTGGAAAGGTATACCGACAAGGGCTGCATCTGGGCGTCGTTCAGCAGGATCAGCGGCTGCTCCACCATGTTCCAGTAGTCGATGAACGCAAGGATCGCGACAGTGACCAGCGCGCCGCGGCACTGAGGGAGACAGATCCTCGTAAAGATCTGCCACTCTCCCGCGCCGTCGACCTTGGCCGCCTCAATGACGGCATAGGGGATCCGGCGCATGAATTTGGTCAGCAGAAACACGGAAAAGGGCGCAAACGCGCCGGGCAGGATAATGGCCCATCTGGTATTCAGAATCCCCAGCCAGTCGCTGACCAGATAATTGGGGAGCAGCGTGACCTGATAGGGCATCAGCATCAAAATGGTGTAAACAAAAAAGATCAGGCTGCGAGCCCGCCCCCGCCACCGGGTGAAGCTGTACGCCGCCGCGGAGGCGACCGCCACCTGAAGCAGGACGATGGGGACCACCAAAATCACGCTGTTCCAGAATTTCAACAAATAGTCCGGCGACAGGATCAGCCCGGTGACGTATTGGGAAAGCGTCACCTTGTCGGGGATGAACTTCAGGTTGACCCTTTCGGACACATAGCCGCCCGTGGTGGTGGAAAAGATCATGCCGTAGTTGGCCTCGATCTCCGACTCGGACATAAAGGAATTGGCGATCGTCAGGACAGTCGGCAGCAGAAAGGCGGCGGCAAAGACCGCGCACAGGAGAAACCGTACCGCCCGGCCGAAATACCGCTTCTGTTTCATCCCTCCACATCCTTTCCAAAGCGATCCTCCAGCACAAACAGGACCGCCAGGATAACCACCACCACGGCGGCCATCAGGAGCGCCGCCGCCGAAAGCCGCTGGTGATCCAGGGTGCGGAACATGTTATTCATAAAATGCTGGAGTGTATACAGGCCCTCGTAGGGATAGTCTCCCGTCAGCAGGTAGACCTCGCGGAAAATCTTAAAGGAGCTGATCAGGGAAAAGATGGTCACAAACAGGATGGTGGGAGAGAGAAACCGCAGCTTGACCGCGAAAAACCGCCGTGCTCCGGAGGCCCCGTCGATGGACGCGGCCTCCAGCAGCTCTCTGGGGATATTGGACAGCGCCGCCATGAACAGGACCATGTTATAGCCCAGGCTTTTCCACAAAAACAGCAGAAGGATCACGACCTGACAGTATTGCGAGTTGAGCCAGTCGATCCTGTCCCCGCCGAGCAGCAGGAGCAGCTCGTTGACGCTGCCGTTATAATGGAACAGCACCTGCCAGATCAGAACGATGGAGGCGACGGGCACCATCATGGGGCTGAGAAAACAGGTGCGGAACTGGCTTTTCCAGGGGATGCGGCTTTCCAGCAGCAGCGCCAAGATCAGGGCAAGCACCACCGCCAGAGGAACCGCCGCGGCGGAAAAGGTCAGGGTGTTTTTGGCGGCCAGCCGAAAGGCGGGGTTCCGCAGCAGCTTGGCGAAATTATCCAGAAACACAAACCGGTGCGCGGCGGCTCCGTCGATCAGCGCGTAGTACACTACCACGCCGAAGGGGAGGATAAAAAACAGGCAAACGCCCAGAAGACTTGGGCTTAAAAAGCACAGGCCGCGCAGACGATCTCTTCGGCCTTTCTTTGTGATCTTCTCCCGGTTTTTCATATGCGCCTCCGCCCGCCGCGGGGCCTCAAGCGTCTGAGGCCCCGCGGCCATACACTTAACCGTACTTTTCCGCCATATATACGCTGGCGCGGCTTTGGATCAGGGCAACGGTCTCCTCCAGCGTTTTGTCCCCCGCGAGGTAGGCCGCTCCGCAGGTCCTGATGATCTCCTCCAGAGGATCATCGGTATCATTTCTCGCATACTTTGTGCGGGACATCAGGTCGATCAGCTCCCGGATCTCTTCTTCCGTCAGCTCCTTCGCGGCAAGGCGTTTCATGGCCTCCAAATTGACGGGTATTTTACAGTGGTCGCTTTCGGCCTGGGAATCGTATTGCGCCGCGGCGGACAGTTGGGTCCGGATGTACTCCCAGGCCCCCTCCTTGTTGCCGGCGTATGCGGGGATCGCCATGCTGATCCCCGTGCACCAATAAATGTTGCCCGGTTCACTGTCGACAGGAAGTCCCACATAGGTGACCGGCTCTCCAAAGACCATCTTGTCCCCCCGGATCCTGCACAGCGCGTCAAGAAAGCCGATTTGAGAAAATTCCGCCACATACTCGGAATAGGTCATTTCCGGGAGCGGGTCGCCGTCTTTATAGTCGCCACCCGCGGTCTTGACCCATTGAAGCAGTTCGGAAAACTCTTCGCTGTCAAAATCACAGGCCGCATTGCCCTTGTCGATATACGCGCTGCAGCTCAGAAGCGCCGCCCAGTCCAAAAGGCTCTCCTTTGACACCCAGGGCGAAAATACGGCCGTGTATTCCTCGTTTTCCTCCAGGAGCCTTGTATAATCCTCCACGGCAAGCGCTTTTTTGCCGCCGGTATCCGATGTTCGGACGATGATCGAATAGATCGTCACATATTGACAAAGCTGCTTCAGCTTTCCGTCCACCGACGTGGCCTCCAGCAGGTTGGGGATAAAACTTTCCCGGGACAGTTCCGGGTCGGAATCAAGGTAAGGATACAAATCTTCAAAATAGTCGGAGTTCGTGTCGATCGGTTCCGCTTTGTATGAATCGGCATAGAACAAAACCAGATCCGGTGCGTTCCCGGTACTGATCTCCGTCATCAGCAGGTCCCGCTGATTTGCGTCGTAAGTGGTGCACTCATAAAAATAGCTGCCGCCGGCCCCATTGAGCGCGTTCAAGCGGGCCTGCGCCTCGCTTTCACTCCCGTATACCGCCACCCTCACGACCGTGCGCCCGGCGGCGTCCGGCACTTCCTGTTGATCTGCGGTGACAACATACAGCCTCTCGCCGTCCTCCGTCGTATACGCAAAGGTATTCTCCGCAAGGCGGCAGGCATAGGTGCATTTCGCTGTTACGCCCTGCTCCGGAAGCCAACGAAAAATTTCCTGGCAGGTCTCTTCGTCAAAATCCAGGACGTAAAAACTTTGATAGCCGTGGATCCCCACCGTGTTGCAAACGAGGAATTCCCCATCCAGGCCCTGTGTCACGGCCCAATTCCCGGTGTCAACGGTATGCCGCTCATACTCACCCGGTATGTCTAATTCAAAAAGCAGCCCGCTTTGACTGTTGATCTGATAATATGTCCCCTTTAACTGGCTTGTTTCGTGAGTCGTCGCGATCAGGCCCGCGCCGCAGTTGGAGACCGATTGAAAATAGACCCCTTCCCCGGCCGTTTCCGTATTCTGTATCTCTCCGTTCCAGTCCATCAGGAAAAGCTGCCCGGACCGGTACACCACAAGTTCTCCTTCATTTCCGACCGCGATCCCTTCCATACTGCTGTACGGCCAGTCCCGGATCATGAGCTGTTCCAAAAGTTCCCCGTCCTCCGTGAATTTCAAAATGGAATAGCGTCCCTCGTAATCCGGATTCTCCAGCCATAGGCTCCCGCCTGTTTCAAAATCCGGATTCTTATATTCACTGAATCGCTCCCCGATCAGCACATAGAAGTACCCATCCCCGCCCGCGGTGATGCCGTAGATCAGGGTCTCGTCCACGCCGTCAAGGGTATCAAACTCCAATATTTGGGTTTCCGATACGCTGACGCCTCCATCGCTTTCCACTGTGTAACTGACCAGACCGAGGACCGGTTCCGAACGGTCCCCCTCCGCCTCCCCGCAGAGCAGCAGGCGGTCTCCCAGCCGGGCCACGCCGCTGACCGTATGGCCGGGACCAAAGGGATCTATTTCCTGCGTTTTCGCAGACCACTCCGTTTGGGAATTTACTCCGTTCAGCGTCTCTTCCAACTCTTCCCCGCCCTTTTGATCGACGCAGGCAGTCAGGGACAGGCATAGGATAACCGCCAGGATCAGGCTGAACTTCTTTTTCATAGGCTCGCCTCCTTTGTCTCTATTGTGCACCCAACTTTTGTATTCTTTGTGTCAACCGGGAATCAATTTGACAAAAATAAAGACGGGGCGCCCGGCACCTGTCCGGACGCCCCGCCGGTCCGCAGGGACCCGCGCGTCAGATCTTAAATTGGAATTTCACGCCTGAATTCGTGTTCTGGACCGAGCAGGTTCCGCCGTGCAGCTCCACGATATGCTTTGCGATGGACAGTCCCAGGCCCGTCCCTTCGCCGGAGCGGGATTCGTCCGCGCGGTAAAAGGTATCCCAGACCTTCTTCAACACCTCGGGAGGAAGGGGCTCACAGTCGTTTTCAACGGAAAACACCGTGTCAAAGCGGTTTGTCATGATCTCCACACGAACGCTGCCGTTCGCGGGCGTATACTTCACGGCGTTGGTGGCAAAGTTTTCGATCACCTGTCGGATGCGCGCCTCGTCCGCAGTCACGGTGCAGCTTTCCGGGAAGCGGTATTCCATATGCAGTCCCTTCGCGTCCGCCGCCATTTCCAGCCGTTCGAACACCGACCGCGCAAGCTCCGACAGGGAAAACTCACTCCGGTGCAGCTTGACCCGCCCGGCCTCCAGGCGGGACAGGTCCAGCAGCTCCAGCACCATGCCGTCCAGGTGCTCCGTCTCCGCAAGGATCACGTCCAGATATTTTTCTTTCTTATTTTCCGCGATATTCTCCTTCAGCCCTTCCGCGTAGCTGTGAATCACGGCCAGGGGCGTTTTCAGCTCATGGGCGATATTGGACATCATCTGCCGCCGGTTTTGCTCCGCGGTCTTCGCGTAATCCAGCGCGGTGCTCAGCCGCGTGACCTCATCCTTCTTGATGTGGAGTTCCTTCTGCGTATCTCCGTAGTTTTGACTCAACTCATACAGCTCCCGCCATTTGGGAAGAAGCTCTTCCGCGAAAAAGACCGCGTCCCAGTCCTTGGAGATGCCGATATTGATGGCTTCCACCGGCCTCACCAGGTTATGCTTGATGATGCGAAGCAGGATCACGGCACACAGCGCCACCAGGAAGAGAATAAAGAAGTACACGGGCTTCAGCATTTGCAGCGCAGTCCGTCCGGGGCTGCCTGAGACAGCGGTCAGCATCGTGAACGCCTCGGTATCCGATGCGGGATCGTTCCCCGCATAAAAGCTCTGAGCGTCAAACAGGACGACGCTGTCCCGGCTGTGCTCGTCAAGCATGGAAGGCCTTGCACGGATCTCATGTACGTTTGCACGCAGCAGGGTCAGCAGGTCGTCATATGTGTTCTCCCGGTACTCTACGGCGGCGGCGGTATCGTAGAAATGAAAGCGGAACGCGTCGGTATAGACCGTGACCGGATCCGCCTGTTCTTCCCCGCCGTCGGAACGGTCAAACATAGTGTTCCACTTCAAAAGTCCTTCGCGTTCCAGCTCGCTGAGTGCGGCCTGAGCGATGCCGCACCGGTCCTGATAAATGTCCCGCGCGGAGCGGACCGCCTGATAGGTCACATAATCGACCCGTACCGGCAATATTTCCGCACCGCTCCGGTATCCGGTGACGCGCGCACAGTAAAAATAGCTGTTGTCATCGTATGCCCCGCGCAGAGAGGAGTACAGGTCCGATCCGCTTCCGTCCCGGTCAAGGTCGATCCAGGCATAGCCGCCCGCCCCTTGTCCCATCTGCTCCATTTCCGAAACATATTGAAAAAAGACAAAGCTGCCGCTTTGAAGGAGGATCCCGCCGTCGGGATCGCAGAAGATCACCGCGGTCTGGATGGGAATGCTGCCATTCGTGAGCGCGCCGGGGCTTTCGCGGCTCCATTCAGAGGCGGAAAGCGACTGAAAATTTGCCTGCTGCATGGATTCCAGCATACAGTATTCCGGATACCCGTCGGGCATATTCTCATCGGTAAGCGCGCTGTCCAACAGCCCGCCCGAAGCAACCAAGCCGCTGAATTCAGAACCTTTCCCTGTGATCAACTGCTCGTAATTCTGTATTGCGGCGGCAGTCAGGGCGACCATAGACAGCCCCCATGGGATCAGCATGAACAGGCAGACCGCCAGCGCGACGACTGTCATGGACCGCATACGTTTCCCGTTTTTCTGTTTCAAGCTCACCCCTCCAATCCGGAAGCCGGGTTTATCTTCTGTGCTTTATTATAGTATAACATGGGTGTGTATTCTTTGTGTCAAAGGAAAACAAAATTTCCTGTTCCCCCCTAAATACGGCGGGGGAAGCCGCACAAGCAGCTTCCCCCGCCGTATTTGATCCGCACTTTTAATCCTGCGCCGCGATATGAACGCTGAGGCCGTTGACCTCCACGCCCTCGTCGGCGGGTATCAGAATATATTTTCTGCCGTTGATGACCCTCGTTTCCACCAGATAGCTGTGCTCCGGGTCCACCGTGATGGTGGCGTTGGCCGTTTTGATCTCAAAGCGCTTACGGTCGATCAAGTTGTTCGGGTTCAACGCCGCGCCGTCGCCAAACTGCTCGCCGCATTTTTCACAAAACGCGTCCACGCGCTCCTCCGCCACGCCGCATTCCGTCAGGATGCGGCCTACCTCCCGGGGGGTCAGCGTCAGCGGCTTGGGGTCCTTGCTCTCCTTGTGCTGTTCCATCCGCTCGGTCAGCCGCTCGTGGACGGCCTGCACCACATCCATGCTGCAGGCGTCCTCCAGCGCGTCGCTCAGCGCCGTCTCAAAGGCCTCCCGCTGCTCGGGCGCGGACATGGGCGGCTCGGTGCGGAATACCGCGTCGATCAGCTCATGGTGGATCTCGCCGGCCTTACGGGAGTAGAACAGCGCGTTGTAGATATTGGCGGCGCGGTCGTCAAAGGCGGGAAACAGAAATCCCAGCTCAGGCGCTGCGACGACCTGCCCGGCGGCACAGTTGTGGAACTCGTTTTCTCCCGGGTAATAGCCCAATTCGATCTTGCTGTCCTTCACCGGACAAATGCAGCAAACGATATAGGAAAACACCTGGTCGGAGGCGTCGGCCTGGGTTTCATCATCCTTGCCCCGGTATGGAACGTCATAGACGTCGTGGGCCAGCAGGATCAGGTAATTGCCGCCGTCCATATCCAGGGAGTCGATGACCTTCTGGTAAAAGGCCTGCCGCGCCGCGCCGTCCTTCAGGCCGGAATCGCGCAATGCGGACAGGAGCCGGTGCTCGTCGCTGTCCACGACCTGCTGGGTGGAAAACACAATGTCGATCAGATTCCTTCCCAGGGTACCGGACAGGGACTTTTTCAGCAGGCCCAGATACTTGTCCGCCTCCTCCTGGGGCATGACGCCCAGGGGCGCGTCTATGTACGAGATCACCTCTTTGCTGCTGTTGACATAGCAGCCATAAATACGGCTGATGGCGCTTTTATCCGGGCGGAAGCGGCGGCGCAGCTCGCTCAATTCTCTTTGATTCATGGAATACCCCTTTTGTCTCGTTGGATTGTGTGCTGTCTGATAAACAGAAAACGTGCTTATCATAACACATTTCCGCCTCTTTGTCATGCAAATTCCGGGGGTCTTCATAAAAAGGGCTTTCCCATGGCGAAACTTGTGGTATAATAGCTGCAACTGCAAAAATGATCGGAGGATCGGCAAAACAACATGGAATGCGCCTACTGCAAGGTTTCCTTTGAAACCGCGAAAAAGATGATGGAGGAAGAAGCGGATCACCTGATCCTGGATGTCCGGTCGGAGGAGGAATACATCACCGGTCACGCCGACGGAGCCGTGCTTTTCCCTCTGGATACGATCCGGGAGGAAACCGCGGCGGCGGTCATCCCCTCGAAGGACACCCTTCTGCTGGTCTATTGCCGCAACGGACGGCGCAGCCAGCAGGCGGTGTGCAGGTTAACGGAGCTTGGTTATACCCGGGCGTACGATCTGGGCAGTCTGGTGGGCTGGCCCTATGGGATGGCCTGGTAATACAAAAGGAGGCGGCGGCATGGCAGACATCATCGACTTTGATCCATTCGCACAGGAACCCGACCTGGACGCAATGAGCCGGGAGGAGCTTCAGGACTATCTGAACGCCGTCCGGGCGCAGATCCGCCGACTGGACAGGCAGGAGCCAAAGAATATGAACAGCGAGGAATACGAAGAGTGGGGCGACCGCCACGAGGAGCTGGAGGACCTGGCCGACGAGATCCTGGACCTTCTGGATGAAATGTGAGGTCCCCATGGCTGAGTTCAAGTATTGCAAGCTGGAAATTTTCATCCCGGAGACCCATTTGGTCCCATTGCAAAAAGCATTGCAGGAGGCGGACGCCGGGCACATCGGCAATTACGACTGCTGTCTTTCCTACAGCCCCGTCACCGGCTGCTGGCGGCCCCTGGAGGGGACGAACCCCTACCTGGGAAGCGTCGGTGAGATCAGTGCGGAGCCGGAGTTAAAAGTGGAGGTCGCCTGCCCGACCGAACGGGTGGACGAGACGGTGGAGGCCATAAAGAAAGTCCACCCCTATGAAGAACCGGTCATCAACGTGATCCCTTTATACCGCACCGGCTTTTGAAAAATCAGGATGGGACGATCGAAATGCGGCTGTTATTTGAAATCGACACGAAAGATTACCAAACGCATGGGAAAGCATTTGTGCGCCCTTCCGTGCGGGGGATCATCCTCCGCGAAGGAAAAATCGGAATGGTACACAGCCTGAAATATGATTATTATAAATTTCCGGGCGGCGGGATCGAACCGGGCGAAACTCAGCTTCAGGCGCTTGCCCGCAAGGTAAGAGAAGAAGCCGGGCTGACCGTGATCCCGGACACCATCAGAGAATACGGCTTTGTCCACCGGGTGCAGAAGGGCAAAAAAGAGGCTATGTTCATCCAGGATAACTACTATTACTTTTGCGGCGTCGAACCCGGCATCCTGCCGCAATGCCTGGACGACTATGAGGCAGAGGAACATTTTACGCTGGAATTTGTTGACCCCACCCGGGCGATCGCAGCAAACCGGCACAGCGACCACGGCCCCAAGGACCCGATCATGTGTGAACGGGAAGCCAGGGTGTTGGAATTGCTGATCCAAGAAGGTTATCTCAATGCGCCATGAGGAGTTCAAATATGCGGATCATCATCTCGCCGGCAAAGAAAATGAATGTGGACACGGACAGCTTTGCCGTGGAGGGCCTGCCCCGGTTTATTGACGAGGCTGAGCAGTTAAAGGCCGCCCTGCAGGGGATGTCCCCCAAGGAACTGCAGACCCTCTGGAAGTGCAACGACGCCATCGCCGGTCTGAATGTGGATCGTCTGCGGGACATGGACCTGCGCCGCCGCCTGACCCCCGCCATTCTGGCCTATGAGGGCATCCAGTACCAGTACATGGCGCCGGGGGTCTTTGAGACCGGGCAGTTGAATTACATACGGGAGCACCTGCGCATTCTGTCCGGCTTTTACGGCCTGCTGCGCCCCTTTGACGGCGTAACGCCCTACCGCCTGGAGATGCAGGCGCGCCTGTCTCTTCCGGGCAAGAAGGACTTGTACGCCTTCTGGGGCGGCAGGCTGGCGGAGCAGCTCGCCGCGGAGACGGACTTTGTGCTGAATCTGGCCTCAAAGGAGTACAGCCGCGCGGTGGAGCCGCACCTGCCCGCCTCGGTGCGCTTTCTCACCTGCACCTTCGGTGAATGGAAGGATGGAAAAATCGTCGAAAAGGGCACCATGTGCAAGATGGCCCGGGGGCAGATGGTGCGCTGGCTGGCGGAACACAACATCACAAATCCCCCGGATATCCGGGATTTCACGGATCTGGGCTACCGGTTCTCCCCCGCCCATTCCACAGAATATCACAATGTATTTGTCAAAGGAGAAATGTAACATGCTGGAAGTTGGAACAAGAGCACCGGAATTTACTCTGCCGGACAAGGATGGAACCCCTGTGTCTCTGGGTGATTTCGCCGGGAAGAAAGTGGTCTTGTATTTTTATCCCCGGGACAACACGCCGGGCTGCACCCGGCAGGCCTGCGCCTTTGCCGGGGCCTATGCGGACTTCAAAGCCCAAAATGTGGTCGTCATCGGCGTCAGCAAGGATTCCACCGCGTCCCATCAGAAATTCGCGGAGAAATACGACCTTCCCTTCCTTCTGCTCTCCGACCCTGAGCTGACGGCCATTCAGGCTTACGGCGTGTGGCAGGAGAAGAAGAACTACGGCAAGGTCAGCATGGGCGTGGTGCGCTCCACCTTTGTGATCGACGAAAACGGCGTCATTGAAAAGGTCATGCCCAAGGTGAAACCGGACACCAACGCCGCCGAGATTCTGTCGTACCTGCAGGGCCGCTGACCGGGAGACACGCCATGACCCCGGATGAACTGCTGTTTTTTGACCCCATGCCCGGGGCGCTGCCCCTGTATGAGGTGATCTCCGGACAGCTTCGAGCGGCGTTTCCCGACGTCACGGTCAAAGTGCGGAAAACCCAGATCACTTTTGCGGCAAAGTACGGCTTTGCCTTTGTATCCCTCCACCGGATGAAGGGCTACCCGGAGGTATTTCTGATCCTGTCCTTCGGTCTCCGGTATCGTCTGGATTCACCCCGCGTCGCCGCGGCCGCGGAACCGTACCCCAACCGCTGGACGCACCATGTTATTGTCTCGGACAGGAGCCAGATCGACGACGAACTGATGGGCTGGCTGCGGGAGGCCCATGATTTCGCGTTGACGAAATGACCTATTGCCTGACATCCCCGCGGGAGGTTCTGTCCGGGACCTTTGCGGAACTATGCCCGGACACGCTTGAAACACATTGCTCTGTGCTGAAGCGCCGGGAAGAGGCCCACACATAACAGCAAAGGAGAGGAACTCCCCATGGTACGGGAAATCATGAAAGACCAGTTGTTCCTTGCGCAAAAGGCGGAACCGGCCGCCCCGGCTGATCTGCCTGCGGCGGAGGACTTGCTGGATACATTGGAGGCTCACAAGGACGGCTGCGTGGGCATGGCCGCCAACATGATCGGCGTAAACAAGCGCATCATCGCCTTTGATAACGAGGGCGCGTACATGGTCATGTTCAACCCGGAGATCGTCAAAAAGTCCGGACCTTATCAGGCGGAGGAGGGCTGTCTCTCCCTGACCGGCACCCGAAGGGCCAGGCGCTGGAGATCCATCAAGGTACAGTATCAGAACGAGCAGTTCCAGACGCGCTTCAAAACCTTAACCGGCCAGACGGCGCAGATCATCCAGCATGAGATCGATCACTGCGAGGGGATCGTCATTTGAGCGCCGCAAAAGGAGGACCCTATGCCTAACATCATCGAGATTACCGATTTCGCGTCCCCGGAGCTGGACGTGTTTGCCCGTCTGACGGAGGCGCAGCTTCGCAACCGTCTGGAACCGGAAAAGGGCGTTTTTATCGCGGAAAGCCCCAAGGTGATCGAGCGCGCCCTGAACGCCGGATACGAGCCGCTCTCCCTTTTGATGGAGCGAAAGCATATCGACGGACAGGGGCGGGACATCATCGCCCGCTGCGGGGACGTTCCCGTCTACACCGGCGACAGCGATCTGCTGGCGGAGCTGACCGGATACCAGTTGACCCGGGGCGTGCTGTGTGCCATGCGCCGTCCCAGGCTGCCCAGCGTGGAAGAGCTGTGCGCCAGTGCCCGCCGGGTGGCCGTGCTGGAGGGCATTGTGGATCACACCAATGTGGGCGCCATTTTCCGCTCGGCCGCGGCGCTGAATATGGATGCCGTACTGGTCACCCCCACCTGCTGCGATCCCCTGTACCGCCGCGCGGTGCGGGTCAGCATGGGCACCGTGTTTCAGGTCCCATGGACCCGTATCGGCGACGATCCTTCCCAGTGGCCCCATCCGGGGATCGAACGGCTGCAGGCCCTGGGCTTCAAGACCGCCGCCATGGCTCTGAGCGACCATTCCATCTGCATCGACGATCCCCGGCTTTTGGCGGAGGAAAAGCTGGCCATCGTGCTGGGCACCGAGGGCGACGGGCTGGCGTCCCGCACCATCGCCGACTGCGACTATACCGTGCGCATCCCCATGTCCCACGATGTGGATTCCCTGAATGTGGCGGCGGCCAGCGCGGTGGCATTCTGGCAGTTGAGAGCGCGGTAAATCATAGCAGCTTTTCCAGCTCTTCTATGGTTTCCACCGGACTTGCACAGGTCCTTCCCCGGCATAAATAGTATCGCACCCCCGCCGTTGGGATGGGATATTCCGCGGTAAAGGGCGCCAGCGCGGCAAGACGGCTCTCGTCTGCCGATTTCATGCTGCGGCAGGCATTGAAAAAGGACAGACAGAGCATTTCCCGCTCCTGCGCCGGCAGACGGGAGAGTGCTTCCACAAACAAGCCGTTGTCAAACAGGACAGTATCGCCGCATGGGATAAGCGTGTATTGCTCGTCCGGCTCCAGGGCTATGAAATATTCATCTGCTGTACTTAAAGGGTAGTGCTTTTCATCTGCGAGGCAGTCAAGGAATGTTAAATAGCATAACAAATACAATGCTTACTAATGCTTTGCGGGAATTGGAAGCAGACGGACTTATATGCAGGAAACAATTCAATGAAATTCCTCCCCATGTAGAATATTCTCTTTCAGAGAGAGGAATGGACTTACTGCCTGTATTTCATGCGATTGCGGAATGGGGCTTGAAGTATATTCCGTGATCTTGATCTGTTCGCTATAAATTGGGGAATCGTGTGGTGCCGGCGGTCTATCTCTTGTTTTTCGGTTTCTGTTTCTTTCCCGTACATGAGCATTTCTTGAGGACAGTTCTCACAATTTCTCCTTGCATGCCAAAGTTTGAAGGGGTTGATTGGGGTCGATCACTCTTTTTTCTCGGTATGGATCGGGGGGCGATGCAGTGCGTCCCATACTACCCAAATCATGATCGCAGCTGCAAAAATAATCGCAAAATAAAGCAGCATTCCGTTCGTTTTTGGATATGCGTCAAACAGAGCGTTCCAATCATATATCGCGCCGACAGAATTGATAAATGCGTGATATATGGCACAAGCAAGAGTGCTTTTTGTTGCCTTATAAATTGCCGCTTCCACAAATGCCCAAACGAAAATTGTAACAGCAAATCCTATCAAGCTATCGCCATAGTGATTCGAGGTTGGCATAGCCCATAGGGGCAAATGCCATATGCACCAAATGAAAGCGGTAATAGAGGTTGCTATAGGAAACGGGAATTTCTTTTCCAGTTCTGGTTGTAAAAATCCACGCCAGCCGGGTTCTTCTCCCATGCCCACAAAAGGTATCATAACAAAAAAGCCAAGCGGCATCATATACCACGGCGAGCCGTTGGGCGTGCCGCAGCACAATGCAAATACAAAAGCGGCCGCACAGAATAAGCCCGTAACGAACACTGCAGTTAACGGTTTCGGCACGTGCATGATCCGCTTAAAATACTCTTTTACTGTGATCCTTTCTGCTCTGCGCAAGGTAATAAACAGGGCGATCGCAGGACATGGTGTAGAAGCAAGCATACCGAGGATCGCATATATCATATATCCAACGGTCATCTGCCCGCTTTCCATATACGAACTCGAATATGGCTCTAAAAGAAGCAATATCCCTTCTACAAAAAGACTGAGGAACAATACCCAACCTAAAAATTCTGTGATAGGTGCATTTTTACTTTTATCTTTCCACATGATTCGTTCCTCCAAGATATAAGGAAAGAACCGATGACCCGTGAGATGATCCCATCTCACAAATCATCGGCTCTGCGGCTTTGCGTCTGGCTCTGTGATGACTGAAATTTGAAAATTATGTACGCTGATCAAAGTTTCCTGTCTGCATTTTGGGCAATAGAGAGGGTAATTTGTCAATATCGTATCATCCCTGATCTTATCACGTGTTTTGCTTCTGCAAACGGGACATAAAATCCATTCTGTTTTTTTCATTGCTTTGTTTCCTCATGCAGAGCATGGATTCCGTTTATAATGATTTCGATTGCAAATTCGAAGCTATCGTCAATGGACACGGGATCTCCAAAACCCGAATGAGTTTCAATGGTCGAAAATCCCTGAACAAATCCACGAAGAAACCGTAAGATATGCAATTTTTGTTCTTCTGTCATGTGATATGCTTCCAGCACTTGATCCAAAGAAGCAATAATACCTTTCGTGGCCTGTTTGTTCAAATCAGAAGCGTATGAGTTATGCCATTGCAATACCTCGAAGGCGCCGGGGTGCTGAACAGCGAAATTGCGAAAAGCATGGCACATCGCCTTAATTGCGTCATCTTTAGATTTTCCAACGGCAGAACGCATGATTTCATGATCGATCGAACGCCAACTATATACCATAATTTCTTCATAAAGCTCACGAAGCCCACCGGGAATATGTTTGTATAATGATGGGGACTTCACCCCCAATTCTGCCGCCAATTCTTTCAGGGTAACATTGGCTAGTCCTTTTGCGTCCGCAATCCTTATCGCCGTATCAATGATCGATCGTTTACTCAATATACCTTTCACGAATAGCTAACCGTCTTTTCTTATGACTAATTGTATTAGCTATAATAGCACATAAAGTACACTATGTCAATCTATCCGCCGTAAAAGTCACGAAAAATTCTCCCTTTATGTAACGCCCTGTATTTTCTAAGGCATTATTGCTGACATTCCTTTTCTCGACATGTTATCTTGAAAATCGTGATAACAATAGTCTGAAAATAGCAAACGGCAGGAACTTTGTTCCTGCCGCAGTCTGTCGAGAAACCCAGTCTACGTTCATGTGTAGAGCGGATTTCTGTCGTAT
>X355_Hoffmanns_Two_toed_Sloth__coassemble_1863_pt1 | contig 66907 bp, 65 predicted proteins | sample X355_Hoffmanns_Two_toed_Sloth__metabat2_high_PE_003 | metagenome-assembled genome bin X355_Hoffmanns_Two_toed_Sloth | reverse complement strand
ATTTCCCCATTGCCGCCCCTGTCCTTAGTTTATCATAAAATAGGAAGTCTGCCTAAGGAAATAGGCAGACTTCCTATTTTATGATGTTGGGCACAGCCGGTGGGTATCTATTACTCTATTCGGACAGCCAACTGCCCGGGCCGGCGGTCCCGTCCGCGTTCAGGGGGATATACCATTGACCAAAAGCCACGGCGACTACATGCTCGATCTCCACCGGGTCGGTAAATTCCCAATAGGTCACGCGGCTGCCGAGACCTTGATCCGGGGTCGCCTGGATTTGGGAACCGTCCGCCAGGTAAACCGTCAACTCTTTCGGCGGAACGCCCTCTGTAAACAGCGCAAGTCCCAAGGCGGACAGTTCCAATTGCTTCAGTTTGGTGCTTCCCACCGTTTCCGAAAGAGAAATGGAGCGGCTGGCTGTCGTTTCAATCGTCAGGGGGATCTCCCAGTTTTCCCCTTCGATCGTCTCCCCCATCAAAATTCCTTTCGGCCACAGCGAAAATACGGTCAACTCCATCTCTTTTAAATCGCTGGGAAAAGTCCCCCAATTGCAAAACTCCAGCAGTGCGGTTCCGGTCGTTTCTTCAAACCCCACGCATCTCGCCCGAATAATCGACCCTGTGATTCTCTCTTCATCTTCGGGGTCAGTATTGTCTCTGACAATGAATCCTTGAACTGTCGATTGTCCATCCTGCTCTGCTTTCAGCATTTCAGCGGTCAGCCGGTCCCCCTCCAGGTCGCGGGCTTCGGCATATACCTTGACCATGGAGCCGTCCGCCATGGCGGAGATCACCCGGATCTCCACTCCGTTTTTCACGCAGACGCTTTCCTCCACCGTCTGGGCATAAGGTTCAAATTCTCCCAGCACCGCCGTCAACTGCTCCCGCAGACCGGGCGACAGGGCCAGAGCCGAAATTACCAGCACCGCGCACGCCAGCGCCGCGGCCAGAATTGTTCGCCCCGCTCTTCCGGTTTTCCGCGCCGGGGCCGCCGTCATTAATTCCACGATCCGAGTCTTTTGCTCACCGCTCATTTTCATCTCTGACATCTCCTTTTGGTATTCTTCTTTAAACACCTTGCGCCACCTCCACATCTTCCAAAGCCGTCCGCAGCATGGCCCGCGCACGGCACAGGCGGGTATTGACCGTCCCTTCCCGCTTGCCCAGAATGGCGGCAATCTCCGCCACGCTCAGTTCCTCATAGTAATACAGGTGCACCACCGCCCGGTAGCGCTCCGGAAGGGCCAATACCGCTTCCGCCACGCCGTTCTCCGCTTCCTCCTCCGGGGCGGACAGGCGTTCCGCCTCTTCCAAAGGCCGGGTGCGCTTCCTCCAGGCCGAGCGGTGCAGATCGGCCGCGCAGTTCATCGCCACCCGGAGCAGCCAGGCCCGGCAGTGCTCCTCGTCCCGGAGCTTCGGCTGTGCCCGCACCAGGCGCAGAAAGGTCTCCTGTGTCACATCTTCCGCGTCCTCCCTGCTGCCCGTGCGGGCATAGGCCAGACGGTACACCGCGTCTCCGTAGGCCTCCACCAACCGCTCGGCTTCCTGTTTCTCCATAGCATCTCCTCCCTGCGTCTTTCTATATGGTACACGTTTCAAGAGGTAAAAACATTACAAAATCAACCAAAATTTTTAAGATGCAAACAGATGCCCGCCGGCTTGACCGGCGGGCATCTGTTATATTACGCAATTTTATCCAGGCATTTGACCGGCGATCCAACGAAGTGTCCCCGCCTTAGAGCTAGGGTATTTCCGCCAGCCAGCTTCCCTCTCCCGCGGTGTCGCCGCTGATGAGAATATACCGCTGGGCCAGCGCCACGCCCACAACGGTTTGAGGGTCTACCGGCTCCTCAAAGGTCCAGACGCTCTGGAATTGGCCGATGGCGCCATTTTCCGCTTCTTCCGCCATAGCGGTCCAGCGGCTCATACCCGGTACAGCCTGCAAAGTAGTCCCATCCGCCAGATAGACGGTCAGCGGCATGCCATACAAGGTCCCTTTGCTGTCCCCTCAGGTGCTTCCTCGTGCCTGAACTTTCAGAATGGAGAAGGTCAGCGTTTCTACCGTCATATTCTCCTGCCCCACAGTGTCCTGGAGGCTGACCGTCCGCGCGGGCAGAGGATCCAATGGCACCTCCAAATCCCACTCTCCATAAATCGGCTGGCTCCGGCGCACGTATCCCTGCAGGGTATCGGGTAAAATATCTTTTAAATCGTATTCGCTGGCCTCTTGAAACGCCAGATCCACATACCGTCCTCCGTCAATCACAAACTCTTGGTATCGGGCGCAGCCGCGGGAATCATAGTCCGTGTAATAATCCGTGCTCTCCCATATTCTGTCGTCTCCGGTATAAAGGATGCCGTTCTCTGAGCAATCCACTCCATCGGCCATTTCCAACAGGATATGGAGGGTCCCCTTGTCGTCCCATCCCATGGAGGAGATGGAAAACAGATCCGTTCCTCCAAAGCCATGGGAGTTTGTCCCGCCCGCAGCACCGTTTTATCCGCCACGCTGGGGTTTATGTCTCCATCTTCCAGTGTGTAGGATTCCAGGACATCTTCCCCTACCCGGTCCCAGGGAATGGGAATCCCTTCAAACGCTACCCGGGCCGTAGGATAGATGACCTGAAATCGCAGGGAGCATGGATTCATCAGCCCTGAGGAAGATTCGCCGCTGCCTGTCGAGTTGACGTTCACCGCAAACATCGCCGAGCCGGTCTCAGCGTCCCAGGATGTTGCCGTGTAGCCATCTACCCCCATTCCCGCCTCCAGCCAGTCGCCGGTCCGGTTGGTCTTTCTCAGGAACTCATAAGCGCAGTTGACCGTGATTTTCAACAGCCACGCCCAGGCCGACTCCCGTTTGCGCAGTCTGCCCCATGCCTGCCATGCGCGCAGGATCGCCTCGCTGACCGCGTCCTCCGCGTCGGCATCGCTGTCCAGAACGGCCCGGGCCGCCCGAAACATGGCGCGGCTGTGCTCGGCCACCGCCCGGGCAAACTGTTCCTGCGGCATTTCAAATTCTATACTGGCGCTGATCTCCATAGCACTCACCCCTTTTCTTTTGTCCGGACATTCTATAGATGCGCCAAACCGTCAAAAGGTTCCCCAAGAGCAGAAAAAAGCGGGGGTGAAAACCCCCGCTTTGATCCGTTTATTCTATGATCCCGCTCAGGTCCACCTGCTCGGCGTCCTGCCACAGGCGCTCCAGGTCGTAAAACTTGCGCGCCTCGTCGTTGAAGATATGCACCACAACGGCGGAGTAGTCCTGCAGCACCCAGGTGCCGCCCCGGTGTCCCTCCACATGGTGCGGAGGCTCACCCAGATCCTTCATCGTCTTTTCGCACACATCGGACAGGGCCTTGATCTGCGTGGTGGAAGTCGCGGTGCAAAGGACAAAATAGTCGGCCAGAGTGGTCAGCTCGGCGGTCCGCAGCACCTGGATGTCCTCACCCTTCTTGCTGTCCAGCGCTTTGGCGATGGTCATCGCCATATCTTTCGGGTCCATCATATCGTTTTCTCCTTCCGTTTCATGGACTGTTTCGCCGCGTCAATGGGCGGCACTCAGAGAGTTGGCGTCGTAATGGGAGGCTCTTCCGACCCCGGGTCGTCCCCGGATTCCTCCGGTTCGGGGTCCTCGACGGGCGGCGGTTCCCCGTCCTCCCCCGGCTCCTCGGTTTCTTCCGGGTCCGGAGTCGTCCCGGGATCGTTGGGCGGCGTCTGCTCCCCGCCGGTCCCCGGATCATCGGAGACCGCGGGATCGTCCGTCTCCACCGGGTCAGGCGTTGTCGCCGGCGCTGTGCTGTTCCCGGCGTTGCCGGAGTTGGGGCCGCTGGTCACCACACTCAGTTCGCTCAAAAGAATGTCGTCCTTGTAAGGGTTAAAGCTCTCGTTGACCATTTCCACGATCTTGCCGGCAACCGGCAGCAGATGGTCATCACCGGCGGATTTATACGGCAGGGTGACAAATTCTATGTCATCCATGTCCAGCGAACCGATGGCGGATTTGGCGAAGTAGGCCATATTGGAGACGGCCAGGTTCGTCTCCACATTTTTCTGGAAGATGCGGATATACTCGGTCAGGTTGGGCAGCAGCACATTCGGCTGCAGGCACTGCTCGATGACCGCCTTCATAAAGTCCTGCTGGATCTGGATGCGGCCAATGTCACCCAAGGCGGAATGGCTGCCGTCGTTGTTCTTCCGCCAGCGGACCACGCCCATGACATCGCTTCCGTTCAGGTGCTGGTAGCCTTGATCAATATGAATATGCAGATCCTGGGTAGGGTCGTCATAGTTCATGTCCCAGGGCACTTCGAACCACACCCCGCCGATGGCATCCGCCAGTTCGCCCACGGCCTCCCACTCCAAGATCACATGGAAGTCGGGGATCACACCGGTCAGCTCGCCGATTTCCTCCTTCAGAGCCTCGATCCCCTTCTCTCCTCCGCCGGCCGAGTTGTAAACCGCGTTGATCAGCATCGTGCTTCCGGAATACTTCACATAAGTGTCCCTGGGAATGCTCATGATACTGAGCTTCTGGTTGGGCACATCGTAGGCCCCCAGCATCATCGTGTCGGTCAGACCGCCGCCGCCGGTGTCCCTCCCTACCAGGAGGAAAGTGTAAAACTGCTCCTTCCGGTCACTGGAAAGTCCGGGGATCTCGATTTCCACCTCCACCTCTTCGCCATTCTCGTCAATGATCGTAGTGGTCTGAGGCGTCCGGGTGCTGAGATCGTCCGGGCTGGGCGGGGCGCTGAACAAATTCCAGAAGATGTACGCGGCCACGATCAGCGCCGCGATGACCGTCAGGGCAATGTACAGCCCAAACAGGATCTTTTGTCCCCGCGTCCTTTGGGACCTGGGCCGTTTTTTTGTCCCGGCAGTCCCCGTTTGATCAGCGTGATCCGTCTTCGGAAGGTGGGCGCCGCCTTTTTGTTTCTTTTTCGGCTCCATTACAGTTCTTTCTCTTCTTTCTGTTTATGGGCTGTTACGCCGCGGCGTCAACAGGCGGCACCCAGGGAGTCGGCTCCACAATGGGGGGTTCTTCCTGCCCCTGGGCGCTTTCGGGGTCCTCCGGTTCGGGGTCTTCCAAAGGCGGAGCTTCCCCGCCGTCCCCCGGCTCATCCGCAGATCCGGGTCCTTCCGGGTCCGGGGTCGCCGCCGGGTCGTCGGAAGGCGTTGGTTCATCAGACGGCTCCGGATCATCCGTGACCCCGGGGTCATTTGTCTCCGTCGGCGTGGGCGTCGGGGTGGGCGTTGTTGCTGGCTTGGAGACCGTAGGAGGCTTGGCCGCCGCGCTGTCCTCCACGACTCCGGTGGAGGAGGACAGGCTGCCGTCGCTGTTGATCGACATGATGTCCTGCTGGTCGGCGGTGCGGTCCTCCAGGAAGGGGTTAAAGTACTCGTTGACCACCGCCAGCAGCTCGTCCCCATACGGTAAAACATAAGACTGATAGTTTTTGTAGGTTCGGCTCCAGGCCGAGGCGTTATAATCGCCCGGAAGGGTAATAAAGTTGACGTTGTCCATGGTCAGGCCGCCAAAGACGGCCTGCTCGGCAAACCAGACCAGATTGCCCACGGTCAGATCCGTCTGCACATTTTCCGTAAAAATCTTGGCAAAGCTCTGGATCTTGGCAGCGTTCTGGATCTGCAGGCACTGGGCAATGACCGCCTTCAGAAATGCCTGCTGCGTCTCGATCCGGCCAATGTCGCCGGTAACATAGCCGCTGCCGTCGTTATTTTGCCGCCAGCGGATCACACCCATGGCCTGCTCTCCGTCCAAAAGCTGATAGCCCTTGTCAATGTGGATGTGCAGGTTTTGAGTGGGGTCGTCATAGTTCATATTGCGGGGCACGTCAAACCACACTCCGCCGATGGCCTTCACCAGCTCACCCACGGCGTTCCACTCCACCACGACCTCGTAGTCGGGCACGAAGCCCACCAACTGGCTGACCTCGGTGTACAGGGCCTGGATGCCCTCGTCTCCGCCGCCGGCGTAATTGTACACGGCATTGATGCGTTTGATATCATAGGAAATATTGACCATCGTGTCCCGGGGAATGCTCATCACATTCAACTGTTGGTTCGGAATGTCATAGGCCGCCAGCAGGATGGTGTCTGTGTTGCCTCCGCCGCCGGTATCCCGGCCCACGACCAGGAAGGTATAGAAGTTCTCCTTCCGGTCGCCGCTGACATCCACTCCGGGCACGGTCTGCTCGCTGTTTGTTCCATCATTGTCCACCGTGGGCGGCGTGATATCCGGCGCCTTGACCAGCGCCTGATGGATCGCGAAGCCGACTGACAGCAGGGCCAGCAGGATGACCACCACCAGAATGACCGCCAGCCGGATCTTTTCTTTCCGGGTGCGCGCCTTTTTCGCTTTTTTCTGCAGATGCGCCCCGCCGTTGTTTCCCTTGTTCTCGCTCATGGCTTCAGTCCTTTCAGGAAATCGCGGGCCGCCAGGGTGTTGGGGTGGATGGGGCTGCCCCGCTGGGTCATCTCCTCCACGCTCATCTCGGCGCCCAACAGCACCGCCGCGTCCAAATCGGTATACGCCAGCTTCCGCAGCTTCTCCACCCCTTCAAAGTCACGGGTGGGCTCTATATAGTCGGCAATATACAGGATCTTTTCCAACAGGGTCATGTCCGCCTTGCCGGTGGTGTGCCAGCAGATGGCCTGCCAGACCTCCTCCGGTTCACCGAACACAAATCGGGCCAGGGCGGCCCCTGTTTTGGAGTGCAGCAGCTTGACCGCCCCGCGCTCCATCTCGTCCAGCGCCACGCCGTATTTCGCGCACAGGGCCAACTGCTCGTGCATCTCCAGATATTTGGTGCAGTCGTGGAGGATCGCTGCCCGGCGGGCGCGCTTCTCATCGGCCCCCCAGCGCCGGGCCAGCCGCGCCGCCTCTTCCTCCGTCCCCTGCACATGGGCAATGCGCTTGGCCCGGATCATGGAATAGGAGACGGCACGCAGGTCGGCGTCGTTTAGATTCTTCATATCCCGCGACACGCCGTAGAGGCCCTGACGGAGGATATAGCCCCACACCGGAGGCCACAGGCCCTCCCCCGTCCCCTGTTGACGCACCTGGGTGGAGGAAATGGCATGGATCTTGGGCAGTTGGATGATCCGCACCCGCGCGCCATAGGCTTCGCTGAGATATTTTCCCTGGATCTCCAGCATCTGGCCGCTGTCCGACTCGGTGCGGGCGAAGGCGGCGATCCCCGCCAGCGCCATGATCTGTCCAGACTCGTGCCAGTTCTGGAGGGTCAGGAACATATCGGTCCCCATCAGCAGCCAGAGTTCATCATCAGGAAAGCGCTCCCGCAAAGTGCGCAGGGTATCAGAGGTATAGCTCTTGCCGGGACGCTCCAGCTCCAGGGCGGACACCTCGGTCACGCTGGGCAGGAGCAGGCCGTCGGCCATCAGCCCGGTCATGGCCAGCCGCTGCTCCGGGGTCGCGGAGTTCTCCGATACCTGCTTGTGGGGCGGCTGCTTGGCAGGGACAAAGATCAGCTTGTCCAGCTCCAGCAGGTTGACTGCCGCCCGCGCCGCCTCCATGTGCCCCAGATGGGGCGGGTCAAAGGTCCCGCCGTAGATTCCAATTTTCAAAACAGCAGCCCTCCTCCCCGTTTATGGATTGCGTCTGGGTTTCTCCTTGACCAAAACAATCTTGTCCGTCTTGTCCTTCTTATGACTTGGACGATATAAAACAAATTTTGTTCCAATGACCTGCACCACATCGGCACGGGTTGCCCGGGCCAACTCGTCGGCGGCCTCCCGGCTGGTGAGCATGGAGTTCTCCAGCACCTTGCCCTTGATCAGCTCGCGGGCCTCCAGAGCGTCGTCCGCCTGCTTGACCAGATTCTCGCCGATGCCGTCCTTTCCCACATGGAGGATGGTGTCAATGCCGTTGGCCAGGGCGCGCAGTTGGGCGCGCTGCTTGCTTGTCAGTTCCATCATCGCTTCTCCGATCAGTCCTTTTTTTCGCCTTTTTCGCCCTTTTCCCCAAATCCAAACGCCTGGTTAAAATCGTCCTGATTCATCCGAAGCTCGGTAAAGCCGCATTTGCTGCAGACCAAGCGGACCATTCTGATCTTCGCAGACGGATTGGCGCTGTTCTCCGCCACCAGGCCCTCCATCGTGTTGGTCCCGCCGCACTTGATGCAATTAAAAGTCTTTGTATTACTCATGTATTTTCTTCCTCTCACTTCGATAGATAGTATTCCAGTTTTTCCTTGAATTCCCGCAGAGCCTTTCCGCGGTGGGAAATCTCATGCTTCTCCTCCGCCGTCAGTTCCGCGAAGGTCTTTTTCTTTTCCGGGATAAAAAAGACGGGGTCGTAGCCAAAGCCGTTTTCCCCCCTGGGGGCGTAAGCCAGGGTGCCCCGGCACTCTCCCCGGGCGGTGAGCACATTCCCGTTGGGAAAGGCACAGCAGATAGCGGACACAAAACCGCACCGCCGATCCATCATGCCCCGCATATTTTCCAGCAGCAGCTTGTAACGGCCCGCATCGTCCAGGCCCTCCCCGCCATACCGGGCGGAGTACACCCCCGGCGCGCCGTTCAGAGCGTCCACACACAGGCCGGAGTCGTCCGCGATGGCGGGCAGGCCGCTGGCCTTCATGACCGCGACCGCTTTCAGTTGGGCGTTCTCGGCAAAGGTCGCACCCGTCTCCTCCACGTCGACGTCCACGCCCGCGTCGGCCTCCGAGATCACTTCCACCCCCAGGGCAGACAGGATCTGGCGCATTTCCTCCAGCTTTTTCTTATTTTTGCTGGCCAGGACCAATTTCATTCCTTACAGCTCCCCGATCAATTGATTTTGCAGCTTCTGCAGCTCTTCAATGCCCTTTCGGCACAGGTCCACCAGCGCTCGCTGCTCGTCCACGGTGAAGGCCCGGCCCTCGCCGGTGCCCTGCAGCTCGATCAGCTCGCCCTTGTCGTTCATGACGCAGTTCAGGTCCACCATGGCGTGGGAGTCCTCCTGATAGCACAGGTCCAGCAAAAGCTCGTCGTTGACGATGCCGGCGGATACCGCGGCCACATAGCCCGTCAAGGGCATGCGTTTGATCGCACCCTCGACCAGCAGCTTGCGGCAGGCCAGGGCCAGCGCCACAAAGCCGCCGGTGACCGAGGCGGTGCGGGTGCCGCCGTCGCCCTGGAGCACGTCGCAGTCGATGGTGATCGTGCGTTCACCCAACGCTTTCATATCGACGCAGGCCCGCAGGGCGCGGCCCACCAGCCGCTGGATCTCCGCGCTGCGGGGGGACAGCTTCAGCTTGGACACGTCCCGGCGGGAGCGCTCCCGGTTGGCCCGGGGCAGCATGGAGTACTCGGCGGTGACCCACCCTTCGCCCTCGGGCACATGGGGCGGTGTGCGGTCCTCCACGCTGGCGCAGCACAGCACATGGGTGTCGCCGCACTTGATCAGGGCGCTGCCCTCGGCAAATTTATTGACGCCGGGAATGATCTCCACCGGCCGCAGCTCGTCAGCCGCTCTTCCGTCAATTCTGGACATGGTTTTGTCTCCTTATGCATTCATGATTGTATTGATATTGATGATGGCCTGGATCACAAAGCCCAGCACATACAGCCCCACCAGGACGGCGCCGAAGATGCGGAAAAAGCGGACGTCCTTCTGGGTATATTCTTTTCCCTTGCTCTTTTTTGTGCGCTCCAGCAGATACTTCGGGTTGATCAGGCAGAACAGGCCAAACGCGGCAATGCCGGTGTAGATGATAAAATGCATTACAGCAGCGCCTCCACATAGCTCTGGGCGTCAAAGGGGCGCAGATCCTCGATTCCCTCTCCCAAGCCCACAAATTTCACGGGCAGACCCATCTCCCGGGCGATGGCGATAACGATGCCGCCCTTGGCGCTGCCGTCCAGCTTAGTCAGCACGATGCCGGTCACCCCGGCGCTCTCCCGGAACTGCTTGGCCTGGACCAGACCGTTCTGCCCCGTGGTGGCGTCCAGCACCAACAGGGTCTCCCGGGCGGCGTTGGGATTTTCCCGGTCGATGACCCGGCTGATCTTGTTCAGCTCGTTCATCAGGTTCTGCTTGTTGTGCAGACGACCGGCGGTATCCACCAGTACCACATCGCAGTTTTTCGCCTTGGCGGAGGCCATGGCGTCAAAGACCACGGCGGCGGGGTCGGCCCCCTCCCCCTGCTTGACGATGTTCAGTCCCGCCCGGTCGGCCCAGATGGTCAGTTGGTCGGCGGCGGCGGCGCGGAAGGTGTCTCCCGCCGCCAGCAGCACCCGCTTGCCCTGGCTTTTCAGCAGAGCGCCCAGCTTGCCGATGGTGGTGGTCTTGCCCACGCCGTTGACGCCGATGAACAGCACCACCGAGGGCTTGGTGGACAGGTTCAGGCTTGTGTCGCCCACCGACAGCATCTCGGCCAGGATGGTGCGCATACAAGTCCGGGCGCTGTCCATGTCCTTGATCTTTTCTTCCTTCACACGCTGGCGCAGCAGCTCCACCGCCTCCAGGGCGGTGTCCATCCCCGCGTCAGCCAGGATCAGGGCCTCCTCCAGCTCGTCGTAAAAGTCGTCGGTCAGCTCGGAGAACCCGGAGAAGATCCCAATTTTCTTGATTCGGTCAAAAAATCCCATTTGTCTGCTCCCTGTGTATTATTTGATATTCAACTCTTTTTCCACATCATTCAGGTTGATGGTCAGCATGCGGCTGATCCCCTGCTCCTGCATGGTCACGCCGTAGAGCACGTCGGCCTCTTCCATGGTGCCCCGGCGGTGGGTAATGACGATGAACTGGGTCTTGTCCGACATCTGCCGCATATAGCGGGCGAAACGTACCACATTGGCGTCGTCCAGGGCGGCCTCGATCTCGTCCATGACACAGAAGGGCGTAGGCCGCACCTTCAGAATGGCAAAATACAGGGCGATGGCCACGAAGGCCCGCTCGCCGCCGGACAGCAGGGAGATGGTCTTCAGCGCCTTGCCCGGAGGCTGGGCCTTGATCTCAATGCCGCAGTTCAGGATATCATCCGGGTCCTCCAGCTCCAGGGCGGCCTTGCCGCCGCCGAACAGTTCCAGGAAGGTCTGGGAAAACGCCTCCTGGATAGCCTTGAACTGCTGGGCAAAGATGGTGCGCATCTCCTCGGTGATCCTGGAAATGATCCCCTCCAGCTCCGACTTGGACTTCTCCACGTCGTCCCGCTGCTCGGTTAAATAGGTATACCGCTCATTGACCCGCTGGTACTCCTCAATAGAGTCCAGATTGATATTGCCCAGACCGGAGATGGAGCGTTTCAGCTCCCCAATGCGCCGCTGGGCTTTGGGTACGCTCTCCAGCTCGATGCGCTGCTGGCGGGCGGCCTCGTGGGACAGCTCGTAGGTCTCCCACAGCTTGTCCAAAAGCTGCTTTTCCTCCAGGGCGGCGGAGAGCTTTTTCTGCTCCAGTACGGAGACCTCCCGCTCCATGGCCAGCAGCTCGGCGTTTTTGTCCCGGCTGTCCTTGTCGGCCTTGTTGCGCTCGGCCTCCAAGGCCAGCTTTTCCTCGTTCAGGCGGCGGATGGCATCGTTTTTCTCCTGATTCTGTGCGCGCAGCGACAGCAGCGCCTGCTGCTTTTCCAGAATTTCCTCCTCCAGGGTCCGGTTGTTCTCCTGGAATTGGGCCATCATGCCGGCGCGGGATTCCCGGTCGCCCTCAATATCCCGGCGCAAGGTCTCCAGCTCGGCCAACGCCTTCTCCGACGCGGCCTTCTCGCCCTCCAGGGCGGCCAGCCGGGCGGAGGCGGCGGCCAGGCCGTTGCTGATGGACGCCATTTTCTCCTGCAGGTCGCTTTGGCCCCTGGCCTTGCCCTCCGCTTCCGCCTTCAAAGCGGCGGCGGCGCCCTCCAGTTGGGTGATGCGCTCCTTGGCCTGGGCGGTGTCCTCCTCCGTGCGCTCAGTGCGGGCTTTGATCTGCTCCAGTTCGGCGCGCAGCGTCTGGCGGCGGTTTTCCAGCTCGGCGGCCTGCTCCTTTGCGGCGTTTGCCCGCTCCTCCAGCTTGAGCACGGCGTTCTCATGCTCCCGGCGCTGGGCCTGGGCCGTCTCCATCTCATAGTTGGCCGCCGTCAGCTCCCGGCGGGCTTCCTCCAGAGCGTGCTCCGCCGCCTTCCGGTCGGCGCTTAAACTATCCAACTGCTCCCGCAGGCGCTGCAGCTCGTTGGCGCGGGACAGGATCCCCGCGCTGCGGCTGGCCGAACCGCCCGTCATGGAGCCGCCCGGGTTCAGCACCTGGCCGTCCAGGGTGACGATCTTGAAGCGGTGGCCGTACTTGCGGGCGGTGGCGATGGCCACATCCAGGTCCTGGGCGATGACCACCCGGCCCAGCAGGTTGGAAAATACTTTCTCATATTGGGGATCAAACCGGATCAACTCGTCGCCCAGGCCGATGATGCCCTTCTCGTCCACCACCCTGCCGTCCCGGAAATCGGCGGGACGGACGGCGGACAGGGGCAGAAAGGTGGCCCGGCCCGCGTCCCGGCGCTTCAGGTGCCGGATGGCGGCTTTGCCGTCCTCCTCGCTGTCCACCACGATATTCTGCATGGCGCCGCCCAAGGCGGTCTCAATGGCCACCGCGTACTGGTCGGGCACATGGAGCAGACCGGCCACCGGCCCGTGGACGCCCCGCAGGTTCCCGCGCTCGGCGTCAGACATGACGACCTTGACCGCCTTGGAATAGCCTTCGTACATTTTCTCCATTTCGGAAAGCATATGGATGCGGGAATTCAGGTTGTTTTCCTGCATTTTCAGGTCGGTCTGCTTCTGTTCGGCATCGGCGGCCTTCTTCTTCCGGGACTGCAGGCGCATTTCATAGCCCGAGATGATATTGCCCAGGCCGTCCCGCTCTTCTCTGGCCTTCTCCAGCTCGCCGGTCACGGCTTTGACGTTTTCCCGGGCCTCGTTCAAACGCTCCTCCAGGGCGATCAGCTCCTGGCTGACCGTCTCCTCCCGGTCCAGCAGCTCCTGGGCGGCGGCGGCCAGAGCGGACAGCAGGGCACGGGCCTCGGCGGCGGAGGAGTTCTCCAGCTCCGCCTTCCGGCGCAGCCCTTCCAGTTCATCGGCCAGGGTGCCCGCGCTCTCACCCAGCGTCTCCGCTTCGGCGGCCTTTTGGGCCATCTCGGCGCGGATGCCGTCCATTTCCCCGGAAATGCCGTCCAGCCTCTCCTGCCGGTCGGTGATCTGCGCGGTAATGGAGCCGGCGCGGCCCTCCTGGGCCTCCAGCTCCCGGCGGATGCGCTCGGCGTTCTCCAGATTGTTTTGAATATTGTTCTTGATCAGGTTGATGGCGTTCTCACACTCGTTGGCGTCAGCCTCCAAGCGGGACAGCTCAAAGCGGATGGCGTCGGTCTGAACGTCCTTGCCCCGCATCTGCTCGGCAAAGCCCTCGGCGGCGGCGTACAGGCGCTCCACCTCCTGCTGGGCCTCCTCCTTCTGGCGCACGGCGTTCTCGTAGTCGGTGCGGACCTTGATGGAGGTGGTGCGCAGCTTTTCCAACTGCTCCATCCACACTGAGACCTCCAACACGCGCAGCTCGTCCCGGAGAATGAGAAACTTTTGCGCCTTCTCCGACTGTACCCGCAAAGGCTCCACCTGCAGCTCCAGCTCGTCGATCTTGTCGTTGATGCGCACCAGATTCTCGTCGGTGCGAGCCAGCTTGCGCTCGGCCTCCTCCTTCCGGTGGCGGAAGCGGGAGATACCGGCGGCCTCCTCAAAGACCTCCCGGCGGTCCGCCGACTTGACCGACAGAATCTCGTCGATCCTGCCCTGGCCGATAATGGAGTAGCCCTCCCGGCCCAGGCCGGTGTCCATGAACAGCTCGTTGACGTCCTTCAGGCGGACGCTGCGGCGGTTGATGTAATACTCGCTCTCGCCCGAGCGGTAATACCGCCGGGTGACCATGACCTCGCTGTCCTCCAGGTCAAAGAGGTGCTCGGTATTGTCGATGACCAGGCTGACCTCGGCAAAGCCCAGGCCCTTGCGCTTCTGGGTACCGTCAAAGATGACGTCCTCCATCTTGGCGCCGCGCAGGGCTTTGGTGGACTGCTCCCCCATGACCCAGCGGATGGCGTCCGAAATATTGGATTTTCCCGATCCGTTCGGCCCGACAATGGCGGTGATGTCCTCCCCGAAGGTGAGCACCGTCTTGTCCGGGAAAGATTTGAAGCCCTGGATCTCCAACGCTTTTAAGTACAAACTATGCACCTCGCAAATTTTAATACTTTATTATACCAATCTCCATCCAGGATTGCAAATCCTTTTCCGCGAAAGATAGACAAAGAACGCAAAGAGCAGGCGGGGGAAAATTTCCCCCGCCTGCTCCATTTTGGGAATCAACGCAATTGCAGCTTAGTCCACGGTCACCCACATGGCGGGGCGTACACCGCCGCTGGGGTCGCTCACACCGCCATTGACGCCATGATAGTCAAGCAAACCGATAACATTGACGCTGGCGGCGACATCCGTCGCCTCACCGGGAGAGCGCAAATGCCACCAGTTGCCCTCTCCTGTCGTAACGTCCAGCCCTCTCAACAGCTCGATTCCGTCGCCGAGATATTTCTCTGCCTCGCCGAGGCTGAGCAGGAACACCTTGTCAGTGGTTTGATTGCCGCCCGCAATGCCATACTGCGGGTTGGATTTGTTTTCGATGGTGGTCTCCACAATTCTCGCTTTTTCCGCATCAGAGAAGGTCTTATTGTAGAATTCCCCGTTCAGATACTCACGCAGTTCACAGTTTTCCCAGGTGATCGCGCCACCGGCGGAGTGATAGGCCCTGTTTTCCAGGATCCGTTCACTCAAAACCAGCATCTTCCCGTCCTGCTCATCCAGCACGAGCCAGTTATAACCGCCCATCTGAATCGTCTTCTTTTCTCCGGTCGTTCCGGTCCCGGTCTGAGAGCCGCCCTGGTCATTGCCTACGATCTCTCCGGACCGGATCCCCTTCAACAGCCCGGCGGCGGTAGTCACAAACTGCTCCGCGCTGCCCTTGGCCGTACCGGAGCGCTTGAACTCCCAGGTCTGCAGGTCGTGGGCCTCAGCGTCGGGCATGTACTTCTGGTCGCCGTCCACAAAGCTCATCAGCAGCGTGTGCTTATAGGGAGACGCCTCCCACAACTGCTGCTCGGTCAGCGCGTTGACCTCGGGCTTGAAGCCCACAAACGCCAAATCGTCGCCAATGGTCAGTCCGCGCACGGCGATCTCCACTTCACCGTCGCCGCTCTTGGACGGCCAGGTGAAGGAGGTGTCCGCGGCGGCGATCGCCTGCTTTTCGTCGGTGCAGGTAATGCTCTTCGCGATGGAGATGGCGTCCTCGCCCATCTCCGCACCCAGGCGTTCCACGATCTCAACGCCCTCGTCCACACTCAGCTCTACTTTGACCGCCTCGCCCTTCTCGTTCTCCACATAGTAGGTGGTGACCTCTCTGGGGATCTGGTCGGCGGCGGCGGGCATGCAGAACATGGCGGGAACGCCAAATTCCTCTTCCATCAACTGGCAGGCCACGCCTGGCACGTCGGAGGAGATCTTGCGGGTGTTGGACGACATCTCCACGTTGTCGATGGCGGTGGGCTTGATGCCGTAGCTGATCAAGAAGCCGATGGGATCACCGTCCAGCGCGTCGAAACGGAGAACGGTCATTTCCTTGTTGGACGGCATGGTGCTGTTCATGCCAATGTACCATCCGTCGCTGAGCTGGATGCCGTGGTTGGAGTTCACATCGCTGGTGCCGGTGCCGATGCCCATCACAGCGGGCCGGAAGGTGTCGGCAGCCTGCTCGGCCGCCTTGGTCACGGCGGCGGTCACAGAACTCTTATACAACTCCAGTTGCCCGGCGTCGCTGGGGCTGTGGGGCGTAGTGATGGCGTGGGTCGCGTGGACCCAGATGTTCCCTATAGGTGTACCGGTCTTTTCGTTGACAATTTTCTTAATGGTGCTGATCACATCCGAAGGCACATTGACCAGCTCCAGCGAGACAATAGCCGTCTTGATGTTCTGCTCCAGGACCAGAACACGGGCATAGGGATTCAAATGGACCTCGCCGCTGAACCCCTCGACCGGGAACATGGCCTGCTCAAACACGATCTCGGCGGCGCCTGCGCCCGCTTTTAAGGCGCTCTCCGGTACGTCGGGCATACCGAGATCCTGGGTGATATTTTCAAGCACCTGAATCACTTCGGCACGGGTAAAACCGGATTTGGGCGCAAAGTTATTGTTTTCTGCCCCCTTGATATAGCCGCTTCTCTGGAACGCGTTGACATATGGCTTGTACGCCGCGTCGATGTCCCCGTCGTCGGCAAAGGACGTGTTTCCCTCCACCGGGTCAACGCCAAAGGCGAGCGCCATATACCGAATCGCCTGCTCCCGGGGGACGATGGCCGACGCATCCACACTGGCCGACGCGTTCAGAACGCCGGCCGCAATGGCCTGCTCTATGTATTTGTCGGCCCATTTGGGAGTGACCTGGGCGTCCGTCCGTTCAGTGTAGCTGAACAGTCGGGACAGAACCGCCGCGATCTCACCCAGCGTCATCTCACGGTCGGGAGCAAAGGTCCCACTGCCAACGCCCTCCAAAACGCCGTAATCGGTCCATTTTTCAATGACATCATGCGCCCAATGACCGGAAGGTACATCCTTGTAGCCGCTGCCTGCCGCGAGGGACAGCGGGGCCGCACTGATGATCAATGTGAGTGCGAGACACCATGCCAGAAGTTTTTTTATGCCTTTCATACCTTGTTCACCCTTCTTCCAAATATTAAAATTGGTTTCCCATGTGCTTGTCACCCTTGCCCCCTTTCCATTTTTATCTGCGCCTGTGGTTGAATTTCATCAAAAGCGGTTTGTTCAGCAGGCATTACTTTAGCACATTTCACATCCGCAATCTTGTTATTCTTGTGACTTGCCTTCACAAATTTTTTTGATCGGATCACCAAATTCAAAACATAATTGGCTGAAATTTGCATGTAAAGCGCCGGGTTTTTCGTCATTTCGCATTTTGAAATATAAAAAGCAGGGGCTCTGCCCCAGCCTGGCAGAGCCCCTGCTTTTTACAACTCATTTTTCAAAGCCGCAACGGCGGCCTTTTGGGTGCATCCTACTCGCGCATCCTCGAGATGAACCATTTCAAATTGCCGGGAAGATGTACGCGTCAAGGCGTTTGTCCCATCTCCGCGCTTATCTTCGGTTTCTCTTATAGATGATATTCAGGCCCTTTAACAGCAGGTCCCGCTCCAGATTCATTTCCCGCTTGCACAGCGGGGCGATAAACTGAGCCATGCCGCCGGTAGCGACCACCGTGGCCTTCTTGCCAAGCTCCTCTTCCATGCGTTCGATCATGCCGTCCACCATAGACGCCGCACCGTACATAATGCCGCTGCGCATACTCTCCACGGTGTTTTTGCCGATAATCCGACGGGGTGCGTCCAACTGGATGCCGGGAAGCTGGGCCGCGCGGGCGGACAGCGCCTCGGCCGATACGCGTATGCCGGGAATGATCACGCCGCCCACATAGGAGTTTCCTTCGTCCACTACCGTAATGGTGGTAGCTGTGCCCATGTCGATCAGAATCAACGGCGGCTTATAGCTCTGGATCGCCGCCACCGCGGCTACGATCAGGTCGCTGCCCACCGAAGCGGGGTCCTCCATCAGGATATTCAGCCCTGTCTTGACGCCCGGCCCCACCACCAGAGGATCCTTTCCCGTAATTTTCCGCACTCCGGTACGCACCGAGTTAAAGACCGGCGGCACCACCGAAGAGATAATGCAGCCGTCGATCTCGTCCGCGTCCACGTCAAACAGTGCCAGCATATTCTTCATTTCCGCGCCGTACTGGTCCGAGGTCTTGATGGGGTCCGTGGCGATGCGCGCTTGAAACACGATTTCATCTTCCCGGATGCCGCCGATGACGATATTGCTGTTTCCGATGTCGATTGCCAAAAGCATAGGTGTCACCTCATACAAAATTCAGACGCCGCAGCGTGAGCTTCGCGCTTATCCCTTCCGCCTCTTGAGCACCGCTGCGCCCGCCTTCCGGCGGGTATTGCTCCTATTCAATTACCCGCTGCTCTCCCAAACGAAGATGCAGCGCAATATTTCAGGGGGCGAGGAGCGGGATTCTCCGCTCTCCCGGCAATTGATTATATAGGAAGTTTCGCCGCTTTTCAAGCATCAGCTTTATAATATCCCAGGAATATTCCTCCGCGCTTTTCTCTTTACAGAGCGGGAGAAAATCGCTATAATTGGAAGAAATTAAGGGACGGGCCGTTCGCCCGTCCTTCTGAGAGGAGTTCTGATATGCTCAACGGAAAAACCGTTTTGCTGGGCGTCACCGGCGGTATCGCCGCCTATAAAGCCGCTGCGCTGGCTTCTGCGCTGGTCAAGCTGCACGCTTCGGTAGAGGTCATCATGACGGAGCACGCCACCAAGTTTATCGCTCCGCTGACCTTTGAGCAGCTTACCGGCAACCGCACGATCGTCGATACCTTTGACCGCAATTTTACCCATCAGGTGGAGCACATTTCCCTTGCCCAGCGCACCGATCTGGTGCTGATCGCCCCGGCTACCGCCAACGTGTGCGCCAAGCTGGCCCACGGTCTGGCCGACGACATGCTGACGACCACGGTGCTGGCCTGCCGCTGTCCCAAGCTCATCGCCCCCGCCATGAACACCAATATGTTTGAAAACCCGGTCACGCAGGACAATCTGGACCTCCTGCGCCGCTATGGCTGGGAGGTCATTGATCCCGCCAGCGGCCGTCTTGCCTGCGGCGCGGTGGGCGCGGGCAAGCTGCCCGAGCCGGATACTTTGGTCCGGCACATTCTGCGCCGCATCGCCCTGCCTCATGACCTGGAGGGCAAACGGGTGCTGGTCACCGCCGGTCCCACGCAGGAGGCGCTGGATCCCGTGCGCTATCTGACGAACCACTCCACCGGTAAAATGGGCTATGCCCTGGCCAAAATGGCCATGCTCCGGGGCGCTCAGGTCACCCTGATCTCCGGTCCCACCGCCATACAGCCCCCTCCCTTCGTGGAATTGATCCCCGTGGTCAGCGCCCAGGATATGTTTGAAGCGGTGACGGCGCGCTGCGCTCAAGCCGACTTTATCTTCAAAGCCGCCGCCGTGGCTGATTACACTCCTGCCAGCTACAGCGGCGACAAGCTGAAAAAAGCGGAGGGAGATATGTCCATCTCCCTGCGGCGCACCCAGGACATCCTGCAGTACCTGGGCGCACATCGCCGGGACGGGCAGGTGATCTGCGGCTTCTCCATGGAGACCCGAAACATGCTGGAAAACAGCCGGGCCAAGCTGGAGAAGAAAAAGGTGGACATGATTTGCGCCAACAACCTGAAGGTGGACGGAGCGGGCTTTGGCACGGACACCAATATCATCACCATCATCACCGCCGACGGCGTAACGGAACTGCCCATGCTGTCCAAGGAGGAGACCGCCGGGCGCATTCTGGACCGGGCTCTGGCCCTGGCGGACAAGCGCCAGGCATAAGATAACATATGCTCCCCCTTGGAGAGGCGGAAACGCCGTCCATCCAAGGGGGAGCATATTGTTAGGGGACGTCCGCCCCCCATTTTTATTTTTCCTTATTCCTTCAGCGCGGCGATCGCGGCCTTGGCCGCGCTTTGCTCGGCGGCCTTTTTGGTGCGTCCTTCTCCGGCGCCCACGGTTTCTCCGTTCAGCTCCACTTCTACCGAAAAGCGCTTGGCGTGGTCGGGGCCTTCCTCGCCCACCAGGCGGTAGACCAGCTTCCGGCCGCTCTCCCGCTGCACCAGCTCCTGCAGGGCGGTCTTGTAGTCCCGGCTGGCGCTCAGCTCCTCCTCGTTGCCCAGGATCAGGGCGCGGATGGCCCGTCTGGCCGGGGCGATCCCGCCGTCCAGATACACGGCGGCCAGCACCGCCTCGGTGGCGTCCGCCAGAATGGAGGGCCGCTCCCGGCCGCCGCCGGCATCCTCGCCCCTGCCCAGGCGCAGGTATTTTCCGAGCTCCAGCGCGCGGGCCACCTCTACCAGGCTCTCCTCACACACCAGGGCCGCCCGGGTGCGGGTCAGCTCCCCCTCCGGCATCTGGGGGTGCTCCCGGAACAGGTGGTCGGCCACCACCATGCCCAGGACCGAGTCGCCCAAAAACTCCAGCCGCTCATTGCTGGACATGCCCGCGTCCCGGTGCTCGTTGGCGTAAGAACTGTGGGTCAGGGCGTTTTCCAGCAGGCTGTGGTCCTTAAACTGATAGCCCAGCCGCTCTTCCAGTGTTTTCATATTCGTGCCTCCGTGCAAAAAGCCCCGCCGGAGCGGGGCTTCGCGTTTCTTTCTTCCTTCGGGTCCGGGACGGTCGGATCACAGATCCTCCAGCCGCTCCTGCAGGTAATGCAGCAGATCGCCCACGGTATGGATCGAGGTCACATCCTCCTCGCTCATCTCGTCCACTTCGAATTCTTCCTCCAGAGCCATGGAAAGCTCCACGATATCGACCGAGTCGGCGCCCAGGTCGTCCTCGAAGGACATTTCAGCAGTGATGCTGTTTTCGTCCACCCCAAACTGCTGGGCAATGATGTTTTTGAGCTTATCAAAAATCATTTCAGACACTCCTTTTTTCTTTGCTGAGAGCTATGCTGTTTTTTCCATACCAATAATAGGGGCAGAAACGCAAAGTGTCAATAGTCTTTTTAAAATTTTTCCGGCTTACTCCCCATCTTCCGCCGCGGCGTTCTTCGGGGGCAGGCGCATATAAGAGATATTTTCCATAATATCCTCGATGATACCGGAGCCGGCGAACTGAATGGCCTGACGGATCGCGTTTTTGATGGCGTAATCGTTGGACGAGCCGTGGGCCTTGATCACGGGCTTGGAAATGCCCAGCAGGACGGTGCCCCCCACTTCGTTGGCGTCCATGAGCTTTTTCATCTCCTGCATCCCGTCCTTCACCAGCAGAGCGGCCATTTTGCTTTTCGCATTGCTCAGGAACATCTTCTTCAGTTCACGGACCAGGAGCGCCCCAGTGCCCTCCATGGTCTTGAGCATGATGTTGCCCGCGTAGCCGTCGGCCACGATCACGTCCACGGCCCCTTCCACCGCCTCCCGGGCCTCCACGTTGCCCACAAAGTTGATGCGGCCTTCCTCGCCCGCCTTTTTCAGCAGGGCATAGGTCTCGATCTGGAGGTCGGTGCCCTTGGAGGGCTCCGCACCGATGTTCAGCAGGCCCACGCGAGGCTCCGGTTTGCCCAGCACATGACCGGCGTAATAGGAGCCCATGAAGGCGTACTGCAGCAGGTATTCCGGCGTACATTCCGCCGTGGCGCCGCAGTCGATGAGCACCGCGCCGCAGGCGGGCAGGACCGGGGCCAGCGCCGCCCGGCGGATGCCCCGGATGCGCTTGGGGAGCATGGTAGCCGCTGACAACAGGGCGCCGGTGCTGCCTGCGGTGACGAACGCGTCTCCCTTTCCGTCCCGGAGCATGGTCAGACCGATGGTCAGCGAGGAATTCTTCTTCTCCTTGAACGCGGTCGCGGGGTTGTCCTCCATCGTCACCACCTGACCGGCATGGGCAATCTCCACTCCGTCGGGCAGTCCGCTGAATCCGTCCTCCTCCAGAACTCTCAGGATGGATTCTCCCTTGCCCACCAGAACGATCTCCGCCTTGTACTCCTTGGCCGCCGCCAGCGCGCCCCGGACGATACTGCCGGGCGCGTTGTCGCCGCCCATCGCGTCAACGATGATCCTCATCTGTCTCTCTCCTTAGTATGTTTTTCGCGGGAAAATGGCATGTGCAAAAGTTTCTGAACGGTGCGGGCTTTGCATGTAACCGGGTCACGGGCGGGTTTGGACCCCGCCCCTACGAGGTTTGCGGGATGATCGCAGGGCGGGGCAATTACCTCTCGTCCTTCAAACCCAGCAGATAGTCCGATGAGACCTTGTAGTGCTCACAGAGCAGGACAAGCCGTTCAAATGACGTTGTCGTTTTCCCGTTCTCCAATTCACTGATTTGCGTCGTCCCGACTCCTAAAAATTCCGCTAAAACTTTCTGGGATTCCCCTGCGCGCATACGCTCCTGTCGGATTTTTTCTCCTAACTCTGTTCTGGAAAACATAATTTCTCTCCTCGATAAGTTCAATAGAATCGAACGAGGTGCGTTATGGACAGTTTCATTCGTGACCTGTATTACCTTATGGAGGACCGCTTCGGCAGAGATCACCTATACCAGCCCGACTACCAAGCGATCGTCCGGGAATTCAACGCCTGCATGGACCAGGTGGAGGCCGCGACCAGCTATGAATTCCATGAGGACCTCCATGAAATCATCATGGACTACCTGATCCTGGAACAGAATAAATCCTTCCTGTGGGGCCTGCGCCTGGGCTTACAGCTCCACACTCTCTAAGGCCTGCAGCGCCCGCCTGGACAGCTCGGCGTTCTTGTTACGCTTGCCCTTGACCCGGTAGCCCAGGGCGGGGATGATGCCGAAGTTCACATTCATGGGCTGGAAATCCGCCACGCTCTCATTGCTGATATACAGGGCCAGAGCGCCGATGGCGGTCTCCTGGGGAAAATCCGCCGGGGGCTTGCCCTGGAGCCGCCGGGCCAGCTCCACCGCCGCCAGAAAACCAGACGCGGTGGATTCCACATAGCCCTCCACCCCGGTGATCTGCCCGGCGAAGCACAGGCGCGGCTCCTTCCTGACCCGGTAATAGCGGTCCAGCAGCCGGGGGGAATCCAGGTAGGTATTGCGGTGCATGACTCCGTAGCGGATGAACTGGGCGTCGTGCAGGGCGGGGATCATGGAAAACACCCGCTTCTGCTCGGGCCATCTTAAATGGGTCTGAAAGCCCACCAGATTGTAAATGGTGCCGTCCTGATTGTCCCGGCGCAACTGCACCACGGCGTACGGCTCCCTCCCCGTTTTCGGGTCGGTCAGGCCCCGGGGTTTCAGCGGCCCGTAGCGCAGGGTGTCCTCCCCCCGCCGGGCCATGACCTCCACGGGCATACAGCCCTCAAAGACGTTCTTGTCCTCAAAGCCATGGACCTCGGCCTCCTGGGCCTGGATCAGCTCCCGCCAGAAGGCGGCGTACTCCTCCTGATCCATGGCACAGTTGATGTAGTCCGCCGTGCCCTTGTCATACCGGGAGGCGAACCACGCCTTGTCCATATCCACGCTTTCATAGGTGACCAGCGGGGCCGCAGCGTCAAAGAAATTCAGATATTTGCTCTCCGGGAACAGCCCGGCGACGGCGTCGGCCAGGGCGTCGGAGGTCAGAGGACCGGAGGCGATGATCACCTGGCCCTCGGGCGGGATGGCCGTGACCTCCCCTTCCACCACCGTGATTTGCGGATGATTTCGGATCTTCTCGGTGACCAAGTTGGAAAAGCCCTCCCGGTCCACCGCCAGGGCGCCGCCCGCCTCCACGCGGGTGGCGTCGGCACAGGAGAGGATCAGCGAGCCGCAGCGGCGCAGCTCCTCCTTCAGCAGGCCCACCGCGTTCTCCAGTTGGTCAGAACGCAGGGAGTTGGAGCACACCAGCTCGGCAAAGCCCGCGCTGTGGTGGGCGGGCGACTTTTTCTCCGGCTTCATTTCGTGCAGGCGGACGGGAAATCCCCGCTGGGCAAGCTGCCAGGCGGCCTCGCACCCCGCGAGGCCCGCCCCGATAACGGTCACAGTCTCCATCAGCTCTTCTCCTCCGCTTTTTTCGCGGCGGATTTTTTCGCCGTGGTCTTCCCGGCTGTGGTCTTTTTGGCGGGGGTCTTTTGGGCCGCGGTCTTTTTCGCGGTCGTTTTCTTCGCGGTTTCCTTCTCCGCCGCGCCTTCGTCGGCCTTGGCGGTCTTTCTCTGATAGCCGCCCCGCTTATCCTCGGGCAAAAACGCGGGGCACTCGGGGTTGATGCAGAAGGGCTTTTTCGCGCCGCGCCCCGCCTTTTTGAACATGGTCTTGCCGCATTCGGGACAGTTGTCCTTCACGGGCACGTCCCAGGTCATGAAGCCGACGATCTCCTTGCCCTCGTGATCCACGCCGCGCCAGGGGCAGTCCCTCCCCTTTTCGCAGCAATAATAGGTGTACTGCTTGCCCGTTTTCTTGCTCTTGCCGGTGCGCTTGAACAAACGGCTGCCGCAAGCGGGGCACTTGCCCGGCATCTCCACCACCAGGGGCATGGTGAAATCGCACTCCGGCCAGCCGGGGCAGGCCAGGAAGCGGCCGAACCGGCCCGATTTGACCACCAGATTCTTCCCGCACTGGGGGCAGATCTCCTCGGAGACCTCGTCGGGCACCTTGATACGCTCGCCGTCCAGGTCCTTTTCCGCCTGGGCCAGCTCGCGGGAAAAGTCCCCGTAGAACTCCTCCAGCAGCTTTTTCCAATTGACCTCGCCGCTCTCCACATGGTCCAGCTTCTCTTCCATGTTGGCGGTGAAGGAAAAGTCCACGATATCCTGAAATTTATCCCGCATCAGGCCGGTGACCACCTCGCCCAGGGGCGTGGTGCGCAGATATTTGCCCTCTTTCACCACATACTCCCGGTCCAGAATGGTGGAAATGGTGGGCGCGTAGGTGGAGGGGCGGCCGATCCCCTTTTCCTCCAGGGCCTTGATCAGCGTCGCCTCGGTATAGCGCACGGGCGGCTGGGTAAAGTGCTGTTCGGGCTTCAGCTCCCGCAGGTCCAGCTTCTCCCCCTCCGACAGGTCGGGCAGGGGGGATTGGACCTCCTCCCCCTCGTCGTCCCTGCCTTCCTCGTACACCGCTGTAAAGCCGGAAAACTTAATAGAGGAATGGCTGGCCCGGAAGGTATAGCCCGCCGACTCCACCTCGATGGACACGCTGTCGTACACGGCGGCGGCCATCTGACAGGCCAGGAAGCGGCTCCAAATCAGCTTGTACAGACGGTACTGCTCGCTGGTCAGGTCCTTTCGGATGGACTCGGGAGTCAGGTTCACGTTGGAGGGGCGGATGGCCTCGTGGGCGTCCTGCGCTCCCGATTTGGTTTTGAACACGCGGGTCTTGGCGGGATAATAGTCCGCGCCGTAGCGGCCGAGAATGAACCGCTTGGCGGCGTCCAGCGCCTCGTCGGACAGGCGCAGGGAGTCGGTACGCATATAGGTGATCAGACCCACGGTGCCCTCACCGGCAATATCCACGCCCTCGTAGAGCTGCTGGGCAATGGACATGGTGCGGCGCGGGGTCATGTTCAGCTTCCGGGACGCCTCCTGCTGCAGGGTCGAGGTGATAAACGGAGGCGCGGGATTGCGGTTCTTGTCCTGGCGCTTGACGCCGGTGACGGAGAAGGGGTTGCCCTGCACCGCCTGAATGACGGTATCCACCGCTTCCCGGTCGGGCAATTCCATCTTCTTGTCCCGCCCGTAAAACTGGGCGGTGAAGCCCCCCAGGTTGGGCGCGATTCGGTTCAGGGCCACGTCGATGGACCAGTATTCCTCAGGCCGGAAGGTACGGATCTCCTCTTCCCGGTCGCACACCAGACGGGTGGCCACTGACTGGACCCGGCCGGCGGACAGGCCCCGGCGGATCTTTTTCCAAAGCAGTGGGGAAAGCTGGTAGCCCACGATGCGGTCCAGCAGCCGCCGGGCCTGCTGGGCGTCCACCAGGTCCATATCAATGGCCCGGGGCGCGGCGATGGACTCGCTGACCACCCGCTGCGTGATCTCATTAAAGGTGACCCGGCAGACCTTCTCGTCGGGCAGGTCCAGCATCTCCTTCAGGTGCCAGGAGATAGCCTCTCCCTCGCGGTCCGGGTCGGTGGCAAGGAATACTTTTTTGCTGGCCTGGGCGGCCTGCGTCAGTTCATGGATGATCTCTTCCTTGCCTTTGATGGGCTGGTAATCGGGAGTAAACCCGTGCTCGATGTCCACGCCGAGCTTGCTTTTGGGCAGATCGCGCACATGGCCCATCGACGCCTTCACCACATAGCCGGGTCCCAGGTATTTCCCGATGGTCTTGGCCTTGGCCGGAGACTCCACGATCACCAGATTGCTTTTACTTGCCATTATACGCCTCCACGGTTCCTTCATTTTCTTCCGCGTTGATCCACACTAAGGCCGCGAACCGCTTGCCCGGACGCTCCTCCACATAGCCCCGCACCTGCAGCACGGTCAGCGCGGAGAGGACCCGGCGGGCGGGTATCTGCGTCAGCTCCACAAGCTCGTCGGCCAGACGTTCCTTTTGCGCCAGCGCCGTCAGGATATCCTTTTCGTCGTCGGTAAACAATTCCCGGGCGCTCTTCCAGTCAATATATGCCCGGATTTTCTTCTTGTCAACCTCTTTTTTTGCTTCGGCCTCTCCGGCTGTGACGGTTTCCCGGGCAGGCGTCAGGGCGGTTTCCAGCCGCTGCTCCCCCTCCTCCGGGTCCATGGGCAGAGGGCGGCGCAGGGGGCGGCGGCCCTCGTATTCCACCAGCACGTCGGCGGCGGAGGTGACCAGCTTGGCCCATCCCATGCGGATCAGCCGGTTGGTGCCCGCGCTCATGGGCGCGTCCGCCGGGCCGGGCACGGCGAAGGTATCCCGGTTCTGCTCCAGGGCCAGGTCCATGGTGATCATAGTCCCGCTGTACTCCTTCCCCTCCACGGCGATCACCCCGTCGGACAGGCCGCTGATGATGCGGTTGCGCACGGGGAAATGCCTGCCCATATGGGGCGTGCCCGGCGGGTATTCGGAAACCAGCGCCCCGGCGGCCGCCACATCGTCATAGAGAAAACGGCTCTCCCAGGGGTATTTCTTGTCCAGACCGCCGGCCAGCACAGAGACCACCGTTCCGCCCCCGGACAGAGCGCCCTTGATCGCGTGGCTGTCGATCCCCTGGGCGATGCCCGAGACGATCACCGCGCCCGCCCGGGCCAGTTCCAGTCCCAGCTTGGCGGCCATCTTTTCCCCATACGGGGTGCACTCCCGGGCGCCCACCATGCCGACGGTCAGCTCCCGGTCGAAGTCGGGCAGCTTTCCCTTGTAATACAGCACCGCGGGCGGGTCGGGGATATTTTTCAGACAGTCAGGATAGTGGGCGTCCTGTACGGTCAGCAGAGAGATCCCCTGCCGGTCGCACTGCTCCAAAATCTTCTCCGCCTCGTCCAGCGACTTATCGGCCAGCGCCCGCCGAACCCCGGCGGGCAGTCCCTCCTGCAGAGTGTATTCCTCGGAATCGGCAAAGTAGATGTTTTCCGGTGTGCCGAACTGTTCCAGCAGCCTTGCCATTCGCGGAGCGGTCATCCCGGCGCACCCGGTCAGCCAAAGCCAGTATTTCAGTGTCGCCATTGTCCGCTCCTCCTTGATTTGCTTATTTCCAGCTCTCCCACAGTACGATCCCCGCCGCCATGGCCGCATTCAGCGACTCACACCGCTCCCGCATGGGGATCTTCAGCGTCTGCGCGCACCGGGCCAGCACCTGTTCCGATACGCCCCGGCCCTCGCTGCCGATGACAACGGCGGCACGGCTGAGATCGGCCGACCGCACATCCAGAGTGTTCTCCCGCAGGGCAGTGGCATAGAGGGGAATTTGTTTCTCCTCCAGCAGCGCGGTCAGCTCCTCCGGCGTGCAGGTCAGCACGGGCAGACGGAAGCAGGCGCCCATGGTGGCGCGCACCACCTTGGGCGACCAGGGATCGGCGCAGCCGGGCAGCAGCACAAGGGCGTCCGCGCCAAAGGCGTCCGCCGTGCGCCAGATGGCGCCCACATTGCCCGGGTCCTGCACGCCGTCCAGCACCAGCAGCCGCCCGCCGGGCAGCGTTTCCGGGGTATCCGGGATACGGCAGGTAAACACCAGCTTTTGCGGCGTCTCGGTATCGGCGGCGTAAGAGAGCAGCTCCGGGGTGACCAACACCGACCGGGCGGGCGTACCCTCGCACTCCCGCAGGATGGACTCCTCCGAGGTCAGCAGCGCGGACACGGTCCACCCCCACCGCACGGCCTCCGCCCACATTTTCGGCCCCTCGCAGAGGAATTCTCCCGCCTGCCTGCGGTATTTCCGGTCGGAGGCCAGCTTTTTGATCTGCCGGACCGTGCTGTTTTGGCGGCTCGTCACATATTCCATACGCTTTTACCGCTCATTCAGGCGGTTGATGTCCTCATACCGCCCCAGCACCACTGCCGTCTCCCCTGGCCGGAAGACATAGCTCGCGCCGGGGGCCACCGCCAGTTTATCCTCCCCGTTCTGGTGGACGGCGATGACCGTGACCTGATACCGGGCGCGCACGTCCAGCTCCAGCAGGGTCTTTCCGCTCCAGTCGGCGGGAGGCTGTACCTCTACAATGCCGTAGTCCTCGCTCAGTTCAATAAAATTCAGCACATTGGACCGGGCCAGTCCCTGGGCCAGCTTGACGCCGCTCTCGTGCTCGGGGATGATGACCCGGTCGGCGCCCATGCGCTCCAGCACCCGCTTGTGGGTGGCGTCTTTGGCCTTGCAGACCACCTGGGGGATCCCCAATTCCTTGAGAGAGAGGGTGATCAGGGCGCTGACCCCGATGTCCTGGGTCACGGCCACGATGGCGCAGTCGTAGTTGCCCACGCCCAGGGCCTTCAGCACCGCCGGGTCGGTGGCGTTTCCCGCCGCCGCGTAGGTCACATGGTCCGCGATGGACTGGATGCTGCTCTCATCGGTGTCAATGGCCAGCACCTCGTGGCCCTCTCTGCACAGTTCCATGGCCACAGCCCTGCCGAACCGCCCCAGGCCGATGACGACAAATGTTTTCATCTCAGATACCTCTTAACCGATCATAATATTAAAGGTGGGCCGCTTGATCTTCGGCTCCCGGCGGCTCCTGGTCCAAAGGGCCATGGAGAAGGACAGGATACCCACCCGCCCCAGGAACATCAGGCAAATGACGATCAGCCGGGAGGGAATGGACAGGCCGGGCGTGATCCCCACGGTCAGGCCCACGGTGCCGATGGCTGAGGCCGCCTCAAAGGCGGCGTCCAGCAGAGGCACACCGTCCACCGCCGCCAGGGTGAGCATACCGATCAGGAACAGCGCGACCGCCACGAAAACCAGCGTCATGGCGTCAAAGACCCGGCGCGGGGGAATGGCGCGCCCCCGAAGGGTGACCTCCTCCCTGCCCGTCAGGCCCGCCCGGACGGCCAGCAGCAGGACACACACCGTCCCCACCTTGATCCCGCCGGCGGTCGAGCCGCTGCAGCCGCCCACCAGCATGAACAGGATGGAGACCACAAAGGTCACCGGCTCCATGGCTCCCTGGTCAAAGGAGCCAAAGCCCGCCGTGCGCAGGGAGACCGACTGGAACAAGGCATTGAGCACCTTTTCCCACACAGGCATGGGACCCAGCGTGGCCGGGTTATTCCACTCGCTCGCCAGCACCGCCGCCCACCCGGTCAGGATCAGGACAGCAGTGGCCGCCAGGACCATCTTTGTGTAAAGTGATAGCCCTTTCCATCTCTTGACCTGCCGGATATCTCTCCACACCAGGAAACCCAAACCGCCGATGATGATCAGGGCCATCAGCGTCAGCAGGACCAGCGGATGATCATGGTATCCGGTCATACTGCCAAAGGGGCCGTCCGCGCCCATCAGGTCAAAGCCCGCGTTGCAGAAGGCGGAGACGGCGTGGAAAATGCCCCGCCAGATCCCGCCGCCGACTCCAAACCGGGGGATAAAGCAGAGCGACAGGATGACCGCTCCCGCGCCCTCAAACAGGAAGGTGCCCCGAAAGGCGTTGCGCACCAAGCGGACCACGCCTTCCATGTCGTTCAGATTAAAGGTGGACACCATCAGCAGACGCTGGGACAGGGAGATGCGCCGGTCCAGCGCCAGGAGAAGCAGCGTGATGACCGTCATAAAGCCCAGACCGCCCAATTGGATCATCAGCAGAATGACCACCTGGCCGAACAAGGTCCAGCTCAGCCAGGTATCCACCAGCACCAGTCCGGTGACGCAGGTGGCCGAGGTGGAGGTAAACAGCGCCGTCAGCAGCCCGGCGCTCCGGCCGTCCCGGCTGGCCGGCGGCAGCATCAGCAACAGGGTCCCGACCAAAATGATCGCGCCGAAGGAGAGCACCACCACGCGGGTGGGATTTCGTTTTTTTCGGAAAAAGCTCATTTTAGCGCGCAATCACTCACCCCATCCCGTTTGATCCCAACGTCGGCCCGAGCCAAATATCGTCTCTATAATAAAGGCAAGCTCCCAAAATTGTCAAGCCGCAACTTCGCCGCACGCACAGAAAGGGACGCTTTCACGGCGGTCTGTGAAAGCGTCCCTTTCAAGTTTTATTCCACAGGGCAGTACTTTAACAGCAGCGCCTCCAGCTCGTCATTGGAAATGGGAGTGGGGACGGAGAATTCGGTGTTTTCATCCAGCGTCCGGGCCAGGGCACGGTATTCGTCGGCCTGGGACGACTCGGGCGCGTGCTCGATGACCGTCTTGCGCTGCAGCTCCGCGTGCTGGACCAGATTGTTCCGGGGGACGAAGTACAAAAGCCGGGTGTTCAGCTTTTGCGCAAATTCCTCCACCAACTCCTTCTCGTTGTCCACCAGCCGGGAGTTGCAGATCAGCCCGCCCAGCTTGGTCTTGCCCGTCGCGGCGTAGCGCTGGATCCCCTTGCAGATGTTATTGGCGGCGTACAGGCTCATCATCTCACCGGAGCACACAATGTAAATCTCCTGGGCTTTACCCTCCCGGATAGGCATGGCAAAGCCGCCGCAGACCACGTCGCCCAGCACGTCGTAGAGCACATAGTCCAGGTTGGGCGTGTACGCGCCCAGATTTTCCAGCATATTGATGGCGGTGACGATGCCCCGGCCCGCGCAGCCCACGCCCGGCTCCGGGCCGCCCGATTCCACCGTGCGGATGCCGCCGAAGCCGGTGTAGAGGAAATCCTCCAACTCCACATCCTCCTCGTCCTTGTCCCGCATGGTGTCCAGCACCGTTTGGCGCACCAGTCCGCCGAGGATCAGCCGGGTGGAGTCGGCCTTGGGGTCGCAGCCCACGATCATCAGCTTCTTCCCCTGTTCCGCCAGGGCGGCGGCCAGGTTCTGGGTGGTGGTGGACTTGCCGATGCCGCCCTTTCCGTAAATCGCAATTTGTCTCATACTTCGCTCCTATCCTGCAAAGCGCCGTCCAGCCAGCGGTCCAGCGCCTCGCCTGCCATATTGAAATTGGAAACCGGGTTGGCGGGGGACAGACTTGCCTCGTTGGGCAAGTCGATCCAGGGAATGTCCCGGCGGGCCGCCGCCCTGCAGTCCGGGTCGCCCACGACCAGACGCAGGCTGGGCTGCAAAATCTTCTGGGCCAGGTCGTCCTCTCCGGACAGCTTCTGGTCCCCCGGCCACATCCAGGCCTTGTCCATGTCGTACAGGCTGACGACCTGCACCCGGGAATACCCCCGGCGCAGCAGCGCCCGGCGGATGGCGTCGGCGGTCAGTTGCTCGCCGATCACCAGGGCCTGCGGCGCGTCACAGGTCACGGGCTTCGCAGCCGGCGAAGCGCCCCGCAGTCGGCTGAGCAGGTCGGCCCACTGGTCCGCCCCAAAGGGCGCGCCGACGATATAGGGGATGCCGAACTCCGTCTCCATATACCGCGCCAGACGGAAGCCGGCGGCGTTCACCACCAGATTGACCGAAGCGGCGGCGGCCTGCTTCAGATTTTCCGTGGTCTCTTTCACGCCCCAGCGGGACAGGACCGCATACCCGGCGCCCGCCAGCAGCTCTTCCGCGGCGGCGAGGGTCTCCCCGCTCCAGTCCAGCGTATTGCAGCCCAGCAGGTTCACCGCATTGGCAACGGTCTCCCTCCTGGTCAAAAGCAGCTTGCCCATGGACTCCAGCGTGCGGCTGACGCCGTACAAGTAATCCTTATCCCCATGGAGGTCCACGCCCGCACAGGGCAGGCCGCTTCTCTCCCGGATGATCTCCGCAGCGGCGTCCAGGTCGGAACCGATCATGGACGCGGCCGGGGCGTAGGACAGAAGCACAAAGTCGGGGTCATAATTGGGGGCGTTATAATCAAAGGTATCCAGGACCTTCTGCTGGGTGCCGTGGATGATCTCGGCGTTGCGGATATCGGAGTTGATCACCCGGACGCCGGGCAGGCCGTGTCCGCCGGGGGCGCCGTGCCGGCGAAAATCCCCCCGGGGGTGGCCGTCTCCCCGGCCACGGTTCATTTTTAAAGGCTTATACCGGGAGGGATCGTCCACGATGCCCATTCCGCTCGTCTCATTGATCACAGCCTGAAAGCCCTGCACATCAGAAAAGCAGGGCGGTATGGTTTTCCATAAGCGTTTCATTTTCGTCCCCCCTTGTTATTGGTGGTCACCGAATTCCAAGTGACTGTCGTCATGCAGGATCAGCTCAATGCCGTAGTCGTCCATCAATTCCCGGCGGAGCATCTCGCCGTCGGTGGACAAAATGACCCACTGGCAGCCGAAGGACAGGATAAACCGCTTGCAGTTCCGCTCCTGGGACAACTCCACGATGGCGTCGGCGACCTGGCGCAGATAGCGCCCGGTGGAAAAATCCGACATGGAGGGGGTCAGAATGCTGGCCCTCCCCTCCTGCATCAGCTTTCCGATGCCAGCGTAGGGCCGGTGGCGCAGGCAGTTGACGGCGCCCACAAACAAAAGCTGAGCGTCCGGCGCGGGATCAAAAATGCTGTTCAGCAGCTCGTCGTCGCTTCGGCGGCCTCCGCCGCCCCGGCGTTCTCCGTCTCCTCTGCGCTCCCTTCCCCCTCGGCCTCGGAAGCCGTCCATGTGTTCAAAGGCGCATCCGCCTTCCGGAAATCTATTCATGTGTTTCCTCCTTGTGGTAGTGATGATGTCGATGATCGCGGCCTTCCTTACGGGGCGCGTCAGCCCCCTCCCGCTCCAGTTCAGCGCACAGCTTCCCACACAACATCAGAAAGGCGTCCGTCTCCTCCTCCGTCAGGCAGGCCAGCAGGCGATCGTTTTCCTGCCGCTGGCCGCGGGTATGTTCCTCATACCGTGCTCTGGCCTTCTCGGTAACAAAAATCCGTTTCGCCCGTGAGTCTGCCGCGTCCCGCTCCCGGGTCACGTAGCCCTCCTGCTCCAGGCGGTTCAGCGCCTGTGTCATGGACGCGGGGCGAACCTCCACCAGCTCGGCAAGCTCGGTGGCGCGAATGCCGTCGTTTTCCTGTACCAGACGCAGAATATGAAAGCTCATGCGGCTTAAAGAGTCCTTTTCCACCGGATGGCGGCGCAGCATTCGCGACAGCCGGGCAATGGCGGCGACCAGGTCCCTGTTCTCGCCCATAACGACCTCCCGCAAAAATATTTAGGTTCCAAAATATATCCAACAAGAATATATCAGGTGCCTGACTAAATGTCAAGTCTTTTTCTTCAAAACAGGGAATTTTCCATTGGCAGAACTTACATTTGCAAAGCGGTTACAAAATAGTTACAATCCTCTTGTCTTCGCGAGGCAAATACTGACGAGGAGGTCCATACCATGTGTAACTTTGATTGCAGCTTCATTTGGCAGCTTCTCTGCCAGCTTTGCGGTTTCGGCTGCTAAGTCCAACCGGCGGCCCCGCTTTTGTGGGGCCGCTTTTTCTACTCAGGAGGTTCAACATGAAAAAACTATCTGCCGTCTGCGCCGCGCTGCTTCTGCTCTGCGCGCTTCCCTTTTCCGCTTCGGCGGCCGGTCTCTCCCATACGGTCGCGGCGGGCGACACCATGTGGAAGCTGGCGGTCAAATATGAAGTCGGGACCAGCGAGATCATCGCCGCCAATCCGCAGATCTCCGACCCGGATCTGATCTATCCGGGTCAGGTACTTACCATCCCGCAGTTGGACGCCTCCGTGCTGTCCTACGAAAACGAGGTCATCCGTCTGGTCAACGAGATCCGCGCAGAAAACGGCTTAAAGCCGCTGACGGCCAACTGGGAACTCTCCCGCGTCGCCCGCTATAAATCTCAGGACATGGCGGACAACCGCTATTTCTCCCACACCAGCCCCACCTACGGCACTCCCTTCCAGATGATCAAGGCGTTCGGCCTGTCCTACCGCAGCGCCGGGGAAAATATCGCCTACGGCTACCGGACTCCCAAGGCCGTCGTGGACGGCTGGATGAATTCCAGCGGCCACCGCGCCAACATCCTCAACGCCTCTTATACTCAGATCGGCGTGGGCTATGTGGCCGGCGGCCACTATTGGACCCAGATGTTTATCGGCTGATATGAGAAAACCGCCGCGGGAAAAAATCCCGCGGCGGTCTCCTTTTATGTATTGCCTGCCAAATATTCCTCCAGGCACAGCCCTGCTTCGGTGATCTCTTTGGCCGCCTCCCTGCCCACATAGCGGTAGTGCCACGGCTCGTAGATAATCCCGGTAAGCTCGCTTTTCCCGTTGGGATAGCGGAGGATAAATCCGTACTCCCAGCAGTGCTCCATCAGCCACTTTTGGACCGGCGTGTCCTCCTGGGCGCTGTCCAAGATCTGATGGTTCAGGTCCACAATATCCACGGCAAGCCCGGACTGATGCTCGCTGGTGCCGGGAACGGCGATTTCCTTGCCCGCCGCCTCTTTGGCGTCCTCGGCGGAATATCCCTGGGCGGTCAGCTTGTCGACCAGGTTATTGTATAAGGTCTCCTGCTTCTCCCAGGTGCGGTAGGACGAGCAGACGACGGGGGAAAGGCCGTCCGCCCGGCAGGCGTCCAGCATCGCCTGCAAATCAGAATAACAGCGCTCGTCAACGGCTTGTCCGTTTCCAAATTGGGTCGTCGTGATCGAATAATCCTCCGGGAGCGGATTCCAGGTGTTGACTAAGATCAGGTTCCAGGGGGCTTGCGCAGACGGGGTATTCTCCGGTTCGTCCGGATCGGTTTTCGGTGCCGGGTCAACACCCGCAAGCCGGGAATGGTCCGGCTCCTCGGAGTCAGAGGGCTCCCGGCTCCCATGGCCGGCCAAGTAAAAAGCAATGGAAATCAGGCAGACAACCATGACCGCGGCCGCCCAAAGCGGCCGTGCGTACCGTCTCCTTCTTCTTCGCCGTGAAACGGCTCTTTTCTCCATAAAAGGCTCACCTCTCGCCTCTATCATAGAAAGCCGGTCCCTAAAAACAACATCGCTTTCCCCTCAAAACGGCATCAGCACAGGAAAGAAAAGCCCCCGCCCTGAAATTTCAACTGCACGGTGCAGGTGCTCACAGTATTCTCCGTCTCCTGAAACTCCAGCGTCAGGATAAACGCGTCGCAGATCTCATTCCCGGAAACTTCATGCGTTCTGATCTCTGTATCGGTGATTTCACAGTCATAATAATAGCGCAGGAAAAATGTCCACTGCTCCATATACTGATACAAATACTTCAGCTCTCTTGCTGCAGCCACGTCATAGAAGCCGTTCACAGTCCAGTTGACTCCGTACATCGTCCCATCGGTGTCGTCGATCCACATGGTATAGACAGCGCCGTCCTCAGTGCTTTCCCACTTGCATTCCCACAGGAGGAGGGCCTCCCGGTTTTCGCCGGAGATCGCCAGGAAGGGACTTGCCTCAGCATTCCCCGTCCACAAAAAAGTATAAGAATCATCAACATCCGCAAAGTGAACCGCGCTCTCCGGGAGCAATCCTTCCAGCACCATCAGCTCTGTCCAATAATAGACGTTGGTCACGGCTTCCTTCTCCGTCAGGTTGGTCTCGGAGTCCCACTCCACCCTCGTGCACTCGCCTTCCAGCAGGCTGAGCACCTGCGCCGCGCTCATGTCCTGCTGTATCAATATCTGAACATCGTTCAGCGTCCATATTTCGCCGCCGCTTTCCAGCCGCCGGTCCTGCGCCACGGCCGCTCCATAGGGCAGGAGCGCGCCCACCGCCATCAAAGCGAGGGTCAGCACGATCAGCAGGAGGCTTTTGATCACGCGCATGGTCTCCCTCCTTTCAGCTCTACCGTAACGCAGGCCCCCCGGCCTTCCCGGTTTTCAAAGCGGATGGTCCCGTTGTGCAGCTCCGCGATCTCCCGGCACAGGGCCAGTCCAAGTCCGGCCCCGCCCTGTTCCCGGGAGCGCGCCTTGTCCACCCGGTAGAACGCCTCCGTCAAATGGGCGAGAGCTTCGGCGGGGATCCCCCGCCCCTCGTCCTGCACGCGGATACGGCAGCCGTCCCCGGTCATCTCCTGTTGAATGGCGATCGTACCGCCGTGGTCCATGGCCTTTCGGGCGTTGTCGATCAAATTCAGCAGCAGAGAGCGCACCAGCGCGGCTTCCAAATTGCACACTCCGCTCTGGCACTGACAGGTGAGCCGAACGCCTTGCGCGCCGTAGATCGGCGCGAGCTGCGCCGCCAGCGCGCGGATCAGGTCCGCGGGACTGACTTCCGCAAGGGACAGCGGTTCCTTTTTCAGTTCAAACAGAATCAGCAGCTTCTGAGACAAACTCTCCAGCCGCTTTCCCTCGGAGAAGATGTAGCCCGCCGCCTCCTGCCGCTCCCGCTGCGTCAGCGTCTCCCCCCGGATCAGGTCGGCATAGCCGATGATCGACGTCATGGGCGTTTTCAGCTCATGGGCGAAGCTGCCCATGAAGCGCTCCTGCCGCAGCACGGATCCCTGCAGCTCGGACACGTTTTTCTCCATCTGGGCGGCCATGGCGTTGAAATCCTCCGCCACCGCGCCGATCTCATCCCGGGAGCGCAGTTCGGCGCGGCCGGAGTAATCCCCCGACGCGATGGCGCGGGAGGCCCTGGAGAGGCTTTCCAGAGGCGCGGTCAGCAGCTTGGAGATCGTATAGGACAGCACGGCGCACAGCAGCACCAGCGCCGCGAACACCCGCAGATAAATGCGCTGGAGCGTCAGGCGGGTGGTATAAAGGGCGGAAATATCGTGGGCCGTGCACAGGTACAGGGTGTCCCCCGTCACCGACGCCGCGCCGGTCAGCAGCAGGTATTGGCCTCCCTCCGGTCCGGTCCCGTATCGGAAGGAGGCGGTCCCCACCTCAGCGGACATATCATTCCCGATGTATCGCTCCGCCCCGTCAGACGCATAGGCATAGCCGTTCTGAGAGGACAGCCGCAGGGCAAGCCAGTTCCGGGACCCCTGCTCATCCAATTGGCGGATCACCCGGTCGATGGTCTCATAGTCCCGGGCGGAATTGAACTCATTGACGATCTGAAGGGTCTCAAACACCATCTGGTAGGCGTTGAAGGCGATCTCCTTTTCCCGCTCCAGTGATTCCTGAAAGGACATGGAGATCAGCAGACTGCCCCCGATCCCGAACAAAAGGGACAGCAGCCCCAGCATACACAGGGTGATCTTGATCCGCACCTTCATGAGGTGACCTCAAGCCGGTAGCCCACCCGGTTGACAGCCCGGAGCACCGCTTCCCAGCCGACCTTGCGGCGCATCCGCTGCACCTGCAAGTCCACCACCTTGCTCCCGAAGGGAAATTCGCCGCCCCACACCTGTTCATAGATGGTCTCCCGGTACAGGGCGCGCCGGGGATTGCGCGCGAACAGAAGCAGCAGGTCATACTCCGTCTTGGTCAGTTTGATCTCCGCGCCGTCCCGCCACACCTGCATGGAGCGGGTATCGATCTCCAGCCCGCCGATGCGCAGCACCGCGTCCGTTTTATGATAGCGCCGAAGGACGGCGTCCACCCGCGCCAGCAGCTCGACCACCTCGAAGGGCTTGACGATATAGTCGTCCGCGCCCAGGCGCAGCCCTTTGACCCGGTCGGGCACGGAGTCCCTGGCCGTCATGAAGATCACCGGGATCTCCAGCGGACGGATGTACTCCATCAGCTCAAAGCCGTCCACCAGGGGCAGCATGACGTCCAGCAGGATCAGGTCATACCGGTTTTTCTCCAGCAGATCGGCGGCGCTCATCCCGTCAAAGGCGCAGGTACAGGCGTAGCCCGCCTTGGTCAGGCTCAGTTGGACCAAATTAGAAATGGGTTTTTCATCCTCGACGATCAAAATTTGCAGCACGCGGCTCCCCCCTTTCCGCTAAAATACATCCATTCAGCATCGAAACGGCAAAGATTCCAGGTTATTTTACCGCAAATCAAAGTTTATGGCAACACAGTATGCCCCGGAAAGTAAAAGGGAGCGCCGCGGAAAGCAGCTCCGCGGCGCTCCTGTGGGATATGATATTATTCTTCCGCCCGGGCCGTTTCCGCACTCAGGTCGTCATAGACCGCGGACATCAGGGAATCCCCGATGGAGCCGTCGATCCAATAGACCAGATCAGACCCGGCGATCCTGGCATAGCAGGAACCGTCCACATAGTCTCCGATCTCCAGGACAAAGGAGGCGCTGCTCTCCCCATCCTCCGTCTCTGTGTAGTTCACGGTGACGGTCAGCGTCGGCGCGTCCAGGCCGTAGTCGGCCAGGGAGCCGGCGGCGGCGTAGTCCACGCACGCGCCCCAGCTCATGCCGGTGACGGCCTGGACCAGAGCTTCCGTCAGCGCCGTATCCAGCGGCAGCCCGCTGTCGCCGTTCCAGAACCACACGGGGACTTTCTCTTCGCTGTCGTCCTCCGCATCGGCCGCCGCATAGCTGAGCGTATAGCTCTGGACCTCGGAGGCGACCTCCAGGCTGGTCACATTGGTCATGTCGGGAATGGCTTCCTTGGCGACCAGGTCCAGCAGGCCGTAGGAAAAGCTGTCCAGGATACCCTCATCCACCAGGTACACATTCCCGTCTCCGACAGACAAATACCGCTCTCCGCCGATGCCGGTCTCATCTCCGATCAGAAGCTCCTTCTCAGTGTCCGCCGCCACGGTCACGGTGCAGGCCGGTCCTTCCAAGCCGTATTGCGCCAGATCCTCCGGTGATTCAATAGTCTTGCCCGCAGTCACGTCGCTCAGCACCGTCAGCATGGCCGTCAGATACGATTCCTCCAGCGGGAACGCGCTGTCTTCGGCGTACGTCCAGACGCCGTCCGACTTCACAAAGGTCAGCGCCTCGTCCTCATAGGTCCATCTCAGCTCTGTCACGGTTTCAGGGTCCAGAGTAAACACGCTGACGCCGGTATCCTCCTCCTCCGTATCCGCACCCTCCGGGTCCAGGCGGAGCACGATCAGCACGGCGGCGACCAGGATGACCAGGACGGCCAGCAGCAGCAACAGTTTCTTTCCGCGCTTCATCTGCGTTTCCTCCTGATCCAGATATAAATTCCGATGCCCAGGTAAACGATGGGAATGATACCGACCATCAGGACGGTCAGATATGAGGCCGTTGCGCTGCTCATGGTCAGGTACTCATAGCTGAGGCTCTTGGAGTGGATGGAAAGACTGCTCTCCTCCTGCTCACACATCCAGCTCAGGGCATTCAGGAAAACGTCCAGGTTGCCGCCCGATACATAGGCGCTGCAATCCTCGTCCACCAGGGCGGCGGAGGATACCCAGACGATGTGCGTCTGCGCGTCGTCCTCCAGGGTCTCGGTCACGGCGACGGCCAGGGCGAAGGGACCGTCGATATCTCCGTCTTCCTTCTCATAGGTGGTCATGCCGTACCCCGCGACTTTAGAGAAGGCGGAGGACGAGGTGGTCAGCAGTTGGGTCACGGACAGGCCGTCCCGCAAATCGTCGCTGACCGTCAGGCCCTGGGCGATGGGCAGTAGCACATAGTAGCCGCTCTCATTCAGCGGAGCGGTGATGGCGTGGGAGGACAGGCTGGGCAGCAGGTAAAGCGGCCCGCCCCGTCCGTAATAATTGTTCTGGCTGCCCTCTGCCACAATGCCCTCCTGGGCGGTCACCCCGTAGTAGGCCATGACCTCCTCCAGGTTGGTCAGCGTCTCATCCTGCAGGGGCGAGGTCACCAGCAGCATACTGCCCCCGCCCTGGAGGTAGGCCAGCAACAGCTCCTTCTCCTCCTCGGAGATGTCACGCTGGGGCGCACAGATCAAAATGGCGTCGGCGTCCTCGGGCACGGCGTCTTCGGTCAGAAGGGACAGGGAACCGACCTCGATGTTCTCCTTCTCCACGGCGGAGGAAAAGGTGGCGGGCAGCTCGGTCTCGCCGTGCCCGGTCAGGGCATAGACCTTGGGAATGGATTCGCTGACCACATAGTCGATGGCGCTGGTCACCGCGCTCTCACCGGCAAAGCTGACGCTGTAGGAGCCGGTGTAGTAGTAGCCGGAATAGTCGTACTCATAGATGTCATAGTAGTCCACATACCGGGTGCGCTGGCCGGACTCCACCACCAGGCTGTTGTCCGTCACCGTACCGGTCACATACTGCTGCACAAAGGCGGGGTAAACATCCGGGTCCCGCTTGACCACCTTGACCTGACTGCTCAGGCCCGCGTACCGGTCCAGCAGGGTGCCCAGAGTCTCGTCCTCTTCTCCGCTGCGCACGATCCAGTAGATGGTCACCTGGTCGTCCAGACCGTCCAGGATCTTTTCCGTCTGGTCCGAGATGGTGAACAGTTGGTTGGAGGTGGTGTCAAACTGGGTGTACCTGGCAGGGATGGCCGAGGCCAGAAGATTGACCACAATGGCGATAGCCAGCACGATCACCACCGCCGCGACGCTGTAGCCGCCCACGCGGAAGGCGCGGGTCTTGAACGACGCGGCGAGATCCAGGGACTTGCGTTCCGCGTTCTTCATTCACTCCACCTCCGCTTCTCCATGGACTGCACGCTCAGAAACAGAAATACTCCGGTCACCGTGACGAAATAGACGATGCTCGTCACATCGAACACGCCTTCGACAAAGCCGTAAAACCGCTCGAACAGGGAGAGCTGTTCCATCACAGCGGGAAACAGCCCCTCCAGGCTGCTGCCGCTGACCACATAGGCCACCGCCAGCACGGCCTCCAGCAAAATGCCGATCAGCAGGGCCATCACCCGATTCTTCGTCATCAGGTAAAACACGAGCATCAGCAGAATGATCACAACGGTACAGGCCGCGAAGGAGGAAAAGGCCGAGGTGGACACATAGCCCGCCAGGCTGGACAGGAAATAGTTCAGCAGCATGACCACAAAGCAAATGCCCGCCGCCACCGCTTGGCTTTCCGTCACGGAGGAGATAAACATGCCAATGGCGATCAGGGCGGCGCCCAGGAAAAAGAAGCCTGCGATGGCGCTGAAGGCCGCGGGCAGGTACACGTTGCCGAAGGCGGACAGAATAATGGGATACAGACAGACAATGGCCACCGGGATCAGGAACACCACCAGCAGCGCGGCAAATTTGCCCAGGACCACCTTGGTCATGGTCAGGGGCAGGGAGTACAAAAGCTGGTCCGTCTTCTGGCGGCGCTCCTCGGCCAGCACCCGCATGGTCAGGATGGGAACGATGACCAGGAATATAAAGGACATCCCGCCCAGGACATATTCAAAATTGGTCACGGCGAGATTCAGGTTGTAGACCATGGTGTAAATACCGGCGAACAGGAGCAGGAACGCTCCGAACACATAGCCGGACACATTGGTGAAATAAGAGTTCAGCTCATGGCGAAAAACAGCGTTCATTCTTCTTCCTCCTCCCTTTCCTCTTCTTGCTCCGGGGTCTCCTCCTCGAGAGTACCGCTCTCCTCCGACGGGGCGGCGCCGCTGGTCAGCTCCATGAAGATGTCCTCCAGGCTGGCCTTTGCCATCGTCATCTGCAGGATGGCGTGCCCCGCCTTGCTGAACGCCCAGAACACATCGCGGCAAACGTCGTCTTCCGCTCCCCGGTCTGTTTCGATCCGCGCGGCGCAGCGGTCCGCTCCGTCCTCCCGCAGCTCCAGACCTGTGATGTAGGGCAGTGCGGACAGGATCTCCCGCGCCTCCTGCCCGGCGGCCTCTGCAACCAGCTCCACGGTAGTCGTGCCCGCGAACAGGCGCTCCAGGTTCTCCGGTGTGTCGCAGGCGACCAGCTTGCCCTTGGAGATGATCAGGATGGTCTGACAGACCGCCTGCACCTCGGAGAGGATATGGCTGGAGAGAATGACTGTGTGCTTCTCCCCCAGGCTTTGGATCAACTCACGAATTTCAATGATCTGCCGGGGGTCCAGCCCCACCGTGGGTTCGTCCAGGATGATGACCTCCGGCCTGCCCAGAATGGCTTGGGCGATGCCCACCCGCTGCTTATAGCCCTTGGAGAGGTGCTTGATCAGACGGTCGGAGACGTCGCTGATCTGCGTGACCTCCATGACCCGGTCGATCTCCTCCTTTAATTGGGACGCGGCGACACCCTTGGCCCGGGCGACAAAGGTCAGGTACTCCCTGGGTGTGCGGTCCAGGTAGAGCGGCGGCTGCTCGGGCAGATAGCCGATCAGCCGCTTGGCCTGTGCGGACTCCTCAAAAATATCGTATCCGCCGATCTTCACTTCACCGGAGCTGGCCGCCAGACAACCCGCCATGATGTTCATGGTCGTGGACTTTCCCGCTCCGTTGGGGCCAAGGAACCCATAGATCTGTCCTTTTTCAATGGTAAAGGACAGGTCGGACACCGCGGTGTGGTCCCCGTACCGCTTGGTCAAATGCTTTACTTCGATCAATACCAATAACCCCCTTTGTATTTTGACAAAAAGCAAGGTCTGCCGGAGCAGTATGACGCTGTTCCGACAGACCTAATTTTAAACAGAAACGCTGAAGTGTTCCTGAAATCTCCCCCGGGAAACTGTGAACGTTTTTTGAACAAAGAGTGATCCCTTCCACTATACGGCAGGCATCTGCACGTAGAAGGTGTTCCGCCCGCCCCCGCTCTCCGCCCAGATCTTTCCGTGATGAGTATCCACGATCCCTTTGGCGATGGACAGGCCGAGGCCGTAGCTTTGATCCATGCTCCTGGCTTTGTCGATCCGGTAGAAGCGCTTGAAAATATTTTTCAGATCCTCCGGTGAGATCGGCTCGCCGGGGCTGGAGACGGACAGCAGGCAGTGGCTCCCCTGCTTTTTCAGGCTCACGCCCACCGTCCCCTGAGATGAGGAATATTTCATGGCGTTGTCCAGCAGGATGTCCAGGACCTGCCGCAGATGGGACTCGCTGCCCTTCAGCCTGATCCCCGCCTCGATTTGACACTCCAGCTCCAGGCCCTTTTCAAAATACAGCGGCTCAAAGGGCAGCGCCGCATCGGAGACAAGCCCGCTGAAATCCAGATCGTCAAAGGTCATCCGGGCCGTCCCGTTGTCCACCCGCGCCAGCTCCAGCAGCCCTTCCACCAGTCCGCGCATTTGCCGGGACATGGTCAGGATATTATCGGAAAACTGCGCCCGGGACTCCTCGTCGTACTCAGGATCCTGTAGCAGCTCCGCATTGGTCAGAATGACGGTCAGCGGGGTTTTCAGCTCGTGGGACGCGTCCGCCACAAACTGCCGCTGCTGCGTCCACGCCTGTTCGATCGGCTTGACCGCACGGTGCGCCAGGATCAGGCTGATCACGAAAAACACCAGCAGACTCAGCACACCGAGGACAAGGCAGGTCTGCACCAGATTGTCCAGGGTGGCCCGTTCGCTGGACATATCCGCGAAGATAATGCGCTGGGTCTGCGCGCTCACGACCCGGTAATACCGCAGATCGTACTCCTTCAGCACCCCCGTCTGTTCGTCAGAGGAATAGGCCACATTCAGGATCTCCGCCAGGAAATCCTCATCCGACAGGTCATAGTATCCGCTGTAAATGGCGACCGGCTGTGCGTACGGCACGATCTGCAGAACAAAATACGGCAGGCGTATCTCCTCTGCCGCTTCTCCGGGCCTGCCGAGCTGAAGGGGATCGGCGGCGATCGCCTGCAGCATTTGAACGCTCTCCGCTTCCAGGTTCTTGCTCGTGAAGTAATACACCGTTCCAAAAATGACGCACAGCATCACGGTGACAATGGCCATGGTAAAGCAGACAAATTTAACGCGCAGCTTTTTCAGCACTCTCGTCCACCTCCAGGTGATACCCCATCCTCCGAACCGCCTCGATGCGGATATTGGAGCCGATACTGGCCAGCTTTTTGCGCAGGAAGCCCACATAGACCTCCACGTGATTTTCCACCGCGTTGGAGTCATAGCCCCATACCCGCGCCAGGATCACTTCTTTCGACAGGTTTTTGTCCTTGGACTGGAGCAGAAAACGCATGACGTCAAATTCCTTGGCCGACAGGCGGACGCTGCGCTCCCCACAGATCAGCAGACCGGAGGCCAGATCCAGCGCCGTATTGCCGAACACCATCTCGTCCACCTGGGACCCCTGTCGGCGGAGCAGGGCGTTGATGCAGGCCAGCAGCTCCCGGGAATCGAAGGGCTTGGTCAGGTAGTAGTCGGCCCCCGCGTTTAAGCCCTCGATCCGGTCCTCCAGCCCTGATTTCGCGGTCAGCATCAGGATGGGCGTGGCACAGCGTTTGGCCCGCACCCTCCGGGCTACCTCGTAACCGTCCATTTTCGGCATCATGACGTCCAGAATGAGAAGGTCGTATACGCCCAGCTCGGCGTACTCCTCCCCCGTCTCGCCGTCATAGACCGCCTCTACCTCAAAACCCTTGGATTCCAGCAGCTTTTTCAGGGAATCGGCCAGCAGCTTTTCGTCTTCGATCACCAGTATTTTCATTCTATCACCTCAAATATGGGCTTATACCAATTATAATAGCTCAAACGGCTGAAATAAAGCTGAAAACGCAAATGTTCACAGTTCGTTTACGACTTTTCAACTTTATTTCCTGACAAACTGTAAAACCTCTGTAAAGTTTTCTAGGAATTTCAGGAACAATTCAGTAAAAAAACGTAAAATCGGAGTATACCCAGAGAAAAGAGGTGATGGAAAACCATGGATTACCGCCATGAGTGGAAGCATGAGATCAATTTTTCCGACATGATCACGATCCGACAGCGGCTCAGGGCCGTGGCCAACCCCGACGCGCACGCTGTGGACGGAAAATACTTCATCCGCAGTCTCTATTTTGATAACCCGGCGGACAAAGCGCTGCGTGAAAAGCTGGACGGCGTCAATCTGCGCGAAAAATTCCGTCTGCGCTATTACGATCTGGACCCCTCTCTCATCCATTTGGAAAAGAAAAGCAAGCAGAGCGGTTTGGGCTGTAAGCAGAGCGCCGACCTGACCCCGGCGGAGACGCAGGCGCTCGTGGAGGGGCGGCTGGACTGGATGATGGATTCCGGCCGGCCGCTGATCCAGGAGCTGTACTCCAAAATGCGTTCCCAGGGTCTGCGCCCCAAAACGATCGTGGACTATACCCGGGAGCCGTTTGTCTACGCCCCCGGCAATGTACGGATCACACTGGACTACAACATTCGCTCCGGCCTGGGCTGTACGGATTTTCTGGATCCGAGCTGTGTAACGGTCCCCATACCCGGCGCCCCCATGATTCTTGAGGTGAAATGGGACGCCTTTCTTCCCTCCGTCATCCGGGACGCGATCCAGCTTGACAGCAGACACGCGGCCGCCTTTTCCAAATACGCGGCCTGCCGCGCCTTTGATTAAGGCAATTATGAAAGGAGAATTTCCACCATGACATTCAATGACATCTTCAAATCCAGCTTTTTGGAGAACGTATCCAGCGTCTCTATTTTAGACATGGCCGTCGCCCTCATCCTGGCCTTTGCGCTGGGTCTGTTTATCTTTCTGATTTACAAAAAGACCTTTGCCGGCGTCATGTATTCCTCCAGCTTCGGCGTCGCTTTGATCGCCCTGACGATGATCACCACCGTCGTGATCCTCGCCGTGACCAGCAATGTGGTCCTGTCTCTGGGTATGGTCGGCGCCCTGTCCATCGTCCGCTTCCGCACCGCCATCAAGGAACCGCTGGATCTTGTGTTCCTGTTTTGGGCCATCGCGGTCGGCATCGTCCTGGCCGCCGGCATGATCCCCCTGGCCGTGATCGGCAGCGTTGTGATCGGCGTAATTCTTTTGGTATTCGTCAACCGGAAATCCCACGCCGATCCCTATATCGTGGTCATCCAATGCGACGGCCACGACAGTGAAAGCCGTGCCAAGGAGTTCCTGGATTCCCAGGTACAGCGCTGCGTGGTCAAAAGCAAGACCGCCCGGAAGGGCGCCGTGGAGCTGAATCTGGAGATCCGCCTGAAGGACGACAACACGGATTTCATCAATACCCTCTCCGGGCTGGAGGGCGTGCAGAGCGCCGTCCTGGTCAGCTATAACGGAGACTACATGAGTTAAGAGGTGCCTCCATGTCAACGCACAAACATATTGACAAGATCTGCCTGGTCGCCGCGCTTCTCGCCATCCTGATCTCCGGCGTGTTTCTGAACGGAGAAGCCCTCGGCATTCAGGCGGCGTCCACCACGATGGGGTACGAAAGCCGTCTGTTCGACACCTCCAGGGTCCACACCATCGACATTGTCATGGACGATTGGGACAGCTTTATCGAGATTTGCGAAAACGAGGAATATGCGGTGTGCTCCGTGGTAATCGACGGAGAGGCCTACAAAAATGTGGGCATCCGCGCCAAGGGCAATACCTACCTGAGCACCGTCTCCTCCATGAACAGCGACAGGTACAGCTTTAAGATCGAGTTTGACCAGTACGACAGCACCAAGAGCTATTACGGACTGGATAAGCTCTGCCTGAACAATCTGATCCAGGACTCCACCTATATGAAGGACTTCCTGACCTATCAGATGATGGGTGAATTCGGTGTGGACGCCCCCCTTTGCAGCTATGTCTACATTACGGTCAACGGGGAGGACTGGGGCCTTTATTTGGCTGTGGAAGCCATTGAAGAAGCCTTCCTGCAGCGCAATTACGGCAGCGACTACGGCGAGCTTTACAAACCGGACAGCCAGAGCATGGGCGGCGGACGCGGCAACGGCCGGGACTTCAGCATGGAGGATTTCATGGATCTCTCCGACGAAAGCACCGTGGAGGATGAAACGGTCTCCGACGGCGGCCCGCGCCAAACCGGCCGCGGAAAAGAGTCGGAAGATTTTGACTTCACCTCGGCGCGCGGCGGCGATATGGGCAACATGGGCGGTATGGGCGGCATGGGCAGCAGCGACGTGATGCTGCAGTATATCGACGACGATCCCGACAGCTACTCCAATATTTTCAACAACGCGAAAACAGACGTCACCGAAGCGGATCAGGCGCGCCTGATCGAATCGCTGAAAGCGCTGAGCGCCGGTGAAAATATTGAGGAAACCGTTGCGGTCGACGAGGTGATCCGCTATTTTGTCGTCCACAATTTCGTGGTCAACGGCGACAGCTATACCGGCTCCATGATCCACAACTACTATCTGTACGAGAAAGATGGACAGCTTTCCATGATCCCTTGGGACTACAATCTGGCCTTCGGAGCTTTTCAGGGTACCAGCGCATCCAGCGCGGTGAACGACCCCATTGACACGCCCCTGTCCGTCACCGGCAGCGGGGACAGGCCGATGATCGACTGGATCCTTTCCGGCGAGGAATACACCCAGCTCTACCACCAGTATTTTGCGGAATTTCTGGCAAGCGTGGATTTTATTTCCCTGATCGATACCACAAAAGACCTGATCGCGCCCTATGTGGAGGAAGACCCCACGCAATTCTACAGCTACGAGGAATTCGAGACCGGAGCGGCCACGCTGCGCGAATTCTGCCTGCTCCGGGCCGAGAGCATCCAAGGGCAGTTGGACGGCACAATCCCCTCCACCAGCGCGGGACAGTCGGAGGACAACTCCGCTCTGATCGACACTTCCCACATCACCCTCTCCGACATGGGTTCCATGAACAATGGCGCGGGCGGCGGATTTGGCGGCGGGATGGAAAACAATTTGCCTGCGGGCGGATTCGGCGGCAGAGGCAGTCCCATACAGGAAGCCACAGAAGGGATCGGCACAACCGATCTTCCGGACGATCAACCTTCCTTCCAAACCGGGCAAACCGGTGAAATACCCTCGGAACAGCAGAGCCAATCGGAAATGGATGTTCCCCCGGACGGCGGAGAATCGGTGAACGGGTCTGCTGAAAACGAAACGGGACGCCAGTTTCCCGACACAATGCAGCCATCGGACGGAATGCAGCTTTCCGTTGAAATACCCGGTCAAATGCCTGACGGTATCAACCAGAATTTTCCGTCGGAAGGTTTTCCGGGCGATCTGTCCGGCGCAGACGCCGCCGGACAGGGCGGCGGCAGCTTGATCTTACTGGCTGTATCCGCCGTCGTACTGCTCGCGGGACTTTTGACCGCGTTCAAATTCCGACGGTAACAAAAAAGTCCTTTGCAGGCATTCTGCTTGCAAAGGACTTTTTGTTCACAAATTGTTCAGTAAGTTTTCAGGTTTAGTTCAGCATTTTACGGTAAAATAACAGCGTAGAAACAACCACACATCACGTAAAGGAGCGTGCTTTTATGAACGAAAATTTTGAAAACAACGTTGACCGGCAGGAGCCTGTTCCTCCCGTGACGACTCCCTTTTCCACCGCGGGGTCCTCGTACTTTACCCCCAATTACAGCGCGCCGCAGCCCGGCGCAGCACCCAAGAAGAAGAAAAAGGGCGCCGGGCGGATCGTAGCCCTTGCCCTGTGCTGCTCTCTGGTGGGCGGCGCCGTCGGCGCGGGCGGGGTATACCTCGGGACCCGGCTGACCGATCAGGACGTACCCGCGATGAATTCCTCCACGATGCTGGTGGGCCAGCGGGAAAATTCTGTGATCGACATTGCCCAGATCGACACCAGCAAGCTGATGACCCCGGCGGAGGTCTATGCCGCCAATGTGAACTCCACGGTGGGCATTACCACCTCCCTGACCTCCACAAACTGGTGGGGCTACCAGACCACCTCGGCGGCCTCCGGTTCCGGGTTTATCCTGACCCCGGACGGCTATATTCTGACCAACTACCATGTGATCGAAGGCGCCTCCGCGATCAAGGTGACCCTCTATGACGGGACCGCCTACGACGCGGCCCTGGTCGGCTATGACGAGAGCAACGACATCGCCGTTCTGAAGGTCGACGCGGAAGACCTGACGCCCGTGGTGCTGGGCGACTCCGACAACCTGAACGTGGGCGACAGCGTGGTGGCCATCGGCAACCCTCTGGGAGAGCTGACCTTCTCGCTGACCACCGGAGCCGTCAGCGCGCTGGACCGTGAGGTCACCCTGTCCACCAGCGTGACCATGAATCTGATCCAGACCGACTGCGCCATCAACTCGGGCAACTCCGGCGGCGCTTTGTTCAACCTCTACGGCGAGGTCATCGGCATCACCAACGCCAAATACTCCGGCAGCGGTTCCAGCTCCGAGGCCTCCATCGACAACATCGGCTTCGCCATCCCCATCAACAGCGTCCGCAGCATTGTGCAGAGCATTATTGAAAAGGGATATATCGCAACGCCTTACATCGGGGTGTATAACGTACGCGATGTCGACACGAGCCTGCAGGCCTACGGCTTGCCCCAGGGCGCATCGTTCGACTCTGTTGCCGAGGGCAGTCCCGCCGAGGCCGCCGGTCTGCAGGGCAGCGACATTATCACAAAGGTGAACGATGTCGAGATCTCCGGTGCAAAGGATCTTGTCGACGTCATCGGCGCCTCTACCCCCGGCGACATTCTGACCCTGACCGTCTACCGTCAGGGCGAGACCATCGAGCTGACGATCCAAGTCGGTGAGCAGGTCAAATCCGCCCTGGGCGAGGAGACCCAGAACAGCACACAGCAGCAAAGCGGGACATTCCCCTGGGGCAGCTTCGGCGGCTTCGGTTACGGAAACTAAGACAACAATCACGGTGGGGCGAGGTGCGGAATGATCCGTACCTCGCCCCGCCAATTTTGTTCCTACTTCAAAAAACGGTGGACCAGCGAATTGCCCCGCTTGGTATAGGGCTGGTACCGCATGGGCAGGTCGATCCAGGTTTTTTTGTCTACCATGCTCTTGTAATGGGTAAACGCGTCAAAACCGGTTTTTCCGTGGTAAGCGCCCATGCCGCTCTCCCCCACGCCGCCGAAGCCCATATGGCTGGTGGCCAGGTGGATGACCACGTCGTTGACGCAGCCGCCTCCGTAGGCACAGCGGCCCGTCACCTTCCGGATCACCTTTTTGTCCCGGGAAAAGATGTAGAGGGCCAGCGGCTTATCATGGCGGTTCACCGTCCCGATCACTTCGTCGATGGAGCGGTACGTCAGAACGGGCAGGACCGGGCCGAAGATTTCCTCCCCCATGACCTTGTCGTCCCAGGTCACGCCGTCCATGACGGTGGGTTCGATCCGCAGGGTGTCTCCATCGCTCCCGCCTCCGATGATCACCTTGTCCCGGTCAATGAGCGCGCGGACGCGGTCAAAATGCTTGCGGTTGATGATCTTCCCGTCGGTCACACCGGCGTACTGCCGCTTGATCTCCGCCTGGAGCAATTTGAGAAAGGCGTCCTTGACCGAGGCTTCGCACAGGATATAGTCGGGCGCCACGCAGGTCTGCCCGCAGTTTAAGTACTTGCCGAACACGATGCGCCGGGCGGCCAGCTTCAAATCGGCGTCCGAGTGGACGATACAGGGGCTTTTGCCTCCAAGCTCCAGGGTCACAGGGGTCAGGTGCCGCGCCGCTTTCTCCAGTACCGTGCGTCCCACCGCCTTGCTTCCGGTGAAGAAGATGTAGTCGAACTTCTGCTCCAGAAGGTGTGCATTCTCCTCCCGTCCGCCGGTGACCACCGCCACATATTCCTCCGGGAACAGCCCGCCCAGCAGATTTTGCAGCAGCGCGCTTGTGGCCGGGGAATAGGCGCTGGGCTTGAGGATGGCTGTATTGCCCGCCGCCAGGGCGTCCGCCAGCGGGTCCAAAGTCAGCAGCAGCGGATAGTTCCAGGGACTCATGATCAAAGTCACGCCGTAGGGCGCGGGCTTTTGATAGCTCCGGGAGGCAAACTGCGCCACTGGCGTCATTACCCTTTTTTCTTTTGTCCACCCACGGATGTGGCGCAGCAAATAGCTGATTTCGCTAACGACCAGGCCGGTTTCGCACATATAGCTCTCTGCGCCCGACTTGCCCAGATCCTGCCGAAGGGCTTCGGCCACCGCCTGCTCCTGGTCGATCAGCGCCTGCCGCAGCTTTTTCAGGGCGGCGATCCGCCCCTCCACCGGCAGGGTGGCACCCGAGGCGTAATGGCGGCGCTGCTTTTCCACGATGGCTGCGATGGTTTCTCTGGTCATAGCGTTTCCTCCCCGGTTCGTCACAAAGCTCTTCTTTCATTGTAGCCGACAAGTCCCCGCTTTTCAACAGAAAAAGCGGGGACTTGTGTTTGAAACAGGGCGCTCTTTAAGACAGCGCCGCCTTGATCTGTTCCCACAGCTCCAGAGCCTTGAATTTGACCACGTAACCCTCGGATTCGCCGGTCAGCAGGGCCACCTGCTGTTCCTTCATCCCCGCCTCCAGCGCCGTTTCCCGGGTCGTTTCGCTGACCGAACCCAGGCAGAGGGGCGGAAATACCACACACCACCAGTTCTGTCCCTCTCCCTCCCCGATCACGATGCGCAGGGCCTGATACCGGCCGGCGGGCAGGGAGAAGTCCTCGTACTCCTTGGTGGGGAACCAGGTCTCCTCCAGCCGGGCGGAGACGGGGTAGTCATACCCTTCCCGCGCTATCACCTCCGCCCCCGCGGCGGCGAGGAGGGAGAGATTCTCTTCCAGGGTCCGGGCCGCCTCTTCGGCGGAGGATCCTCCCGGAAGAATGGACTCCGCCACGGTCAATACTTCGTCCCGTACCTTCAGCTTCAGAGCCTGGTCGGCCTCGCTGTCCGAATTGGCCAGCACATGCAGGCGGAGCACGCTGTCCGCCAGGTCGGACTGCTCCCGCTCCAGCCAAAGGCCCAGCAGAAGCGCGGCGGCAAGACCAAGGAGAAGCGCCAATTCCCAACGGCGCAGCCGGGGCCAGGATTTTTTCCAGAACATAAAAACACCGTCCTATGTAGGTTGTACCTGCATTTTGGACGGTGTTTCTGCATTTTATACCGGTTTGGTCAAAAAAGTATCGGAATACTGGCTTTTCAGCGTCTGATAGGCGTCCCGCGCACTGCCCTCCTGGTCAAAAATACCGAATACCGTGGGCCCGGTGCCGCTCATGACCGCTCCCAATGCGCCGCGGGAGATCAGTTCACGCTTGATCTCCGCGATCTCAGCGCCCCTCCGGTCGGTCAGCACATCCTCAAACACATTGTACAGCCGCCGGGCCACTCCCGCCAAGTCCCTTTCCGCCAGGGCGGTCATGATGCCCTCGGTGTCGGGACGGCAGCGGAGCTTCCGACAGTCGATGCAGCCAAACAGCTCCGGGGTGGAAATGGGAAAGGGCGGCTTGCAGATCACGATGTAACAGTCGGGCAGGGCGGGCAGCGGCGTCAGCCGCTCTCCCCTGCCCTCCGCCAGGGCGGTGCCGCCCAGGACGCAATAGGGTACATCGGAGCCTACCGCCGCCCCGATCTCCGCCAGCCGCTCCACCGGCAGGCGCCGGCCCGAAAGCTCGTTCAGGGCGCGGAGCACGGCGGCGGCGTCGGAGCTTCCGCCGCCCATCCCGGCACAGACGGGGATGTGTTTCTCGATTTCAATGGAAAGCCCATTTCCTTGACACCCCGTGGCCTTCCAAAATTCTTTGGCGGCAATGGCGGCAAGGTTGCGGTCATCCCCGGGCAGGAAGCGCAGGTTGGTCTGCACCTGTATCCTTTCCCGCGCCTCCTCGGTCAGGGAGATCACATCAGCCAGATTCACCGTCTGCATGACCATGCGCAGGTCGTGGTAGCCGTCCTCCCGGCGGGAGAGCACATCCAGAGACAGGTTCAGTTTGGCCCTGGCCAATACGTTCATTTTCTCACCGTATCTTCCGCGCTTCCAGATAGAAGCGCTTATCGTGTGCCTCCCCCATGGAGAAGGTCTTGCGGGGAAGCACGCCGTCGTGGATGACTGTGGGGAACAGCTCCCCCTTACTCATGGCGGGCAGCAAAAATCCGATGCTGTTTTTCTGTAAGGCCAGTTTCCTTGTCACATCTTCACCGTGAATGTAATCCACCCGTCCTCCCTGCTTTTTCAGGTAGTCGTCCAAAAAGGCCTGAAGGGTGCCGACGCTGAGCTGCGCGGCCGGGCGGGGCACGGTCACACAGCCCTCGCCCCCGGCGTAGACATATTCCAGCACATGGCCCTCGCCCGGGCCGTAATGGGCGCCGGGACAGGCGGCGATCAGCGCGGACAAAAGCTGCTCCGGTTCCACGCCAAAAACCACCCGGTGGATCGGCTCAAACTCCAAGGACTCGTCGTGGAGGTTGACCATCTCGACCAGGGCATACCGGGCGGGCAGTGCCGCCCACTGTTCCGGCGCCGTCAGCTTCTTCTGCCGCTCGTAGCACTCCTTGGCGGTGGCCAGGGAGTGGTTGCCGTCGCCCACCGCGAACAGGAGCACCGATTCCTCCTTCGTGCCATAGCGGGCGTTGAAGGCGGCGGGATCGGCCAAAGCGGTCAGCGCGGCGGCCACACGCTCCATCTGTGCCCCGTTCAGCTTCCAGCCGGTGACGCGGCCGCCCCGCTCCATCAGTTCAAAATCATAGACCTGCTCCATCTCCCCGGTCTCGCCCATCAAAGGCTCGATCACAGTTTTTCCCGGGTCGTCGGTCAGCAGCATCACATGGGGCAGCTCGATGGGCGCGTTTTTCCGCACCGCCACCCGGGGTGGGATGCGGGAGAGCACCGTGCCCTCGGTGGCGCGGATCAGGGCGGGCGAGCCGGGCTCATAGTCGTACTGCTCCAGGTCTACCATTCCCACCAGGCCCCGGCGGACTCTTCCGCAGTCCAGACGGCGCTCCACATAGAAAATGGCGCCGGGATAGGCGCGGAAGCGGCCCTCTTTCAGATACCCGGCCATGGTCAGATTGATCTCCGCGATATCCTGCTCCACATTGGGGCCTTCCAGACAGCTCTCCGGAAGGATCAGGTGGAGGGCGGACGGCTCCTTGCCCACCCGCTGGGTCACCCGCGCCCAGTACTCCGGCTGGGAGGTATACTGATCGCAGGCCACCACCGACCACTTACTTAGGTCACAGTTCTGGGGCACCAAAATGTCGGCAGGCCGAAAGGGCAGATCTGCAAAGGAATTTTTCATATTTCTCACCACACTAGAGAACAAGATGGGATCAGTTCATGGCTCCCTTGATCGCGTTCAAAAGATCGGAGAACTCTTCAAAGGCGGGCAGCTCGGGGTGGTCCGCCTTGATCGCCTCCGTGCTCTTGAACAGGAAGCCCGCCTTGCTGGCCTGGATCATGCCCAGGTCGTTGAAGCTGTCGCCGGCGGCGATGGTCTGGTATCCAGCGCTCTGCAGCGCCCGCACCGTGGTCAGCTTGGACTGCGCGCAGCGCATTTGGAAGCCGGTGATGGCTCCGTCGGGAGCGACCTCCAGGGTGTTGCAGAAGATGGTGGGCCAGTTCAGCTTTTCCATCAGAGGCTTGGCGAACTGCTCAAAGGTGTCACTGAGGATGATGACCTGGGTGATGGAGCGCAGCTCGTCCAGAAACTCCTTCGCCCCGGGCAGCGGGTCGATGGTGGCGATGGTCGCCTGAATTTCCTTCAACCCCAGGCCGTTCTGACGCAGAATGTCCAAGCGGAAGTTCATCAGCTTGTTGTAATCCGGTTCGTCCCGGGTGGTGCGCTTCAGCTCGGGGATGCCGCTGGCCTCGGCGAAGGCGATCCAGATCTCAGGTACCAGAACGCCTTCCATATCAAGACATGTAATGTACATTTCCTTTTCTCCTTATTCCGTTTAAAGCTCTCCCCGGTCCCGCTTTTTCTGCAGGTTGGTCAGGAAGTTGTCCATGCGGGTCAGGGCCTCCGCGATGTCCTTCATGGAGGTGGCGTAGCAGCAACGCACAAAGCCCTCGCCGCCGGGGCCGAAGGCGGAACCGGCGATCACAGCCACCTTTTCCTCCATCAGGAAGCGTTCGCAGAAATCATCGGACTTCAATCCCGTGCCCCGGATATCGGGGAACACATAGAAGGCGCCCTTCGGCTCAAAGCAGGGCAGGCCGATGCGGCGCAGGCCCTCCACCAGGTAGCGGCGGCGGCCGTCGTACTCGTCCCGCATACGCTCGATATCCGCGTCGCCGTTGCGCATGGCCTCGATAGCCGCGTACTGGCTGACGGTGGGGGCGGACATGATGCCGAACTGGTGGAGCTTGAGCATCTGCTGAATGATCTCCCTGGGGCCGCAGACATAGCCCATGCGCCAGCCGGTCATGGCGTGGCTCTTGGAGAAGCCGTTGACCACGATGGTGCGGTCCTTCATCTGGGGCAGGTTGGCCGGGGACACATGGTGCTGGCCGTAGGTCAGTTCGGCGTAGATCTCGTCGGAAATGACCATGATGTCGGTGCCCTCCAGCACCTGGGCGATAGCCTCCAGATCGGCGCGCTCCATAATGCCGCCGGTGGGATTGCACGGGAAGGGCAGCACCAGCGCCTTGGTCTTGGGGGTGATGGCGCTTTTCAGCTCCTCAGCGGTCAGGCGGAACTCGTTTTCCGCCTTCAATTCCAAGTAGACCGGCGTGCCCCCCGCCATGGAGGCCAGCGGGCCGTAACAGACAAAGGAGGGCACGGGAACGATGACCTCGTCGCCCGGATTGATCAGACAGCGCAGCGCCAGATCAATGGCCTCACTGCCGCCCACGGTGACGACAATCTGGGTGGCGAAGTCGTACTGAAGGTCAAAGCGGCGGTTCAGGTAAGACGCGATCTCCCGGCGCAGCTCGGACATGCCGGCATTGGCAGTGTACTTGGTAAAGCCCTTCTCCAGGGAATAGATACCCGCGTCGCGGATATGCCAGGGGGTGACGAAATCGGGCTCGCCGATGCCCAGAGAGATGGCGTCCTTCATCTCCTCCAAAATGTCGAAAAACCGGCGGATACCGGAGGGCTTGACGTCCTGGATCCGCTGGGACAAAATCTGCTCGTAATTCATACGAAAATGAACTCCCTTTCCTGCTGCTCCTGCTTTTCAAAAATCAGGTGCTTTTCTTTGTATTTTTTCAGGATAAAGTGAGTGGCGGTGCCTGTCACATCCTCCAACGGGGCCAGCCGCTCACCAATAAACGAGGCGACCTCTTTCAGGGTGCGTCCCGAGATGATTACGGTCAAGTCGAAGGATCCGGACATCAGGTAGACGGATTCTACCTCTTCATATTGATAAATACGCTCGGCGACGCGGTCGAAGCCCTCGCCCCGCTGGGGGGTCACATTCACTTCGATCAGAGCAGTCACAGCCTCGCGCTGGGTGCGGTCCCAGTCCACGATGGCCTTGTAGCCGAGGATCACCTTGTCCTCCTCCAGCTTGACCTTGGTAGCTCGTACCTCCTCGACCGTCATATCTGCCATGGACGCCAACTGCTCGTCCGTCAGCGTGCAGTCCTGCTCCAGCAATTTCAGCAGCTTTGTCATGCGGCTTTCCTCCCAGTCACAAATTGATAATAGGACCGCCCACGGATGTGGGCGATGTTGAGTTCTATTATATACGTCCCGCTCCAAAATGGCAATGGGGCATTTCACAAAAAAACACGGCCCCGCTGAGGCATGTCCTCAGCGGGGCCGCTGACAATTCCGGTGCTCTTACTTCGCCAGACGGGCGGTATCCTGCGCGATCACCAGCTCCTCGTCGGTGGGGATCAGCAGGACCTTGACGCGGGAGTCGGCGGCGGAGATCACGGTCTCCTTGCCGCGGGCGTTGTTGGCCTCGGGATCCATCTTCACGCCCATGAACTCCAGGCCGGAGGCGATCTCCAGGCGCTGGGCGGGGCTGTTCTCGCCCACGCCGGCGGTGAACACGATGGCGTCCACCCCGCCCATGGCGGCGGCATAGGCGCCGATCAGCTTCTTCACGTCGTAGTTGAAGCACTCCACGGCCAGGTCGGCGCGGTGGTTGCCGTGCTCGGCGGCGTCGCCCAAGTCACGGAAGTCGGAGGAGACGCCGGACACGCCCAGCACGCCGGATTTCTTGTTCAGGATGTTCAGCATCTCCTCGATGCTGTAGTTGTGCCGCTCCATCAGGTACTCGATGATGCCGGCGTCCAGGTCGCCGGCGCGGGTGCCCATGGGCAGACCGGCCAGGGGGGTGAAGCCCATGGAGGTGTCCACGCTCTTGCCGCCGTCCACGGCGGTGACGGAGGAACCGTTGCCCAGGTGACAGGTGATGATCTTCAGCTCCTCAATGGGCTTGCCCAGCATGGCGGCGGCACGGCGGGAGACATACATGTGGGAGGTGCCGTGGAAGCCGTAGCGGCGGACCTTGTCCTTCTCATAGTACTCATAGGGCAGGGCGTAGATATAGGCCTTCTCGGGCATGGTCTGATGGAAGGCGGTGTCGAACACGGCGACCATGGGCACGCCGGGCATGACCTTCTGGCAGGCTTTAATGCCGGTGATGTTGGCGGGGTTGTGCAGAGGAGCCAGGGGAATGCACTCCTCAATGGCGGCCATGACGGAATCGTCGATCTTCACGGACTCGGCAAAGGCCTCGCCGCCGTGGACCACGCGGTGGCCCACCGCGTCGATCTCGCTCATGGACTTGATGACGCCGTGCTCGGGGGACAGCAGGGCGTCCAGCACAGCCTGGATGGCCTCGGCATGGGTGGGCATGGGAATCTCGAACTCATGCTTGCTGTCGGTGGCGGGGACCTTGTGGGTCAGGCGGCCGTCGATGCCGATGCGCTCGCACAGGCCCTTGGCCAGGATCACCTTGGTATCGGGGTCCATCAGTTGGTACTTCAAAGAGGAACTGCCCGCGTTGATGACGAGGATATTCATGGTTAATCTTCTCCTTATGATCCGCTTGCGCAATTTCCGGGCAAGCGGTAAAATAGCGTATATATTTTAGTCCATTTTTCCGGGAAGGACAACTGTTTTTTGCACAAATTTTGGATTCTGGGAGGAAAAAAATGCACATTTGCGGCATTATCGCGGAATACGATCCCTTCCACACTGGCCATGGGCAGCAAATTTCCATGATTCGCCAGCGTTTGGGCGGCGGCTGCGCCGTGGTGTGCGTCATCAGCGGGAACTGGACGCAGCGCGGCTCCCCGGCGATCGTTAACAAGCACCTGCGCGCCCGGCTTGCCCTGCTGGGGGGCGCCGACCTGGTGCTGGAGCTGCCCCTTCCCTACGCCGTCTCCTCCGCCGAGTGGTTCGCCCGGGGCGGCGTATCGGTGCTGGCCGGGACCGGGATCGTCACCCACCTGTGCTTCGGCAGCGAGCAGGGCGAGCTTGCCCCGCTGGAGGAAGCCGCCCGCTGTCTGGACTCGGAGGAATACCGGCAGGCCCTGCGCGGCTTTCTCGATCAAGGGCTGTCCTTCCCCGCCGCCCGGCAAAGGGCGGTACGGACGTGCATCGGCTCCGCTGCCGACTGTCTTGGACAGCCCAACAACAATCTGGGTGTGGAATACCTGCGCGCCCTGGCTTGGTGCGGCAGCGCCATCCGCCCCGTGACCGTCCCCCGGCAGGGCGCGGGCCACGGGGAAGGCCCTGCGGGCGGGTTTGCCTCGGCCTCCTATCTGCGTCAGCTTCTGCGGGAGGGCCGCCGGGAGGACGCCCTTCCCTATCTGCTATCCTGTGAAGGAGATATACTTTTCAATGCTCCTTTTTCCGACGTTCAACTTGCGGAGCGGGCCATGTTATACCGTCTGCGCCAGCTTTCCCCGGAGGACCTGGCCGACCTGCCCGACTGCGGGGAGGGCCTGTCCGACCGACTGTACCGGGCGATCCGCCAGGGGACCTGCGTGGAAGAGGTCCTCGCTTCGGCGCACACCAAGCGCTATTCCCTCGCCCGTCTGCGCCGTCTTTTGCTCTGGGCTTACCTGGGAATGACCCGGGCCGACCGCCCGGAACAGCCGCCCTATCTGCGCGTGCTGGGAATGAACGACACCGGACGCGCGCTCTTACGGGAGATCAAATCCCGCGGCACGCTGCCCGTGTTGACCAAGCCCGCCCACGTTCGGAAGCTGCCCGGCGACGCGCAGCGTCTGTTTGAGCTGGAAGCCCGCACCACAGACCTTTACGGCCTCTGTCTGCCCCAGGTTCCTCCTTGCGGCGGGGAGTGGACGCACGGCCCGGAGGTGCTTTAAGGGCTGGCCCATATACTTATGTGCCTGCGGCGGGCCCACACGTTCCCGCAGAATTCACACAATGTTTTCAAATCGTATGGTTGTCTTGACGGCTGAGGTGTGATATACTAAAATAATAGCTGATTTTTTATGCCGCTCCGAACGAGGTGAAGCAATGCGTCAAAAGCTCAAAGCAAAAATTTCAGAATCCCTGTCTTCCGTCCTGCCGATCACGGTCATCGTGCTGATCCTCAGCTTTACGCTGGCCCCCATGCCCATCGGCACGCTGTTGCTGTTCCTGTTCGGCGCGGCCATGCTGATCGTGGGCATGGGCTTCTTCTCTCTGGGCGCAGACATATCCATGATGCCCATGGGCGAACAGGTGGGCCGCAGGCTGGGCTCCAGCAAGAGCCTGCCCTTTGTCATGGCCATCTGCTTTTTCATCGGCGTCACCGTCACCATCGCCGAGCCAGACCTGAGCGTGCTGGCCCGTCAGGTGCCCGCGGTGCCCGATATGGCGATCATTCTGACGGTGGCCGCCGGCGTGGGCATCTTTTTGATGCTGTCCATGCTGCGCACCCGGCTGGGCTGGTCTTTGTCCCGCACCTTGATCATTCTGTACATACTGGTGTTTATCCTGTCCATCTTCGTGCCCAACGAGTTTCTGGCCGTCGCCTTTGACGCAGGCGGCGTGACCACCGGCCCCATCACCGTGCCCTTTATCCTGGCTTTGGGCACCGGTCTTGCCAGCTTCAACGGCAAGGACGACGACAACTTCGGCACCGTCGCCCTGTGCAGCGTGGGCCCCATACTGGCCGTCATGCTGCTGGGCCTGTTCTATCAGTCCACCGAGGTGAACTACACACCCTTCACCATCCCCATCGTCACCAACTCCCAAGATGTGGGCGTTCAGTTCGCCAGCGGCCTGCCCGCGTATATGAAGGAAGTGGCCTTGGGCCTTCTGCCCGTGATCCTCTTCTTCGCCGTGTTCCAGGTCCTCTCCATCCGCCTGCGCAAGCACGCGCTGATCAAGATCGGCGTGGGCATCCTGTACACGTACATCGGCCTGGTGCTGTTCCTGACGGGCGCCAACGTGGGCTTTATGCCCGCGGGTTATTTTCTGGGTCAGACCCTCGCCGCCCTGCCGCAGGACTGGATTTTGATCCCCATCGGTATGGTCGTGGGCTATTTCATCGTCAACGCCGAGCCGGCCGTTCACGTGCTGAACAAGCAGGTGGAGGAGGTCACCTCGGGCGCTATCCCCCAGAAGGCCATCGGCCTGTCGCTGTCCATCGGCGTGGCCCTCTCCCTCGGTATGGCCATGCTGCGGGTCTGGCTGGGTATCCCCATCTACTACTTCCTGGTCCCCGGCTACGCCATCGCCATCGTGCTGACCTTCTTTGTCCCCAAAATCTTTACCGCCATCGCCTTCGACTCCGGCGGCGTGGCCTCCGGTCCCATGACGGCCACCTTCCTGCTTCCCCTGGCCATGGGCGCCTGCGAATCCCTGGGCGGCGATATTTTGCTGGACGCCTTCGGCGTGGTGGCCATGGTCGCCATGACCCCGCTGGTCACCCTGCAGATGCTGGGCCTGTTCTACCAGCTCAAGCTGAAGAAGACGCACGACATCACACCGGACGAGGCCAGCGAGATCGTTCTGGTGGATGACATTATCGACTACGACGAGGAGGCGGATCTCTGATGCCCCACATGATACCCCTGAAGCTGCTGGTCACCATCGTGGACCGCGGCAAAGGCTCGACCGCGGTCAATCTGTACCGCTCACACGCCCTTCATTTTGAATATCTCTGCATGGGCTTGGGCACCGCCAATTCCAAGACGCTGGACTACTTCGGACTGGCGGAAACGGAAAAGGATGTGGTCCTGACCCTGATCCCCGCGCCCAAGGTGCGGCGGATGATCGCGCTGGCCGACCAGAAGTTCGGCCTGTCCCGTCCGGGCCACGGCATTCTGTTCACCATCCCCCTGTCGGGAATCAGCCGCCATATCCCCATGGTGCTCTGCAAGCCGGAAAACATGCCCCAAACCGAGGGAGCAAAGGAGGAATCTGCTATGGAAGCATCGATTCGCTATGATCTGATCCTGGTCATCGTCAACCGGGGCAATACCGATACCGTCATGGACGCGGCCCGGGCCCAAGGCGCCCGGGGCGGCACTGTGATCCACGCCCGCCGTGTGGGCTATGAGGACCGGGAAAGGCTGCTGGGCTTTGCACTCCAGCCGGAAAAGGAGATCGTCACCATCCTGACCCCCAGGGACCAGAAGCACGACCTGATGGTAGCCATCAACAAGGCCGCCGGTCTTTCCACCGAAGCCGCGGGCATCCTGTTCTCCCTCCCCGTGGGCGACATGATGGGGCTGCAGTCGACCATTCCCTCCGAACTGACGGAATAAACGTTAAACACAACGCCTTCGAACACAGGTTGTTCGAAGGCGTTGTCCGTTTATTGGATTTTTACAGATTTCCGGTAGACAAGCAGCGCGATCACCGCTGTGATCACTTCCGTGATCCAAAAGGCATGCCAGACTCCCGTCGGACCTACGAGCCGGCACAAAAGGAAGGCAACGGGAATGATCACGATCACATACCGGCACAGGCAGATGATCAGGGACTGCGTTCCTTTTCCCAGCCCTTCCAAAGCTCCCGAGGACGTCACCGAAATGGCGGAGACCACGAAGCCCGCGCAAATGATACGAAGGGCGGCTTGTCCCGCCCGGACAGTCGCCGGGTGGTCGATAAACAGGCCCATAAGACCTTTGGCCCCCACCAGGCAGATCACAGTCCCCAGCGCCATGATCACGCCGCTCATGGCAAGGGTGACCGCGTAGATCTTTTTGACCCTCTGATGCTCCCCGGCGCCAAAGTTGTACCCGATGATCGGGCGTATTCCCTGGATAATGCCGTTGGTCGGGAGATAGAGAAAGGTCTGCAGTTTATAATAAATCCCCAAAATAACCACGTAGCTCTGCTCGTACACAGCCAAAAGCGCGTTCAGGCACGAAATCAGCAGCGACGGCAGGGCTTGATTCAGGGTCGCGGGGATGCCGATCAGGTAAAGCCGGGCACAGATATTTTTATTGAGCGCAAGATACCGCCGGCTCATGCGGACTGGAAGGGGCCGCGCGAAATAGACGACCATATAGATGACCAGGGTCAGGACCTGGCCGATCCCTGTCGCCAGGGCCGCTCCCCGGATCCCAAGCGCCGGGAAAACGCCGATCCCGAAAATCAGAATGGGGTCCAAAATAATATTCGCGACACAGCCGCATAACACGCTGACCATGGTGATCTTCATGCGGCCGACCGATTGGAACAGCTTCTCAAAGGCCAGAGCAATCATAATGACCAAGGAAAAGGAAAAGGCGATGTTGGAATACTGCACTCCAAATGTCAGCACTTGCTCATCCGATGTAAACATGCGCAGAAAAACGGGCATGATACCAATGCTCCCCACGCCCAGGACAACGCCGTGTATGGCGGACAGTACAAAGCCCTGCGTGGCGGCCATATCGGCGCTTTCCTTCTCCCCCGCGCCCAGATACAGCGCGATGACGGCATTGATCCCCACTCCAAACCCAATGGCAACGGCGTTGATCAGATTTTGCACCGGGTAAATCAGAGATAAGGCGGTCATCGCGTCGTCGCTGATCTGCGCGACAAAAAAGCTGTCCACGATGTTGTACAGCGAACTGACCAGCATGGAAAGGACCATGGGCAGCGACATGGATAGGATCAACGGAAAAACCGCCCGTTTTTTCATAAAACTCTCGTCCATTTTGCCCTCCTGTAATTTGTCAGAATTCGTTTCATAAAAAATAAAACGCCGCACAATTACCCCGTTGGAGTAATTGTGTGGCGAAAATAGTAAAACTATAAAAATCCACACCAGGTTTTAGTGGAGGTATCATATCACAGGATCTTCTCTCCGTCAAGAGGCGGCGTCTGGAAAAACCGAAAATGATGAATATATTACCGCAGTCTTTAAATTTTACCTCGGGTAATGGGATGTTCCCGACATATACTATCCAGCGGGCAGAGAAATTCTGAACCAGAACCGCAAAATACAGGAGGATACACCATGAAACGTACTGTGATTTCCCTTTGCGTGGGTCTGATGCTCGCACTGTCCCTGGCAGGCTGCTCCCGGGATCAGGCGCCCAATGTGACGCCTACGCCCACTCCCAACAACAACACCAACCAGGGCGCCACGACCGATGACGGCGATTACAACGCCGACAAGGACGGCAATGTCTCCGACAACGGCACCGCGGGCGACCACGACACCACCACCGACGACAAGACCGACAATGATATGGTGACCGACAACAACGAGGTCAACGACCATGACGCCGTGACGGACAACGGCACGGGGACGGACAACGGCACGGGGACGGACAACGACAACGGCCTCGACAACGCCGGCCGGACCGCCCGGAACGGGATGGACCGGGTCGGCAACGCCGCAGGCGACATCGTGAACGGCGCGGGCAATGCGGTCGGCGACGTGGTCAACGGCGCGGGGAATGCCGTCCGCGATATCGGCGACAGTATCAGCAACGCCTTGCACTGATTTCAGGTTTTCCGATCATAAAAGCACCTCCCCTTCCCCCTGCGCACGGGGGATGGGAGGTGCTTTTGCCGTACGCCGTGTCAGGTCTGAAACATCTGCTCAAACACGGCGCATTCGTCCGTCATTCTCTCCATCAGAGAGTACTCCCTTCGACGAATCAGCCAGTCGATCACCAGCCCCCGGAAATGGCAGTAGCAGAAATCAGCCGTCCACTCCGGATCGTCCTTCAAAATGGAATATCCCTGCTCCTTCGCCTGCTGAAAGCAGTCGATCAGGGCGCGCCGAATATAGCGGGAGGCATCCATGGAGGACATATCCTGGTCGGTCAGCCTGCGCTGGTAATACTGCGCTGCCAGCGTGCCGCAGTTTTCCATAAAAACGGCGTAATGATGGAGGATGGCCTTCAGCCGCGCCGCCGGCTCGTCCGCGGGCTGATCCCGGAGGGCGCTTTCCATATACTGATCCAGCGGCTCAAAGCCTTTGGCAAATAGGTCCTCCTTGGACCGGAAATGGTAATAAAACGCCCCGGTGGTGATCCCCGCCTGCTTGCAGATATCCCGCACCGTCACCGCTTCAAAGCCGTTCTCCCGCATCAGCGCCACGGCCGCAGCCAGAATCGCCGATTCCGTTTTTCGCGATTGCTCTTTCCGCCTCTGCGTGTAATCCACGCCGATCCCCTCCAGAATTTTGGTTGACAACGGGGTGCCGCTTGGTTATAATATTCACGCTGTCACAGAACGTTGTTATGTGATCATTATACGACTCCGACTATACGGTGTCAAGAACGGAGCTGACCGGTTTGAACCCCCAGAAAATCGCCATCTTGACCGACTCCTGCTGTGATGTGCCCGCGAAGCAGGCTGCGGAAGCGGGCTTTTTTATCGTTCCCCTGCGCATTTTGGGCGCGGACGGCGAGCACGCGGACGGCGTCGATATTTTTTCACCCGACATCTATCAGCGTCTGGCCGCCGGAGAAGATCTCAAGACCTCCCTGCCCTCCGGTCTGGCCGTTGAGCAGACATTGGACCGCATTAGGGAACAAGGCTATGAGAAGGTCATTGCCCTGATGCTTTCCTCCGGCCTGTCCGGGACCTATAACCTGCTACAGCTTGCCGCCTCCGCGCGCAGCGATCTGGAGCTTACGGTCTTTGACAGCAAAAGCGGCTCTCTGGGTATCGGTATGATGATCTTCCAGCTATTAGAGGATATTGAGAGCGGAATGGACTGGGAAACCCTGGTGAATCGGCGGGTGCCCCAGTTGATCGCCAATACCTTCCCCTTCTTCTCGGTGGATACCCTGGAATATTTGCAGAAGGGCGGGCGCATCGGGCGGATCACCGCCATGGCGGGCACGATGCTGAATATCAAGCCCATCCTGTCCTTTGCCGAGGACGGCCAGTTGAAAAACGTCGCCAAGGCGCGGGGCATGAAGCAGGTCCAGGAAAAATACATTGAGATGATCCGCGCGCTCAAGGGACAGCACAGGAAATTCAATCTGGCCGTCGCCAACGGCGGCGCGCCCGAGCCGATGACTTCCCTGCGCATCCGTATGGAGAAAGAGTTTCCCGGCTTCGACCACTTCTGGGAAGGCGAGATCGGAGCCACGCTCAGCGTCTATATCGGCCCCGGCGTTCTGGGGGCTGCGATCATGATATTGGATTAAAAATGGAGGGCTGCGAAATGCGGCCCTCCATTTTTATGTCATTTTCAAAATTTCCCGCTTCAACCGGGCGATGATGCGCTTTTCCAGGCGGGAAATGTAGGACTGGGAGATCCCAAGCAGGTCGGCCACCTCCTTTTGGGTCTTCTCCTGCTTGCCGTTCAGCCCAAATCGCAGCGTAATGATGGTGCGCTCCCGCTCACTGAGCTTATCCACCGCGTCCCAGAGCAGCTTGCGGTCCACGTCGGCCTCAATGGGCTGCATGACCAGATCGCTGTCGGTGCCCAGGATGTCGGACAAAAGCAGTTCGTTTCCGTCCCAGTCGGTGTTCAGCGGCTCGTCAAAGGATACCTCGCTCTTCTGTCCCGTGATCTTGCGCAGGTGCATCAGGATCTCATTCTCGATGCAGCGGGAGGCGTAGGTGGCCAGCTTGATGTTTTTGGCCGGATTGTAAGTGCCCACCGCCTTGATCAGGCCGATGGTCCCAATAGAGATCAGGTCCTCGATATTGACGCCGGTGTTCTCAAAGCGGCGGGCAATGTACACCACCAGGCGCAGATTGTGCTCGATCAGCGTGCTTTTCGCCTGTTCATCCCCGCTCCCCAGCAGAGCGATCAGCCGCCCCTCCTCCTCCCGCTTCAGAGGCGGGGGCAAAACGTCGCTGCCCCCGATATACATCACCTTGCCCGGACTGCCCAGCCCCAGGCGGGTCAATAGCTTCCGCACGCCCAGAGACAGGCGCAGCTTCCATGTCATGTCGATCCCTCCCACGTTTTGCTTTGATTTCTCCGATCAGCGCCTGATATCCTCCGCCGTCGGAGACCGGCGTGGGCGAGAGGGCCACCAGGAGCCCTTTCAGTTCCCTTCCGCCCAGTATTACCATATCCGTTCGCACCGCCAGCAGCATGCCGTGCTCCACCCCCACCGCCCGGTAGGGCAGCAGACGGAACCGCCGCCGCTCGGGACCCTCCAGCCGTTCCAGGGAGCCTACCGGGTCCGCCGGGTCGATCCCCTCCGGCAGCAACGCTTGCAGGGCCCGGCCTTCCGCCACCATGACCGGACGGTTGTGGACCGGCTCGGTCAGGGTATTTCCCGTATCCAGCAGCGCCGTCAGGCAGAGGGTCCGCTCCCCTATGGTCAGGCGGGCGGTACTCAGCTCTCCCCGTTTTCCCACATGGCGGGCCGCCCGCCCAAATACCAGGCTCAGGACCGCATAGCTGACGATGACGGTGACCAGCAGCAGGCGCAAATCAAAGCCGGTGTACAACACCCCGTTTTCCAGGGTCAGCCCCCCCGCCCCCAGTAGTTGCAGGGCCAGCACCACGCCGCCCAGAGCGGCCGAAGCGGCGAAGAACACCAAAAGCAGCCGGAACAGCCGGGTGCTCCCTCCAAAGCTGATCAGCACCATCAGCACCGCCGCGCAGATCTTGCACAGCGGATGGGACAGCCATTGGCAGCCAGGCAGGAACAGAACCGCGGCGTATACGGCCCCCAGCAGCGCTCCCAGCGCCAGCCTGGGCCGGGCGATCATCTCCCCGGCGATCCGGGCCGACGCCAGCAGCAGCAGGTAGTCCACCGTCAGGTTCAGCAGAAAAAGCACATCTATGTAAACTACGGTCACGGCGCTCCTCCTTTCCTGCGGCGGCCGCTGTCTTTTCGCTTATTATACGGCCCCGGAGCCACAAAAAAGGACGAACCAAGGCTGTCCCCGGCGCAAATTTCCCATAGCAAAAAGCAGGAAGGCAAATGCCTTCCTGCTCAGTCTGTCGAAAAAGTCCAGCAAAAGCTGGGCTTTTTCATTTATATGAGGTA
>X355_Hoffmanns_Two_toed_Sloth__coassemble_1859_pt1 | contig 69141 bp, 52 predicted proteins | sample X355_Hoffmanns_Two_toed_Sloth__metabat2_high_PE_003 | metagenome-assembled genome bin X355_Hoffmanns_Two_toed_Sloth | reverse complement strand
TGTCCTGCGTGCCCACCACCGCCAAGCTGGCCCAGCACGCCGCCCAGGATGAGAATCCCTTCGCCATGATTCTGCCCGTAGCTATGGGCGCAAACATCTCCGGTGTTATCACTTCCGCTATCATTGCCGGTATTTTTGTCGCAACCATCGGTATGGTGGGCGGTTGAGCGAAAATATTAAGTTTCATAACGGAGGATAAAAATGGATATTAAAGCACGTATTCCGGGACAGATCGTTCAGATCTCCGTCGCGGTGGGAGACACCGTAAAGGTCAAGGACATCCTAGGCACCATGGAGGCCATGAAAATGGAGCAGCCCATCCCCAGCCCGAAGGCCGGGACCGTCAAGGATGTTCAGGTTGCCGTCGGCGACAAGGTGCGATCCGGACAGGTCCTGTTTGTGATCGAGTAAAAAGATACGGCTATCATGGTTTGATCTCTGTGCCGCCCCCCCGGGGAAGCGATGCGCTTTTCCGGGGGGGCGACCGTTTCCGGGTTCTCAGGGCTTTATTTGCAGCTTGCTGCTTCTGCATTTGTTGAGTCTCCAGATAGACATAGGGCGGTCATTTTTATGTCGGCATCAAGGCCTTTTTCATTTGTTTGGCGAGAATAAAAAGTTTGTCCGGAACAAAAGTGCGCGGACCCGTTTGCCTGCGCTTTGCGCACCCTGTGTGAGCCTTTTCGCGGCAGGGCGGGCACGGGGCCCACCGTCGTCCTGAAATGCGATGTGGAGGCTTTGTGGGCGAAACTCAAGCCCCGGGATTCCCGGCACCTTTGGGAGATGAACCGAGGGCACGAAAAGTGTGCGGGATAAAGCGGTGACATCACCGCCTGTCACACCGCCCCGCAATGCGGGTCGGAGATGTGGTTTTAGAGGAACTTTCAACGGTTTTGTATCACTTTTTCAGCAAGTTCGATGCCATCACTTTTTAGGTAATGCAATCAAATGTGCCATTATGCAGGGCTGAAACGCTGCTCTCGCAAGGCTTTTGACGGTTTCGAATGTGATTCCTTACCGATTTTATTTAAATTTAAATCTGCCGATATAAAAATGAACGGTGTTTGACTTCTCCCCAACAGGCATCTCAAAATCTGCGCCGCAAATCAAAGAATAAAATCCTCTAAAGTTATCAATTTGTCCACCTTTGAACCCCGGTTTTCTGATATGTGTTGTGATTACCAAATCAGGAAAGGAAGGGTGACCGATCATGGCAAAACGCAGAGCCAGCGGGGAAGGCAATATCAGAAAACGGAGGGACGCTATACAGCGGGTCATGACCCACAAACCGGCAAGACTATTATCAAGAATGTCCTTGCCAAGACCCAGAAAGAGTGCAAGGAGAAATTAAAGCAGGCCATCGAGAAAAATGAGAAAATCGATGTGTTCAAGGCGGAACAGTATACAGTAGCGCAATGGTGCAGACTGTGGCATGAGAATTACTGCAAGCCAAATGTCCGGGAAACCACGGCGGAGTATTACCGCAACTACATCGAGAACCACATCGCCCCGGCCCTTGGTGATATCAAACTGTGTAAATTGACCACATTGGAGCTTCAGCAGTTCTACAACCAGGTCAAAGCGGGCGGACGGGTGAAAAGTATGACGGCATGAAAGACCGAAGCCTCAGCGCCCGAACGGTACGAGGCCTCCACGCCATGCTCCACCTGTGCCTGGATCAGGCGGTACGGGAGAGGCTGATTCCATACAACCCGGCAGCAGGGTGCCGTCTGCCGCCAAAGGAGAAAAAGGAGATGCAGATCATCCCGCCGGAGAAAATCGGGGCCTACCTGCGCGCGGCGGAGGAACACGGAGTCCTGCCCATGTTCTATCTGGAACTGACCACGGGACTGAGGAGGGGCGAACTGACAGCCCTTCTTTGGACTGACTTGGATGTGAAGGTACAAACCTTGTCTGTTACTAAATCCGCAGGACGGTTCAAGGGCGAGGTCAAAGTAACGCAGCCCAAGACAGCGAACTCAGTGAGGACAATCTATCTTCCGAAAGAAACGGTAGATTTACTGGTGCAGGAGCATGAGAAGCATCCAGGGAATCCGTATATGTTCCCATCGCCGGTGACGGGCAGAATTTACGGCCCGGACTGTGTGGGAAGGCTGCACAAGACGCTTCTGAAGAAAGCGGGCATCACGGAAAGCGTGAGATTCCATGATTTGAGACACACCTTTGCCACTCTGGCGATCCAGAACGGGGTGGACGCGAAAACAGTGTCCGGCATTCTGGGGCACTACTCAGCGGGGTTCACGCTGGATACCTACACCCACGTTACCGGGGAAATGCAGAAGGACGCGGCCAGCCGGGTGGGGAATATGATTGCACAGGCAGTATGAAAACAGAAAAAGGACAGAAGAAACAACGGGAGCACCGGGTCAAAAGCCCGATGCTCCCGCAAATTTTTCCCGTTTGGGTCAGAACTGGGTCAGAGAGCCTGACCCAAATCGTGACCCAGTATCGTTTCCGAACAAAAAGAAAGGGAAACCGCCATTTTCGGCGGTTTCCCTAATCAATTTGGTCCGAGTGACAGGACTTGAACCTGCGGCCTCTTGACCCCCAGTCAAGCGCGATACCAAACTTCGCCACACCCGGATGGCTACAAACGAACCTTGAATAGATTAGCACATCTTGGGCGAAGATGCAAGAGGAAATTTCGATTTTTTAAAAAATTTTTCAAGATCATATTTTTACCAGCCGTTCCAAATACGAGAAACAGGCTCCCGGCGATGAGATTGGATCGCCGGAAACCCAATGTTATTTGGCGCTGTTCAGGATGCTTTCCGCGATGACCCGTCTGGTGACACAATGATCCATCGCTTGCTTTTCTATGTACCGGTGGGCGTCCGCCTCCGACATGTTTTTGGAGTCAATCAATACCCATTTTGCGCGGTTCACAATACGGATTTCCGCCATTTTATCCTCCAGAGATACGGTCTTCTTTTCCAATCTGCGCAGCCGCTCCCGGGTGGCGCGCATATAGTCGAGCGACAAGGTGATGATCGACGCCGTTGTCGGCTTGCGCAGAGTCAGCACACCGTGATCCACGACCTTTTCATAAGTTTCGCCGTATATCTCGCTTTTGACCAGAAGCAGGGCGACAGAATTGATCTCCATGCAAACGTCGATGGCAAATTTTCGACCGAAATCATCGGGCAGCGGCGTGTTGATCAGGACAAGGTCATAAGGGCGTTCAGCGGTGCGCCGCTGGGCCTCGCTGACGCTTCCCGCAAAGTCCACCGGGGTGTATATTTTTTCCGGAAACAGGGCGCGTAAAGATTGATTGAACTTTTCGGAAGCAGAAACGATCAGGACACTGTATACGCGTTCTTTGAGTGGCATCTTGGATTGGCTCCTTCCGAATTCCACAGAGCAGGTCTTACTTTACATAGGCGGAAATGATGATTTCAGGCAGACACGATTGAATAAAGGCGCTGGTTTTGGCCGCTTCCTTGGCCTGCGCCAGGGAGAAGGGAAGCTGGTCCAGACCTTTCAGGACCTCCGGGTTCGCTGTGTACAGGTTGATATCAGCCACCGGGGGCAGCTCCAGCTTTTGTTTGATTCCGTCCAATCCTGCGTAAATGATCAGGGCATAGGCGAGATACGGGTTGGCCAAGGGGTCCGGGGAGCGCAGCTCCGCCCGCTTGAATTCCCCAAAGGCGGCCGGGATGCGGACAAGCTGAGAGCGGTTCTCGGCGGACCAAGAAATATAGCGGGGCGCTTTCTTGGTGCCCAGCCGCTCATAGGATCCCTCCGTCCGATTCAGGAAAAGGGTCATATCCGTAATATTTTTCAGCACACCGGCAATGGCGGGGACCAGGGGAGTTTCCTCCGGTCCGCCCTTGACGGAAAAATTGATGTGCATCCCGTTTCCGGGCTTGCTGTCCAAAGGCTTCGGCGCAAAATCAGCCGCGATGCCGTTCCGGTTGGCGATGGTCTTGACCACGGAACAGAAGGTCAGCGCGTCGTCGGCGGCGGTCAGCGGGTCGGAGTAGCGGAAATCAATTTCGTTCTGACCGGGACCCTCTTCGTGGTGAGAGCTTTCCGGGTAGATGCCCATCTGCTCCAGGGTCATGCAGATCTCGCGGCGGATGTTTTCCCCCTTGTCATCGGGGGCGATGTCCATATACCCCGCATGGTCATACGGCTCCTTGGTGGGCTCGCCGCGCTCGTCGCGCCGAAACAGGTAAAACTCCAGCTCCGAGCCGAATTGGAAGTAATACCCAGCCTCAGCCGCGTCCCGGACCGCTTTTTGGAGGATCTGTCTCGAATCCCCTTCAAACGGCTCGCCGCTGGGCCATGTGATGTCGCAGAACATCCGAACCACGCGCCCGTGCTCGGGACGCCACGGCAGAATGACCAGGGTGGAAGGGTCGGGGTGCAGGAACAGGTCGGAACGGACGGCATCGTGAAAGCCTTCGATGGACCAGGCGTCGATTGCTATGCCGTATTCAAAGGCGCGGTCCAGTTCCCCGGGCATAATAGATATATTCTTCTGCTTCCCGAACACATCACAAAAAGCCAGGCGAATAAACTTAACGTCTTCCTCCCGGACAAACTGAATGACCTCTTCCTTTGTATACTTCATAACAAACCTGCTTTCTATGCACGTACTCAACGGCGCGGCGTGCCGCGCCATTGAGTACAATTATTATTTTAGACGAGATCAAGGTTAATTTGCCACATACATTTGCTGGTACGGATTTTTGCTGTCCGGTACGATCTTGGTGAAGGGCGAATTCAGGATTACGTTTTTGTCATAGCCAAATACGGAGCAGAACTCAGTGAGCACGCCGCCGATAGCGGCAAGGTCCTCTTCCGTGGCGGGCGCGGCCGTAACGTTGGAGGGAAAGCGGATGTTTTTGCAGTCGGACCGGAGGAAGATCTGACCGCCGTGCATCCCAGTGCAGGGAAAATTGCTGACGATCTCTTTGTCGTCGTCGGTCAGGCCCAGAACGACGATTATCCCGCCCGCCTGATACTCGCCAAGAAAGCTGCCGCACTTGCCGCCGATGACCATGACGGGGCGCTTCTCCTTGTACTCCTTCATGTGGATACCGGCCCGGTAGCCCGCGTTGCCCTTGACAAAGATTTTGCCGCCGCGCATGGCGTATCCCGCCGCGTCGCCTATATTGCCGTGAATGACGATGGCGCCGTCGTTCATGGTGTCGCCCACAGCGTCCTGGGCGTTGCCGCGGACGGTGATCTGAGCGCCGTTCAGGTAGGCGCCCAGCGCGTTGCCGGGGGTGCCGGTGATAGAGATGCTTTTTTCATTCAGACCGGCCGCGATAAACCGCTGACCGAGGCTGTTGATGATCTCACAGTCGCCCGGCGTTTCCCGGATCAGACGGTTCAGGCTCTGGTGATCATATTTTGCCGCGTCGATTTGAGTCATTATACCACACCTCCGAGTTTTTGCCTACGGTATTCCGGCGAAAAAGGAGCCAGAGACGGCGCTTTTTTCAGCGTTTCAAAGTCAACGGTGTCCAGCGGAGTCCTGTTGCGAATCAAGGAAGTGTAGATCCCAACCTTGTCCGTGTTGCCGATCATGATAAAGCCGATCAGGAAGCCGTCCTTGACAAACAGGCGCTTGACGGAATCTTCCGTCTTTTCTTCATACAGCTCCCCGTCATAGCTTCCGGCGGTCAGCGCGTGCAGACCGAAGAAGCCGATGGCGTTCATGGGAATGGCGTTGTCGAAGGTCTGCTCGCCGCCCGCCATATTGCCGCCGGCGCAATTGCCCTGTAAGTAGGCGTTGGGCAGGATGGCGAGGATGCGGTTGGCGCCGATGGAGGAATCATAGCCCTGGGCGCAGTCGCCGGCGGCATAGACCTTATCCAGCGAGGTCCGCATGGCGGTGTCAATGACGATGCCCCGGTCCACCGTTCCGCCGGCATCGGCGATCAGGGAGACATTGGGACGGACGCCCACCGCCAGCACCAGTACGTCGAAGGGGACCTCCTCGCCGCTGTTCATATAGGCGACATTCCCATCGAAGCGCTGAACGCTGTCGCCCAGCAGGAAGGTAACGCCGTGCTCCTCCAGCTTGCGCTGCATCAAAGCCGCGCAGGGATCGTCCAGAATGCTGGAGAGCACGCGGGTGGCAAGGTCGCAGACGGCGATGCTGCCCACCCGGTCGGCCAGACCCTCGGCGCATTTCAGGCCGATCAGGCCCGCGCCGACGATCAGCACCCGGCTGTCGGGGGTGACCGCCTGCTCCAGGGCGAGGGCGTCCTCCTCCGTCATGAAGCTGAATTTTTGTTCCACGGTGTCCAGTCCCTCAAAGCGGGGAACAAAGGGGGAGGAGCCGGTGGCGACGCACAGTGCGTCATAAGGGATGCTCTCGCCGCTTTCCAGCAGGACGGCGCGGTGTTCCGCGTCGATCTTGGCGGCCTTGTCATAGATGACGTCGCAGTTGTTTTGCGGATAAAACTCGTCGGGGCGGTACTTCATCCGCTCAAAATCGGTTTTGCCCTCCAGATAGTAGGAAATCAGGGGACGGCAGTAGACGGGACGGCCTTCGCCGCTGATCAGAATGATCTTGGAATCCCGGTCCACGCTGCGAATACCCTCAATACAGCCGACGGAGGCGACGCCTCCGCCAATGATCACATACTGTTTCATCCGCCGTCACCTCTCTTCGTAGACGATGGCTCTGTTGGGACAACCCTGGACACAGGCGGGGGAGCCGCAGGCGTTTTTCAGGCAGAGCTCACATTTTTGCACCGCGCCCTCCGCGTCGTGGGAGATGGCGCCGTAGGGACAGACCAAAATGCAGGTATAGCAGCCGACGCACTTGTTTTTGTCGATGCACACCGTGCCGTCCTGCTTGGACAGGGCGCCGGAGATGCAGCTTTTCACGCAGATCGCGTCGGTGCAGTGGCGGCAGGACACGGCATAGGTGATGCGGTTGTCGTCCTCGATGCGGATTCGCGGATAAATGTCTTTTCCCTTCAGGGCTTTGACCATGTCGGTCATACCGGAATTGGCAAACGCGCAGTTGTATTCACACAGATGGCAGCCGAGGCACCATTCTTCATTGACATATACTCTTTTCATTCTCCCGCATGTGAGATACCGAGAATCTCAAGCTCCTTTTCTGTCAGATTGATACCGCGCAGCATCAGTCGGTTACCGCGCAGCGCCTCGATGGAGTTGATGCCCATACCGCCCATCAGCTCCTTGATCTCATGGTTCCAGGCGGTCATCAGGTTGATCAGGCGTTGACTGCCGATCTCGGGGTTCAGCCGCTTGACCAGCTCAGGGCGCTGGGTGGCGATGCCCCAATTGCACTTGCCGGTCTGGCAGGTGCGGCACAGGTGACAGCCCAGGGACAGCAGGGCGGCGGTAGCGATATAGCAGGCGTCCGCGCCCAGGGCGATGGCCTTCACCAGGTCGGAGGCCGAGCGGATACTGCCGCCCACCACCAGGGACACCTGATTGCGGATGCCCTCCTCCCGCAGACGCTGGTCGCAGGCGGCCAGGGCAAGCTCGATGGGGATACCCACGTTGTCGCGGATGCGGGTGGGAGCCGCGCCGGTGCCGCCCCGGAAGCCGTCGATGGCGATGATGTCCGCGCCGCTGCGGGCGATGCCGCTGGCGATGGCGGCGATGTTGTGGACAGCCGCCACCTTGACGATGACCGGCTTTTTGTACTGGGTCGCTTCCTTCAGGGAGTAGACGAGCTGGCGCAGGTCCTCGATGGAGTAAATGTCGTGATGGGGGGCGGGGGAGATGGCGTCGGTGCCCTCCGGGATCATGCGGGTGCGGGAGACGTCGCCCACGATCTTCGTGCCCGGCAGGTGTCCGCCGATGCCCGGCTTCGCGCCCTGGCCCATTTTGATCTCCACGGCGGCGCCCGCGTTCAGATAGCTCTCATGGACGCCGAAGCGGCCCGAGGCCACCTGTACGATCGTATTCGGGCCGTACACATAAAAGTCCTCGTGCAGGCCGCCCTCGCCGGTGTTGTAGTAAATGCCCAGCTTGGTGGCGGCCAGGGCCAGGCTCTTGTGGGCGTTGTAGCTGATGGAGCCGTAACTCATGGCGGAGAACATGACGGGCATGGAAAGCTCCAACTGGGGCCGGAGGTTGCTGACGATGTTCCCGTTTTCGTCGCGTTCCACCGCGCCCGGCTTTTTGCCCAGAAACACGCGGGTCTCCATGGGCTCGCGCAGGGGGTCGATGGACGGGTTGGTCACCTGGGAGGCGTTGATCAAAATTTTATCCCAGTAGACCGGGAAGGGCTTGGGATTGCCCATGGAGGACAGCAGAACGCCGCCGCTGTTGGCCTGCTTGTAGACTTCCCGGATGGTGTCGTTGGACCAGTTGGCGTTTTCCCGCAGGGTGCAGTCGCTCTTGACGATCTTCAGTGCCCGGGTGGGGCACAGGGAGACGCAGCGCTGGCAGTTGACGCATTTGATCTCGTCGCTGAGCATAGTTTTGCATTCCGGATCATAGGAGTGGACCTCGTTGGCGCACTGCCGCTCACAGACGCGGCAGGCGATGCAGCGGTCCTTATTCCGGATCACTTCAAAATCGGGGTAGAGAAATTCGATTCCCATCAGAACTGCCCCTCCTTTACCTTTACGATCACAGGTTCTCCGCCTGCGGGCGCGTAGATGTTTTCCGCGTCCGGCTCCATGGTGCGGATGGCGGCCTCCTCGCTGGCGATCAGGACCTTGTCGTCCTTTTCGCCCACCACCATGCTGCGCAGCTTCAGCCGGTCGTTCAGGGCCATCAGGCCGCCCTCAAAGCCGAGGACGATGGAGAAAGGCCCGGTGACCAGCAGACTGGAAAATACCGTGCGCAGATAGGTCAGCTTCTGCTTTTCCGCTTCGCTTTTCCGCTCGATGGTGCTCCAGAAGGGCGCGGCGATCACGGCCGCCGTCTCTTCCAGCGTCAGCTTCTGGCGGCGCAGCAGATAGTCGGCAATGTAGGTAATGACCTCGGTGTCCGTCTGCAGGGTGCATTTGTAGCCGAACATCTCAATGAACCGGCGGTTGGCGTCATAGGAGGAGATCTCTCCGTTATGTACAATGGAATAATCCAGCAGAGTAAAGGGGTGTGCGCCGCCCCACCAGCCGGGGGTGTTGGTGGGATACCGGCCGTGGGCGGTCCAGCAATAGGCCTCGTACTCCTCCAGACGGTAAAATTCGCCCACGTCCTCGGGGAAGCCGACCGCCTTGAACGCGCCCATGTTCTTGCCGCAGGAGAAGACATAGCAGCCTTTCATTTCGGTGTTGATCCTGGTGACGATCCGGACGACGTATTCCTTTTCGTCCAACTGCATGGAGGCCAGCACGGAGGAGAGGGGGGAGACGAAGTAGCGCCAAATCAGCGGCTCGTCTGTAATGGCGGGGATCTTTCGGGTGGGGATGTTTTCCGCCCGGACGATCTCAAAGCTGTCCTTTAAAAACCGTTCGCACTCCGCGCGGCAGGTGTGGTCGTCATAAAACAGATGCAGAGCGTACTGCTCCTTATATTCAGGATAAATGCCATAGGCGGCGAAGCCGCCGCCGAGACCATTGGAGCGGTCGTGCATGGGCTTCATGCTCTCTATGATCTTTTCTCCGGTCATGCGTGTTCCTTCTTTTGAGATCACGGCCGCGATGGCGCAGCCGGACGGGATTCGCACTTGGCCTTCTAATTTCATAGTCACGATTTCCTTTCGCTCTTGCTGAATTATGCGGTGCTGTCTGAAAAAGCAAAAAACGCCCACTGGGAGAAAGCGCGGGCCTTCTCCCAATGAACGTCATTGCTCATATGCAAGTAGGATATACCTTAAAGTTCAAATTGTCAAGGGGGTTTCCGTTGATTTTCGAAATTTTTGCAAGAAATTTAAATAAAAATTGCAAAAAGGGATTGACAACGCATGGAGAAGGAGTTATAATGCAACGCGTAGAGGCAAAGACGTCTTTAGGGTTCACCCCCTAAAGGCGTCTTTTCTGTTTTAAGGAAAAAGGAGAGTTTGTTATGGAAGCTGTACCTGAGTATTTTGGCAGCCTGGTGTTTGACGACCGGGTGATGAAGGCGACTTTGTCGTCCAAGGTATACCAGTCCTTGAAGAAGACGATCGACGAGGGTGCGCAGTTGGATTCCTCCGTCGCGAACGCCGTGGCGACCGCCATGCGGGATTGGGCGGTGGCGAATGGGGCGACCCACTTTACTCACTGGTTCCAGCCCCTGACCGGCATTACCGCGGAAAAGCACGACAGCTTTATTTCCCCCGCTCCCGACGGCGGCGTGATCATGGAGTTCTCGGGCAAGGAGCTGATTCAGGGCGAGCCAGACGCGTCCTCCTTCCCCTCCGGCGGCCTGCGCGCCACCTTCGAGGCGAGAGGCTATACCGCCTGGGACCCCACCTCGTACGCTTTTATTAAAGGAAAGACCCTTTGCATCCCAACGGCCTTCTGTGCCTACGGCGGCGAGGCGCTGGACAAGAAGACCCCGCTGCTGCGCTCCATGGAGGCGCTGAACCGTCAGGCCCTGCGAATCCTTCGCCTGTTCGGAAATACCCAGGTGAAGTGCGTGCGCACCTCCGTCGGCCCCGAGCAGGAGTACTTCCTGGTGGACCGGGAGATGTACAACAAGCGCAAGGACCTGATCTTCACCGGCCGCACCCTGTTCGGCGCGAAGCCGCCCAAGGGGCAGGAGCTGGACGACCATTACTTCGGCGTGATCAAGCCCAGGGTGGCCGCGTATATGGCAGAGCTGAACGAGGAGCTGTGGAAGCTGGGCATCTACGCCAAGACCGAGCACAACGAGGTCGCCCCCGCCCAGCATGAGCTGGCCCCTATCTATGAGACCACCAACATTGCCGCCGACCACAACCAGTTGACCATGGAGATCATGCGCACGGTGGCCCTGAAGCACGGCATGATCTGCCTGCTCCATGAAAAGCCCTTCGCCGGCGTCAACGGCAGCGGCAAGCACAACAACTGGTCCATCTCCACCGATACCGGCGTCAACCTGCTCTCTCCCGGCGAGACCCCCTATGAGAACGCCCAGTTCCTGCTGTTCCTGTGCGCCGTGATCAAGGCGGTGGACGACTATCAGGACCTGCTGCGCATCTCGGTGGCCACCGCAGGAAACGACCACCGGCTGGGTGCCAACGAGGCGCCGCCCGCCGTGGTCTCCATCTTCCTGGGCGACGAGCTGACCGCCATTCTGGACGCCATCGAGAATGATAAGCCGTACAGCGCCGCCGAAAAGACCACCATGAAGCTGGGCGTCGACGTGCTGCCCAAGTTCGCCCGTGATACCACTGACCGCAACCGTACATCTCCCTTCGCCTTCACCGGAAACAAGTTCGAGTTCCGTATGCTCGGCTCCTCCAACAGCATCTCCTGCGCCAACATCATGCTGAACGCCGCCGTGGCGGAATCGCTGAAGATCTATGCGGACCGCCTGGAGGGTGCGGAGGACTTTGAGACCACGCTGCACCAGATGATCAAAAAGACCATCAAGGACCACAAGCACATCCTGTTCAACGGCAACGGCTACGACGACACCTGGATCGCCGAGGCCACCGAAAAGAGGGGCCTGCTGAACCTGCGCACCACACCGGACGCCATTCCCCATATCCTGGATCAGAAGAACATGGATATGCTCACCGCCCACAAGGTCTTTACCGAAGCGGAGATCCGCTCCCGCTGTGAGATCACACTGGAGAACTACTGCAAGTCGGTGATCATCGAGGCCAACACCATGGTCGACATGGCGAGAAAGCAGATCCTGCCCGCCGTGGAGTCCTATGCCTCCGACGTGGCCGCCGCCGCCGCCGCGAAGAAGGCGGTAAGCCCGGAGCTTGCCTGCGGCTATGAAAAGGGCATCGTCGAAAAGCTGTCCGCCCTGACCGACCAGATCGCGGTGAAGACGGATGAACTGGAGACAGTGGTCCGGAAGCTGTCCGATGCGGCGGATGTGATCGAGGAGTCCTATGCCATCCGCGATACCGTGCTGGCGAAGATGAGCGAGCTGCGCGCGGCCGCGGACGAGGCGGAAACCATGACCGCCGAGAGCTATTGGCCTTTCCCCACTTACGGCGATCTGCTGTTTGGGGTCAAGTAATGTCTGCTGAACAAACCGCAAGGCGGTTTGTTCGCGCGGCATAGCCGCGCAATTTCATCAAAAACAGCCATTTTTGATGAAATTCAGCCATTGCTGCAATGCGTATTTCCACTGAGGTGTGAAACACTTCAGTGCGCATTAAATAAAAAAGCAATTAAGGGAAAAAAGGGAAGAGGGTTATTGTTATGACAGTAGAATTTTGGTTTTTGATAGGCGCTGCGCTCGTGTTCTGGATGCAGGCCGGCTTTGCCATGGTGGAGACGGGCTTCACCCGGGCCAAGAACGCCGGCAACATCATCATGAAAAACCTGATGGATTTTTGTATCGGCACCGTCGTGTTCTCCCTGCTGGGCTATTCTCTGCTGATGGGCGAGGATGCGCTGTTCGGACTGATCGGCCTGCCGAACATGGATCTGTTCACACATTTTAAGGACTTCATCGCAAGTCCGGCGGACGGCAGCTTCACCGGCGCCTCCACCTTCGTCTTCAACCTGGTGTTCTGCGCCACCACCGCCACCATCGTCTCCGGCGCCATGGCCGAGCGCACCAAGTTTTCCGCCTACTGCATTTATTCCGCTGTGATCTCCCTGTTTGTCTACCCCATCGAGGCCCACTGGATCTGGGGCGGCGGCTGGCTGTCTCAGCTCGGCTTCCATGACTACGCCGGCTCCTGCGCCATCCACATGGTCGGCGGCATCGCGGCCCTGGTCGGCGCCATCTTCCTCGGCCCCCGGATCGGCAAGTATGTCAGGGACGCCAAGGGGAAGGTGATCAAGGTCAATGCCATTCCCGGCCACTCCATCCCCCTGGGCGCTCTGGGTGTGTTCATCCTCTGGCTGGGCTGGTACGGCTTCAACGGCGCCGCCGCCACCTCCGCCTCTGAGCTGTCCTCCATCTTCATGACCACCACCATCGCTCCCGCGGTCGCCACCTGCACCACCATGATCTACACCTGGATCAAGAACGGCAAGCCCGACGTATCCATGTGCCTGAACGCCTCCCTGGCCGGCCTGGTCGGCATCACCGCCGGCTGCGCGGCGATGGACGCCATCGGCGCCACCGTCGTGGGTATTGTGTCCGGTATCCTTGTTGTGGTGATCGTGGAACTGCTTGACCTGAAGCTCCACGTCGACGACCCCGTCGGCGCGGTGGGCGTCCATATGGCGAACGGCGTCTGGGGCACCCTGGCGGTCGGCCTGCTGGCCAATCCCGACGCGCCCGCCGGCCTGAACGGCCTGTTTTACACCGGCTCCGCCAGACAGCTTGGCGTTCAGGCCCTGGGTGTGATCAGCGTCGCGGCCTACGCGACCGTGATGATGATCATCGTCTTCGCGGTCATCAAGAAGGTCCACGGTCTGCGCGCCACCGCGGAGGAGGAGATCGCCGGTCTGGATACCACCGAGCACGGCCTGCCCAGCGCCTACGCCGATTTCGCTCCCTCGGTGGAGAAGTACGCGGAATTCGCTCCCGTCGAGCCGATCGTGGCCGTCACCGGCGAGACTCCCGTAGCCGAGGCGGTCCCCGTGAAGAAGGTCCCGTCCTTCGAAGAGGGCGATGTGAAGTTCACCAAGATCGAGATCGTCTTCAAGGAAGAGCGGCTCTACGCCCTGAAGGAAGCCATGAGCAAGCTGGGCATCACCGGCATGACGGTGTCCCATGTGATGGGCTACGGCCAGCAGAAGGGCAAGCCGGAATACTACCGCGGCGTTGCGGTGGAGACCAATCTGATGCCCAAGGTCCAGATGGACATCGTGGTCAGCAAGATCCCCGTCCGAGACGTCATCGAGACCGCGAAGAAGGTACTGTACACCGGCCATATCGGCGACGGCAAGATCTTCGTCTATGATGTGGAGAACGTCGTCAAGGTCCGTACCGGAGAAGAGGGCTACGACGCCCTGCAGGATGTGGAGTAAGGCTCCCGTCCCCCAAAAAGACAGGAAAAGCGTTTGAGAAAAGAGAAGTAACACGGAGACCTGCCCACAGCGAGCGTGGGACGGTGAGAGCCACGCGGCAAGGCCCGTGCGAATAACACTTTTCGAGCTGCGATCCGAACGGTTGGGATCAACTGAGTAGGTGAGCCGCGTGCCGGGCGTTATGCGGCAGGGCCCTGTTGGCGGCCCGGAAAAATGAGAACAAATACAGGTGGCACCGCGAGTACAGCACTTGCCCTGTAGAATGCTGAAGGCAGCGCCGCACAATTGGTTTGGCAGGATTGTGCGGCGGTGCCTGAAAAATGTTTTTTGGAGGATCAGAGTATGTGTTCGATCATGGGGTATTGTGACAGCGGTGTGACCGTGGAGGAGTTTCACAAGGGCTTTGACAAAACAATTTCCAGAGGTCCCGACGACTCAAGAATTATTGATACCGGCAAGGGCCTTCTCGGGTTCCACCGGCTGGCCATTATGGGGCTGCATCCCGAAGGAATGCAGCCGTTTGAACTGGACGGAAGCTATGTGGTCTGTAACGGCGAGCTTTACGGCTTTGAACAGCAGCGGGAGGAGCTGAAGAAGAAGGGCTATTCCTTCCAAAGCGGCAGCGACTGCGAGATCCTGCTCCCCCTGTACCGGGAATACGGGGTCGGCATGTTCCCGATGCTGGACGCGGAATTTGCCCTGATCCTGTTTGACGGGCGGACGCAGGAGTACATCGCCGCGCGGGACCCCATTGGGATCCGCCCGCTCTATTATGGGTATGATAGGAACGGGGCGATCCTGTTCGCCAGCGAGGCCAAGAATCTGGTGCCGTACTCGGACAAGGTCATGCCCTTCCCGCCCGGCCACTATTATCAAGATGGACAATTTATCTGCTACTGTGATATTGCAAAAGTAGATGAAATTTGTCTTGACGATTTGGAGACAGTATGTAAAAATATTCACGATAAGCTCGTTGCCGGTGTGGAGAAGCGGCTGGTGGCGGACGCCAAGGTGGGCTTCCTGCTCTCCGGCGGTCTGGATTCCTCCCTGGTGTGCGCCATCGCGGCGTCCCGGAGCAAGGAGCCGATCCGCACCTTTGCCATCGGCATGAGCGGGGACGCCATCGACCTGAAATACGCCAAGCAAGTGGCGGACTACATCGGCAGCGACCATACGGAGGTCGTCATTTCCGCCGAAGATGTGCTCTCGTCCCTGGAAACGGTGGTGGAGCTGCTGGGCACCTACGATATCACCACCATCCGGGCCAGCATGGGCATGTACCTGGTCTGCAAGGCCATCCATGAGACGACGGACATCCGGGTACTGCTGACCGGCGAGATCTCCGACGAGCTGTTCGGCTATAAGTACACCGACTTCGCCCCCAGCGCCGGGGCCTTCCAGGAGGAGGCGGCCAAGCGCATCCGGGAGCTGCACATGTACGATGTGCTCCGGGCCGACCGCTGTATTTCCGTCAACTCCCTGGAGGCGCGCGTGCCCTTCGGCGATCTGGATTTCGTGAAATACGTCATGTCCGTCGATCCCGAGAAGAAGCTGAACAAATACGGCAAGGGAAAATACCTGCTGCGCCACGCCTTTGAGGGGGATTATCTGCCCTACGATATCCTCTACCGGGAAAAGGCGGCCTTCTCCGACGCGGTGGGCCACTCCATGGTGGACTATCTGAAGGCCTATGCCGAGGAGCAGTACACCGACGAGGAATTGGAAGAGAAGAAAAAGAAATATTCTCACGCCCAGCCCTTTACCAAGGAGTCGCTGCTGTACCGTGAGATATTTGAGAAATACTATCCCGGTCAGGCGGAAATGGTCGTAGACTTCTGGATGCCGAACAAGGACTGGGAAGGCTGTAATGTGAATGACCCGTCTGCCCGCGTGCTTTCCAACTACGGGGACAGCGGTAAATAATTCTAGGGCAACGCCGCACCATTGCGTCTGCGGTGTCACCCAAATATACAACCACGAGGAGGACTTGCAACATGCAAAAGGGCGAAGAGCTGTACGAGGGCAAAGCGAAAAAGGTGTTTTTGACCGAGGATCCCGATGTGCTGATCGTCTCCTATAAGGACGACGCCACCGCCTTCAACGGGCAGAAGAAGGGTACCATTGTGGGCAAAGGCTCCGTCAACAACCGGATGACCAACTATCTGTTCAAGATCATGGAGGAGAAGGGGGTCCCCACCCACCTGATCGAGGAGCTGAACGACCGGGAGACGGCGGTGCGCCGGGTGGAGATCGTTCCCCTGGAAGTGATCATCCGAAATGTGGCGGCGGGCAGCTTTTCCGCGCGTCTGGGCGTGCCCGAGGGAAAGGTACTGGCCGAGCCCACCATTGAGTTCTCCTATAAAAACGACGAGCTGGGCGACCCGCTGATCAACAGCTATTTCGCCCGGGCGCTGGAGCTGGCGACCGCGGAGGAGATCGAGACGATCAAGAAGTACGCCTTTCGGGTGAATGAGATTCTGAAGGAGCGGTTCGCGCAGGCCAACCTGCGTTTGATCGACTTCAAGATCGAGTTCGGGCGCTATCACGGCGAGATCATCCTGGCGGATGAGATCTCTCCCGACACCTGCCGCCTGTGGGACGCCCAGACCGGCGAAAAGCTGGACAAGGACCGTTTCCGCCGCGACCTGGGCAATGTGGAAGAGGCCTATATCGAGGTCGCGAAGAGGCTGGGACTGGAAGCCTGAGAATTTGGGGAAGCGGGTGGAGAAATGGAAAATCAAAAGATCCTTGTGTTAAATTTCGGCGGACAGTATGACCAGTTGATCGCACGGCGTGTACGTGAGTGCAATGTATATTGCGAAGTGAAGCCCTATACGGCCTCCCTGGAGGAGATCCGCGCGTTCGCGCCCATCGGTATTATCTTTACCGGCGGGCCGGACAGCGTTTACGCGGAAAATTCCTACCACCCGGCGGACGGCATTTTTGAACTGGGCATCCCCATCCTCGGCATCTGCTACGGCTGTCAGCTTCTGGCCCACCATCTGGGCGGCGAGGTCACGGAGGCCCAGAACGATTCCTCCCGGGAATACGGGAAGACCGTCACCTTCTTTGACACCTCCTGCGCGCTGTTCCGGGGCCTTCCGGAGACCGGTATCTCCTGGATGAGCCACGGGGACTACATGGCCAAGGTGCCCGAGGACTTTCGACTGGTGGCCCACAGCGAGAAGTGCCCGAATGTGGCTATCTGCGATGAGGAAAAGAAGTTCTACGGCGTGCAGTTCCACCCGGAGGTGAACCACACCGAGAACGGCACCGCCATGATCCGCAACTTCCTGTATGAGGTCTGCGGCGCCACCGGCGACTGGACCATGGAGGACTACATGCGCCGCTCCATCGAGGAGATCCGCCAAAAGGTGGGCGAGGGACGTGTTCTGCTGGCCCTGTCCGGCGGCGTGGACTCCTCCGTGTGCGCCGCCCTGTTCGCGGAGGCCATCGGAAATCAGTTGACCTGCGTGTTTGTGGACCACGGCCTGATGCGCAAGGACGAGGGCGACGAGGTGGAAAACGCCTTCAAAAAGTGGGACATCAACTTCATCCGGGTGGACGCCAAGGACCGTTTTCTGGGAAAGCTCGCCGGCGTGGCCGAGCCGGAGCAGAAGCGGAAGATCATCGGCGAGGAATTCATCCGCGTCTTTGAAGAAGAGGGAAAGAAGATCGGCAGCGTGGATTATCTGGCCCAGGGCACCATTTATCCCGACGTGATCGAGTCGGGCAAGGGGGATGCGGCCACCATCAAGAGCCACCACAACGTGGGCGGCCTGCCCGATTTTGTGGATTTCCGGGAGATCATCGAGCCGCTGCGCCTGCTGTTCAAGGACGAGGTGCGCCAGTTGGGCAGAGAGCTGGGCCTGCCTGAATATCTGGTCACCCGGCAGCCCTTCCCCGGACCGGGGCTGGCCATCCGCGTGATCGGCGAGATCACCGAGACCAAGCTGGACATGCTGCGGGAGGCGGACTTTATCTTCCGGGAGGAGATCAGCAAGGCCGGGCTGGAAGGCACCATGAACCAGTATTTCGCGGCGCTGACCAATATGCGTTCGGTGGGCGTTATGGGCGACGGGCGGACCTACGATTACGCGGTGGCCCTGCGCTCGGTGACCACCGAGGATTTTATGACCGCCGACTGGACCAGGATCCCCTACGAGGTGCTGGACCGCGTCTCCAACCGCATCGTCAACGAGGTGCCCCATATCAACCGCGTGCTGTACGACATCACCAGCAAGCCGCCGGCCACGGTGGAATTCGAATAAAGAGGCGGACAGGTATGACAAAATATATCTTTGTGACCGGCGGTGTGGTGTCGGGACTGGGCAAGGGCATTACCGCCGCCTCCCTGGGCCGGCTGCTGAAGGCGCGGGGGCTGAAGGTCGCGGCGCAGAAGCTGGACCCGTATATCAACGTGGACCCCGGCACCATGAGCCCCTACCAGCACGGCGAGGTCTATGTGACCGAGGACGGCGCGGAGACCGACCTGGACCTGGGCCATTACGAGCGGTTCATTGACGAGGACCTGAACAAGTACTCCAACCTGACCACCGGCAAGGTGTACTGGAACGTGCTGAACAAGGAGCGCCGGGGGGAATACCTGGGTTCCACCGTGCAGGTGATCCCGCACATCACCAACGAGATCAAGGAATTTGTGTACCGCGTGGGGAAGCAGACCGACGCCGACGTGGTGATCACCGAGATCGGCGGCACCATCGGCGATATCGAATCCCAGCCCTTCCTGGAGGCCGTGCGCCAGATCTCCCTGGAGGTGGGCCGGGAAAACAGCCTGTTTATCCATGTGACCCTGGTGCCCTACCTGCGTGGGTCGGAGGAGCACAAATCCAAGCCCACCCAGCACTCCGTCAAGGAGCTTCAGGGCATGGGCATCAACCCCAATATCATCGTTCTGCGCTGCGACAAGCCGCTGGAGGATTCTATCTTCCAGAAAATCGCGCTGTTCTGCAACGTCAAGTCCGACTGTGTCATTGAAAACATCACCTTGGACACCCTCTACGAAGCGCCGCTGATGCTGGAAAAGTCCAATTTTTCCTCGGTGGTGTGCCGGGAGCTGAACATTGACGCGCCCCGGGGCGATCTGACCGAATGGGAAGAGCTGGTGGCGCGCATCAAGAGTCGTACCCGGGAGGTGCGCATCGGTCTGGTGGGCAAATATGTCAAGCTGCACGACGCCTATTTGTCGGTGGCCGAGGCGCTGCACCACGCGGGCTACGCGTTGGACGTCCATGTGACCATCCGGTGGATCGACTCGGATTTCCTGACCAAGGAGAACTATGAAGAAGAGCTGAGCGGCCTGGACGGGATCATTGTCCCCGGCGGCTTTGGCAACCGGGGGATCGAGGGCATGATCCTGGCGGCCAGGTACGCCCGCGAGGCCAACGTGCCCTATTTCGGCATTTGCCTGGGGATGCAGATCGCCGTGATCGAATACGCCAGAAATGTGCTGGGGATCGAGGACGCCCATTCGGGCGAGTTCGACGAGCTGTGCCCCCATAAGGTCATCGACTTCATGCCCGGACAGAGCAACGACATCGACAAGGGCGGCACCCTGCGTCTGGGCAGCTACCCCTGCGTGATCAAGGCCGGCTCCAAGATGGAGGAGTGCTACGGCCAAAGCGAGATCCACGAGCGCCACCGTCACCGTTATGAGTTCAACAACGAGTACCGCCAGGTACTGGAGGAAGCGGGCCTTTCCATGAGCGGCACCTCTCCCGACGGCAGACTGGTGGAGACGGTGGAGTTGACCGAGCGCCCCTTCCATGTGGGCGTGCAGTTCCACCCGGAATTCAAGAGCCGTCCCAATAAAGCCCATCCGCTGTTCCGCGGTTTCATCAAGGCGGCCATCGGGCACAATTCGGAGTGTCAGGCATGAGTATTCATGAGGAATGCGGCGTATTCGGGGTGTTCAGCCCGGAGCCGTATGAGATCGCAAGCACCGTGTATTACGGTTTGTTCGCCCTTCAGCACCGGGGACAGGAGAGCTGCGGCATCGTGGTCAACGATGACGGCGTTTTTGCCTCCCATAAGGACGTCGGGCTGGTCAGCGAGGTGTTCAGCGGCGAGAGCCTTTCCCGCTTCCCCGAGGGCGCGATCGCCGTCGGTCATGTCCGCTACGGAACGACGGGAGGGACGACCCGGAGCAACTGCCAGCCCATCGAGGTCAACCACCAGAAGGGCAAAATGGCGCTGGCCCATAACGGAAACCTAAGCAATGCCTTTGAGCTGCGCAACGAGCTGGAGCTTTCCGGCGCGATCTTCCACACCACCAGTGATACCGAAACCATCGCCTATATCGTGACCAAGGAGCGCCTGACCGCGCCGAGCATCGAGGAGGCAGTCAGCCGGGCCATGAGCCGGCTGGAGGGCGCCTATTCCCTGGTGCTGATGTCGGCCGCCAAGCTGATCGCCGCCCGGGACCCCCACGGCTTCCGCCCCCTGTGCTACGGGAAAACGGCGGACGGGGCCTATGTGGTTGCCTCGGAGAGCTGCGCTCTGCAGGCGGTGGGGGCGGAATTTGTCCGGGATGTGGAGCCGGGCGAGATGCTGGTGTTCAGCAAGGAGGGCGTGCAGTCCCGCCGGGAGCACTGCGGAACAACAGAGAAGAAGCTCTGCATCTTTGAGTATATCTATTTCGCCCGGTCGGATTCGGAGATCGACGGCGTTTCCGTCCATGAGGCCCGGCTCCGGGCAGGGGAGATCCTGGCAAGGAGCTACCCCGTGGACGCGGATCTGGTCATCGGCGTACCGGACAGCGGCCTGGATGCCGCGCTGGGCTACTCCGCCGCGTCGGGCATCCCCTACGGGATCGGGCTGATCAAAAACCGGTATATCGGGCGCACCTTCATCGCGCCGGGACAGAGCAACCGGGTGGACCAGGTGAAGATCAAGCTCAGCCCCGTCAAGCAGGTGCTGGAGGGCAAGCGCATCGTGCTGATCGACGACTCCATCGTCCGGGGAACCACCAGCAAGCGCATCGTGAGACTGCTGCGGGAGGCCGGGGTGAAGGAGATCCATATGCGCATCTCCGCGCCGCCCTTCCTCCACCCCTGCTATTACGGCACCGATATCGACTCGGAAGAGCATCTGATCGCCAACAAGCACAGCACGGAGGAGATCGCCGCGCTGATCGGGGTGGATTCCCTGGGTTATCTCCCCCTGGAGACGCTGTGCGAGATGACCGGCAGCGGCAGCTACTGCGCCTCCTGCTTTGACGGAAAATATCCCACGAAGGTCCCGACCGACGTCCGCAAAGACCGGTTCGAGCGCAAGCTGTCAGAAAAGAATTAAAGAAACCGGGGCGGGACCGGGGGCCCCGCCCCGTGTGACTGTCGAAAAAGAACAGCCGTTCTCGCTTATTGAGAACGGCTGTTCTTTGACTGTCTGAGATGTCCGGCCCTTTGGGGGCCGGACATCCTATTATTTGTGATGCGCGCTCAGTCCATGACCTCGCCGCCGGGGGCGGAATAGGCGTTGGACCAGACCCGTTCCAAAGCGGCCCAGTCGCGCTCCTCCGGCTTGGCGGTCCAGTTCTCCACGGCATCGCCGTCCTCGGCGGTCCAGGCGTAGTCGTGGGAGTTGGTGGCCTCCTGCATCTGCTCATAATACCAGACGCCCTCGATGTTGTCGGGCCAGGTGATCATGACTTGCTCGCCCAACAGGTGATCTTCATGGGGCTTGCGGCCCAGCGTGCGGTTGACGATGGTGCAGGTCTCCGCACGGGTGATGGGGTTGTTGGGCAGGAACGTGCCGTCGGGGTAGCCCTCGATCAAGCCCAGCGCGTTGGCGGCCGCCACGAAGCCGGCGTACCACTCATTGCCGGACACGTCGCTGTACTCACCCTTGTAGGCGTAGTTTTTATCGGCGTACTCGAAGAAGCTCACCGCGATCTTGGTCAGTTCGGCACGGGTGATGGAGGCGTTGGGACGGAAGGAGCCGTCGGGATAGCCGTCCACGATGCCCATATTGCTCAGGGTGGAGATCGCGTTATTGTACCAGGCGGCTGCCGCCACATCGCTGTAGGGGTTGGTCTGACTCCAGTACGCCGCTCTGGTTTCGTCGGTCAGCAGGCGGAAGAAGATGGTGGCTACCTCGGCCCGGGTGATATTGCCGCTCGGCCGGACCGTGCCGTCGGGATAGCCGATGATATACGCCACGTGGTCCTCCGTGTTCAGCGAGGGAACGCTGGGCTGCACCGGGGTGACGGGAGTCACAGGGGGATCGACGGGCACTACGGGCGTCACAGTCTGTCTGACATAATAGACAGTAATGACTTTGTCTTTGTCCAGAGTGCCTTTCAGCGGGTCGCCGGTGATTTGATCCAGGACATACCCACTGATGTACCGCTGGCTGGCCACCGTGGCGTCGTAGCTGGTACCGGTCTCCTGACGAATCTCAACAGGCTCACACAGGACCCGCTCAGTCCCCTTTTCCAGGTACCGGACCGTCACGGTATAGTAGACCGGCTGATAGGTATTGACGCAGGTGACCACCGCGCCGGAACCGCCGACGACCTTACCCTTGACTTCGCCGGTCACATAGTTGCCGCTGCCCGTGGCGTCATGGCCCTGGAAGGTGACCATATATTGCTCAGGAACGTTCACTTCCTGCACCTCATAGGTCACACCGGCGGGCAGGTTATTGATGCTGATATGGTCTTCACTGGAGAGGGAGACGGTCGCGGAACCGGACTCATTCAGTGTGATGCTTCCCGCTTTGGTACCGGTATAATAATAGGTGCCGGTCAGTGGTTCGCCGCCATCCAGCAATGTGACGGTAAACTCAAAGTCTTCATCGGTCTGGGTTCCGGTCACTGCCTTTTTGATCTCCAAAGCGCCCTCGCCGCGGATATAGTAGACATTGACGACCTTGTGGCCGTCCAGCGTACCAGTCGTCGCATCGCCATCCGTGTGAGAGTAGGTGTAGCCGTCGATGGCGATCTGATCCTGTGCAGTCACATCATATTCGGAGCCAACTACCGCCTCGGTCGTGACATATGTCTCCGCAATGGCTTCCTTTGTGGAATTATCCAGATAGTTGACCGTGACAGTGTAGGACGGGGCCTTTGCGTAGACGGTGTTGCCGGGCATTAGGGTATTCCTCGCCGCGGTGTCAACGCAATTCAGGGCCTTCAGGAAGCCGAGGATATCGTCCGTGTCACCCTCCGGCCAGCAGTAATCCCGCCAATCGGAGTAGTATTTCAGGGCAGTTGCCGTTCCCGCGTAGAACCCGTATCCATTATAGACAAGGTTTTTTCCCTCCTTGTTAATGGCGTTCTCAAAGAGGATCTCACCGGTGATCTCGCCGCCGGTGGCGACCACTTTGGTTGTGTCTGTCATCTGAGCGACGGCGACTTCCAGCTTCATCTCATTCTGCAGGGCTTTGCCGCCGTAGCCCGTCTCTGTCGGCCGCCACTCCATGGGGATTATAAATTTGTTTTCCAGGGAGGCTTTATCTACCTTGAAAGTATAGGTGTAGACATTGTAGGTTTCATTCCCCGGGAAAACCAAGCTGCCGGACACAGTTTTGGAACTTGACGTCTCTGTGACTTCATAATAGTCCAGTTCGTTTCCGTCCTTGTCCTTGATCAGCGCCTTGTTCTCGCTGTTAGTTACAGGCCGGAGGAACGTGGAGGTGAAGGAGAACTCAATATAGCCGTCGCCATCCGTATCCACCAGTTCCAGCGTATCATCCAAATCTACGTGGATATCAAAATTCGCAAAATTCTCTTTGACGATCGCCTGCCCCTTGAGCATATACGCGATCTCATAGGTCATCTGCAGGGTCGCCTGATAGTAGACCTGCAGATCATTGTCCAGCACCAGCGGCTTGTCCTCTTGATCCGCGGTCCAGATTGTGCTTCCGGTCTTATGCTGCGTCACCAAGGCCGTGTTGGCATTGGTAGCCAGCGTCAGGGTCGGGAAATTCTCATCTTCGCTGTTGACCGCGTATTCGCTGGGGTCGATTGCTTCCCACTGCGCCTTGAGCGCCATATCCTCGCTGCCCATGGTCGCGGTGCTGCCCTGCTCATAGGTCTCCGTTCCGTCGCTCCAGCCCAGCAGACGGTAGTACGTACAAGTACCGTCTTCGTTTTGAAAACCGGCGATATAGCCATAGAAAGCGTTGTTGTTCTGCTTGGTGTACTGGGGCGCAACCGTAAAAGACGCGCCTTCGCTTACGGTCAGGGTTTTAAAATACTGGCTGTCAAACGTGTTGTTTCCAGTGAAGCTCACAAAGCCGTCCTCGGCGCTATACTGCGTATACCACACGGAAGCGCCCTTCGGCAGTTGGTTGTCCGCAGTTGTCTCGCCGTCGCTGATGTTCAGATCATAGGACACAGTGTGGCCGACTAACGACCATTGATAGGTGATGGATAATGTTGTATTTTGAGTGCCGCCCAAGTTGGTTCCCGGCACCGTAATGGTATCGCCTATATTTGCTGAAACGGCTTTCCCTTCAATATTGAACTGATTGCTGTAGTACTGAAGGTTAGTCCACGTGCATCCGGTGCAGACCCAAGTCGCAATCACATTGTCATCCTCATCTTTTAGGGTGATCATGGGGCGGCCTTCGCTATCCGTTCCAGTGCCAGTAGGCGCAAGGATCGTATAACTGCTGCCTTTTTCAACTTCCTCTGCCACAGGGCATGTAATCAGCGCCCTTGCCTGACTAAAATTCTCCGTATCATCGCTTGTTGTCGAGATAAACGAAGGTGTCATATGAGAGGCGGCATACATATCGATAGTTCCGATTTCCTTCCACACAGCGGTAAAGGTAACATCCACAGTCGATTTCATCGTCGAGGGCGCCGTTTCCTCGCCACACAGCCAACTATCCACCATATAAAAATGCCGGTATGTTCTTCCATCGTCCTCTGTCGTTTCATATGCAGCATAGAATTTCTGATATATGTTTCCCGTGTTGTCAGTGATCAGGCTGGTTGGTTTGAAATAATACCCAGCGGCACTCGCCGCGACGATACTTTGTGTTCCTTCTGAGAAGGTGAGTTCAGTGGCGGACGCGGCCCCGTCTGTGAGCAGATCCGGATGCCTTTGAATGTGGCTAGTGGTCAAAGTAGAGGATGATGTAGAGCCATAGAACTTTACACCCTCAGGAAACTCAGCATTAGAAAAGTCATAGGTACAGTTAATCTTTTCCAAGCTGTCGGCTGAAACTGTGTCATCGTGTACTGTGTCGTTAACAACAGGCACCCAATAATATATAAGTCCATGAGTAGCATGGCTCGCGTTGGTTATTGTGATCGTATTGTTACTGCCATCTTCTTTCCACTTCACCAAGCCATCATTGTTGCCATTATAGCTATACCCAACACATTGCCAGGAAAATTCCTTATCATTATATGTATAAGCCAGTGTCAGGATTTCACTATCCAGCTTTTCAGTCAGTTTTTCACGAACATTGATAGAAGTTCCGATCTCAAGTCTGCTCTGTTTAGAAATTGACAGGTTTTTTTCTTTTATCGCGGCAGCCAGCGCTTGGCCATCTTCTGTCGTGGAGCCTAGCATTGTCCATTGCTTTGAGATTGGGTTATACTCGTACACATATTGAGAATACGAAAGAGCTTTTGTTGTCGTCGCCGCCAGCGCTGCGGCGGGAAGAAGAGTCAGAAGCAATGCGCAAGATAGAAGCAGACTCAGCCCCCGTTTGAATTTATGTTTCATGTTTTATTTTCCCTCCTTAAGATGATTCATCTATTTCGACGCGGCGTGCGCCGCGATCGTTTTTTCCGCCGCCTGTATGCTCCGGTAGCGGTCCTGCTTCCGGGCCTTGACTTTCCCGGCGCACACCGGGCAGCCGCACTTCTTCGGCCCGGCCCGGGCGTAGATCACGGCCTTCCACACGTGCCCCTCCGGGCACTGCCACCAAACCTTTTTGTGGCTGCCCGTCGTGACCATCTCCGCTGTCAGCGACCCATTCAGCTCCGGGTGCCACTGGGCGGCCACCTTTGGCTCCAGCGTCGCCAGGTCGTTGAAGCCGGGAAGTACCTTGCGTCCCGTACAGTAGGGACAGCCGTTCCGGTTGGACGTGCGGGCGGATACCGCCGCCTGCCACTCGTGGCCCCGTTCGCAGACCCACCAAACCCGGCGGTTGGAGTAGGGAGAGACGCCGTCCGCCGTCAGCGCGTCGTTTTTGCGCGGATGCCACTGGGCCGCCACGTCAGGGAAGCTGCTGGCCAGGTCGTTTTCCCCCGGTACGATCTTTTTGCCTGCGCACACCGGACACCCCGCGCCCGCCGCGCGGGATGTTACCGCCGCCTGCCACTCGTGGCCCTTCTCACACTGCCACCAGACCTTCCTGCGGGTCCCGGACATCACATCCTCCGGCTTTAGTGCGCCGTTTTTGACGGGATGCCACTGGCGGGCCAAGTCCGGGTGGGTGACGGCAAGATCGTTGTCCCCGGGCGCGACCGCCCGGCGGGTGCAGACGGGACAGCCGCAGCCGCTGACCCTCGATTTCACAATGGCCTGCCACTCGTGGCCCTTCCCGCAGATCCACCATGCCTTTCTGCGGCTGCCGGGCAGCACGTCCGCCGCGGTCCAGGGGGCGTTTTTTTCCGGATGCCACTGGGCGGCGACCTCCGGATATTGGGAGGCCAGGTCGTTGACGCCGGGCAGCACCTGCTTCCCCGCGCAGATGGGACAGCCCGTGCCGCCCGTGCGGGTGTAGACCGCCGCCTGCCACTCATGGCCCCGCTCGCACCGCCACCAGACCTTTTGCTTGCTGCCGTATGTGACCAGCTTTGGCGTCAGCGCTCCATTTTTCGTGGGGTGCCACTGCGCCAGCAGAGCAGCGCCGTCATGCTCCGCGCAGTAGGTATATAAGGTTGTCCTCACGATCGTCCTCCCTTGCGCACGGCCCGCCGCCCTATGGACAAAATCAATATTTTGTCTTAGTTTTCAGTTTGAAAGACTGCGGTGAAGACAAAAAAATTCCGGTCAAAGACCGGAATGTCAATCAAACCATATAAAAATAAGCATAAATGTAAGCCGGACAAAATTTTTTCTTGTTCGACTTGTTTTCTTCATATTTTTTTGCGGTATTCTCTTGAATTTGCCATTTTATTATAGTATTATAAAATAAAATTAGTAGTATATTTCGTGCCCATTATGTAGACAGAATATTGATTTTGTCCTATGACACCAGTCCCAGCCGTTCCAATTGCCGCCGATGCTCGGTCCCGGTAGTCAGCAGATAAATCCGGGTGGTCTCGATAGAGGAATGGCCCAGCACATCGGCCAGCTTTGCAATATCCTTGCATGCATGGTAAAATACCGTGGCAAACAAATGCCGCAGATTGTGGGGAAACACCTTGGAGGACTCCACGCCCGCCGCCTGACAGAGGGCCTTCATCTCCGCCCAGATCTGTTTTCGGGACAGCGGCGCTCCGCTTCTGGTGAGAAAAATCTCACCGGAGGCGGTTTTTTGTTTTTCGGCGTATTTCAGCAGTTTGCGGCAGAGCTTGTCGGGCAGGAGAATGGTGCGGATCTTGCCCTTCAGGGAGATCTCCGCTTTCCCCGCCCGCGCCGCCTCCACCGTCAGGTATTTCACTTCGCTGACCCGGATGCCCGTGGCGCAGATGCTCTCCATCAGCAGGCCCAGGCGCGCCTTACCCTGCGCCTGGGCCGTCTGTGTCAGGCGGTGGTACTCCTGCCGCGTCAGCTCCTTCCCGGCGTCCCGGAACAGCTTCCTTTGCAGCTTCAGCGCCTTTACCCGGCAGTCCTCCCGGCCTATGAAGGCGAGAAACGCATTCAAAGACGCCAGCTTGCCGTTGACCGTGGACGGACCGTAACGTTCGGACAGCAGGTGCTCCTTCCAGCCGGCCGCCGCCTCCTTCGTCACCGCTCCGCCGTCCAGCCACGCTTCGAACTGCCCCACATCCCGCAGATACTTCTCCACCGTGCCGTCGCTGCGCTCCTCGGCCTTCAGGTATTCTCGGAAAGCCATGATCTGCTCTGAGGTCAAATATTCCATATGCTGCCTCCTTGTCAAGAGTTTGCTCTTAGTTTACCTTACCCCGGAGCAGATATGCAACAACGATGAGCTCGGCAAAGGGAAAAGCCGGGAGTATGCGGAAAAATCGCGCCGCCATCACCCCCAAACGCTCCCCGGCATAGGATACGTACGAGAGCACCGCTCCTCGTATCAGGAAAGCTGGGAGGTATGTAAGACGCATTTCACCAAGATGCACGGCCTGGGAAACGACTATTTGTACATCTACGGGGAGCTTCCGAACCCCGGGGAAGTGTCACGCAGGCTGTCCGACCGACATTTCGGCATCGGCGCGGACGGGGTGATCGTGATCGCTCCGTCGCAGGCGGCCGACTTCAAAATGAGGATCTTCAACGCCGACGGCAGCGAGGCGGATATGTGCGGCAACGGCATCCGCTGTGTGGGGAAATATGTGTTCGACAAGGGGTACACCGGGAAAACCCATCTCACCATCGAAACGCGGTCCGGTATTCGTACCCTGGACTTGAAAACCTCCGGCGGCAAGGTGACGCAGGCCGCCGTGGACATGGGAAGGGCACAGGTGCAAGCGCCCGTCACCCTGATCGTGGAGGGCGCGGAAGTCACCTGTACGCCGGTCTCGGTGGGGAATCCCCACGTGGTGGTCTTTGTCCCGGACGCCCGACGCGCGCCGCTGACCACGCTGGGCGCGGCGTTGGAGCGCCACGAGCGCTTCCCCGGCGGCGTGAACGTGGAGTTTGCGGAGGTGGTGGACCGGGACACCCTGCGTATGCGGGTGTGGGAACGGGGCAGCGGGATCACCATGGCCTGCGGCACCGGCGCGTGTGCGTCCGCCGCCGCCGCGGTGGCGGCGGGGTATTGCGGGGAAGGCCGGGACCTGACCGTCCGCCTGGACGGCGGCGACCTGCGGATCAAAGTGCTGGCCGACGGCTCCGTTTGGATGACCGGACCGGCCAGTACGGTCTGTGAATGTGACGTGGAGCTGTGATGGGAAAATAAAACCAGCCTTGCGCTCTGCGCAGCGCGAAAAAGCCAAAAACGGCCCGGATGCATTCGCATCCGGGCCGTTTGACAATGGAATTGGTTTGTGCTCAGGGCTGATGAAGTCCGTCGACAGGCAGTTCGCCCAGATAAACGGATCGGTCGATAATTTCACAGGTGCGCGTCAGTACCGAACAGTCGGGGTATTCGACCGTGAACGTGTATGTTCCGGGGTCCAGGCCGTCCAGCTTGAAATCCCCGTATGTGTTGGAACGAACGGTACAGCGCAGCACGCCGGCCGCATCCCGGCAGGTGACCACGGCGCCCTCCAGACAGTCGCCATTCAGAGTCAAGCTGCCGCCGATAAAATGGGAGACGGCCCGGGCGAGATTTTTATAGTAGACCTGGGGGCTGGTGTTGAACTCCGGATGGAGGACCTGAGCGCCATTCTTAAGGGCAAAGTCGGGGATCCCATTCTCCTCGACCCAATGAAATGTCAGCGCTTCCGTGGGGCAGGCGGCGACGCAGCGCGGTTTGTCCCAGGCATTGTCCAGCAGGTGGGAACAGAGATTGCATTTCTGGGCCAGTTGCTGATCTTCATTCCAGTACACGGCATGGTAGGGACAGGCGTCTGCCAAGGCCAGGTTTCCCCGGGCGTAAATGGAGTGGAAAACGACCGCGCCGTTATCTCGGCGCTCCACGGCGCTGCCGCCCGCTTTTTGGCATGGCGCGTCCGCGCAGTGCTGACAGAGAATGGGGAGATAGGCGACGTCGATCATGGGGTATTGGCCCCGCTCTGTCTTTTGCAGCCTGATCCACTGCTGACCATGACGGGGCTGGGCGGCTGCGTATGGGGGAAAGTCGTTTCCGACAAACTCGTCCTTGCAGGCCATGAAGCAGTTGTTGCAGCCGTGACAGCGTGCCACGTCGATCAGTAAAATTCCTTTTTTCATTGCGCCGCCTCCTGCCGTACCGCTGCCGCGCCGGGCGAGACGATCTCGCCTTCCCACTTTTTCACTTCAAGCTGGCAGTCCAGAGCCTGACCGCTGGCAGTCGCGGTAATAAACCGCTTGGAGGTCAGGATGTTGACACAGCCGGCCCGGTCAATGGACGCCCCGATTTTGCCCAACGGGTCGTATTCCGCCGAAGAGCCGTAGGAGTGCACCACGCCGGGGCGCACCCGCTGGGTGACCTCAAGGCCGCAGAGAACGCCGGCGCGGTCATTGTAAAGAAGTACGATGTCGCCGGTTTTCAGGCCGCGGGTCTCGGCATCCGCCGGATGCATCCGGGCGATCCAGTAGTAGTACCCGTCAATGAGCATGCGGTGTTCCGTGATATCGTTCATAAAGCTGTCCTTTGCGTCGCCCATGGTGTGCATGGAAAAGCGGGGGTGAGGGGTCAGCAGGGACAGGGGGTATTTTTGGGCGATCGGGGAATAAGGCCCTTCCCAGGATGGAATATACTTGGGGATCGTGGGTCGGTCGGGATCGCCCTGCCAGCGCTTCAGATCCCGGGACTCAAACTCGATCTTTCCGGTGGTGGTCTGCAGCCCCTTCTGGCAGACCTGGGCGGAGGGGGAAGGGCCCCAGTCGGGCGTGTCGCGCTCCCGGTCCTCCGCAAACCAGCGAAGGGCGGGAGTTTTTTTGCGCTTTTCGTTGTGAGGGACCACAAAGTACCCTTTTTCAAAGAATTCGTCCCAGGTGATATACTTGGGAAGGTCAGAGGCTTCAAATACCTGACGGACCCAATCCAACTCGGTTTTTCCACCGTCAGTGAAAATATTGCCCAGGGCCAGGCGGTTGGCAAGACCGGTCAGGATCTGATAGTCGGAACGGGACTCTCCCAGGGGTTCGATGCATTTCTTCTGCAGAGAAATGACCCGGTGGTTGTTCTGGGTATAGGAGTCGGCCAGATACCCGGCGGCGTGGGCAAATTCAGAAATGTCCCATCGCTCAAAGTTGGTGCAGGCGGGCAGGATGATGTCGGCGTATTTCGTCTCGCCCTCCATCCACACGCTTTCGTTGACCACAAATTCCAGGTTGTCGGTCTGGTACATGGCGGCAAAGCGGTCGCTCTGACTCTGGGTCCCGATCGAGGAGCCGCCGAAGCGGAACATCATATGGATGGGGGAGCAGCCGGGCAGGGGATAGCGCATCTTGCGAAGCTGCTGCTGGGGGTTCTTGGTCCCGCGGGGGAACCATTCCGCTTCGCCGTCCCGGATCCCTTCCGGCATGCACAGCTTCATCAGGGACTGCTCGGAGATCGGGGCCACATGCCCGCCGTTGTGGAACATATGAAAATTCCAGCGGTGGCCGCCCTGCTCGTCTCCGGCAATGCCGCCCTCGGAATAACCCGGGAAATAGAAGTCCGTATCCACGGGAGTGCCCTGCTGGGTGCTCCAGATGTTGGAACCCGGTTTGCCCATGCCCTGCATGGCGGCGAGGCAGACCATCAGCCTGGCCCACTCGTTGCCGGTGGACCGCCGGCAGGCGCCGCCGAAGCCGCCGATCCCGCCCGCGGCCAGCATGGTCTTTTTGTTGCCCCACTTTCGGGCCAGGGCACGGATCTCACGGGCGGGAATGTCGCATTGAGCGGCGGCCCATTCCGGGGTCTTGGGCAGACCGTCCTCCTGGCCTAAAATATAATTCTTCCACACCTCAAATCCGTCGGTGCGGTCGGCCACATACTGCTTGTCGTAAAGCTCCTCGGTGATCCAAACATAGGCGATGGCCAGGGCAAGGCAGTTGTCGGTGCCCATCTTCGGAGCCAGCCACTTGTCCCCAAACAGGGCGCAGGTGTGATTGTAATAGGGGTCGATAAAGACCATCTCCACCCCCAGTTCCTTCAGCCAGAAGCGGCGGGGCGTGCCCTCGTGGGCGGCGTACACGCCGGAGGTGCACTCGGGGTCAGAGGACCAGAACACGATCATTTCCGTGTTCTTCATGGCGTCCTCCAGCAGATCGTACTGCTCCGGCAGGCCGCGGCGCCAGGAAAAGCCCCAGTTGTGCATGGCGCCCCAGTGCCAGCCCTCCCAGGAATCCGGGTTGCTGACGATGTCGGTAAAGCCTACCAGGGTGCGGAAACGGGTCCAGCAGCTCTGCCAGTAGCCGATATTGCCCCAGAGCTGGTGGGAACTGTGGGCGAAGGCGATGGCGGAGGCGGAGTGCCGGCTTTTGATGCGGATGATCTCGTTGGCGGTGATGTCCAGCGCTTCGTCCCAACTGATCGGCACATATCCGGAGATCCCGCGGTTGGCGCAGTTGCGCTCTCCGCTGGGATCAAAGTCGACCCGCTTCAGGGGCGTCAGGATGCGCTTGGGGGAGTAGATCATGGATTTGGCGCCCGAGGTATACGCAGTGACGGAAGTTCTGCGCGGCGGTGAAAACTTCCGGCCCTTGGCCTCAATGGTCCAGGAGGGGGCGTCGCCCTCGTCGAATTCCAATGGCGTGATGCGAACGATCCTGCCGTCTTCCACATAGACAAAGACCGGCCCGCCGGTGGTGGCATTGGTTAGTTTGATTGGTTTCCTCAAAGGTCATTCCTCCGCTTGCAGTGCTGATGTGCTTGACCTTCATTATAGATACCATGCGGAAAAATGTGAAACAGTTTTTTATCAAGGGATTAACAAGCAAAGTATCTGATCCATGGGGGACTCCATGGACAAAGTTTTTTGCGCGGAAAAAACCAGCGTGTACCGTGTTGCGGTACACGCTGGTTCGGACAGACCGCCGGGGCGGTCCTTATATTCAGTCTCTTGTGGGCACCTTCCAGATGTCCCGGGCGTAGTCCCGGATGGACCGGTCGGCGGCGAAGACGCCGCTGCGGGCGATATTGATCAAAGCCATCCGGTTCCACTGGGCGGGGTCCCGGTAGGTCTGACCGGCCCGGCGGTGGGCTTCCTTGTAGCTTTCGAAGTCGGCCAGCAGCATATAGTCGTCGGGGGCCGCGCCGCCGTCGCCGAAGAGCAGGCGGTTGGTCAGCTCGCCGTAGCCCACGCCGTCATCAAAGCCCTGAGTCAGCCGGTCGATGACCGCCTTCAGCTCGGCGTTGTGCATATAGTATTCGTGGGGGTGATAGCCGCTGCGCTTCATTTCGGCCACCTCGGGGGCGGTCAGGCCGAACAGGAACATGTTTTCGTCGCCCAGCCGCTGGTGCATCTCCACGTTGGCGCCGTCCAGGGTGCCGATGGTCAGGGCGCCGTTCATCATGAACTTCATGTTGCCCGTGCCGCTGGCCTCCTTGCCCGCGGTGGAGATCTGCTCGCTCAGCTCGCTGGCGGGCATGAGCTTCTCGGCCAGGGAGACCCGGTAGTTCTCCAAAAAGACCACCTGCAGGCGGTCCTTGCAGACCGGGTCGGCGTTCACCTGCTTGGCCAGGGAGTTGATCAGCCGGATGATCTGCTTGGCCACATAGTACCCCGGCGCGGCCTTGGCCCCGAACAGGAAGACCCGGGGCGTGAAGTCGAAGTGGGGGTCGTCCTTCAGCCGCTGGTACAGCCAAGTGATGTGCAGCGCGTTCAGAAGCTGGCGCTTATACTCGTGCAGGCGCTTGACCTGTACGTCGAACATGGCGTCGGTGTTCAGCGCGATGCCGCTCTCCCGGGCCACGTAGCCTGCGAAGGCGCGCTTGTTGTCCGCCTTGATGGCGGCCAGCCGCTCCAGCACGGCCTTGTCGTCGGCAAAGCGCTCCAGGTCGGCCAGCCGCTCCGGGTGGAGCAGGTAGTCGTCCGAGCCGGCGCACTCCCGCACCAGCTTGTCCAGGGCGGGGTTGATCTCACTGAGCCAGCGGCGGTGATCCACGCCGTTGGTGACGTTTTTGAACTTGTCCGGGGTCTGCTGGCAGGCGTCCCGGAACACCTCCCGGCGCAGAATGTCCGAGTGCAGGGCGGACACGCCGTTGACGGCGAAGCAGGCGCACACGCACAGGTTGGCCATGCGCACCTCGCCGCCCCAGATGATGGCGTTGTCCCGCACCCGGGCTTGGTCGCCGTGGAAGACCTCGTTCAGCCGGGCCTGGTAGCGGTTGCTGATCTCCACCAGGATCTGCCAGACGCGGGGGATCAGAGTCTTGATGAGCTGCTGGGGCCAGCGCTCCAGCGCCTCGGCCAGCACCGTGTGGTTGGTGTAGGCCACGGTGTGAGTGACGATGTTCCAGGCCTCGTCCCAGCTATAGCCCTCCTCGTCCAGCAGGATGCGCATCAGCTCGGGGATGACCAGGGTGGGGTGGGTGTCGTTGATCTGGATGACGTGCTTCTCATGGAAGTTGCGCAGGGTGCCGTACTGGGCCTTGTGCTTGCGGCAGATAGACTGGGCGGTGGCCGACACAAAGAAGTACTGCTGCTTTAAGCGCAGGGACTTGCCCTCGTAGTGGTTGTCGTCGGGGTAGAGCACCTTGGCGATGACCTCGGCCATGGCCTGCTGCTCCACCGCCTTCAGATATTCTCCCCGGGAGTACAGGGACATGTCCACGGGAATGGGGCTTTTGGCGTCCCACAGCCGCAGGACGTTGACGTGCTCGGTCCCGTAGCCGGCGATATTCATGTCCCTGGGGATGGCCAGGACGGTGGTGTAGCCGGTGTGGCCGATATGATGGGTCCCATCCTCGTCAAACCAGTTGCTGATCTCGCCGCCGAAGCGCACCTGCTCGGTCTCGTCCATTTTGGTGATCAGCCAGGCGTCGCCCAGCTCCAGCCAGTTGTCAGCCAATTCCACCTGCTGGCCGTCCACGATCTTCTGCTTGAAGATGCCCAGCTCATAGCAGATGGAATAGCCCGTAGCCGGGATATCCAGGGTGGTCATGGAGTCCAGATAGCAGGCGGCCAGGCGGCCCAGGCCGCCGTTGCCCAGACCGGCGTCCGGTTCCAGCTCAAACAGGTCGGGGGAGGAGAAGCCAAGAGACTCGATGGCCTCCTTCAGTTCTTCCAGTACGCCCAGGTTGTAGGCGTTTTTCATCAGCGAACGGCCCATCAGAAACTCCAGGGACAGGTAGTGGACCTGCCGCTGCTGGTTCCGGGCGGTCTCATCCACCGTGTCCATCCGGCGGGCGGACATGATGTCCCGCAGCACCAGGGCGCAGGCCTTCAAAACGTGCTGGGCTGTGGCTTCGTCCACATCCCGGCCAAAGTTGCGGCGGAGCTTGCCGACGATCAGTTGGGCCAGCTCCTGCTTGGTGAAAGAGTGCATTAATGTGTTCCTCCTGTGATCTGCCGGTAAATTTCTATATATTCTCCCGCGGAGCGGTCCCAGCCGAAGTCGGCGGTCATGGCGTTTTTCATCAGGGCCTTCCAGGCGGCCTTGTCGTTGTGGTACAGCTCCACCGCCTCCCGCAGGACCCAGCACATGTCATGGGCGTTGATGTCGGCGAAGGTGAAGCCGGTGCCGCCCGCCTGGTTATGGGGGGTGACGGTGTCCTTCAGCCCGCCGGTCTCCCGCACCACGGGGATGGTGCCGTAGCGCATGGCGATGATCTGGCTCAGGCCGCATGGCTCGGCGATGGAGGGCATCAGGAACAGGTCGGCGCCGGCGTAGATGGCGGTGGACAGTTCGGCGGAGTAGAACAGCCGGGCGGCGAAGCGGCCGGGGTACTGCTCCTCTGTCTGACGGAAGGCGTGCTCATAGCGCCAGTCTCCCGTGCCCAGGACCACCATCTGCACCTCCATCCCCATGATGTCGGGAAGGGCGGCGGTGACCAAATCAAAGCCTTTATGGCTGACCAGGCGGGACACGCAGGCCACGATGGGCACGTCGGGGTTTTCGTTCAGGCCCACCGCCCGCTGCAGGGCGGCCTTGCAGGTCTTCTTTCCCTGAAGCTGGCGGGCGGAGTAAAATTTAGCCAGGCCCTCGCTGTGCCAGGGGTCATACAGGTTGGTGTCGATCCCGTTCAGAATACCCCGCAGCTTGCCGCTGTTTTCGGCGATAACGCCTTCCAGCCCGTGGGCGTAGAAGGGATAGTGCAGCTCCTGGGCGTAGGTGGGGGAGACGGTGGTGACAAAATTGGCGGCGTAAATGGCGCCCTTCATCAGGTTCACATCCCCGTGGTAGGCCAACAGCCGCTCATGGAAGTAGCCGCCGTCCAGGCCGAACAGGTTCTCCAGGGTATCCCGGCCGTACCGCCCTTGATACTCGATGTTGTGGATGGTGAACACGGTTTTGGTATTGGTCAACTGAGGGGCGATGTGCTCCGCGTCCAGCAGGTAGACGGGGACCAGGGCGGTCTGCCAGTCGTTGCAGTGGATCACGTCGGGGATCCAGTCCAGCCGGACGGGGGTCTCCACCACGGCCCGGGAGAAAAAGCCGAACCGCTCTCCGTCGTCGTAGTGCCCGTAAATATCCGAGCGCTTGAAGTAGTATTCGTTGTCCACAAACCAGTAGGTGACGCCGTCCCGCTCCAGCTCAAAAATGCCGCAGTAGGAGTTGCGCCAGGCCAGAGGGACGGTGAAGTGCTTGAAAAAGGTCATCTGCTGCCGCCACTGGGGGCCGATCTTCTCGTACAGGGGCAGGATGACACGCACGTCGTGGCCCTGCTTGGCCAGGGCGGCGGGCAAAGAGCCGGCCACGTCGGCCAGACCGCCGGTTTTGATAAAGGGAGCCACTTCGGAAGCGGCGAATAGAATTTTCATAGGAAACCTCCAATTTTTGAGAGTGTAGAGTGAAGAGTTGAGAGTGAAGATATGGTACTCGCCATCCCATCTTCACTCTTCACTCTCCTATCTCCACTCTTTACACGATGGCGTTTTTGGCGATGGCCAGAGGATAGCTCTCGTGGCCCATGAGCATGCGGCCGGGGTGGATGGTGACGTTCTTATCGGTGACTACATAGGACAGGGAGGTCCCCTCGCAGATGGTGGTGGACTGCATCAGGATACAGTTGGACACCTTGGCCCCCTTTTCCACCCGCACGCCGCGGAAGAGGATGGAGTTTTCCACCGTTCCCTCGATGATGCAGCCGTCGGCCACCAGGGAGCCGCGGCTGCGGGCCTCGGGACTGTAATAGGTGGAGGGGTTGGACTGGTCCTTGGTCCGGATGGGCCGGGCCGGGTCGAACAGGCAGGCCCGGACGGCGGGGTCGAGCAGCTCCATATTCCGGGCGAAGTAGGAGGCCACCGAGTGGATGCGGGCCACGTAGCCGTCATACAGGTAGGGCACGATCTTCAACTGATCCACCATGGCCAGCAGCACGCCTTCGGAGAAGGAGTGGACCTTGTGGGCGGCGGCGTAATCGGTCAGGTTCAGCAGCAGGCTCTTGGACATGATGTAGCATTCCAGCGTCTCGCAGCCCATAGGCTCGTTGGGGTGGACGGCCACGTCGGTCACCGTGCCCTCCGCGCCCACGGTGAAGTAGGTGCAGCTTGCGGGGTCGCCGGTGGGGGTGCTGGTGCAGATCGCGGTGATGTCCGCGCCGGTGTTCAGGTGCTGCTCAAAGGCGGCGGCGATGGGCAGGTTGGCGACGATGTCGCCCCATCCTACCACCACATAGTCCTGGCGGATCTTTTCCAGGTAGGAGCGCACGCCCGTGAGGGCATCCATCCGGCCCAGATAGTCCCCGTCGCCCCGGGATTGGGAATAGCTGAAGGGGGGCAGGATGCGCAGACCGCCGTGCTTGCGGCTGAGATCCCAGTCCTTGCCCGAGCCAACGTGGTCCAGCAGGGACTGATAGCTGGAGTGGACGATCAGGCCCACGTCGGTCACGCCGGCGTTGACCAGGCTGGAGAGCATGAAGTCAATAATGCGGTAGCGTCCGCCAAAGGGGATGGAGCAGGTGTTGCGGTGCTGAGTCAGCTCCCGCAGAGCGGGATCGGAGCGGTAGGCCAGCAGGATGCCGTGCAGATCGTTCATAGGTCAGCGCCTCCCTTCACATTTTCCACGACCATGGCGCCGGGGGCGACCCTGGCGCCCGCGCCCACATGGACGCCGGAGGCCACCACGGCGATGTCCGGGTTATTTTCCTCGCCCACCATGGCGTTTTCCTCCACCACAGCGCCTTCCGCAACAATGGCGTATTCCACCTTCGCGCCTGCCTTGACCACCGCACCGGGCATCAGGATAGAGGCGTGGACCCGCGCGCCGCTCTCCACCGTGACCGAGTGGAACAGCACGGAGTCGGTCAGCTTGCCGTACACCTGACAGCCGCCTGTGACCAGACAGTGGCTGATCTCGGCGTCCGGGCCGGTGATATGGGGCGGCTTGGTCGGGCTGCGGGCGTAGATGGGCCAGTCCTCGTCATACAGGTCGATGCCCGCCCGGGGGGAGAGCATATCCATGTTGGCGTCCCACAGGGAGCGGATGGTGCCCACGTCCTTCCAGTAGCCCGAGAAGCGGTAGGCGCTCATGACCTCGCCCGCTTCCAGCATGGCGGGGATGATGTTCTTGCCAAAGTCATTGCTGGAGCTTTCGTCGGCCTCGTCGTCTATCAGATAGCTGCGCAGCTTGCTCCAGGTGAAGATGTAGATGCCCATGGAGGCCAGATTGCTCTTGGGCTGCTTGGGCTTCTCTTCAAATTCGTAAATGCGGTCCTGGTCGTCCACATTCATGATGCCGAAGCGGGAGGCGTCCTCCATGGGCACCTCCAGCACCGAGATGGTGCACGCCGCGCCGGTCTGCTTGTGGTGGCGCAGCATTTCGCTGTAGTCCATTTTGTAGATGTGGTCGCCGGAAAGGATGAGTACATAGTCCGGGTCATACAGCGAAAGAAAGCCCATGTTCTGATAGATGGCGTTGGCGGTGCCCTTGTACCAGGTGCCCTGGTCCCCCTTCTGCACATAAGGGGGCAGGATATGCACGCCGCCGTCGGAGCGGTCCAGGTCCCAGGGCTGCCCGCTGCCCAGATAGGCATTCAGCTCCAAGGGCTGATACTGGGTCAGCACGCCCACCGTGTCGATACCGGAGTTGACACAGTTGGACAGGGGGAAGTCAATGATACGGTACTTTCCGCCGAAGGGAACGGCGGGTTTCGCCACATGGCTGGTCAGCGCGTAGAGACGGCTGCCCTGGCCGCCGGCCAGAAGCATGGCAACACATTCCTTTTTCATTTCTTCACCTGCTTATTTTGTTTTGGGGTAGACCGCTCGGCGGGATCCGGCCGGTCCTTTTTTGGCCTGCGAGGGGGAAATTTTTTCGCACATTTCAGGATCACCGCACCCAGAGGAGGCAGGTCCACCTGCAGGGACTGCTCCAGGCCGTGGCAGGGGATGTACTCGCTTTTCCTGGGACTGTTGCGGCGGTCTTCGCCGCCGAATTCGGCCAGGTCGGTGTTGAAGACCTCCTCATACCGCCCCGGCCAGGGCACACCCACCCGGTATCCCTCCCGGAACACGGGGGAGAAGTTGACGGCCACCAGCAGAGCGCGGCCCTTCTTGTCGAACCGCAGGAACAGAACGGTATTGCCCGAGGCATCGTCGGGACAGATCCAGCGGAAGCCCTCCCAGGAGAAATCCTGCTGCCACAGGGCGGGGGACTCCAGGTAGAGGGCGTTGGCCGCCTGGAAAAAGCGCCGGAGCTGGCGGTGGCGCTCTCCGTCCTCGTCCCGCTGCTCCAGCAGGTGCCAGTCCAGGGATTGCTCAAAGTGCCACTCGTTCCACTGGCCAAACTCGCTGCCCATCATGATCAGCTTTTTGCCCGGATGGGTCAGCATGTAGGTATAGAATGCCCGGGCGCCGGCGTACTTTTCCTGGTCGCTCCCCGGCATTTTATTCAGCAGGGAGCCTTTCATATGCACGATCTCGTCGTGAGACAGGGGAAGGACAAAATTTTCCGAGAAGGCGTACATCAGGGAAAAGGTGATATCCTTGTGGTTGTACTGCCGGAAGTAGGGGTCCAGCTTGGTGTAATGGCAGATGTCGTTCATCCAGCCCATGTTCCACTTCAGGTTGAAGCCCAGCCCTCCGTCGTAGACGGGGGCGGAGACTTTGGGCCAGGCGGTGGACTCCTCGGCGATCATCAGCACGTCGGGGTGGTCGGCGAAGATGGTCTCGTTCAGCCGACGCAGGAAGGCCACCGCCTCCAGATTCTCGTGCCCGCCGTACTGGTTGGCCACCCACTGGCCGTCCTTGCGGCCGTAGTCCAGGTAGAGCATGGAGGCCACAGCGTCCACCCGCAGGCCGTCGATGTGGTATTCTTCCAGCCAGAACAGGGCGGAGGAGATCAGGAAATCCTGCACCTCGGCGCGGCCATAGTCAAAGACACGGGTGCCCCAGTCGGCATGTTCCCCCTTCCGGGGGTCGGCATATTCATACAGGGGCTGGCCGTCAAATTCGTACAGGCCAAAGGCGTCCTTGGGGAAGTGGGCGGGCACCCAGTCCAGGATCACGCCGATCCCCGCCTTGTGCAGCTCGTCCACCAGATACATAAAATCGTGGGGGGTGCCGAAGCGGCTGGTGGCGGCGAAATAGCCGGTACACTGGTATCCCCAGGAGGCGTCCAGGGGATGCTCGGAGACGGGGAGCAGCTCCACGTGGGTGAAGCCCATCTCCTTTACATAGGGCACCAGCCATTGGGCCATATCCCGATAGGACAGAAAGTTTCCCTCCTCGGTGCGCCGCCAGGAGCCTAAATGGACCTCATAGATGTTCAGCGGGCGGTCATAGACCGGGTGCTTGGCGCGCCAGGTCAGCCAGGACTTGTCCCCCCAGGCGTAACCGCCAAGGTCATAGCACTTGGAGGCGGTGCCCGGCCGGGTCTCGGCGTGGACGGCGTAGGGATCGGCTTTGGCCAGCTTGCGGCCGTCGCGGGTGTGGATAGCGTATTTATAGGCGTCGAAAACTTTCATGTCGGGGACAAACAGCTCCCAAACGCCGTCCTCTTTAGGCTCCATTGGCAGAGCGCTGTCGTCCCAGTCGTTAAAATCCCCCATCAGGCAGACCTGCCCGGCATGGGGAGCCCATACGCGAAACCGGTACCCCTCCTGTCCATCCCGGGAACAGGGATGGGAGCCCAGGCGCTTCCACAGCCGGCAGTCAGATTTTTCCTGCATGGCGGCCACCTCCTTTGATGTTCTGTCCAAATTATATCACCCAACCAAGGGGAAAACAAGGCGATTTGTGTAAAATTCAGGCAATTTTACGCTGTATTCCGAGATGCGGAAAAAAGGGGTTGACTTTAACGCAGAAAAGTGTTAATATTCTCCGGTATCAGAAAGGATCGTGTTCGTATGAAGCCAAGCGCCACCGCAATGTACGCCTATTTCTACCGCTGCTACGGGTATTATAGCAGCGGAACTTCGGTGTGCCCATAAACGGTGAGCGACGGCTTGACGGAACATTGACCGGCCGCGGCAGTCCGTAATGGGACGCTGCGGCTGATTTTTTTTGAACACAGTTTACACACAGAAAGGATCGAAACATCATGGTAGTCGTATTAAAGAACAACTGTACCGCCGAGCAGATGCAGGAGGCCATTCAGGCCATGGAACGCGGCGGCGTCAAGGTCATGGTCTCCAAGGGCAGCGAGACCACCATCCTGGGTGCGGAGGGCAACGCCGCCAACCTGGATGAGGAATTTCTCGCCCAACTGCCCGGCGTGGAGCGGGTCATGCGGGTCAGTGAGCCTTACAAGAAGGCCAACCGCAAGTACCATCCCGACGACTCCGTCATCGACATCGGCGGCGGCGTGACCGTGGGAGGGAAGAAGCTGACCATCATCGCCGGGCCCTGCTCGGTGGAGAACGAGGCGCAGATTGTCGGAGTGGCCCAGGCGGTCCAGGCCTCGGGCGCTCACGCCATGCGCGGCGGCGCGTACAAGCCCCGCACCTCTCCCTACTCCTTCCAGGGCATGGGTCTGGACGGCCTGCGCCTGCTGAACGAGGCCAAGAAGGCCACCGGCCTGCCCATCGTCACCGAGCTGATGAGCGCTGACCAGCTTCCCATCTTTGAGGAGTGTGTGGACGTGATCCAGATCGGCGCCCGGAACATGCAGAACTTCGACCTGCTGAAAAAGGTGGGCAAGACCCGCAAGCCCGTCCTGCTGAAGCGGGGCCTGTCCTCCACCATCGAGGAGTGGCTGATGAGCGCCGAATACATCATGGCGGGGGGCAATGACCAGGTCATCCTGTGCGAACGGGGCATCCGTACCTTTGAGACCTACACCCGCAACACCCTGGACCTGTCCGCCGTGCTGGCGGTGAAGAGCCTGTCCCACCTGCCCGTGGTGGTGGACCCCTCCCACGCCTGCGGCCGAGCCTGGATGGTGGAGCGCATGGCGCTGGCCGCCGTGGCCGCCGGCGCCGACGGCCTGATCATCGAGGTCCACAACGACCCCAAGAACGCTCTGTGCGACGGAGCCCAGTCCATCACCCCCGAGCAGTTTGACGTGCTGATGGGCAAGCTGGCTCCCTTGGCGGAGTGCGTGGGGAGAACCCTATGAACATCGCGGTGATCGGCCTGGGGCTGATTGGCGGTTCCCTGGCCATGGCGCTGAAGGGCTTTGAGGGCGCGGCGGTCACCGGCGTGGTGCGCTCCCAAAGCACCTTGGAATACGCGGTGGAACGGCAGGTCTGCGACCGGGTGACGCTGGACCCTATGGAGGCTTTGCCCGAGGCCGACGTGGTGTGGCTGTGCATGCAGCCTGTCGCCATTCTGGATTTCCTGAAGGAGCACCGGGACCACTTCAAGCCGGGGGCGCTGGTTACCGACGTGTGCGGCGTCAAGACCGCCGTCATGGAGGCGGCGAAGGCGCTGCCCCCCGAGGTGGACTTCATCGGCTGCCACCCCATGGCGGGGAAGGAGACCTCCAAGCTCCAGAACGCCGAGGCCACCCTGTTCCGCAACGCCCACTTTATCCTGACGCCCCGCCCGGAAAACAAGCCGGAGCATGTGGCCCTGATGGAGCGCATGGCGGAGCACATGGGCTTCCGGGATGTGGTCAAGACCACCCCCGCGCAGCACGACGCCATCATTGCCTACACCAGTCAGATCATGCACATCATGGCCGTCGCCGTGTGCGACGACCCCGACCTGTTCACCTGCAAGGGCTTTGAGGGCGGCTCCTTCCGGGACTGCACCCGGGTGGCGGCGCTGGATGTGCCCCTGTGGACCCAATTGTTCTCGCTGAACGCCCCCGCCCTGACCGTGGTGATCCAAAGGCTGGAGGAGAACCTGCGCGCCTACCGGGAGGTGCTGGAGGCGGGCGACACGGAGAAGCTGGCCGAGAAGCTGACCTGGTCGTCCGAACGCAAGCGTCAGATGAACGTGGAAGCCCGCCGGGGCGACGACGTGAAGAACTGAAATGACCGGATAAAAGAAGTGGGCGGACAGCGATATGCTGTCCGCCCGTTTCCTTTACCGGGGGAACTTCCGCTTTCTGCTGCTGTGCCAAACGCCCGCGGCGGCAAAAATCACGGTCAGAAGGCCCAGACTCAGCAGGATAAGCACGTGGATATTGTTGGCGACCATGCCGTAGGAAATATATTCCCGGCCATCGTCGGCCTGTATCACATAGGCCCCCCACCGGGAGAAATCGAAGGGGATCCGCAGCCGGTAGGGCTGGTCGGTGGTCCAGCCGTTGAGTATCATGATCCGGTCCATCATCCAGGGACTCAACCAGCCCCACAGCCCCGTCCAGGCGCAGCTCAAGGAAGTGCGGAGCCAGCCGTTGACCGGTAGGTAGCGGATGATCCCCATCAACCCCCAGGGCAGGGTCAGGCACAGCAGGGCAATGGGCAGCCCCTGGGGGAAGAGCCAGCCGCCCCCCGAGTACCACTCGGCGGCGCCCAGAAGGAACAGGAGCAGCAGAGTCTCGATGGCGAAATACAGCAGAGTTTTGTGGCGTTTGATCTTCTCAGCAAGGGGAAGCTGGCACAGGGGGATGGGCAGCAGCACCAGGCCCAGGCCGAACAGCACGCCCGTGGCGGCCAAGGGGAACCAGAAACTTTCGGAATAGAGCAGGCAGCCGGTCAGAAGCAGCACGAGCAGCAGGGCGGTCTCAATGCCGATGTAAAGGGCGGTCTTACACCGGGAAAGGGACGCGGGCAGGGGCAGTTGGCGCAGAAGGACAGGGGTAACAAACAGGGAAAGCCCGAAAACAACGCCGACGGCGGCCATCAGGAACCAGTCTCCGCCTGTGTAGAGGCAGCAGGTCAGCAGCAATACCAGCAGCAGCACCGTTTCCAGCGCCAGATAAAAGGAGGCCTTGCGCCGGGCCAGGGCGGGCGGCAGGGGCAGGGTGGGAAGCAGAAAGGGCAGCAGCACCAGGGACAGTCCGAACAGCGTGCCGATGCAAGCCACGGGGAACCAGTCTCCGCCGGTGTACAGGCAGCAGAACAGAAGCAGCAGCTCCAGGGAAATCGCGGCGCAGCCGATGGAAAAGGCCCACTTATGGCGTTCCGGCACCGGGTGCATATCGGCCAGCGACGGGGCCAGGGTCAAAGAGGCCGCCAGCAGGACCCCGGCCAGGACGATCCAGAACCAGCTCAGGGTGTGCTGTGCCGCCAGATTTCCGATGGCGCAGCCCAGCAGCGTTCCGCCGAACAGAATGTACAGCACCAGCCGGTAGGTCCGGGTCAGCCGCAGATATTTTGCCGCCAGCTTTTCCGAGGCGCGCTTCTCCGTGTCCTCGCTGGCGGTCAGCAGCTCATGCTCGCTGATGTCCAACACGGCGCAGATGTCCCGGAGCAGGGTGATATCCGGGTAGCTCATGCCCCGCTCCCACTTGCTGACGGCGGATTCCGTCACATATAATTTGTCGGCAAACTCCCGCTGGGTCATGCCCAGCTCCTTGCGCCGCCGGCAGATATATTCGCCAAAGGTCTTCTTGCTCTCCATAGGATGCACTCCTTTTTCGGAATTGGTCTTGCAAGCCTGGGTCTAAGGTATGTCCTGCGGGCGAAAAAGTCAACCCAATTCCGGGATTTTGAAGCTCGACCATTTGGAAAGTCTTGAGTTTGCAAGGGTTTGCGGGAATGACGCGCCGGGGGACCGGCGGAGAAAACAGATTCCTTTGACAAGCTGGGGCGGACAGCAATTTGCTGTCCGCCCCTTTTCGGTCATGTTCAGGAAATATCAATGCGCACAATCGCCTTTACCGTGGCGCCGTTGTCCAGAGTACCGGTGACCGTGCAGCTTCCCTTGCCGCTGCCGGCGCCGGTCACGGTGCCGTCGCTGCTGACGGTGGCGATGCTGGTATTGCTGCTGGTCCAGGTGACGTTTCCGGTATAACCGTTGACCTTCAGCTTGAACTGCTCTCCGGCTTTGTAGAAGGTGAAGTCGGAATTATTGATCGTGTAGGTCTCCGAAGAGGTTCCCGCGTTGGTGGTGGGAGTGTTCGTGGTGGTGGAACCGGAACCCCTGTTCACGACCTTGCAGGTCTGGGTCACCCCGTTGGACAGGGCGGCCGTGATGGTGGCGGAGCCCTTTTTGGAGCCGGGGCTGACCTTGCCGTTTTGATCCACCGAGGCGACGTCGGGATCGCTGCTGGACCAGGTGATGGTGCCGGTGGCGCCGGTGGGGGTAAAGGTCACCTTCAAAGTGACGGGATCGGGATATTCGTCGCTGATCGTGAACTCGGATTTGTTCAGAGAGAAGCCGGTGGCCCCGCCGTCATTGGAAGCGGGGGTGATGTCCGCTGTGGGAGTGGTGTCCGGCGTGGGAGTGACATCCGCCGGGGGAGTAGCGGTAGCCGCGGGATCGATGGCGTTGGGCGAAGTGCCGGGAGCTGCGGTTTGACTGCTGTCAGGATCCACAGGGTCAACGTCTCCACGCCGGACCAGGGGCCTGACTACGGTTGCCAGGATCCAAATGGCGGCGATGATCACAGCCAGGGAGACGATCCAGCCGATGATCTTCAGAGGAGAAGTCTTTCGGTATCCGCCGCCCCGCCGGTTGGAGGGGGCCAGCCGCTTTCCGCCGCCGCGGGAGGCCGAACGCTCCGCGGATCCATCCTCATACTCATAGTCGTCCTCGTATTCGTCGCAGAATGGGCAGCGGCGGTAAGAGGCCGAGTAGTACTCGCCGCAGTTATCGCAGTGGATCAGGCCGGATCGGGAACCGGCGGTGCGTTTACCTGCCATGGAAATCCCCCCAAATCAACATTCTTACCTATCATACTACACGTTTTTTTCCAATTCGTCAATAAAAAGTTATGTCTACTACCTTCCTGCTTGACCGGAGGGCGCATTTTGCATATAATTGGGGCGAAGAGGTGACCGAATCATGAAAAATCCCCTGTCCGCGGCGGCGGTCCACAAGCAATATACCGAGGCAATGAGCGCCTTTCGGCGGTGTATTTCCGACCCCGCGATCCGAATGAGCCTGACCCGGGAGGGAGACGGCTTCCTGCGGGACTGCGCCGTCGGCCTCTGGCAGCGGGACGGCGGCCTGACCCCGCTGCACGTGGAGTATTACAACGCCATTTATACCAAGGGCAACCCGGTGCCCTCCATCCTGTACTGGGAGCTGAACACGGCGGTGGCCGATTATCCCGGCTTCCATACGCCTGATTTCTTCCAACGCATGGTGGAAAGCGACCGGAGGACGGGCGCGTCGGTCTCCCGCCGGTTCGTGGATACCTTTACTCTGATGCTGCTCCTGTTCGCCGCGGTGGACGGGGTGGTCAGCGAGTCGGAGGCCGCCTTTGTCAACCGCTGCGCCGACGTTCTGACCGCCTGCTGCGACGCCAACGGCGTCTCCGGGGGCAGAACGCCGCTGGACGTGCAGGATTTTGTCACCCGCCGCCCGGACGGCACGGTGGTGGAAAAGGGGAGCGACGACCCGGCGGTCACCCCCGCCGCCCAGGGAGAAGCGGCCCGGGCGGATCAAGGGGAGGAAGCGCCCGCCGAACCGGAACAGTCCCTGGAGGAGCTGCTGGCCGAGCTGGATTCCCTGTGCGGCCTGGACAAGGTCAAGGAGGACGTGAAAAGCCTGATCAACCTGGTGAAGGTGCGCAAGCTGCGCCAGGAGGCCGGGCTGCCCGTGCCGCCCATGAGCCTGCACCTGGTGTTCATGGGCAACCCGGGCACGGGCAAGACCACCGTGGCCCGGCTGCTGGCCAAGATCTATCACGCCATCGGCGTGCTGTCCAAGGGCCAACTGGTGGAGGTGGACCGCTCCGGTCTGGTGGCCGGCTTTGTGGGGCAGACCGCCCTGAAGACCAACGAGGTCATTCAGAAGGCGCTCGGCGGCGTGCTCTTTATCGACGAGGCCTACGCCCTGGCCAACGCGGACGCCCCCAACGACTTCGGTAAGGAGGCTATCGAGACGCTGCTCAAGGGCATGGAGGACCACCGGGCCGACCTGATCGTCATCGTGGCCGGTTATACCGAGCTGATGGGGCAGTTTATCCATGCCAACCCCGGCCTGGAGAGCCGGTTCAACAAGTATTTTTATTTTGAGGATTATGACGGTCCTCAGTTGACAAGCATCTTTTTGTCCCTGTGCGAAAAGAATGGCTACGCCCTGGATGAGGAGACGCGGAAATACGCCGCCGACCTGTTTGACAAGCTCTATCAGGAACGGGATGAGAATTTCGGCAACGCCCGGGATGTGCGCAATCTCTTTGAGCGGGGCGTGGCCCGCCAGTCCAACCGGGTGGCGGCGCTGGAAAGCCCCGGCAGGGAGGACCTGATGGCCTTGACGACCGCCGATCTGCGGGAGGAGGAAGAGTAAGAAGGATTTGACAGGGGAAAAGCGCCGCACGCTACTTGACGCGGCAGGGAAGATAGGATATAATCACCTCGTTAAATAAATCACAATGTCTTGCTGAGACAGAGGGAAAGAAGGTTGTGATCCATGCGGCATTATGAGACTCGAGTCCAGGAACTGAAAGACAGCGTCCTGACCGCCGTAGCCCGGCTGGCCTGGACAGACCGCCTGCAGAGCGGAGACCTGATCGACATTCCCGAGCAGATCATCCCCGGTCCGGAGGCCCAGATGCGCTGCTGCATTTATAAGGAGCGGGCCATTGTCAGCAGCCGTGTGAAGATGGCCATGGGCGGCGACCGGGCGAATCCCTCCGTGGTGGAGGTCCTGCCCATCGCCTGCGACGAGTGCCCGGTAACTGAGATCAGCGTAGGACCCTCCTGCCGGGGCTGCATCGCCCACCGGTGTGTGGAAGTCTGCCCCAAGGGGGCCATTTCGATCCAGAAGCACCGGTCGGTCATCGATCATACCAAGTGCATCCTGTGCGGCAGGTGCATCACGGCCTGTCCCTACAGCGCCATTGTGAAGAATATGCGCCCCTGTGAGAAGAACTGCCCGGCCAAGGCGATCTCCATGGGGAAGGACCGGAAGGCCAGCATCGACCCGGATAAATGCGTCTCCTGCGGCGAATGCGTGGTCCAGTGTCCCTTTGGCGCCATTATGGATAAGTCTTACATCGTGGACATCATCCAGATGCTCCGGGGCGCGGAGCGGTGGGGCTACCGGGTCTACGCGGCGCTGGCTCCCTCCTTTGCAGGCCAGTTTGAGGGAACGCCGGGCCAGTTGGTCACCGCCCTGAAGCAGATGGGCTTCCACGGTGTGGCCGAAGTGGCGCTGGGCGCCGACATGACCGCTGCGGCCGAGGCGGAGGAATTTGAGGAGCGGGGCGGGCCGATGACTTCCTCCTGCTGCCCTGCATTTGTGGAGTTTGTGGAAAAGCATATGCCCGATCAGGCCCATTTGGTGTCCCGCACTCCGTCTCCCATGGTCATGCTGGGCAAGCGCCTGAAGGAGAAGGATCCCCGGGCCAAGGTGGTGTTTATCGGTCCCTGCGTGGCCAAAAAGAAGGAATATCAACTGGGCAAGACCCAGGGGGCGGTCGACGGCGTGCTGACCTTTGAGGAACTGTATGCCATGATGGCAGGCAAGGGCATCGAGCTGACCGAGCTGGAGGAGGCGCCGCTGGACGACGCCAGCGGTTACGGCCGGGCCTTCGCCCACAGCGGCGGCGTGGCCGCGGCGGTGGCCCAGGCCCTGCGGGAGCGGGGCAGCAAGGCGGAGGTCGAGTGCCTGGCCTGCGCCGGGCTGGACGAGTGCCGCACGGCGATTTTGAAGATGAGCAAGGGCCTGCTGCAGGAGAACTTTATTGAGGGCATGGCCTGTGCCCTGGGCGGGTGCGTCCAGGGACCCGCCGTCCTGATCCGCAGCCCCAAGAACAAGACGGAGCTGGCCAAGCATGTCAAGCTGGCCGAGGGCAAGACCATCGGCGCCGCCATTCAGGCGGCCAAGCCGTGATACGGAAGTCGTAAAGCAGAAAAGGGAGCGCCGCGGTTCCGTCCGCGGCGCTCCTTTTCCTTCTGTGTTTGCGGCTTTCCCTGCGCAACCCTTCGTTGACATTCCCTGCGCAAAGGGATACAATATACTTTAATCTGAAAAAGGAAGGGCTGCCCATTATGCTGTTTGCCGACAACGACCGTCGTTATCTCTATACCAAGCCGCCCCTGGCCGAGGTGATCTGCCAGCTCCGGTTTCCCACCATTTTGTCCATCGGGGCCAAGGAGCCAGCGGAATTTCAGGAGGCCATCCGCGCCGACTATCCCCGGTACGCCGCCCGCCTGGAATACCCCATGCCCAAGTTGAGCGGCGTGGGCACTCCCAGCCCTTCGGTGCAGCAGCAGCCCCCGGTGACCAATTACAGCTTTGTCTCCCAGGACGGCCTGTGGAAGATCAATCTGACCAACAATTTTATTGCCCTGTCCACCATCGGCTACCGCCAGTGGGAGGACTTCGCCCAGCGGCTGGACGTGGTGCTGGCCCATTTCATCCGCATCTACCAGCCCGCCTTTTTTGAGCGCATCGGCCTGCGCTATATCAACGCCTTCTCCCGCAAGGCGGTGGGGATGGAGGATCTGCTGTGGGACGATCTGATCCAAAGCGCCTACCTGGGCATACTGGGTGAGCCGGACGTGGACGAAAAGACGGTCTCCAAGTGCTCGCTGGATGTGGAAATGGCGCTGGAGGGCGGCTGTCACATGAAGCTGCATGCAGGACCCGGTATGCTGAAGCGGGGACCGCAAAGCGCCCAGGGAGAGGTGCGCTTTATTCTGGACGGCGACTTTTCCGCCGCCGGCAATCTGCCGGGCGAGCAGGTCCCCGCCCGCCTGGGCACCCTGCACAGTTGGTCCGTGCGCCTGTTCCAGGGGGCCATCACCCGGGAACTGCACGACGCCATGGGGCCGCTTCCCCTGTAAGGCGATGACCACGGCAATACGCCGCGCCCGCCGGCCTATCACTGCTGCGAAGAACTCCTGAAGGAGGATAATTTATGAACCGACTGCTGATCGTGGTGGATTACCAGAACGACTTTGTGGACGGCGCGCTGGGTTTTCCCGGCGCGGAGACGCTGGCCGGTCCCATTGCCGCGCGGATCGGCGAATACCGCGCCAACGGCGGCGATGTGATCTTTACCTTTGACACCCACGACATGAACTACCCGGACACCCAGGAGGGCCGCAAGCTGCCCGTTCCGCACTGTATCCGGGATACCAAGGGCTGGGCGCTTTACGGCGCGGTGGCCGAAGCCGCCCGGGACGGGGACGCGTCCTTTCATAAGCCCACCTTCCCCTCGCTGGAACTGGGAAAGTACCTGGAGGGGCGCGGATATACTCAGGTGGAGCTGTGCGGCCTGGTCAGCCACATCTGCGTGCTGTCCAACGCCGTCATCGTCAAGGCGGCCCTGCCTGAGGCGGAGATCGTGGTGGACGCGAACCTGACCGCCTCCTACGATCCCGTCCTCCACGAGAAGGCGCTGGATGTGCTGGGGGGCATTCAAGTCACGGTCCTCAACCGGAAGGAGTAAAAACGATGAAACAACATATCAACTACACCATGCTCTGCGATTTCTATGAGCTGACCATGGCAAACGGCTATCTGCGCACCGGGCTGGGCGACCGCGTCTGCTATTTTGACCTGTTCTTCCGCAATGTGCCTGACGGAGGCGGCTTTGCCATCGCCGCCGGGTTGGAGCAGGTGGTGACATATATCCGGAATCTGACCTTTAATGAGGAGGACATTGCCTATCTGCGGGGGAAAGGCTGCTTTTCCGAGGAATTTCTGGACTACCTGCACCGCTTCCGGTTTACCGGAGATATCTGGGCGGTGCCCGAGGGCACCCCGATCTTCCCCGGCGAGCCGATCCTGACCGTGCGCGCCCCCGCCATCCAGGCCCAGTTTGTGGAGACCTTTCTGCTGCTGACCATCAACCACCAGTCCCTGATCGCCACCAAGTCCAACCGCATCGTGCGTGCGGCCCAGGGGCGGCCTGTCTCCGAGTTCGGCTCCCGCCGCGCCCAGGGGGCGGACGGCGCGCTGCAAGGGGCGCGCGCCTCCTATATTGCGGGCTGCGCTTCCACCGCCTGCACCATGGCCGATTTGTGGTACGGCTGTCCCGCCACCGGGACCATGGCCCACTCCTGGGTGCAGATGTTTGACGATGAATATACCGCCTTTCGGACCTACTGCGAGTTGTACCCCCACGCCGCCACCCTGCTGGTGGACACCTATAATGTGCTCAAGTCGGGCGTCCCCAACGCCATCAAGGCGTTCAAGGAGGTATTGCTGCCTCAGGGGATCACCAATTGCGCCATCCGCATCGACTCGGGCGATCTGACCTATCTGTCCAAGCAGGCGCGGCGGATGCTGGACGCCGCCGGGCTGACGCAGTGCAAGATCGTGGCCTCCAACTCTCTGGACGAATACCTGATCCGGGACCTGCTGATCCAGGGCGCTCAAATCGACGCCTTCGGCGTGGGTGAGCGGCTGATCACCTCCAAGAGCGAGCCGGTGTTCGGCGGCGTGTACAAGCTGGCCGCCATTGAGGCCCCCGACGGTACGGTCATTCCCAAAATCAAGATCAGCGAGAACCCGGCCAAGATCACCACCCCGCACTTTAAGTCGGTCTACCGCCTGTTTGAAAAGGAGTCGGGCAAGGCGGAAGCCGACCTGCTCACTCTGCGGGATGAGACCATCGACGAAAGCAGGCCTCTGGAGATCTTCGACCCCGCCGCCACCTGGAAGCGCAAGACGCTGACTGACTTCACCGCCAAGCCGCTGCTGGAGCCGATCTTCCTGGGGGGCAGGCTGGTCTACCGGGTGCCCACCATCGAGGAGAGCCGGGCCTACTGTGCCCGGCAGGTGGACCTGCTGTGGGACGAGGTCAAACGGTTTGAGAATCCCCATAACTACTATGTGGACCTGTCCCAGAAGCTGTGGGACATCAAGCAGGAGCTGCTGTGCCGTAATCCCTAAAAGTAAAATAGAAGAGGGCGGACGCCGCGGCGTCCGCCCTCTTTGCACCCTAATTCAGCTCATATTGGTCCACCAGAGTCAGAGTCAATTCCAAAGTTTCGCCGTCCCGCCAGACAGTCAGCGCCAACTCGCCGCCGATCCCGGCTTCGTCCCGGGCGATGGTCAGATCCTCCATGGTTTCTACGCTTTGGCCGTTGGCTGCGATGATCACGTCGCCTGTGCGTACACCCGCTTTGGCAGCGGGGCCGCCCGAGGTGACGCTGTTCACATACACGCCGGAGTCCCGGCCGTATTCCTCCGCGTATTCGGGCAGGATCGTCGAACAGGTAATGCCGATGGTGGGCCGCCCGGTGATGGCGCCGTCCGCCAGCAGGACGTCCACCACCTCCTTTGCCCAGGCGGTGGGAATGGCAAAGCCCAGGCCCTCGATGGTCTCATAGCTGGACATCATTTTCAGGTTGGTGATGCCCACCACCTGGCCGGCGCTGTTGATCAGCGCGCCGCCTGAGTTGCCCGAATTCAGGGCGGCGGTGGTCTGCACCAGGGTCATGGTGTACCCGCTGACGTTGACGTCCCGGTTGATGGCGGAAACGATGCCCTCCGTCATGGTACCGAACAACTCGGAGCCCAGGGGGTTCCCGATGGCCAGGGCGGCGTCGCCCACCCGCAGCAGGTCGGAGTCGCCGAACTCGGCGGGGGTCAGACCCTCCGCCTTGATTTTCAGGACGGCCAGGTCGCTGTGGGCGTCGCTGCCCACCAGCTTCGCATCGTATCTGCGCCCGTTATACAGCACGACCTGGGCGGAGGAGCAGCCGGCGATGACATGGTGGTTGGTGATCAGATAGCCGTCCGACGTCATGAGAACGCCGGTGCCGCTGAACGCCGTCGTGTCGCTGTAGGCCTGGATACTGACGATGGAGGGGATCACCTTTTCGTAGATCTCCTGGTAGCTCAGTTCCTGCTCCGGAAGGTCGGCCAGGATCAGTTGTACATTGGGGTCCAGGTCCGCCCGGGGGATCGTGGTCCGCGCGTCGCTTTGATCGGGCAGATCGTCATAGTACCAGTAAAACGGGTCCTGGTCACCTTCATAGTCGGAGAAATCGAAGTTCTCAAAGGGACGCAGGAAGCCGTCCGGCAACAGGCCCCAGCCGCGTCCGGACTGGATATGAAGGACCACCAGCGCCGTCATGGACGCCAGGATCAGCGCCAGAAACAGGATCAGAACGACCAGCCCCCTCCTGCGGTGGGTGCGGCCTCTGCCATTGGGCGGCATGCGGGCAGGCGCGGGCGCCGCCGCCTGCTCACCCATGGGCGAGCGATAATAATCCAACTGCATAGTTCCTCCTTTGGGAACCCCTTACGCCTTGGTCAGGGTGAAGGTGAATTCGGTCAGGCCGTCCTGACTGGTCACGGTGATATCTTCCTTGTGGTTGTTCAGGATGGTTTTGACGATATACAGGCCCAGCCCCACCCCGTCGCGGTCCACGCTGCGGGAGTGGTCGGTCTTATGGAAGCGGTCGAAAATCAGGGGCAGCTCCTCGGGCGGGATGGTCTCGCCCTCGTCGGACACGGTGACGTAGGCTTTTGGTCCCCGGGTGGTGACGCCCACCTTCAGGCGGCCGCCCTCGCGGGCAAATTTAATGGCGTTGTCCATCAGGTTGTAGCCCACCTGGGTGATCGCGTCCGAATCGCCCCAGACCATCAGCGGCTCTTCGGGGAAGAAGGTGTCCACATCCAGTGACTTGCCGTTGATCTTGGTCTCCAGGCTGACCAGAACCCGGGCCATGGTCTCGCAGATGTCAAAAGGCTCCTGGGCGGTGACGGTCTGGGTGGACTGCAGGCGGGACAGGTCCAGCATCCGCCGCACCAGCCGGGACAGCCGCCGGGTCTCGTCGGAGATGGTGCGCAGGGCATCTGCCTGCCGCTCCGGGGGAATGGTGCCGTCCAGAATACCGTCGGCGAAGCCGGCGATGGTGGTCATGGGCGTTTTCAGCTCATGGGAGACGTTTGCCACGAATTCGCTGCGCTGGGCCTCGCTCTGGGCCAGCGACTCGGCCATGGCGTTAAAGGCTTCGGCCAGCTCTCCGATCTCGTCCCGGCGGTCGTAGGTGTTGACGCGCACGTCAAACTCCCCGTGGGCGAACTTTCGGGTGGCCGCCGCCATCTCCTTCAGCGGACGGGTCTGGTACAGGGAGGTGACCATGCTGAACACGGCGGCGATAAAGATCACCACCAGGGCGGTGAAGATAAAGATAATGACCAGGCTGTGCCACATCTCCATGGTGCTGGCCGTCTCGGCGGCCACAAACACCAGCCCGGCGGTGCTTTCACCCACCTGGATGGGCAGGCCCGCCACATAGTGCTTTTCCCCAAAGATCCCGCCGAGGTTGCTGACAGAGCGGTAGCGTCCCCGCTGGTTTACCTGCTCGATGGCCGCCGCGGGCACCGTTTGATCCACCAGGTCGGCGTGGGAGGAGTAGACCACCCGGCCATCCGTCGTCGACAGGAGGACGGTGGCGTCGGAGATCCAACTGATGGAGGAGACATAGCTCTGAAACACGTCGTTGTCCACAGTCAAGCCCTGCTTCAGCGCGGCGCTGGTAAAGCCGGCGACCACGCCGGCGTTGCGCTCCAGGGAGTCCTGCTTTTCCTCCAGAGTATACCGAAAGGAAAGACAGGCAAAGGCGCCGCCGAACAGAATGAAGGAGATCAGCACCATGCTGGCCGTGACGGTGAACTGTCGGCCATACATGGTTTTCATGAGGCGGCGACCTCGAATTTATAGCCCACGCCCCAGACGGTTTTCAGGCACCACTGTTCGCTGACGCCCTCCAGCTTTTCCCGCAGGCGCTTGATGTGTACGTCCACCGTGCGGGAGTCCCCGAAATAGTCGAAGCCCCACACCTCGTCCAGAAGCTGATTGCGGGTGAACACCCGGTTGGGGGAGGCGGCCAGGTGGTACAGCAGCTCCAGCTCCTTGGGGGGCGTGTCGATCCGCTTGCCGTCCACGATCAACTCGTAGGAGTCCAGATTGATGGACAGCTTGTCAAAGGTCAGACACTTGGTCTCGTTCTCCTCCTCACCGAAGCGCCGCAGGACGGCGTGGATGCGGGCCAGGACCTCCTTCATCTCAAAGGGCTTGACGATGTAGTCGTCGGCGCCCATCTCCAGGCCGGAGACCTTGTCCATGGTCTCGCCCTTGGCGGTGAGCATGATGATGGGCGTCTTGCTCTCCTCACGGATCTTCTTACACACCGCCCAGCCGTCCATCACAGGCAGCATGATGTCCAGCAGCACCAGATCGGGGCGGAAGGAGCGGAACAGCTCCACGCCCTTGCCGCCGTCGTCGGCCACGACGGTTTCAAAGCCCTCCTTCTCCAGATACAGATGGAGCAGCTCGGCGATATTGGCGTCGTCCTCGACGATCAGAACCTTGCGGGCCATAGAAACATCACCTCGTTTAATATCTTAAGTTCAGTATAGCCATTTTTCGGCAAGTTGGGTGAATTTTCTGTGAATTACTGTCAGGTCAGAGCACATAGGAGCGGTCGATCTCCACCACGGTAAAATACCGCTCATCCTCCTGCCGCATGGCGGCGGCGATTTGCTCCTTGGCCTGCTCTTCCGTCAGCTTGCAGCTATGGGGGACCACCATGTCAAAGATCAGGTTGGTGTGCAGAGGGCCGTCGGTGATGCGGAAGTCGTGAATGGTGATGGCGGGGTCGATCTCCCACGCGTGCTTTGCCACCAGCCTGCGCAGCCGGTCGGTGGTCTCGTCTCCCACCAGGATGGGGTCCATGTGGATGACGGCTTCCACGGAGTATTTCTCCCGCAGCTCCCGCTCAATGCGGTCGATCACATCGTGGGCGGCCATGATGTCGGCGTCGGCGGGGACCTCGGCGTGCAGGGAGAGCAGCCGGCGGCCCGGGCCGTAGTCGTGGATGATCAGGTCGTGCAGGCCCACCACCTCCCGATGGGAGAGCACGGTTTCCTGCACCGCCCGGACCAGGGCGGGGTCGGGCGGCTGGCCCAGCAGCGGGTCCAGAGTGTCCTTGGCCGCGCCCAGGCCGGAGCGCAGGATGAACAGGGCCACGGCCACGCCCAGCCAGCCGTCGATATTCAGGCCGCTGAAATGGCCCACCACCAGACCGGCGAGGACCACGGTGGTAGCCACGGCGTCGGCCAGGGAGTCGGCGGCAGCGGCGGCCAGCGCCGCCGAGTTGAGCTTTTTGGACAGGGCGCGGTTGAACAGGCACATCCACAGCTTAACGCAGACGGAAGCGGCCAGAATGACGGCGGAGATCACGGAAAAGACTACCTGTTCCGGGTGCAGGATCTTTTCCACGGAGGATTTTCCCAGCTCAAAACCCACCAGCAGGATCAGCAGGGAGACGATCAGCCCGGACAGGTACTCCATGCGGCCGTGTCCAAAGGGGTGGGCTTCGTCCGCCTTCTGCCCGGCCAGACGGAAGCCGAGCAGGGTGACGACGGACGAACCCGCGTCGGTCAGGTTGTTCAGGGCGTCCGCCATGACGGAAATGGATCCGGTGAACGCGCCCGCGGCGAATTTCCCGGCGCAGAGCAGCAGGTTGAGCACAATGCCGATCAGCCCGGACAGCGTGCCGCACCGCTCCCGCACGGCATGGTCATTGGGCTGCGCCCCTTCCGGGACCAGCCGTCGAACCAGAAATTGAATCATACGATGATTTCCCCTCTCATGTAGAGTTTATTATCCCATGAGTATCTTATTCCGTCAAGCTGGTTCGGCGTGAAAGTAAGGGGCGGCACGGGCGGACCGTCCGGTTCCCAAAAGCATAGCCGAGAGTTCGTGGAAAAAACCGCGGGTCGGGGGCTTGCCCCCGGTCGTTTAAAATTCCAGCGTGTCCCCCGCGTGGATGGCGCAGACCTTTCCGGGGGCCGCCTCCTCCAGCAGAGCAAAGCCGGGCGCGCCGGTGCAGTGCCCGGTGCAGATCTCGGCCACGCCCAACTCCTCCGTCAAACGGCGGGCCAGGGCGCGCACCGCGTCAGGCTCCGTTCCCAGGGTGGATGTGCCGCCCGGCCCCATCAGATGCAGACCGCCGATCAGCGCGCGCACCCTCTGCCCGGAGAAACGGGCGAGGATCTCTTCCACGATCCGGTCCGCGCCCGCGTGGCAGCAGCTATTCATGACCACCAAGCCGTCCCGGGTTTCCGCCACCAGCGACTGCTCGTGAGGCACCCCGTCGGGGACCAGCCACAGGCCGGGGGCGATGGCGCGGAACTCGTCGGACAGGTCGAACCGGCCGGAATACTCCTCCCGCAGAAGGGCGGACAGGCCGATATATTCCCCGCCGGCGTCGTACTGCGGCTCCATGACCTGCGGCCGGGCACAGACCTTTACCCGGCTGTTCAGCCGAAACAGGGCGGGAAAGCCGTCGGAGTGGTCATAGTGCCCGTGGGAGAGCACGGCGGTGCGCACTGTCTCCACCGGGCAGCCCAATTGGGCCGCGTTCCGGATGAAGTCGCCCGACTCGCCCGCGTCCAGCAGCACGGGATCGCCGCCGCCGCGCACATACAGGGAAAGCCCATGTTCCGCGCACAGGGAACCCCGGCTCCCGTTTTCCATCAGAACCGTTACAGTCATTTGTCTCGCTCCTTTTGAAAGCTGGTCTGGGTCACGTCATGGATCCAGTTGCCCGAGCGGAACCGTGCCACGCCCAGGAAAAATTTCGAGACATTCTCCGCCTCAATGGCCAGATAGACCCACAGGATATCCAGCTTGGCCGCCAGGCCGGCCAGCGCCGCCAGAGGGAGGGCGACGACCCACAGGGGAAGCAGGTCGATGGCGGTGGCAAAGCGCACGTCGCCCGCGCCCCGCAGCACGCCGACGATGGAGGTGGTGTTGAAGGCACGGGCGGGCAGGAACAGGGCGGCGATGGTCAGCATGATGGTGGTGATCCGCGCCGCGCCGGGGCAGTTCAGGAAGGCGGGGTAGATGGGGTAAATAAAGGGCTGCAGCACGCAATAGGTAGCCAGCAGCATGACCGCGCCGATGGCCGCGCCCAGACCCATGGAGACCACGATCAGCGTCTTGCCCACGTCATATACCTGATCGCTCCGGCCCGCGCCGATCTCCATCCCGATGATGATGGCGGAGGTAGCGCCCACCGCCATGACCGCCACGGTGCAGAAACGGTCGATATTGCCCGCCACCGCGTAGGCGGCCAGGATCTCCGTGCTGCCCGCCATATGTCCCATGATCGTGGGATAAAGGGAGGTCCCCAGACCCCAGAGGGTCTCGTTCAGCACCACAGGGGTGGAATACTTCAGAAATTTGCGGGCGATATCCGCGCCCGGACGCAGCACCAGGCCAGGACGCAGCCGAAACCGCTTGTTGAACCCGGCGTAAAGCGCCATGACCGCAAACTCGATGACACGGGAGATCAGCGTTGCCAGCGCGGCGCCCACCACGCCCAGCCTGGGCGCGCCCAGGCTGCCGAAAATAAACACCCAATTGAGAAAGGTGTTGGCGCACATGGAAATACTGAATACGATCAGGCCCAGCTTGGGATTTTCCATGCTCCTGTGGGCGCCTACATACACGCCGGTCAAGCTGTTGAAAATGTAGGAAAAGCCCACGATGCGGCCGTACTGGGCGGCAATGTCGCGCAGGCCGTTGTCATTGGTCAGCAGGCCCATGACCTGGGTGGGGAAGAAGAACAGGGTCAGGGCGAACAGGACGGAGATCCCGCCCGCCACAAAGGCGGCCACGCCCACCACGCGATTGATGGAGTCGGTATCCTTTTTGCCCCAATACTGGCTGATCAGCACCGCGGAACCGGACTGGATGCCGAATACCATGAGCTGAATGACGAATATGGGCAGATTGGCAAGGGTGACGGCAGCCAGGGGAGTTTCCCCCAGCATACCCACCATGAAGGTGTCCACCATCGCAAGAGAGGTGGTCACCAGGTTTTGCAGTACAACGGGCAGAGTCAGCAGCGCCAGATTGCGGTAAAAGGCTTTGCCCCGCTTCATATAAGAAAACACAAAATCGACCTCGCTGAAAAATTATCGGGCGGAGAGGCGCTCGCGCGCGATTTGGGCCAGCGCGTCGGCCAGCGCGTCGACCTCCTCCCGGGTGCTCTCCGGGGAGAAGGAGAGGCGCAGCACGCCCATGAGCACATTGGGGGATAATCCCAAAGCGGCAAAGACGTGACTGGGCTTGCCCTTGTGGCAGGCCGAGCCGTTGGAGACGCAGATGCCCCGGCCGTCCAGGGCGTTCATGACCATCTGGCTGGGATAGCCGGGCAGAGACACGGCGCAGATATGGGGCGCGTCGCCCGCCGAAACCACGACCAGGCCGGGCACATGCTCTGTCAGACGTGTGAGGGCGTATTCCTTCACAGCACGGGCGCGTTCCAGAGCCGCCGGGCCTTGCTCCCCGGCGGCGCGGCAGGCGGCGGCGAAGGCGGCAATCTGGGCGGTAGGCTCGGTGCCGGGGCGGCGGCCGTCCTCCTGAGCGCCGCCGAACAGAAGCTGTTTTACTTTACCCTGAACTTCCTTTTTGATATACAGCGCGCCGATCCCTTTGGGCGCGCCGATCTTGTGGCCGCTGACGCTCAAAAGGTCCACGCCCAGACCTTTGGGCGTGAAGGGGACATGGCAAAAGCCCTGCACCGCGTCGGTGTGGAACAGGATGTCCCTGTTGCGGGCCTTGGCGGCTTTGGCGCACTGGGCCACGGGGAAAACGGCTCCCGTCTCGTTGTTCACCAGCATCATGGACACGGCGATGGTGTCGCCGCACAGGGCGGCGCGGAACTCCTCAACGGAGATGTGACCGGTCCTGTCCGGTTTCAGATAGGTGACGCGGAAACCCTCGCCCTCCAGGAACCGGGCGGTCTCCAGCACGGCGGCGTGCTCCACCGCCGTGGTGATGATATGGTTTCCCCGGCGGCGCATGGCCCGGGCGGCGGCGCGTAAGGCCCAGTTGTCTCCCTCGGTGCCGCAGGAGGTGAAGAACACTTCCCCGGGCGTACAGCCCAGAGCGGAGGCCACATCGGCGCGCCAGCCCTTCAGCGCGGCGGCGGCCCGGCGGCCCAGCTCATACCCGGAGGAGGGATTTCCAAAATTGCCGGTCAGCACCTCATAGGCGGCCTGGGCGGCCTCGGGGCGCACGGGGGTGGTGGCGGCATAGTCAAAATAGATGGGCATAAGAAATTCCTCCCATGGATGTCGGTTGGGATATTTTACGTGTTTTTACGGGTAAAGTCAAGGGAGGGCGCAAATACCAAAATAATTTACAGGCAATATGGCCCGGAGACGGCAGATGAGGATATTTTCTGCTGTTTTTGGTAAAATCAAAGAAGGGAAGATATTCCGGCTGCTCGCGGTTTGGCACGGCACAGCGGCAATTCTCGGTTGCAATATTATTTTATTTCAGTTATGATTGGACCAAGAAGGGACCGGAAGAACCCTGCGGGGTTTATCTGAAAAATAACTTATTTTTACACGAAGGAGGACCTTACGAATGTTAAAAGGAAAAACGGCCATTGTGACCGGCGGGACCCGGGGGATCGGGTTTGCCGTTGCAAAGAAATATCTGGAAAACGGCGCCAACGTGGCCATCGCAGGTTCCCGCCGGGAATCGGCGGAGAAAGCGCTGGCAATGCTGACGGAATACGAAGGCCGTGTCATGGGCATTTGGCCCGACCTCTGCGACCCGGAGGATGTGGCCAAGTCGTTCGCTTCCGTCAAGGAGAGGTTTGGAAGCGTCGATATTTTGGCCAATAACGCGGGCATTTCCTCCCGGACCAGCCTGTATGACTACACGCTGGAGGAGTTTTCCAAGATCGTGGACATCAACCTGAAGGCGGTATTTGTCTGTTCGCAGGCGGCGGCGAGGATCATGAAGGAACAGGGCGGCGGCGTGATCATCAATACCAGCTCCATGGTGGGCGAGTATGGCCAGCCCTCCGGCTGCGGCTATCCCGCCACGAAATTCGCTGTGAACGGCCTGACCAAGTCCCTGGCCCGGGAGCTGGCAAAGGACCAGATCCGCGTGAACGCGGTGGCCCCCGGCGTGACCAGGACCGACATGGTGGCCGCCCTTCCCGAGGAAATGGTGAAGCGGATCTCCGCGGGTATCCCTCTGGGCCGCGTGGGCGAGCCTGTGGACATCGCCAACGCGTATCTTTATTTGGCCAGCGATATGGCCGGCTATGTGACCGGAACCGTCCTGCGTGTAGACGGGGCCGCGATGACGTAAAGGAGAGAATACAATGGATCAGAAGACAATGTATAAGCTGACCTACGGTCTCTTTGTCCTGACCTCCGGAAACGGAGGGAAGGACAGCGGCTGCATCATCAACACGGCGGGCCAGGTGACCTCTGAGCCGAACCGGGTCAGCATCGCGGTCAACAATTCCAATTTTACCTGCGACCTGGTCAAGGCCTCGGGTAAATTCAACCTTTCCATTCTCAGCGAGCGCGCCGGCTTTGAGACCTTCCGGCGCTTTGGCTTCCAGTCCGGGCGGACAGTGGACAAGTTTGACGGCTATACCGCCTGCCGGCGCGCGGAAAACGGCCTGTACTATGTCACCGAGGGGACCAACGGCTATATCAGCGCCACGGTGGAGCAGACCATCGACCTGGGGAGCCATACCCTGTTTATCGCCCGCGTGGACGACATGGAGGTGCTGTCCGACGACCCGTCGGTGACCTACGCCTATTACCAGTCGCATATCAAGCCCAAACCGGAGCAGCCGAAAACCAGCGGGAAGACCGTCTGGAGCTGCAAGATCTGCGGCTACATATACGAGGGCGAGGAGCTTCCGGCGGATTTTATCTGCCCGCTGTGCAAGCACCCGGCTTCGGATTTTGAGAAAGTGACCCTGTAAACAGGAAAGCCCGGTCCGGATCGCCCCTGGACCGGGCTTTCCTCATCGAAGCGGTAACTGCCGGGAAAAGAAAATCTTTACGAATCGCACCGGTTGTTGTATGATAAAAGTGAGAAAAACACTAAGGAGGTACGCTGCATGAAGCTGACATTTTTTGGCGCGGCCAAGGCGGTCACCGGGAGCTGCCACTGTGTGGAGGTCGGCGGGAAAAAGCTGCTGATCGACTGCGGGCTGCAGCAGGGCCGGGACGAGGTGGATAACACCCAACTGGACTTTGCCGCCAATTACATTGACGACGTGATCGTGACCCACGCCCATATCGACCACTCCGGGCGCATCCCCCTGCTGGTCAAGCAGGGGTTCCGGGGCAGCATTTACTGTACCCGGCTGACCGCGCAGCTTTTGAGCATCATGCTGCGCGACTCTGCCCACATCCAGGAGATGGACGCCCAGTGGAAGAATCAGAAGGGCAAGCGCGCGGGCAGCCCGCCCGTGGAGCCGCTGTACACCGTGGCCGAGGCGGAGGCGGTGCTGGATCTGCTGGTGCCCTGTGAGTACGGCGAGCTGATCGACCTTGAGCCTGGGGTGCGCCTTCGCTTTTCCGACGCCGGGCATCTGCTGGGCTCCGCCTGCGCCGAGCTGTGGCTCAGTGAAAACGGGGTGGAGAAGAAGATCGTCTTTTCCGGTGACCTGGGCAACGTCAACCAGCCCATCATCCGGGACCCCCAGCCCATGGACCCCCGGGCCGACTATGTGGTTACCGAGAGCACCTACGGCGACCGCAGCCACGAGCCGCCCGAGAGCTACACCGAGGCCCTGGCCCAGATCATCGACGAGACCTTTGACAAGGGCGGCAACGTGATCATCCCCGCCTTCGCCGTGGGCCGCACCCAGGAGCTGCTCTATTTCATGCGGGAGATGAAGGAGGACGGTTTGGTGCGCCGCCATCCCAATTTCCAGGTGGTGGTGGACTCTCCTCTGGCCAATGAGGCGACCAAAATTTTCTCCGGCGACCTGCACGGCTATCTGGACGAGGAGGCCATCGAGGCCATCAAGGGCGGCGCGCTGTTCACCTTCCCGGGGCTGACGCTGACCGAGTCCAGCGAGGAGTCCAAGGCCCTGAACCTGGACAGAAATTCCAAGGTGATCCTGTCTGCCTCCGGTATGTGCGACGCGGGCCGTATCCGCCACCACCTGAAGCACAACCTGTGGCGGCCGGAGTGCACCGTGGTGTTCGTGGGCTACCAGGCCCCCGGCTCCCTGGGCCGCGCCCTGCTGGACGGGGCGAAGAGCGTCAAGCTCTTCGGCGAGGAGATCATGGTGCGCGCCAGCATCGTCAACTTCAAGGGCCTGTCCTCCCACGCCGACCGGGAGCACCTGATCGCCTGGGCTGAGCAGTTCGACGGCCCCCGGCCCGCCCAGTATTTCGTCGTCCACGGCGACGCGGAGGTGTCCGAGCTGTACGCCCAGACTCTGCGGGACCGGGGATTGGCCGCCCACGCCCCCGATTATGAGGAGGTCTACGACCTTGCGTCGAATACCCTGCTGGCCGCGGGTGTGCCCCGGGCCGTCAAGGAAAAGGCGGCGCCCAAGTCGTCCGGTTCCCCGGCCTACCGCCGTCTGGAGGACACCGTGGGCGAGCTGGTGGCGCTGGTCCAGCGCAGCAAGGGCGTGCCCAACAAGGACCTGGCCCGGCTGGCCGACCAACTGCGCAATCTGATGGAAAAATTCGAAAAGTAGGGCGGGGGGCCTGCCCCCGCCGTGTAGGAGGAAACAGAAATGAGCCGCGCGGATCAAATCTTTATCGACAACTGCAAGGACATCCTGGCCCACGGCGTGTGGGATACCGACCAGAACGTCCGCCCCAAGTGGGAGGACGGGACGAGCGCCTACACGGTGAAGAAATTCGGCGTCGTCAACCGCTACGACCTGCGGGAGGAATTTCCCGTGCTGACCGTGCGCAAGCAGTTTTTCAAAAGCGCCCTGGACGAGCTGCTGTGGATCTGGCAGAAGAAGTCCAACAACGTCCACGACCTGTCCAGCCACATCTGGGACGCCTGGGCCGACGAGAACGGCTCCATCGGCAAGGCCTACGGCTACCAGCTTGGGGTGAAGCACGTCTACCCGGAGGGGGAGTTCGACCAGGTGGACCGGGTGCTGTACGACCTGAAGCACAACCCGGCCTCCCGGCGCATCATGACCAATCTTTACAACCACCACGACCTGCACGAGATGGCCCTGTACCCCTGCGCTTACTCCATGACCTTCAATGTGTCGGGCAGGACGCTGAACGCCATTCTGAACCAGCGCTCCCAGGATATGCTGACCGCCAACGGCTGGAACGTCATGCAGTACGCTGCCCTGGTGCACATGTTCGCCCAGGTGTCCGGGCTGGAGGCGGGCGAGCTGGTCCATGTGATCGCCGACGCTCACATTTACGACCGCCATGTGCCCGTGGTGGAGCAGATCATTGAGCGCAAGCCCTTTGACGCGCCCGCCCTGTGGATCGACAAGGAAATCGACGATTTTTACGCCTTTACCAAGGACAGCCTCAAGCTGGAGGGCTACCAGGGCCATCCACTGGAGGAGAAAATTCCGGTGGCGGTGTAAGCGTATGGAATTGATCGTTGCGGCAGACAGAAACTGGGCCATCGGCAAGGACGGCGACCAGTTGGCTTATATTTCGGAGGACCTGAAGCGCTTCAAGGCCCTGACCCTGGGCCGCCCGGTGATTTTGGGGCGCAAGACCCTGGCCACCTTTCCCGGCGGCCGCCCGCTGAAGGGGAGAAGGAACCTGATCCTCTCCCGGGACCCCGGCTTCCGCCCCGAGGGCGCGGAGGTGTACGCAAGTATGGAAGCCCTGCTGGCGGCTGCGCCGGGGGACTCCATCGTCATCGGCGGCGCAAGCGTGTACCGGGCGCTGCTGGACGCGTGTGAGACGGCCCATGTGACCAGGATCGACCGCGAATTTCCCGCCGACACCTGGTTTCCCAATCTGGACGAAGACGAGAACTGGGAGCTGGTACAGGAGGAAGGGCCGTTTGCCGATGGAGCGCTGACATACCGTTACCTGACCTACAAGCGGGTGAAGTAATGTATCGGGATGAGATCCTTGCCTATGTGCCCCGCTGCGGGCAGGAGGAAGGGGACAAGCGGGTGATGCTGGACTGCATCGACCGGTTTCCCGATACCATCCTGACCCGGGAAAACCGGTGGGCGCACATGACCGGCTCCGGTTTTATCGTCAACGCCGATGGGACAAAGGTCCTGTTCGTCCATCATGATACTTATAAGGTATGGGCTTGGACCGGCGGTCACGCCGACGGGGCCGGGGATCTGCTTTCCGTGGCCCTGCGGGAGGCCCGGGAGGAGACCGGCGCGATCCATGTGCGCCCGCTGAGCACAGAGATCGCTTCCCTGGAAATCCTGCCGGTTTGGGGCCATTGGAAGCGGGGGAAGTGGGTGCCCTCCCACCAGCACCTGAACGTGACCTATCTGCTGCTGGCCGACGAGACCGACCCGCTGACCGGCCGGCCGGGGGAGAACGGCGGCGCGGCCTGGCTGCCCGCGGAGCGGCTGCCCGAGCTGACCAATGAGCGGCAGATGGACCCGGTCTACGCCAAGCTGCTGGCGCGGGCCAGGGCGCTGCTATGACCGTTCGCGGGCCGGGCGGCGGAAACGGTCATACCACCGCAGAGAGTCGGTCTTGCCCGTGGTGCGCAGGAGGTAAACGGTAAAGCCCGTGTCCAGCAGAAAAAGCAGGACGGCGGGGAGCGTCCAGCCCGCCGGGATGGCGCCGATCCGGCGCGCCACCGCCGGGTGGATCCAGGCGGTGACCGCCAGGGAGAGCAGGCCCCAGGCGCCTGAGAAGAGCAGGCAGACCCGGCCGTTCAGGTTCCAGGGCAGGGCGGAGTAATTCCAAAAGCGTACGCCCAGGAGCTTTTCATACAGAAAGTCCATCCCATATTCCGCCGCCGTGGCCGCCAGCGCGCCGCACAGAAACAGCAGCGCCGGGCGGCTTCGCACCGCGGCGGGCAGGTGGACGATCAGCAGCGCCCCCACGCCGTATACCGGGCACAGGGGCAGAAAATACATACACTTGCGGTCCTGCTTACCCGCCCGGGTCACCCGGGCAAAGACGACCTCCAAAAGAAATCCGAAAAAGCTGTAGATCAAAAACTGCCAAAAAAGCTCCGCCACGCCGCCGCCTCCTGACTCTTGTTTGCTTTAGGATGGGCGCGGGCGGTTTTTTTCATGCAATGGAAAAGTTGGGATTGAGGAAAGGAATATTTTGTGGTACAATGAGTCGAAAAAATTGTGGGGGCATAGGATATGCGGCATTTGATTGATTTCGGCGATGTGACACGGCAGGAGTGGGACGCGCTGTACCGGCGGTGCAGCGAGATCATTGACCATCCTGCCGATTTTGTGGATGTCTGTAAGGGCAAGGTGTCCTGCAATCTGTTTTATGAGCCGTCCACCCGCACCAATTTTTCCTTCCAGACCGCCATGCTCCGCCTGGGCGGCAGCGTGTTTGGCTTTGCCGATCCAAACTCCTCCTCGGTGGCCAAGGGAGAGACTTTGAAGGATACCATCAAAATGGTCTCCGGTTACGCCGACGTGGTGGTCATGCGCAACCCGAAGGAGGGCGCGGCCAAGGCGGCCGCCCTGTACTCCAACGTGCCGGTGGTCAACGCCGGCGACGGCGGGCATATGCACCCCACCCAGACCATGGCCGACCTGACCACCATCACCCGCCTGCGGGGGGGCGTGGACGGCCTGTCCATCGGCCTGTGCGGCGACCTGAAAAACGGGCGCACCGTGCATTCTCTGGTCAAGGCTCTGGCGAAGTTTGAAAACGTCAAATTCTACCTGATCTCTCCCCGGGAGCTGGCGATGCCCGAATATGTGCGCGCGTTCATGAAAGAAAACGGCATGTGGAATGTGGAGGTCACCGGACTGGAGACGGTGATCCCGCAGTTGGACGTGCTCTACATGACCCGCATCCAGCGGGAGCGCTTCGTGGACCCGCTGGAGTACGAGCGCAACAAGGGCGTCTATGTGCTCGACCGCCACAAGCTGGAGCGGGGCAAGAAAAATCTGCTGGTGATGCACCCCCTGCCCCGGGTGGACGAGATCGCCATCGACGTGGACGACGACCCACGGGCGGTCTATTTTGACCAGGCCCGGTACGGCATGTTCGCCCGCATGGCGCTGCTGATGGAGCTGGCCAACCAGCCCCGCCTGCCCCAGGAGGCGGTGGAGATCGGCGTCAAGCCGGTATGCCATAACCCGCACTGCATCACCCAGACGGAGCACTACCTGCCTCCGATGGTAAAGAAGATCGGCGGCGTGGACTGCTGCGCCTTCTGTGACGCGGCGCTGGACTGACCGGGACGCGCTGGAAAGAAATTGGGGAAATACGAAAAAAACCATTGACAAAATCAGGCGGAGTGTGCTATCATACTTTGGCTGACGTTCAGCACCCATGCGGGTGTAGTTCAATGGTAGAATCCCAGCCTTCCAAGCTGGTCGCGTGGGTTCGATTCCCATCACCCGCTCCATACGCGCCTGTAGCTCAGGTGGATAGAGCAACTGCCTTCTAAGCAGTGGGCCGGGGGTTCGAGTCCCTCCAGGCGTGCCATTCTGCCACGCCTCACATCAGCTTCGGCAAAGCCTCAGCTTCTGTGGGAGGGACTTTGAACGGAAAACATGCCGCCGGCATGTTTTCCAGATCGTTCAAACTCCAGGCGTGCCATTCGCCGCCCTAAGGTGCGCAAAGTTCATATGGTGGGTATAGCTCAGTTGGCAGAGCACCGGATTGTGGTTCCGGGTGTCGTGGGTTCGAGCCCCATTACCCACCCCAGAATGACTGATGGCAAGGGCCGGAGCGTCCGCTCCGGCCTTTGTCGCCAGTTGAGCCTCACATTGGGGTGTAGCCAAGTGGTAAGGCACGGGACTTTGACTCCCGCATTCGCTGGTTCGAGTCCAGCCATCCCAGCCACGTCGGAGCAAAGTCCGCTTGATTCCGTTTTCCCCTCTGGCGAAAACTGCATCCGCTCCCTTGCTCCTCCTTTCCCCACGCGACCCGCTGCGCTGGGCTCGCGCGGGGGCCCCAAGGAAATCGAATATGACTCGTTAGCTCAGTTGGTAGAGCAACGCCCTTTTAAGGCGAAGGTCCGGGGTTCGAGCCCCCGACGGGTCACCACGTCGTCGCGGACTGCATATCGTTCGCGACGACTTTTTTATCAAAAAGTCATCTCTCACTCATTCCGTCGCTCCTCCTTTCCAAATCACAACCGCTGCGCTGGGTTGTGATTTGGTTTTGGGTGCAAACCTGAAAGCACTGGCATCTATAGTGTTGCGATGTTACAGAAACGCCCCTTGCGGGGCTCAGATAAGAGATAATAGAGAAGAACGAATAGATCATAGATATGCTTTGCAAACGCCGGGCGTTTCTGTACTATTCTCTATTCTCTGTTATCTCTTATTTATTATCTGAAAAGCGTGGGGATCTAATGTCACAAAACAGTGTTCTTTTAGACAAGTCAGTACCTCTCAAAGGAAAAGCATGAGACGATCATTTCAAAGCAATTGATCCGCAGCGGCACCAGCATAGGAGCCAATGCCAATGAAGCTGTCTATGGTTCCAGTAAGGCGGATTTTATTGCAAAACTTCAAATATCTCTGAAAGAAACTGCTGAAACAGAATACTGGCTGCGTCTGTTGATCTTGTCTGAATACTTAACAGAAGCTGAGGGAAATTCCTTGCTCGAGGATTGCATGGAGATCAAGCGCATTTTGATCGCAACTTTGAATACCGTGAAGAAACATATGAAATAAATGCGTCTATCCTATTGCGGCGGCACAATAGAAAAGCCCGGGACGGCTGAACCGTCCCGGGCTTGCAGCTTGTCAAAAACCTCGAGGTGTTTCGCCGCCGCACCGCCCTTACGATGCGCGTCGCGGCTTGCATATAGGGAAGATAGGATCCTCCCGGAAACGCCGCGATGATCGCCAAGTGGCGGCGGGGCCGCCGGGCCGCCACGCGGGGCGGCCCCTACGGTGTAAACGACACCGACTTTTTTGGCAACCGAAAAGCCCGGGGCGGCTGGGCCGTCCCGGGCTTGTG
>X355_Hoffmanns_Two_toed_Sloth__coassemble_1858_pt1 | contig 69434 bp, 53 predicted proteins | sample X355_Hoffmanns_Two_toed_Sloth__metabat2_high_PE_003 | metagenome-assembled genome bin X355_Hoffmanns_Two_toed_Sloth | reverse complement strand
GAACCCTTGACCTCTCGGATGCGAACCGAACGCTCTCCCAACTGAGCTACAGGCCCATATGAACTTGTCACGGAATTTCAACTGCTTTATTATACCACAAATTTTCCCGTTGTAAAGAGTTTTTTCGCAGGACCTGCCCGTAAAAACCGTTCCGCTTGACAATTTTCCATTTTTATGATAATATTTTAAACCGTAAATTTCATACCGCACATGATGACACACGTAGTACCTCGGTACATAAATCTGATCACGGAACATGGATTTTCTTTGGTCGGAGTATCGGGAGAGCTATGTGTGTTTTTTGTGCGTAAAAAAGAAAAGGAGCGGTATCCCAATGCCAAGAAATCAGTTCCAGCGCTTCATCTTCGCCCTGCTCTCCGTCATCTTCACCGTCCACGGGTATGTGTTCTACAGCCTGTACGTCATCAACGGCTCCACCCTGATGGAAATCAACAACGCCGGCAGCGTGCTGGCCGCCATCCACGCCCAGGGCGGCGTGTATATGTTCGGGCGGTTCCTGCCCATCTGGGCCGTGGTGCTGACCGAGTTCTGCCTGGCCCTCCTGCTGGAAAACGTCATGGGCAGCCCCTGCTCCTTCAAGCTGGCCGCCAAAAACTTCGACCCCCGCCAGACCCACCCCGTCATTTTTGAATCCGCCATCATCTGCGCCACCGTCGGCCTGATGTGCCCGTCCATGAGCTTGATCGCCGCCCTGCTGTACTACCCGTACTACAGCGGCTTCCACATCCTCACCTTCCTGGCCAACTGGGTCAAGCTGGTGTGCTTCAACTTCCCCTTCGCCTTCTTCTCCCAGTTGTTCTTTATCCAGCCCCTGGTGCGCACCCTGTTCAAGGTCCTGTTCCGCAAGGATATCAAGGCCCGCCAACAGAGCGTCGCGTGACCCCCAAAAACCACCGTAAGCGCAAAGCGGCGGCGGATGGAGCGCTCCATCCGCCGCCGCACTTTTCTTTCACGGATCAGAATCCGTACTTCTGGTTATAGGCCATGCAAAGGCTGTTCATGTTCTTGATCAGAATGTGCATCGCCACCCAGGGGCCGAGGCCGCACAGCAGCAGGCCCACCAGGTACCACAGCAGGATGGTCGTGCCGTTTTCCTGGAAGCTCAGGCCGTAACGGGGCGCATTCGCCGCCAGACGGTTGCCCAGGCTGTAATACCAGTAGACGGCGTACAGGCCGCAGGTGATCCAGCTCAGCAGGATAAAGGCCAGCAGGCCGCCGGTCTTCTGGCCGTCCTCACTGCAGATCACATTGGCGTCCCGGGCCATGGTATACAGGAAATAGTAGCTGTAGATCCCGCAGGTGATGATGCTCAACAGGATGTACATCACCAGGCTCCGGTCCGTCTTCATCCGGCAGGGGCCGGCGTTCCGGATCGGCGGGGGAGGAGGCGGCGGCGGTGTCGAAGCGTCCTGAGACGGCGGGGGCGGAGCCGTCGGCGCGTCCTGGGCGGTCTGTTCGCCCGTCTCGTTCGCGCCGCTCTGGAAAGAGGAAAAGCTCTCCGCCGCCTCCTGCTTCAACTGCTCGGCGTTCTTTCCCTTCAGCGGCTCCTCGCCCAGCAGGAACCGGCGGATCAGATAAATACCGGCGATGGTGACGGCCGCACCCAGCAGGGACAGGCCGAACGACCTCCCTGAGCCGTTCCACCACGGAAACAGAATGGCGAGCAGCCGCAGAACCAGGCCTGCCGCTCCGCCCGCGCACAGGCCGAGCAGCAGGGTGTCCGAATTCTGCGGTGTGCGCCTGAGCGCCGTCAGCACCAGCATCACACACATCCAGAGTCCGACCAACGCCATCGCCAGGCCAAACACGATCCACAAAAGGAGCCTTCCAAGCCCGATGTACCGGATATAGCCGTCGAAAATATAGTAGACGCACCGCAGCACAGAGAACACACTTCTCAGCGCCATGATCCCGTACACCACCGCGCACACGGCGGCAAAGATCTTCAGGATCAGCTCCTGATTCGCTCCCGTCTGCCCGCCCGCCGGCGGCGCCGGCGGCGGAACAGGCTGCTGGGGCTGCTGCTGTACTTGCTGCGCGCCGCAGGCGTCGCAGAAGCGCTGGTTCTCCTCCAGCTCATTTCCGCATTTCCAACACTTCATAATTCTCCCTCCAAATTCTCCTTCCTATACTGACCCGTCGGTCAGCGCCGAAAACGCACGGTACAGCAGACCGTTTTCCACCTGGAACACCACGATCTCGTCCCCCGGCGACAGCAGGCGGGCAATATACGTCCCGATAAACAACACACACACCGCGATGAGAAGGGCCTTTCGGGCGGGCTTTGGTATCCTTTTCCGGAACAAAAGCGCGATCCCCGCCGGGACCGGGACCCAGAACAGGGGGTGGAACCGAAAAGCCGCGGCCACGTCCAGCCGAAGCAGCGCCAGCCACGCCCGGGACATGCCGCACCCCGCGCAGGAGATCCCCGTCAAAAACAGGATCGGGCAGGTGATCCCCGCCGCCTCCAGCCCCAGGTAGAACAGGCAGATCACGGCCACCGCGCCTATGTTGTTGCGTCTCATGCGGCGCTCTCCCGCCGCGCTTTTCTCCGGCATCGGTCCAAGTTCCCTTTCGGCACAACTCACTACTGAAAAATTTTAACATTCTCCCGTTCCTTTTTCAATCCCTATTTTGTATATTCCGCCCCTTCGTTTCCCGTCCGGTCCCGCCTTGCAAAGTTCCCCGTTTGATGGTATCATCAGAGCAATGATTTGACACAAACGGGAGGCGGCAGGCATGGCGGCGGAAAAAATCAGGCGCTCGGTGATCGGCGTGCTGGCCCACGTGGACGCGGGCAAGACCACCCTGTCCGAGGCCATGCTCTACTGCTCCGGTTCCATCCGCACCCTGGGGCGGGTGGACCACGGGGACGCCTTTCTGGACAACTTTGCCCTGGAGCGGGAGCGGGGCATCACCATCTTCTCCAAGCAGGCCATCCTGCGCCTGCCCTCCCTGCGGGCCACCCTGCTGGACACCCCGGGGCACGTGGACTTCTCCGCCGAGATGGAGCGCACCCTGGACGTGCTGGACTGCGCCGTGCTGGTCATCAGCGCCCCGGCGGGCGTCCAGAGCCACACCCGCACCCTGTGGAAGCTGCTGCGCCGCCGAAACATCCCCACCCTGCTGTTTCTGAACAAGATGGACCTGCCCGGCGCGGACCGCGCCGAACTTCTGGCCCAACTGCAAAAGGAGCTGGGGGACGGCTGCTTCGACTTCACGCGGCCCGACCCGGAGCACCTGGCCCTGTGCGACGAGGGCCTGATGGAGGAATACCTGGAGACGGGCGCTTTGGAGGAGTCCTCCCTCGCCGCCGCCACCGCCCGCTGCCGCGTCTTCCCCTGCTGGTTCGGGGCGGCGCTGAAGCTGGAGGGAGTGGAGGAGTTCCTGCGCGGCCTGGAGCGCTGCGCCCCCTCCGCCCCGGCGGGGGAGTCCTTCGGGGCGAAGGTGTTCAAGATCACCCGGGATGAGCGGGGGGCGCGCCTGACCCACCTGAAGGTCATCGGCGGCGTGCTGCGCCCGAGGGACGCCGTGGCCGGGGACGGCTGGGAGGAGAAGATCACCCAGCTCCGCCTGTACTCCGGGGAAAAATTCACCCCTCTGGACGAGGCCCGGCCGGGCGACGTGGCGGCGGCGGTGGGTCTGAGCCATACCGCCCCCGGCATGGGCCTGGGCGCCCAGGAGCCGGGACAAGCCCCGGCGCTGGAGCCGGTGCTGACCTACCGGGTCTTTTTCCCGGAGGGGTGCGACGTGCACCAGGCCGTCCTCCAGCTCCGGCAGTTGGAGGAGGAGGACCCCCAGCTCCACCTGGTCTGGGACGAGCGCCTGCGGCAGTTGAAGGTACAACTCATGGGACCGGTGCAGATGGAGGTGCTGGGCCAGTTGATCCGGGACCGCTTCGGCCTGGAGGTGTCCTTCGGGCCGGGGCAGGTGCTGTACCGGGAGACTATTCAGACGGTGGTGGAGGGCGTGGGCCACTTTGAGCCTCTGCGCCACTACGCGGAGGTGCACCTGCTGCTGGAGCCGGGAGAGCCGGGCAGCGGCCTGCGGGTGGCCTCCGCCTGCCCGGAGGACGAGCTGGACCGGAACTGGCAGCGGCTGATCCTGACCCACCTGCTGGAAAAGCAGCACCTGGGGGTGCTGACCGGCTCGCCTGTCACCGACCTGTCCATCACCCTGACGGCGGGCCGCGCCCATGAGTCCCACACCGAGGGCGGCGACTTCCGCCAGGCCGCCTACCGGGCGGTGCGCCAGGGTCTGATGCAGGCCAAGTCCGTCCTGCTGGAGCCGTGGTACGACTTCCGCCTGGAGCTGCCCCAGGCCGGCGTGGGCCGGGCCATGACCGATCTGCAGCGCATGGGCGCGGAGCTGGAAGCGCCCGAGGCCGGGGAGGAATACACCGTGCTGACGGGGCGCTGTCCCGCCGCCGCCCTGGGGGACTATCCCCAGGAGCTGGCCTCCTACACCAAGGGCCTGGGCCGGTTGAGCTGCACCCTGGGGGGCTACGCCCCCTGCGCCGACCAGGAGCGGATCGTGGCCGAGCTGGGCTACGACCCGGAGCGCGACGTGGACAACACTCCGGACAGCGTCTTCTGCAGCCACGGCGCGGGCTATCCCGTCAAGTGGTCGGAGGTCTTTGAGCACATGCACCTGCCCTCCACCCTCCATCCGCCCCGGGAGGAGGCCGCGGTGGAGGAGCGGGCGGCCCGGTATTTCTCCCAGGTGGCCACCGACGCGGAGCTGATGGCCATTTTTGAGCGCACCTACGGCCCGGTCAAGGACCGGGTGAAGGCCCTGCGCCCGGCGGCGAAGCCCAGGCCTGCGGCGGGCAAGCCCCGGAAGGGAAGCGCCCGGCCGGCCGGCCCGGAATATGTGCTGGTGGACGGCTACAACATCATCTTCGCCTGGGAGGAGCTGCGCAAGCTGGCCCAAAGCAGCCTGGAGTCCGCCCGCGCCCGCCTGGTGGAGCGGCTGCGCAATTACCAGGGCTGGCGGCAGTGCCCGGTGATCGTGGTCTTTGACGCGTACAAGGTCAAGGGCAATCCCGGTAGCGTGGAGCACCTGGGCGGCGTGTCGGTGGTCTACACCAAGGAGGCGGAGACGGCGGACATGTATATCGAAAAGGCGGCCCACGACCTGAGCCCGCGCCACCGGGTCCGGGTGGCCACCTCCGACGGGCTGGAGCAGGTGATCATCCTGGGCGGCGGCGCCCTGCGGGTGCCGGCCTCCGCCTTTGAAGAGGAAGTCAAAGAGGTGGAACAGGCCATCCGCGCTTTTTTGCAGTCCAGGTGACAGGCGGGGCCGCCGGCGGGGCTTTGGGCGGGTATTTGTAAGGTCCCTGCAAATACCACGAGGTTTATGTATGAATGTAGGGGCCGACCTATGTGTCGGCCCCTGAACGCTGCGATCATTGCCGGGTCGTGTGGATCACCGTGTCCAAGGTGGTTTTTCCAAACGGAGACAAGAGAAAACCGCCGGTTTTGCCGGGGGCCCTTTATATTGCCACCGGCAAATTTTCTTAACGCTGCAGTTCCGATTTCCTCTCTCCCCAGACCCCACTCTCTTAAAACGGCCAAAGGGAGGGTTACCCTCCCTTTGGAAACCTACCTCCCTGGGTGCGGAACGCAATGTTTGTGTTCTATTTACACCCGTTTAATCGAAACTTCAACAATAAAACCGAAACATCATAATAATTGTTACGTGGCGGCGGGGTCACCGGGTCGCCCAGGGGGGCGGCCCCTACGGGGAAACCGGAAGGTTTGTGTATACATGTAGGGGCCGCCGGGCGCACACATGGGTGCGCCCCTACAGTATAAACGGTAGCACCTGCGTTTTTACCGCACTTGTTCGGTCGGGATTCCTACAACCTAAGGCGCGCCTTCAAAAGGACACCAACTGAAAACATGGATATTGTCACCGCCGTAACGGCGGTCAGGGCATGAACCAATTCAAGTGAGCGCCGCGCCGACATTTACCACCCACCCGACAAACTCGAGACAGGTATGGTAACACCCGGCATAAGAATGGTGCGGGGGTGCCGCAGCGTTAAGCAAACGTGCCAGTGGCACGTTTGCAGCGTAGGCCGGTCAGCTATGCTGGCCGGGGCTGTTTCACAGTAGAACAAATGCGCCCCTCCCCCGCACGGCCCTTTTTCTTTGGCGGCTCGACACCGTTTCTTTTTGGGCCAGCAAAAAGAAATGGGGTCGAAACCCGTTCTCAGCTACGCATGGGCATCCGTAAGGCGGTAAACCGCCGACGGCTGCCGCACGTCGGAGACGCCCGCGATCCTGAAATCGTCCCCAACAGAAAAAATACACTTTCGACCATGTAAGGAACCTCCCCCACCACCCCAACGCCACAATCGTGATTTTTTGGAATTTTATGTATAAACACCTCTGGGGCTGACCAAAATAGCTCCAGAGGTGTTCGCGTGTATTCACACGGACACGGAAACTTCAATCTGACGCAGCGCGCAAGCGCAGGAGGTTTTCTGTGAAAAAATCATGGACAGAGCACATTGGCGACTTTATCGCGGGAAAGGGCTTCTACATAGTCCTGTTCCTGTGCGTCGCCGCAATTGGAATTTCGGGCTATTATCTCTTTTCCACCCTCGGCTCCCACGACGAGGATACCGCCGTCAACGGCACCGTCCAGGTGGTAGTCACCCCTGACCCATCCTCGGCTGTGACGCCGTCCGCCGCCGTCACACCCACGCCCAGGCCCACCTCCACACCGGCGGCTACCCCCACGCCCACGCCGCCGGCGGAGTCCTCCCCCACCCCCAGCGCCCCCGCCGCGTCGGTGTTCACCTGGCCGGTGAAGGGAGAGATCGTCTCCGACTTCTCCCTGGAGGTGCTGGCCTATGACGAGACCATGGGCGACTGGCGCACCCACTCCGGTGTGGATATCTCCGCCTCCGTGGGCACCCAGGTGTGCGCCGTCTCCGGCGGCACGGTGGAGGCGGTCTATCAGGACGACCTGATGGGCACCACCGTGGTCATTGACCACGGGGACGGGCTGAAGAGCATGTACTCCAACCTGGCGTCCGTGCCCACCGTGTCGGCGGGCGACACGGTCTCCCCCGGCAGCGTCATCGGCTCGGTGGGCAGCACCGCCCTGGCCGAGCAGAGCCGGGCGGCCCACCTTCACCTGGAGATGACCCGGGACGGGGTCTGTGTGGACCCGGCGCAGTATTTGCCGTAACCGGCGGGAAACTCAGCCGACAGGGCGGGGCGTTGGCCCCGTCCTGTTTCCATATCGCGCCTTCCGCGGCCGCTGCCGGGGTGGGAGCCGCCGCTTCTTTCTCGCTTTTTTCGCTTTTTTGTGGTACAATCGCCAAAAGGAGTGATCTCCATGAGAAAGCGAATCCTGCCGTTTCTTCTGATGCTCGCCCTGCTTCTCCCCGGGTGCAGCCCGTCGGAGGAGGAACCGGAGACCGATCTGGACGCCGCCGGCATCCTCCAAATCATGGCGGACGCGGCGGCGGAACCGGAGGACAGCTATTTCTGGTGCGACGAGCAGAGCATTTCCATCTGCCTGGAATACAGCTACGGCATCCAGAGCGGGGACGTCACCGACGCGGGGATGATCGTCCCCACCGGGGCCAGCGCCTTTGAACTGGCCGTCCTCCGGTTGTCGGAGGACGCCGACCGGGAGGCCGCCATCCAGCACCTCCAGCAGTATCTGCTCGCCCGCCAGGGCGACTTCACCGGCTACGCCCCCGACCAGGCGGCCATGGTGGAGCAGGGCCTGGTCCTGACCGCGGGCCGGTGGCTTGCCCTGGCCATCTGCCGGGACCCCGACGCCGTCCGGGACGCCTTTGCCGGCTGCTTCCACGGGGGGACGGACGCCGTCGGCGTTCCCGACTCCCTGCTTCCGGACACCCTTCCCGACGGGCGGCTGGCCTACATCGACCCCAACATCGACGACATGACCATCTACGACACCAGCGCCATCCTGGCCGCCTGGGAAACCGGCGACCCCGGCGGGCTGTCCGACTACGACCGGACCATCTATGACCGGGCCGCCCGGGTGCTGGACGAGGTGCTGACCGACGGCATGAGCGACTATGAGAAGGAGAACGCCGTTTACGGCTGGCTGGTCACCCACGTGGTCTACGATTACGACCACTACGACGCTTCCGCCGCCCTCTCCCCCGACTCGTTCACCCCCTACAACCCGCTGGTGGAGGGCAAGGGCATCTGCCTGGGCTTTGCCACCACCTTCCAGCTTCTGATGGACATGGCGGGGGTGGAGTGCATCACCGTGGTGGGGGCGTCCTTCCACAGCCGGGAGGACCACGCCTGGAATATGGTGCGGCTGAACGGCCAGTGGTACTGCGTGGACGCCACCTGGGAGACCGGCGCGGAGGAGCCGGAGTGGTGGTGCTATTTCAACGTCACCAGCGACTGGATGGCGGAAACCGACCACCAGTGGGACTACGCCTCCGTCCCGGAGGCCACCGCCGAGGACGGCGGCCTGGGCTGAGCGCGAAGATCGGTTTTTCTTCCCGTCCCCGCCAGTCCTTCCCGAAGCCAAGGGCGCGCCGCGGAAATTCCGCGGCGCGCCCGTTTTTGCTTTGTCTGAGCTTACGCGCTCCTCCCGCCCGGTCCGGTTCAGTCGCCGAGCAGGCCGTTGGGAGGCACGTCCTCATAGGTCTTGACGATCTCATAGTTGAAGCTGCCGTCGTCCAGTTGGACCGTCTTCACAATGAACACGTCCTTGGTGCAGGCACCCGAGCCGTCGAAGGACATATGCCCGGCGGGGCCGTCGATCTCGCAGGCCAGCATGGCGTCCCGGACGGCCTCGGCCTCGGTGTTGCCGTCGATGGACTCGATGGCGGTCTTCAGAAGCTGATAGGCCTGATAGATCTGACCGGACAGGTTGTTGGAGGGCACCTCGCCGAACTCCGCCTGCCAGGCGGCCACGAAAGCGTCGTTCTCCGGTGTGCCCGTGTTGTACACGTACATGCTGGGCGCGTTGGTCCCCAGAATGTACTCCACCACTTCGGGATAGGTCGACTCCAGGGACTCCAGAATGTAATCGTCGGTAAAGGCGGACTGCATGATGGCCGTCATGGGCAGGGTCTCGTACAGGCCCATCTGATGCCAGTTCTGCCACAGGGCGATGGCGTTGGACCCGGTGGTCCAGGCCATGATGGCGTCCGCGTCATGGTCCAGGGAGATCAGGTAGGGCGCCCAGTCGTCGCAGGGGAAGGGGGCGTAGGCCGCCTTGCTGACCTTGCCGCCCAGCGCCTCAAACGCCTTGGTGAAGTCGTCGGTGAAGGTTTTGAAGCCGGTGTTGTCCATGGTCACGATGTTGACCGTCCGGTAGCCCAGCACGTTATAGGCGTAGTCGGCCATGACGGTCATCTGGGGGTTGGCGCCGCCGGAGCCGATCAGCCACGGATTGGTGGCAAACAGGTAGCTGGGGGTGCCGTTGTAGAAGATCAGGGGCACGCCCTGCTCCGCGCAATACTCGGAGACGGCGCTCTTCTGCCCGGCCTGGTTGGGGCCAAAGATGGCCACGACCCCGTCGGTCTCCACCAGGATCCGGGCCGCGTCGGCGGCGCCGTTGGCGGTGCCCTGGGCGTCACGGGTGATGACCTCCACCGGACGGCCCGCGATGCCGTTGAGCTGCGCTACGGCGAACTCCAGGGAACGCTTGGCCTCCGCGCCGGTCAGCGCCTCGGTGCCGGTCAGGTCGGCGATGTGGCCGATTTTGATCGGCTCGCCGGACAGCTCGGGCTCGTCGGGCGTGTCAGGCTCGTCGGGGGTGTCGGGCGTGGCCGCGTCGGGCGTGTCGGAGACGCCGCTGTCCGTGTTTTCCGCTTGGTTGGTGTTGTTGCTGCACGCCGCCAGAGCGAACAGCATGACGAGAGCGAGGAGCATTGCAAGGGTCTTTTTCATGATCGTTGCCACCTTTCTTTATTTGAGTCCCGCGGGACTTCTTGACATATCATAGATTTTGACAGTTTGCGCCCTTCATACTCTGTTGGAACATGTTTGGATCAGATGACCACGGCCTCCAGGCCCATGACCTCGGCCAGCTTCTCCAGCTCATGGCTGATGTCGCCGAACACCATGGGGAGCATCAGGCCGGTGCGGGCCTGCTCCTTATAGAGCCTTCTGCCGTCGCTGACCCGGAAGATATAGCCGCCGTTGCAGTTGTGCAGCTCATAGCCGTAGCCCTTGACGATCTCGCCCCTGACGATCAGCAGGCGCTTGCAGTCGCCCGAGAAGCGGGCCAGGGTGATCTTCCTGCCGATGTCGTCGTTGAAATCGTGGTGGAACACCGCGCCGAACTGCTGGTCGTAGGCGAAGTGGCGGATATTGAACCGGTCGGCCGGGCCGTCGATGCCCCGGGTCTTGCGCATGTGGGGGGACATGTTGACACAGTACAGGTTGTCCGTGTTCTCAATCGCCTTGCGGTCCTCCTCGGGGATCTGGCTGATCCACTGCTCGCTGCCGTCCCGGGATTTGATGATGGGCAGGGTGTTGCCCATGTAGGGCACCTGTTTGGACAGGCAGATCTCGGCCATCATGGTCAGGGAGGCGGCGATGTCGTACTTGCAGGCGGAGGGCACGCCGTTCTCATGGTTGAGCTGATGGCACAGACAGAAGGTGAACTTGCTCTCGTTCAGCCGCCGGGTGGAGCACAGGTCCGGGCAGGGGACGGCGCAGGCCGAGCAGTCGTAGGCGTCCATGTTCTTGCGCACGGCCTTCCAGGCCTTCAGGGAGTTCACCAGGTACTCCTTGGAGATGTCGCACTCGTCGGCCTCGCCCATGAGCACGTCGGCGTAGTCCTCCAGCTCGCGGATCTCCTCCGCCGTCAGGTTGGGGGTGACCCGGCCCGGCGTGGTGGGATTGCCGCCCTCGGGCAGGGGGTTCATCTGGTCCATCAGCTCATGGAAGTTGACCGGGCGGAACTTGGTGCCAAATCGCTCGGTCACCAGATCCAGGTTATAGAAGCCGTCGTCCGCGCCGGCCACGCACATGGTATCGCTGAACCGGGTGACCAGCAGCACGTTGGCCCGGGCGATGGCCTTGCGGGCGCGCAGGGCCTTTAAGTAGTCGGTGACCTCCTCCCAGTCGTAGGGGGTGTAGACCTCCACGCCGGTGTTGAAGAAATAGGCGCTCTTCATGGGGTTCCACATGTTGGGCACGATGATGACCGGCTTGCCGCACTTGCGGCCGAACTCCCGCCACAGGCGGTCGGAACCGAAGGAGGTAAACACGAAATACACGTCGGTCTGTTCCTGATCCTTCAGCAGAGCTTCCAGGTACTCGTCCTTCATATCCCAGTCGTCGGTGACCGTGACGATGTTGGCCTCCATAATCGTTCCCACGTCCTCCGGGCAGGCATATTTCAAGCCTGTCTGGATCCCATTGGAGATCTGGCCGTTCAGAATGTCGTCAAAGCCGGGCTGAAGTGCCTCCCCCCCGGCCATGCGGCAGGGGCCCTCGTAGTAGTACTTGTGGCTCAGGAAACAGAAGATGGGCTTTACATTGAGTCTGACGTCCAAACACTTTTTTTCCATGATGCTGTCCTCCTCGATATTACTTTTTTATTCCTGACTGGTAATGGCTTTGATCAAAGCACTTGCCAGGTGCTCGATGGGCTTGGGTTCTCCTTTGTGCCACTGTCCGTTCTTAATGGTGATGAGGTTGTAGTACAAGCCGTCGGCCATCTGCTTCTTCGGCACGGGCGCGTATGCCTCCTCCTTGAAGAGCAGCCGGTCAAAGGTCATGGCGTCCTCCCCCAGACGCACGAGTTTGATGTTCCCGTACTTCTCCTCCAGGTCGCGGCGCAACTGCTCGTGCTGCTCGTACAGCTCCCGGCGGGCCTGCTCAAAGCCGGAGCACCACCGGCTGCGCCAGCTTATCCCGTCGGCCGTGACCAGGTAATAATAGCCCTCGTACTCCTCTTTCCCATCCATGCCTCCGCCGACCAGATATGCTTTCATGGTTTCGTCCTCCTATTTTATATTTGATTTATCCACATCCCCGGAGCATGTGCAGGCTCCGGTCCAGGGCCTCTCCAAAGCGGATCAGCTCTTCTTCCGTGTTGTAAAAGGCGGGGGAAACGCGCACGGAGTGCTCCACGCCGAAATGGTTCACCGCGTTCTGGGCGCAGTGGTGTCCGGAGCGGACCGCGACCCCCATCTGGTCCAGCACCTGGGCCAGATCGTAGGGGTGCACCCCCGGGGCGGTGAAGCTGACCACGCCTGCCCGCCGCCGGGGCTTGCCCAGCACGCGCACGCCCGCCTGGGAGAGGATCGTCTCTGTTGTACGCAGCAGCTTCTCCGCGTCCGCGGCCAGCCGCCCCCGGCCCTGCCGTTCCAGCCAGCTCAGGGCCGCCCCCAGGCTGACGGCCCCCGCGTAGTTGGGCGTGCCCGCCTCAAAGCGGTGGGGCAGGGCGGCGTACTCCGCCCGCGTCCCCCGCACGGCGCGCACCATGCCGCCGCCGAAGGAGACGGGCGAAAAGCCCTCCAGCCGCTCCAGCCTGGCGTAGAGCACGCCGATGCCGGTCAGCGCCCCCGCCTTGTGCCCGGAGAAAGCCAGGAAATCGCAGTCCAGCGCCTGTACGTCGGTCTCCCCGTGGAGCACCGCCTGGGCGGCGTCTACCAGGACGGCCGCGCCCGCAGCGTGGGCGTCCCGGATGATCTCCTCCACCGGGTTGACGGTGCCGATGGCGTTGGACACCCAGCCCACGGCCACCAGCCTCGTCTTTTCCGAGAGCAGCCCCCGGTACGCCTCCAGGTCCAGGTCGCCCCGCTCGTCCATGGGGACCATCCGCAGGACCGCGCCCGTCCGGGCGCACGCCTCCGCCCAGGGCAGCAGGTTGGAGTGGTGCTCCAGCTCGGTGACGATCACCTCGTCCCCCGGGCGCAGGACCTGTTCGGCGTACAGCCGGGCCAGCAGGTTGATGCTGTCCGTGGTCCCCGAGGTGAACAGGATCTCCTCCCGGTGCGCCGCGTTCAGGAACCGGCGCACCGTCTCCCGGGCGTTCTCCATCCGTTCGCTGGTCGCTCTTCCCAGAGCGTGGCCGCTGCGGTGCACGTTGCCGTTGCAGGTGTTGTATAGTTCATTCACCGTATTCAGGACCTGCACGGGCGGCTGCAGGGTCGCCGCATTGTCCAGGTACACCAGCGGCCGCCCGTGCACACAGGTCCCAAGGATGGTGAAATCCTCACGAATGCTCAAGGGGAAACGCCCCCCTTCAGGGTGTTCAGCACATTTTGCAGGCCCTTTTTCTGTTCGCCGTTGAGCAGGCCGGCAAAGCCGCCGTGGTCCAGCAGGGCGCAGGTGTGCGCCGCCACCTCTTCCCGGCCGCGCCCGCCGTAGATCTCCCCGATCAGGGAGAGCGCGCCCTTGACCAGAAAGGACTCGCTGTCGGTGCGCAGGTCCAGGGTATCCCCCTCCCAGCGCACGGACAGCCAGGTGTTCATCTGGCAGTCGGCCACCAGGTCCTCCTCCCGGCGCTCCTCCTCCGGGATGCCCGGGTCCTCCCGGGCGCAGCCGAGGATGTATTCCATCCGGTTCAGGCCGTCCCCCAGCAGGTCCAGATCGGCCAGGATGCTCCGCTCCGTCTCAAGCATGGTCACGCCCGTTCACCGTCCCTCCTTGTCACACCGCTTCCCCCCGCATGGCGCGGTACACCAGGTCGCCCAGCTCGGCGGTGTCCCGGACGAATCCCAGCCTGCGGGGGTCGATCTCCACCTGAAAATCCTTCTTCACGGCGGTCAGCAGCAGGGCGATCTTCATGGCCGCGCTGCCCGCCGCGCCGCAGGTGGTTGCCACCTCGGACTCCTTGGCCAGGGGGATCTTCAGATCCAGCGCCTTCTCGATGCTCAAATCGGCCAGCTCGGACATGGTCAGCCCCCTGCCCTCCTCCGGCTCCAGGAGGAATTTGCAGCAGACATAGTTGTGCACGCAGTCCCCGATGAACTCCCGGGAGGCGTCCGGGGTGGTCCGCGCCAGCCGCGCCTGCTCCGCCGCCCGGCCGCCCCGGGCCAGGATCCGGTCCCGAATCTCCTGCCGCATGTTACACCAAAATGGCTTCCATGCCGTAGCTCTCGGCCAGCATCCTCAACTCCTCGGCGTAGTCCCCGAAGACCAGGGGCATATGTAAGCCCGCCCGGCACTGCTCCCGGTAGACCTTCTTCTGGTCGGCCACCTGGAAGATGAAGCCGCCGTTGCAGTTGTTCAGGTCATAGCCGAAGCTGCGCACGATGGTGCCCCTGCCGATCAGCAGCCGCTTCAGGTCGCCGCTGAACTTGGCGAAGGTGATGACCTGGCCGACGTCCTCGTTGAAGTTGTGGCGCATGACCGCGCCGAAGCCCTGGTCGTAGGCGAAGTGCTTCAGGCCGTAAGAGCCGTTCGGCTCGCTGAGCCCCTTGAACTTCCGGTGGGGGGTGGAGTGGGCGACGGCGTACAGGTTGTCCATGCCGGCCAGGTCCTTGATGTCCTCCTCGGGCATCATCTTGGTCAACTGCCTGCTCAGGCTGCGCTCGTCGTTGAAGATCACGGGCAGCGTGTTTCCCATATAGGGGGCCTTGCCCGAGATGGCGATCTCGGCCAGCATGGTCACGGCGGAGGCCACGTCATACTCGCAGCAGGAGGGCAGCCCCTGCTCCAGGTTCAGGGAGTGGTTCAGGCAGAAGGTGAACTTCTCCTGGTTCATCCGCCGGGTGGAGCAGGCGTCGGGACAGGGGATGACCACGCCGCTGCAGTCGTACAGGTCCATGTTCTTCTGAATGACCTTGTGGGCGATCAGGGACTTGACCACGAACTCCTTTTGGACCTCGGCCACCTCGGCGCCGGCCATCAGCTCGTCGGCGCAGCGCTCCAGCTCCCTGATCTCCTCCTCGGTGATGTTGGGGGTCACACGGCCGGGGGTGGTGTGGTTGCCCTCCTCCGTCAGCGGCTGCATCTGGTCCACGATCTCGTGCAGGTTCACGGTGCGGAAGTGGACGCCCATCAGGTCGGTCACCGCCCGCAGGTTCACAAAGCTGTCGGTGGCGCCCGCCACGGGGATGTCGTTGTTGAAGCGGGGCACCAGCAGCAGGTTGGACTTGGCGATGGCCTTGCGGGCGTGGCGCACGATCAAGTGCCTGACGGTGTCCTCCCAGGTCAGCTCGCAGATGGCGTCCACGCCCAGGTTGAACAGCATCCCGCTCTTGGCGGGGTTCCAGATATTGGGCAGGATGCACACAGGCTTTTTGCAGCGCAGGCAGAACTCGTTGAAAATCGCGTCAGCGCCGAAGTTGTTGGACGCCAGGTACACGTCCACCTGGTCCCGGTCCCGCAGCAGGGTCTCGAAGTACTCCTCCTTGACCTCCCAGTCGTCGGAGCACTCCACCGAGACCGGCTCCATCAGCTCGACACAGTCGGGCATCATTTTTTCGATGGTCTCCAGGGTCTCGCGCATCCGGGCGGCGTTCACGATGGAGTCAAAGCCGGGCTTCAAGGTCTCGCCCCCCGACATTCTGCACGGGCCCTCGTAATAATACTTGTGGGCGCAGTTGACAAACACCGGCCGTACATTCAGCTTCACATTCCTGCAGCTTCTGATCATGATTCTCGCTTCCTTTCTGATTCTTTTTCCTGCTGAGTTCAGTATATCTGTGGATTTTATACAATTCCATGGTTGGCCTGACCACACTTTCCCTGTAATTTTTCCCATGTACTGTTCAACTTGCACATTCCTCTTGCACTTTTTTGTAGAGGGATTTATAATGTGTGCAAAGGCAAGGAGGCGGGTCTTTTGACGTTAAATCTGTGGGTCCTAAAGGACTGGCTGGAGGAATTCTCGCCCACCATAAGCTGCAAAAATCCCAAACAGGAGATCACGGGCATCCGCCTGTACCAGGCCGGGATGCCCATGGAGGACTGCGCCCTGTACCTGGGGCCTTCCGACGCGTTCTTTCAGGACGGCGGCAGACACATCGTCTGCAAAAACCAGGGGGATCACCTGAGCTTGGAGACGGAGGACCTCTTCACCGTGTTCAACCGCATTCAGGACGCCTTCCACTTTTACGGAAACTGGCACGCCCGCTGTACCCGGGAGATCGCCGCCGGGTGCAGCCTGTCCGACCTGCTGGGCTATGCGGAGGGCATCTTCTCCGCCCCGCTGATGATCGTGAACGCCGCCCAGATCATCGTCGCCCAGTCCGCCGACATCACCGAGGCCATCGCCCCGGAGGACCGGAAGGACGTCATGGAGCGCAGAACTCTGCCCGAGGAGAGGCTGAAGCGGTTCAACCAGATCTACAAGGACTCCTTTTACACCACCGGCATCATCGCCATCCCGGCGGGCTTTTTTCCCACCAAGTCCTACTGCAAGCACCTTTTCGTGAACGAGGACCGCCTGGGCACCATCATCCTGAAGTCGCCCGGCGGCGACCAGACCCAGGGCACGCTGTACCTGTTCCGGCTGTTCGCCGCCCTGGTGGAGGAGTGGATCCAGTCCAACGCGGAGAACGCCTTTTCCTTCCGCCTGGCCTCCTATTCCGCCCGCACCCTGGAGGGCAGCCCCGGCGCCCTGCCCGTGCTGCTGCGGCAGTTCTCCCTGTACGGCTGGGACGACGAGTGCCGCAAGCAGGTGTTCGTGGTGTGCGCCCCGTCCGGGCGGCTCCGCTTCGACATGCAGCTCAACCGCAGCCTGTCCGACGAGAACCTGGGCGTCTACATGATCCCCTATCAGGAGAAGCTGGTGGTCCTGTGCAACCTGGACATGGTGGACCAGGCGGACTTCGCCCGGCGCCTGTGCGCCCTGATGGAGCAGCGCGGCTATTGCGGCGCCGCCAGCTTCTGCTTCACCGACCTGGACCAGTTTCTGGTCTCCTACCAGCAGGCCCTGACCGCCCTGGAGCACAGCCCCCGGGCCATCGGCAGGCTGTACCGCTGCCAGGACGTGGCCATGCGCATGGTGGCGCAGATCGTGGAGGAGTACACCTCCGCCTCCCTGCTGCACCCCGCCCTGGCCGCCATCAAGGCCCACGACCGGCAGTACAAAACGGAGTATTACCAAACCCTCCTGTGCTTCCTGAAAAACGAGCGCCGCCACCGCCAGACGGCGGAGGAGCTGTTCATCCACCGCAACACCCTCTTTCTGCGGCTGGAAAAGATCCAGGAGCTGTGGCCCCTGGACCTGGACGACACGGAGGAGCGCTTCTACCTGCTGTTCTCCTTCTATCAGGATCAATACGGCGGCGGCCCCGGCGACCCCACCCGCCGCCGCTTCCGGGAGTTGACCTCCGGCGGGACGTGACCGTCCGCAAGTCAAAACCACCGGCTGTGCCCAACATCATAAAATAGGAAGTCTGCCTAAGGAAATAGGCAGACTTCCTATTTTATGATAAACTAATATGTTTTATCGGTCAGGGATTTGCCTGGACACAAGCGAAAAAAGTGTATTTCAAACAAATACAAGAACAACCAAAAATTTAGTTTTTGAGTGCCGATAGTCCAACCAACAGGGGGGATATCGGCACTTTTTGCCTGAGTGGGCTGTCTTTCGGTTCCTATTGTTAAATTGCTGCGGACTTTTCCTTAAGTTTATGATGTTGGGCTTAGCCGGTGGGTATCTATTGCAACTTTTCCGGGAAATCTCCCGGGCCCGCGAGATTTTGCTTTTACGGCGGGATGATCCCATCGGGGACGCCCGGGGGATATCGCGCTCACATCGAGGAGGTGCGTGTCGGCTTTGCTCTGCCGGGGGAAGCCATCGCCGGGATCAATGATCGGGCAGAGGATGAGAACGGCCTTGACGATATCCGCGTCAAGGCCGTTCTTTATGGCAAAAGTCAGGAAAATCGGACGACGCCGGCGCGGAGACGCTCAGCAGCGCAGGCTGCCGAAGGCGATGCACTTGCCGCTCTTGCGGTCAAACAGCATGAGGTTGCTGCCGGAGAAATTCATTCGGATCCGCTCGCCGATTTTGAACAGGGTGCTTCCAAAGACCACACCGGTGAGCAGGAAGTCGTCTATCCGCACCTTGATGGTGGACTCCATGCCGGTGGGCATGGCGCCGTAGATCTCGCCCTCCAGGCTGCCGCCGTCCGCGATGTCGATAAATTCCGGGCGGATGCCCAGCACCAGATCCTCGTTGGTGATCACCGGCTCCTCCTGGAGGGAAAAATCGTCCTCCTCCACCTTGGCGATGTGGTAGCGGAAGGTCTCGTCCTTGTTGCTCTTTTCCACATAGGATTTTTCGGCGGCCTTCCGCTTCAGCTCCTCCGCCTGGGCCTGCGCCTGAACGTCCCGGTCCTCAAACCACGCGGCCAGGTCCAGGGGCCGGGCGGGGGTGAAGACCGCCTTGCGGCCGTTGAATATGGTCAGAGAGATCGAGCCGTCGGCCTCCTGAGCGCCCTTGGCCTCCACAAAGTTGATGGAGGGATTGCCCACAAAGTCGGCCACAAACAGGTTGTTTGGCTTGTTGTAGACGGTCAGCGGGGCGTCATGCTGCTGGAGAACGCCGTTGTTGATCAGGCAGATCTGGGTCGCCAGGGTCATAGCCTCCATCTGGTCGTGGGTCACGTAGACGAAGGTAGAGCCCGTCTCCACATGCAGGCGCTGAAGCTCATAGCGCATCTCCAGCCGCAGCTTGGCGTCCAGATTGGACAGGGGCTCGTCCATGAACAGCACGGACGGCTCGGGGGCCAGCGTGCGGGCGATGGCCACGCGCTGCTGCTGGCCGCCGGACAGCTCGGCGGGGTAGCGGTCCATGAACATGCCGATCTTGACGATGCGGGACACCCGCCGCACGGACAGGTCGATCTCCTCCTTGGTCAGCTTGCGCAGCTCGGTGACCACTTGGCCGCCCCGGACCTCCTCAAAGTTCCCGTTCAGGTTCCGGGCCTTCCGCGCGGCCTCCGCCTTGGAGCGGAGGGCGGCGATCTCGCCGGACAGGTCCTTTCCTTTCTCCAGGTGATAGCCGAAGAGCTTTTTGGCCGTGTAGAGGGAGATGGTAAAGGCGTCGATCAGCTTGATATAGGCCTTCTTCTCGTCCAGAGCGCCCTTCTTGTCCCGGCACTCCTCCAGCACCCGGACCACCTCGTCGGGATTGGACAGGATCTCCGCCAGCCGGGCGGCGTTTTTGGCGTCCGTGTCCACCTTGGGCAGCTCATCCCTGATGTTGGACAGGCCAAAGGCGATGTTCTGGTAGACGGTCATGTTGGGCCACAGGGCGTAATTCTGAAACAGGAAGCCCACCTTCCGCTTGTTGGCAGGGACGTTGACGCCCAGGGCGCTGTCGAACACCACCTGGTCGCCGATGGTGATGCGGCCGCTGGTGGGGGTCTCCAGGCCGGCGATCATGCGCAGGATGGTGGTCTTGCCGCAGCCGGAGGGGCCAAGCAGGGTGACGAAGGCGTTGTCCTCCACGACCAGGTCCAGATCGTCCACTCCGTAGAACTTGCCCCAACGCTTTGTCACATGTTCTAATCTGATTTCAGGCATGGTTTAACCTCCTATTCCCTTGTCCAGGCTGGCCCCGGTGATCTTGTTCACCAGCGCGTTGCACACCAGGATGGTGACGATCAGGATCAGGTTGATGCCGCTGGAAAATGCGTACAGGCCCATCTCGTCGAAGTAATCCAGGGTGGTGGACAGGATAAAGCCCTGGACGCACAGCAGCATGAACAGGGACAGCTCCCGCAGGCAGGTCATGAAGGGGAGCAGATAGCCGCTGATGATGGACGACTTCTGGATGGGAATGATGATGCGGGCCATGCGTTTGATCCACGGGATGTTCTGGATGACGGCCGCCTCCTCGATCTCGCCGGACAGTTGAAGCATGGAATTCAGCGAGCTGCGGCTGGCAAAGGGGATGTATTTGATGGTGCCCACGATGATGAGCAGGTAGTAGGTGTTGAACAGGTTGATGTGCTCGTTGGAGAACAGGACGAAGAAGGCCGCGCCCACGGCGATGGACGGCATCAGATAGGGCAGGAAGGCCATGGAGTTGACGTAATTGGCCCACTTACTTCGTCGGTTCTTGGCGACCGCGTAGCCGACCAAGGTGCCGATGGTGCCCGCCAGCAGGGCGCAGCACACGGCGACCAGAATGGTGCCGCCGAAGGCTTTCCAGATCGTCTCGTTATACAGGATGCCCTTCTGCCCGTACATGCCGTTCTCGGTGACATTCTCGCTGGTGACCCACCACTTGGCGGTCAGATTGCCGGCGTCGCCGGTGTACAGGAAGGAGTAGTCGCCGGGGTTGGGCAGGAAGGTCTCAAAGGCGAAGGAGACGATGGGGAAAATGCTGGTAAAGAACGTAAAGACCACCAGCACCAGGGCGATGATGTATTTGCCCGCCTTGCCCAGATTGATCTTGGAGATCTGGCCCGACTTGCCGGTCACGGTGGTATAGTTCTTGCGGCTGCGCAGGCTGACCTGGTTGAAGTACATGATGGCGACGCCGAGGATCATCATGATAATGGCCAGGATGCTTGCCTCGCCGGTGTATTTGGAGTTCATGGACACATACTTGGTGGCCAGGGTGGTCAGCCCCAAGTAGTGGGGCACCGGATAGGAGCCCATGGCGCTGCCGAACACCAGCAGGATCGTGGACAGGATGGCGGGCTTGACCATGGGCAGGGTGATCCGGAACATGGTCCTCCACTTGGGGGTGTCCAGGATGGTGGCCGCCTCCTCCAGGTTGGCGTCCATATTGCGGAAGATGCCGCCGATCAGGATATAGGCGAAGGGGGCGTAATGCAGGCCCAGCACCACAATGCTGGGGAACAGTCCCTTGCACCACCACATGGGCATGTTGATCCCCAGGGTGGCGGCCAGCAGGCCGTTGGAGGTGCCGGTGACCGCGTTGGAATTGAACAGGTTCTGCCACACCACGGCCAGGGTCCACTGGGGCATGATGTAGGGGAAGATAAAGATGGAACTCAGGTACTTCCGCCAGGCCAAATTGGTGCGGGTGACCAGGAAGGCGAAGACGCCGCCGTACAGGATGGACACCAAACAGGTGCCCACCGCCAGGAGCAGCGTGTTGAACAGCGGCTTCCACAAATTGGTCTTGGCCATGCGGCTGGTAAACAGGTCGATGTAGTTGACCAGGGTATAGCCTGAGGCCTGTCCGGTGAGATGGGCGTCGATGGTGCCGGGGTGGATCTTGAGGGTATCCTGCACGATGGCCACGATGGGGGCTACCGTGGTCACCGTCAGGACGATGCCCATCAGCAGCAGGATCACGTTATGGGGCTTGGAGAAGAAGGCCTTGACCCTGTTCAGCCAGACGGTGCTCCTGCCTGCCGCGAGGGTGTTTGGTTGAGCCATATGATCCCTCCTAATTTGCCGGGATGGAAAAGCGCCCCTGGACGCGGTAGGCGGCACGCAAGTCCAAGGGCGCTTTTTCTACACTTTTGTCATAAAGCAGCCTTGCCGGGAGCGGGCGCTTAGCCGGCGCTGTACTTCGTCAGCATTTCGATCCAGCTTCCCACGGTGAAGGCCACGGAAGCGCAGTACTCGGGGTCCTCCAGGACCAACTGGCCGTCGCCGACCCACCAGTCATAGCCGCGGTCGTTCTTGGCCTCAAACTCCACGGTGGTGCCGTCCTCGGCCATGCCGCCGATGGAGTGGTGATACTGGGCCTCGGTCCCCTCCGCCACGGTGGGGTTGGAAGAGTAGCCGCCCATGTCCTTGCCCCAGGCGGAGAAGCCGTCCACGGTGCAGGTCATGTAGGCAATGAAGGCGCAGGCGGTCCAGGGCAGGGGGCTGTTGTCGGTGACAAACAGGTAGTGGCAGTAGCCGTAGCCGCCGATCCCGGTGTAGCCGTCGTCATAGGCCGCCACGTTGATGTTGTTGACGGACACGGAGCTGGACTCCTCCACGGAGCGCAGCTTGGAGTACACCAGCAGGCCGAACTGGTCGGTGGCGGACTTATCCACCAGGGTGTTGCAGATGGGGCCGTCGTCGGTCTGGGCGTTGTAGGACTCCACCCACAGCTTGATCCAGGCCAGGGCGTAAGCGCCGTCGGCGCCCAGACCCAGGTCCTCGGCCTCAGACTTCATGTCGTTGATGGTGGGCTGGAAGTAGGCCTGCTCATCGGCGGGCAGGGCGTTGAAGGCGTCCTTCAGCCAGCCGGCGTAGGTGTCCTCGGTCAGCATGTACAGGAAGTTCTTGCCCACGATTTCGGAGTCGATGTCCATGTACAGGCCGTGCTCGCCCTCGGCCACGAAGTCCCAGCAGTTGTCGTAGCTCTTGGAGCCGGTGTTGTTGTACATAAAGACCTTGTTCAGGGTCTGCAGGGGCAGATAGCCGTCGTAGGCGTCGGCGGTGGTGCCGTTGGCGTCGGCCCAGTCCTTGGGGATGAAGGTATCCAGCACGCCGGTCTGGACCATCTTGCTCTCGATCTGGTTGCCGTCCTGGATCAGGGTCATGGCAAAGGTGCCGGTATCCTTCAGGGAGTCGGCGGTGAGCTGGTCAAAGATCTTGTTGTTCTTGGGCTGCTGCCACTCATACTCCAGGGTATAGCCGGAGTCGATGGACTGCAGGTACTCGATAAACAGGGGCAGGGCGCTCTTGCCGCGGCTGGAGTTGCCCACGCCGTAGAACATCTTGCCGTTGGACTCCTCGATGGCCTTTTTGGCAAGCTCCTCCAGAGTCATCCCCTCGGCCTCCCGGATGATCTTCTGGACCTCGCTCAGGTTTGCGTCGTCGGGCTGGGTGGAGGACCCGTCGTTGTCCTGGGAAGGCGTGGTGCCGGCGGGGGTGCTGCCGTCGGGGGTGGTGTTGGACTCGCCGTTGTCTTTTCCGCTGCAGGCCGCCAGGGAGAAGACCAGGACCAAGGCCAGAAGCAGTGCGGTCAATCGTTTCATTTCAAATCCTCCTTCGTCATATTTCACAAATTTTAGGCGTTTTTCAAAGCGCCTGTCGGTACTTTTATAATACAGATTTTTGGGAAAAAAGAACAGGGGGCAAACCTGCGTTTTTTTGTGTTCTTCTGTTGTTTTTGTCAAAATTTGATGAAAAATTTTCCGCGGATGTGCTATAATTAGCAAAAATCCCGGCAGGCCGCCCGGCCTGCACAAGGAGGTGTCCACTGTGCGGAGAAGATTCCTGCTGCCGCTGGCCCTGCTGCTGCTTCTGACCGGGTGCGCGGCCGGGGGAGCGGCGCCGGAGACCGCCCGCTGCGCCCCGGAGGATGCGCAGCGGCTGGTGATCTATACCTCCCACAAGGAGGAGATCTATTGGCCCATCATCCAGGAGTTCGAGCAGCGCACCGGCATCTGGGTGGAGGTGGTCACCGGCGGCACCAACGAGCTGCTGGAGCGCATTGAGCGGGAGAAGGACGCCCCGGCGGCGGACGTGATGTTCGGCGGCGGCGTGGAGAGCCTGGAATCCTATCGGGACTGCTTCACCCCCTACACCTCCTCCCAGGCCCGGTATATCCAAGAGCGGTTCCGGGACGAGGAGGGCCTGTGGACGCCCTTTTCCGCCCTGCCCGTCGTTCTCATCTACAATACCAAGCTGGTGGAACCGGAACAGATCACCGGCTGGAGCGACCTGCTCTCCCCCGACTTTCGGGGGCGGATCGCCTTCGCCGATCCCGGCGTCTCCGGCTCCTGCTTCACGGCGCTGGTCACCCTGATGTACGCGGTGGAGGGGGAGGATACCCTTCAGCGCTTCGCGGAAAATCTGGATGGCCGGCAGATGGACGACTCCGGAGATGTGCTCACGTCGGTGGCCGGGGGGACGGACCTGGTGGGGATCACGCTGGAAGGCTCCGCCCTGCAGCGCATGGCCGCCGGCGGCGACATCGCCCTGGTCTACCCCGCTGACGGCACAAGCTGCGTCCCCGACGCCAGCGCCCTGATCAAAGGGGCGCCCCACGAGGACAACGCCAAGCTGTTTTTGGACTTTACCGTCAGCCGGGATGCGCAGGAGCTGCTGGCCGCCCGGTTTTACCGCCGCCCGGTGCGCAGCGATGTGGAGCCGGGGCCGGAGCTGACCGGCCTGTCCGACCTTCCGCTGATCGACTACGACGAGGACTGGGCCAGCGATCAGCGCCAGGCCATTCTGATGACCTGGGCCTTTTACCTGGGCGGGGAGGGATCGCCATGAAAAGGCACGTGTTTCACTCCTTCCGCGCCCGGCTGTTCGCCGCCTTTCTGGCGGTCTCGCTGATCCCCCTTCTGATCTGTTCGGCCATGCTCCTCCAGATCTTTCGCCTGCGGCTGGCGGACAACGCCGAGGCGGAGGCCCTGGAGTACCTGAGCGGCCTGAGCCAGGTCATGGACGAGGCGTACGACGCCTTGGCCCGCGCCGCGTCGGCCCTCCGGGACGACCCGCTGGTGGCCCGGGCTTTGGCCGGGGACGGCGGCCAATCCACCCAGGTCAACCATGCCCTGTTTGACGCCACCGAGGACTGCCGCGCCTATGCCCGGTTCGACCTGTATGACAGCGAGGGGAACTGGCGGTATTCCACCCGGAGCGCCCCCGCGCGCGGGAAGCTGCCCACCCACTGGGGCGTCCTGCAGGCCGCCCGGGGCGCGGAGCTGACCTTTGTGGCCTGCGAGAACGTCACGGACGACGGCGCGCCCCTGCTCCAGGGAGCGGTCCCCCTGTCCGGTCAGGCGGGGTATTTGGTCGTCAGCGTCGACTACTCCGGATTCCGGTATCTGTACGAAGGCAAGTATGGCGCCCAGAACGACCTGATCCTGCTCAGCCGGTACTGGCGGCCGGTGTACTGCGCCCAGCCCTCCCTGGCGGACGCCCTGGCCCCGGAGCTGCGCGGGCGGCTGCTGGCGGGGGAGCCGCTGAACGGGATCTCGGAGAGCTTTTCGTACTGGGTGGAGTACCACGAGCCCACCGGGCTGTACCTGGTCCTCCGGCAGCCCCAGGTGTTCACCGGGGACACCACCCGCCTGCTGCACACGGTCAGCCTGGCCTGCGCCTTGATCTGCGTGGCGGTCTCCGTTCTGATGAGCCTGAGGGTCAGCCGGCAGATGTCCCGGCCCATCCAACAGCTCCACGAGGGCATCGGGGACGTGGCCAACGACAATCTGGACGTCTATGTGCCGCCGCCCCATGACGACGAGCTGGGCGGGCTGGCCGAGGGGTTCAATGGCATGGTGTCCGCCCTGAAGCGCAACCGGGAAGAGCTGGTGAAAAATCAACAGGAGCTGAACCAGGCCCAGATCCGGATGCTCCAGGCCCAGTTGAACCCCCATTTCCTGTGCAACACCCTGGACACCATGAAGTGGATCAGCAAGATCAACAAGGTGCCGCAGGTGGCGCTCATGTCCACCAACCTGGCGGACATTCTCCGCTTCTGCATCTCCCCGGACGAATTCGTCCCCCTGGAGCGGGAGGCGGAGATCCTGCGGCGGTACATCGAGATCCAGAAGATCCGCCTGTCCAGCGCGTTTGCCTTTTCGGTGGACCTGCCCGCGGAGCTGGAAGACTGCCTGGTGCCCAAGATGATCCTCCAGCCGATCGTGGAGAACTCCATCCTCCACGGCCTGCGCGGGGTGGAGGACGGCAGGATCCGGGTCCGGGCCTGTGAGCTGCAAGGCGGGCTGCTGCGCCTGACCGTCACCGACAACGGCCAGGGCCTGCCCCCGGACATGGTGGGGGCCTACTACCGCCGGGACCGGGAGCGCCGCCAGGGCCGTCTGGGCCTTTACAATGTGGACACCATTTTGACCAAATATTACGGCGAGGACTGCGGACTGTATCTGGACAACAATCCCGACGGCAGAGGAGCCGTGGTAACGGCTACGCTGCCCATCCGCAGGGAGGAGGAACCGAAATGCTGAAGGTGCTTGTGGTCGAGGACGAGGAGATGATCCGCAAGGGAATCGTCCTGGCGGTGGACTGGGCCGCTCTGGACTGCGTGGTGGTGGCCGAGGCCGCCAACGGACGGGAGGCGCTGGAGGCGGTGGAGCGCTATGACCCCACGCTCATCATCACCGACCTGAAAATGCCCGAAATGGACGGCATCGAGCTGCTCCGGCGCCTGCGGGAGCAGGGCAACAACGTCTGCGTCATCATTCTCACCGCCTACGACAGCTTTTCCTATGCCCAGAGCGCCCTGCGCCTGGGGGCGGTGGATTTCCTGCTGAAGCCCTTTCACGACGGGGACCTGGAGCAGGCGGTGACCGCCCTGCGCCGCCGTATCGACAGCGGCGGTCAGGGCCGCGAGCTGCCCATTCCCGGACTGAAAAAGGGGGACAAAAGCAAATATGTCCTCAAGGCCATGGACTACATCGGCGCCCACTATAACGATCCCGGCATCAGCGTGGGGACCATTGCCGAGCACCTGGGCATCAGCGAGGGACACCTGAGCCACACCTTTAAAAAGGAGACGGACTATACTCTGCTCAACTACCTGACCCGCTACCGCATCCACAAGGCCATGGAGCTGCTGCGGGACTGCCGGCTGAAGGTGAGCGAGGTGGCCGAGCAGGTGGGCTACCGGGACATTCCCTATTTCTCCGCCACCTTCAAAAAGCTGACGGGCGTGTCCCCTTCGGAGTATCAGGACACCTGCCTTTGACAAAACCTTTACAAGGAGGAACCGACGTGATCCGTTTGATCGCCAGTGATATTGACGGGACCCTGCTCCGGGCCGGGCAGCGGGACATCGACCCGGTCATCTTTCAGGAAATCCGCCGCCTGCGCCGGGCGGGCATTCTGTTCTGCCCCGCCAGCGGACGGCAATACGGCAGCATGCGGAGGCTGTTCGCCCCGGTCGCGGACGAGGTGCACTACCTGTGCGAAAACGGCGCGGTGGTGTACGGCCCCGGCAGCCCCGGTCCGGTCCTGGGCAAGACCCCCATGGACCGGGCCTTGGCCCTGGAGCTGTGCCGGGCCATCCTGGAGGAGCCGGACTGCGAAGTGCTCATATCCGGGGACAACATCAGCTACCTGTGCCCAAAACAACAGGACTTCGTGGACCACATGCGGTATTTTGTGGGCAACAACGTGACCATCATTCCCCGTCCCGAGGACATCCGGGAGGACATTTTAAAGGTGGCCGCCTACTGCCGCCGGGGGTCGGAGGCGGAGCGGCCCCGGCTGGCGCCCCGGTGGGAAGACCGGTGCAGAGTGGCCGTCGCCGGCCGGGAGTGGCTGGACTTCAATCAGACGGACAAGGGGGCGGGGCTGCGGCAGCTCTGCGCCGCGCTGAACATCGGCCCGGACCAGGTGATGGCCTTTGGGGACAGCGGCAATGACCTGGCCATGCTGGAGCTGGCGGGCCGCCCCTACCGGATGGACAATGCCGCCCCCGAGCTGTGCGCCCGGTTTCCCGATCACTGCCGCCGGGTGGAGGATATCCTGCGGCAGCTCCCCTGACCCTATAATTTGAAACGGGAGATGACCCATATGATAACCGACGAATTATTCACCCAGGTGACCCGGGCGGTCATCCGGGCCGGCCGCCTGTTTGCCGACCGGGACCGGGCTGCCCAAGTGAAGAAGAAGGACCGAACGGACTTTGTGACGGCGGTGGACCTGGCCGTCCAGGAGCAGCTAAAGGCCGAACTGGCCGCCCTGGCCCCCGACGTGCAGCTCATGGGAGAGGAAAAGGACAACTCCGGTCTGGATCTGACCGGAAGGGTCTGGGTCCTGGACCCGGTGGACGGCACCACGAACCTGGTCCACGACTTTCACAACAGCGCCGTCTCCCTCGCCCTGGCTGAGGGCGGACAAGTGACCATGGGGATCGTCTACAACCCCTATACCCAAGAGCTGTTTTCCGCCCGCCTGGGGTGCGGAGCCTTCTGCAATGGGCAGCCCATCCGCGTCAGCCCCGCCCGTACCCTGGCCGAGAGCCTGTGCTCCGTGGGCACCAACCCCAGCCGCCGGGACCTGGCCGACCAGACCTTTGCCTGGATGCGGGCCGTTTATGACCGCTGCCACGACGTGCGGCGGGTGGGCGCCGCCTCCATCGAGCTGTGCTATGTGGCCTGCGGCCGTCTGGAGGGCTATGCGGAGCAGGGCTTGAAGCCCTGGGACTACGCCGCCGCCATGCGCATCATCCAAGAGGCCGGCGGCGTGCTCACCGACGAGAAGGGCGGCCCCCTCAGCCCCTTTTCCGGCGGCGCCGTGATCGCCTCCAACGGTCACATCCAGGAGGAACTGCTCGCCCTGCTCATGGGTTAGCGGCAAAAGCCGAAAGCCGCAAACCGAGCGTGTCAACCTATTCATAAAACCAACCGTATGGCGGTTACCCCGTTCGCGCTGTGTGCGAACGGGGTAACCGCCATCTGCCCGCCCCAAGCGGCCCGGCAGATATCGGTTCACGATTCTGAATAAATTTTACAAGCATATTGACAAAATCATTACTGCACTATATAATATATATTATACAGTAATATCTATATATCAATCATTTAAAGGGGGGTTCACAATGAAAAAAGCAGCGTCTCTCTTGCTTGCGATTGTTATAACCTCAACCTTATCCTTGTCTTGCCCGCTCTGTTTCTGTGCGTTAAGGGTGCTTTGATATGAACCGAGTATCCCGCCGTTTGATCGCTGTTCTTGTGCTCCTTGCTATACTTTTTGTCGTCATTCTTTCGCTTTTTTTATGTTCCTATCATAACAGTCGATCCCGACAGCACAGAATAGATTCTCTCGTTTGCACGAGTGTTACGGATAGCCGGGAGTCCTTTTCTGATTATCTGTTGTCCTCCTCCCGTGAAAGCTATCTCTTTGGAGTAAGTTCTTTTTACCTATTTAAAAGCCTATATCCGGAATCAAATTACTATGACAATAACTTTACCGCTGTAATTTCCAGCGCATATGGGAAATTATTGTTCAACGAGAATCTTGACTCAAATGAAGTGCAAGCCCTTCTTGATGCCTTGGAAATCTTAGCGGAAGATCCCTCGGACATCAGGGGCTATACCCTCCTCCAAATTTTTGCGGATTATTCGAATTATTATGATTGAAACAGGGAGATGGATCACTCTATTGCGATCCATCTCCCTGTTTGAAGGAAAAGCCTTATAAGCAGCGTCAACTCATAACCATGCACATTAAGCCGCCTTCTGCCGGGCTTCGGCCCGGCAGAAAAAATTAAAAAAAGGGGATTGACAAAGGGGCGGCGGCAAGTTATAATACCAATAAACCAATCAGGAAGATAGGTTTATCTGAAAAAAGGAGGGCGAGCCGGAATGCAATACCGTTTTACGAAGCTGCTGCGAAGCAATTTCCGCTGTGGGCGAATGCTGTGCTCCCGGGCTGTTGAGATGGCCGGGCGCTTCGCCGCGCCCGTGGGTCCCCGATGTTGAGGGAACCCTTTGAACGCCATATCCGGTCCGGGAGCTGTTCGGCATTCCCGGACTTTTTGTTTTCCCACATTATAAAATAAAAAATGAAAGAGGTACATCATCATGAGCAACTATAAATTCGAAACTCTTCAGCTTCACGTGGGCCAGGAGAAGCCCGGCCCCGCCACCGACGCCCGCGCGGTGCCCATTTACGCCACCACCTCCTATGTGTTCCGCAACTCCGCCCACGCCGCCGCCCGGTTCGGCCTGGCCGACGCCGGCAACATCTACGGCCGCCTGACCAACTCCACCCAGGGCGTGTTCGAGGACCGCATCGCCGCGCTGGAGGGCGGCGTGGCCGGTCTGGCCGTGGCCAGCGGCGCCGCGGCCATCACCTACGCCATTCAGGCCCTGGCCCAGGCCGGGGACCATATCGTGGCCCAAAAGACCATCTACGGCGGCACCTTCAACCTGCTGGCCCACACCCTCCCCCTGTACGGCATTACCGCCACCTTCGTGGATGCCCACAACCTGGAGGAGCTGGAGGCCGCGATCCGGCCCAACACCAAGGCTGTCTTTATTGAGACTCTGGGCAACCCCAACAGCGACATTCCCGATATCGATGCCATCGCCGCCATCGCCCACAAGCACGGCCTGCCCCTGGCCATCGACAACACCTTCGGCACCCCCTACCTGATCCGTCCCATCGAACACGGCGCGGACATTGTGCTTCACTCGGCCACCAAGTTCATCGGCGGCCACGGCACCACCCTGGGCGGCGTCATCGTGGACGGCGGCACCTTCGACTGGGCCGCCTCCGGCCGGTATCCCTGGATCTCCGAGCCCAACCCCAGTTACCACGGCGTGAAGTTCACCGAGGCCGCCGGGGCCGCCGCCTTCGCCACCTATATCCGGGCCATCCTGCTGCGGGACACCGGCTCCACCATCTCCCCCTTCGCCGCCTTCCTGCTGCTCCAGGGCACCGAGACCCTGTCCCTGCGTCTGGAGCGCCACGCCGAGAACACCAAGAAGGTGGTGGAATACCTGGTCAACCATCCCCAGGTGGAGAAGGTCAACCACCCCTCTCTGCCCGACCATCCCGACCACGCCCTGTATGAGAAGTACTTCCCCAACGGCGGCGCGTCCATCTTCACCTTCGAGATCAAGGGCGGCCAGGAGGAGGCCCACAAGTTTATCGACAACCTGGAGATCTTCTCCCTGCTGGCCAACGTGGCCGACGTGAAGAGCCTGGTCATCCACCCCGCCACCACCACCCACAGCCAGTTGTCCCCCGAGGAGCTGCTGGACCAGGGCATCAAGCCCAACACCATCCGCCTGTCCATCGGCACCGAGCATATTGACGATATTATCGCAGACCTGGAGAAGGGCTTCGCCGCCGTGCGGTGATCCTCTCCCCGTGTCTTGTTGAAATACATACCCTCCCTTTGCATCCGGCGGGACGTCCCATTCAAACGGATGCCCCGCCCATGCGTTTTCGGGAAAAGAAAGGCCAGGTCTTGGAATGACGGAACAGGAAGCAAAGCGCGCGCTGATCGCCATGAGCGGCGGCGTGGACAGCTCGGTGGCCGCCTGGCTGACGCTGGAGCGGGGATACGACTGCATCGGCGTGACCATGAAGCTGTACGAGAACGAGACGGCGGGTCTGCCCCGGGGGCACACCTGCTGCGCCCTGGAGGACGTGGAGGACGCCCGGAGCGTGGCCCGGCGGCTGGGCATCCCCTATTACGTGTTCAACTTCACCCGGGACTTTGAGGAGACGGTGATCCGGGGCTTTGTGGACGGCTACGAGCGGGGGGAGACCCCCAATCCCTGCATCGACTGCAACCGCTGGCTGAAATTCGACCGGCTGCTCCGCCGCGCCCGGGAGCTGGAGCGGGACTATGTGGTCACCGGCCACTACGCCCGGATCGAATACGACGGGGCGTCCGGCCGGTATCTGCTGAAAAAGGCGCCGGACGAGAGCAAGGACCAGAGCTATGTGCTCTACATGCTGACCCAGGAGCAGTTGGCCCACACGATGTTCCCCCTGGGCGGGCGGACCAAGGCGGAGGTGCGCGCCCTGGCGGAAAAGCTGGGCTTCGGCAACGCCCGCAAGCACGACAGCCAGGATATCTGCTTCGTGCCCGACGGCGACTACGGGGCCTTTCTGGAGCGGTACACCGGACGAACATATCCCGAGGGGGACTTCCTCGGCCCGGACGGCAGGGTCGTGGGCCGCCACCGGGGGGCGGTGCGCTACACCCTGGGCCAGCGCCGGGGGCTGGACCTGGCCATGGGCGAGCGGGTGTATGTCTGCGGAAAAGACATGCGTGCCAACACGGTCACCGTGGGCCCGGAGGAGGCGCTGTACTCCCGGGTGCTGTACGCGCGGGACATGAACTGGATCGCCGTGCCCGGACCGGAAGGCCCCATGCGGGTCAAGGCCAAGACCCGCTACCGCCAGGCGGAGCAGTGGGCCACGGCGTACCCGGAGGGACCGGACCGGGTGCGGCTGGAGTTCGACCGGCCCCAGCGGGCGGTGACCGCCGGGCAGGCGGTGGTGCTGTACGACGGCGACGTGGTGGTGGGCGGCGGGACCATCCTCACAGCGCCGCGCTGGCCGTCAGCCGGGGAGGGAGGCTGACAGCCTCTCCTGTGTTCATTGTGTAAACCTTTTGGACATTTCGCCGGACAGGGACGTGGCCGACGGGAATGCCGTTTGCGGCAGCCATCGCCCGCGCCGCGATCATTGCCATGCGGCGGCGTCACCCGCCGGGCCGCCCAGGGGGGCGGCCCCTACGGAAAAACCGGAAGGTTTGTGTGCGAATGTAGGGGCCGGTGCCCTCGTCGGCCCGCTACGTTGCGGTGATTGCCGGGTTTGCAGGTGGTCAGATATTTGTGATATAAATGTAGGGGCCGACCTGTGTGTCGGCCCGTAAACGTCGCGATGATTGCCGGGTTGCGTTGATTACCGGGTCTGAGGCGGTTTTTCTTGACGGTGACAAGAGAAAGCCCGCCGGGGCCTCCGGCGGCCCCCTTTCTGTCCGGGCAGAAAGGGGGAAAAGACCCTGGGCGGGAGAAAACTTGAAGTTGGAGTCCTGTTTGCGACCGGCACCCGGCCAGCATAGCTGGCCGGCTTACGCTTCGTCGCCACAACCTTCCTATCCTTCGCTTCCCCGCAAGCGGGAAAGCTCACTCATTCCGGTGCGGCTCCTCTCCCCGGCAAAACCGGCGGTTTTGCCGGGGGCCCTTTGCATTGCCACCGGCAAATTTTCTTAACGCTGCAGTTTCGATTTCCTCTCTCCCCAGACCCCTCTCTCTTAAACGACCAAAGGGAGGGTTACCCTCCCTTTGGAAACCTACCTCTGTAGGTGCGAAACGCGGCGTTTGTGTTCTGTCTGCACCTGTTTAATCGGAACTTAACAATAAAACCAAAACACCATGATAGTTGTTAGGTGGCGGCGGGGCCGCCGGGCCGCCCAGGGGGGGCGGCCCCTACGGAAAAACCGGAAGGTTTGTGGGATACATGTAGGGGCCGCCGCCTTCGGCGGCCCGCCACGTTGCGGTGATTGCCGGGTTTCGGGCGGGTTTAGAACCCGCCCCTACGGAAGGTGGTACATGTCGCGGGTTGAATGTAGGGGAGGCTAATAGCCTCCCCTACATTCATTTCGTAAACCTTTTGAACATTTTGCAGGGTTGGGGGCAGGGTTGGAACGCTCTGCATGGGCATCCGTAAGGCGGTAAAACCGCCGACGGCTGCCGCACGTCGGAGACGCCCGCATTCCTGAAATCGTCCCCAATAGAAAATCACCCTTCCCAAAAGAAAAAACCAGCAGGACGCCCCCAACGGCTGTCCTGCTGATTTTTTTCAGATAACGTAATCATTCCCGGGCTCGTCCAACTGCATCAGGTCCGCGATGGTGTAGCGGTCCAGGTACTCGTTGATGACCTGATCCAGCCCCTGCCACAGGGAGAGGGTGCGGCAGTCGGCCACTTTCGCGCAGGGGGAGGCGCCCGCCTCCAGACAGGTGACGGGGGCCAGCGTGCCTTCGGTCAGGCGCAGAACGGCGCCCACCGTCAACTGCTCCGGGCTTTTGCTCAGCCGGTAGCCGCCGCCCTTGCCCCGCAGGCCCGTCAGAATGCCGTCCTTGACCAGGGCCTTCACGATGCTCTCCAGATATTTTTCCGAGATCTCCTGCCGCTGGGCGATCTCCTTCAGCGGGACATAGCCGGCCGACTGGTGTTCGGCCATGTCGGTCAAAACGCGCAGGGCGTAGCGCCCCTTGGTGGAAATCAGCACTTCCGGATACCTCACTTTTCAGGATAATACCTATTATAACGCAGGGTTGATGGGATTTCAATAAAAAATTTGAAAAAAGCCCTTGACAATCTTCCCGTTCAGGCATATAATCCCTACATACCTACTTGAAAGGTTGGTAATTTAAATGAAAAGACACTTGAGAAGAGAGCGATGTTGACGGGGCGCCGCTCCCGCGATCGTGAAACCGCGTAACACATAAAATAAAAATCGGAGGTTATCATTATGAGCAATATTTACACGTCCGCCGACCAGTTGATCGGCAAGACCCCGCTTCTGGAGCTGGTGCATCTGGAGCAGGCCGAGGGCCTGGAGGCGAAGCTGGTCGCCAAGCTGGAATACTTCAACCCCGCGGGAAGCGTGAAGGACCGCATCGCCAAGGCCATGATCGACGACGCGGAGGAGAAGGGCCTTTTGAAGCCCGGCTCGGTGATCATCGAGCCGACCTCGGGCAACACGGGCATCGGCCTGGCCTCGGTGGCCGCCGCCCGGGGCTACCGCATCATCATCGTCATGCCCGAGACCATGAGCGTGGAGCGCCGTCAGTTGATGAAGGCCTACGGCGCCGAGCTGGTGCTGACCGAGGGCGCCAAGGGCATGAAGGGGGCCATCGCCAAGGCCGACGAGCTGGCCGGGGAGATCCCTGACAGCTTTATCCCCGGCCAGTTCGTGAACCCCGCCAACCCCGCCGTCCACAAGGCCACCACCGGCCCTGAGATCTGGGAGGACACCGACGGCAAGGTGGATATTTTCGTGGCCGGCGTTGGCACCGGCGGCACCGTCACCGGCGTGGGCGAGTACCTGAAGGAAAAGAATCCCGACGTGAAGATCGTGGCGGTGGAGCCGGCCGCCTCCCCCGTGCTCAGCAAGGGCACGGCGGGCACCCATAAGATCCAGGGCATCGGCGCAGGCTTCGTGCCCGACGTGCTGAACACCGCCGTCTACGACGAGATCATCCCCGTGGAGAACGACGACGCCTTCGAGACGGGCAAGAAGATCGGCAAGGCGGAGGGCGTCCTGGTGGGCATCTCCTCCGGCGCGGCGGTGTGGGCCGCCATCCAACTGGCCAAGCGGCCTGAGAACAAGGGCAAGACCATCGTGGCCCTGCTGCCCGACACGGGCGACCGCTATCTCTCCACCGCGCTGTTCACGGACTGACCGGGAGGCCGCGCCGGTCCGGAAAACGACCTGATTTACAGACCAGCGGGGCTGCTGCACAGGCGGCGGCCCCGCAATTTCTTTAAAAATAGTGAATTTGCCACTTTAAAAATAGCCGCGATTGCAGTATTCTTAAACCACCTTTTTGCTACGGAGGAACGAACACCATGGAAAAGACGAGATATGAACTGAACAAAGAGCTTGCCCAGATGCTGAAGGGCGGCGTGATCATGGACGTGACCACGCCCGAGCAGGCCCATATCGCCGAGGAGGCGGGCGCCTGCGCCGTCATGGCGCTGGAGCGCATCCCGGCGGACATCCGCGCCGCCGGCGGCGTGTCCCGCATGAGCGACCCCAAGATGATCCGGGGCATCCAGGAGGCGGTGTCCATCCCCGTCATGGCCAAGTGCCGCATCGGCCATTTCGTGGAGGCCCAGATCCTGGAGGCCATTGAGATCGACTACATCGACGAGAGCGAGGTGCTCTCTCCCGCCGACGACGTGTACCACATCGACAAGACCCGGTTCAAGGTGCCCTTCGTCTGCGGCGCCCGGGACCTGGGCGAGGCCCTGCGCCGCATCGCAGAGGGCGCGTCCATGATCCGCACCAAGGGCGAGCCGGGCACCGGCGACGTGGTCCAGGCCGTGCGCCACATGCGCGCCATGAACGCCGAGATCCGCCGGGTGCAGAACCTGCGCCCCGACGAGCTGTACGAGGCGGCCAAGCAGCTTCAGGTGCCGGTGGAGCTGCTGCGCTATGTCCATGAGAACGGCCGCCTGCCCGTGGTCAACTTCGCCGCCGGCGGCGTGGCCACCCCCGCCGACGCGGCGCTGATGATGCAGTTGGGAGCCGAGGGCGTGTTCGTCGGCTCGGGCATCTTCAAGTCGGGCAACCCCGCCAAGCGCGCCGCCGCCATCGTCCAGGCGGTGACCAACTACACCGACGCCAAGCTGATCGCCGAGCTGTCCGCCGACCTGGGCGAGGCCATGGTAGGCATCAACGAAAGCGAGATCGCCCTGCTGATGGCGGAGCGCGGCAAGTAAAATGAAAATCGGCATTCTGGCCCTCCAGGGGGCCTTCGTGGAGCACGCCGCCATGCTGGACCGCTTGGGGGCGGAGCACTTTGAGATCCGCCAGCGCAGGGACCTGGAGCAACCCATGGACGGCCTGATCCTCCCCGGCGGGGAGAGCACCGTCATGGGCAAGCTGCTGCGGGACTTGGGCCTGTTCCGGCCTCTGGAGCAGAGCATCCGGGCGGGCCTGCCCGTGTTCGGCACCTGCGCCGGGCTGATCCTGCTGGCCAAAGGGGTGGACGGCGGCGTCCCCTGCTTCGGCACCATGGATATTTACGTCAAGCGCAACGCCTATGGGCGGCAGCTCGGCAGCTTTTACACGGAAGAGGAGGTCAAGGGGATCGGCAAGGTGCCCATGACCTTCATCCGCGCGCCTTATATCGAGGCGGTGTCGGGCGACGCGGAGATCCTGGCGGCCGTGGACGGCAATATCGTGGCCGCCCGGCAGGGCAGCCAGCTTGTGACGGCGTTCCACCCGGAGCTGAATGAGGACCTGTCCATCCACCGCCGGTTTCTGGAGCTGGTCTGGGCGGCGAAAAAGGAATCGTGAGTTTTGGGACCCCGCGGCATGGGTTTGTGCCGCGGGGTTTTGGCTTTTTTCGGTGGGTGGAGCAGGCTTGAAAGGCGGCGGCGTCACCCGCCGGGCCGCCACGCGGGGCGGCCCCTACGGTAAAACCGGGAGGTTCGTGTGTATGTAGGGGCCGCCGCCCTCGGCGGCCCGCCACGTTGCGATGATCGCCGGGTTGCTGGGGTGACAGATGTTTGTGGTATAAACGTAGGGGCCGGCCTGTGTGTCGGCCCGCCCACGTTGCAGGCATTGCCGGGCCGGAAGCGGGGAATGCAGGGGAGGATAGTATCCTCCCGAAAACGCCGCGGTGATCGCCAGCCGGAGCGGGAGGGTGACAGCCCCCCTGCATGCATTCCGCAGGCTTTCCGGAAATTTCGCCGGGCGGGGGAGACCCGGGACCTGCCGGGCCGCTCTTGCCCGCGGATTCACAATAAGTTTACAATCCATTCCTTGATAAACCGGAAAACGGGGAGTAAAATTGGGAGAAATTATATCATCCTGATTCGGAAAGGACCCGAAAAACATGTTGGAATTAAAAGGAATCAAAAAGGTCTACCCCGCCGGGGACGGGAAGGTGGAGGCGCTGAAGGGCATCGACCTGCAGTTCCGCCGCTCGGAATTCGTATCCATCCTCGGCCCGTCGGGCTGCGGCAAGACCACCATGCTGAACATCATCGGCGGACTGGACCAGTACACCGAGGGCGACCTGATCATCAACGGCACCTCCACCAAGCAGTTCAAGGACCGGGACTGGGACGCCTACCGCAACCACTCCATCGGCTTCGTGTTCCAGAGCTATAACCTGATCCCCCACCAGACGGTACTGCAGAACGTGGAGCTGGCTCTGACCCTGTCCGGCGTGTCCAAAAGCGAGCGGCGCGCCCGGGCGAAACAGGCGCTGGAGGAGGTGGGCCTGGGCGACCAGTTGAACAAGCGGCCCAACGAGATGTCGGGCGGCCAGATGCAGCGGGTGGCCATCGCCCGCGCCCTGGTCAACAACCCGGACATCATCCTGGCCGACGAGCCCACGGGCGCCCTGGACACCGAGACCAGCGTGCAGGTCATGGAGATCCTGAAGAATATCTCCCGGGACCGGCTGATCATCATGGTCACCCACAACCCCGAGCTGGCCGAGCGGTACTCCTCCCGCATCATCCGGGTGCTGGACGGCGTGATCACCGACGACTCCCAGCCGCTGACGGAGGAGGAGGTACAGGCGGAGCGGGCCGACTGCGAGGCGCGGAAGAAGGCGGAGGGAAAGGCCCGAAAGAAGCCCTCCATGTCCTTCGGCACCTCCTTCATGCTGTCCCTGAAAAACCTGTTCACCAAGAAGGGGCGCACCACCCTGACCGCCTTCGCCGGGTCCATCGGCATCATCGGCATCGCCCTGATCCTGTCCTTGTCCACCGGCATCAACGACTACATCGACCAGGTGCAGCAGGACACCCTGGCCAGTTACCCCATCACCATCGAGTCCGAGAGTATGGACATGTCCTCCATGATCACGAACTTCATGGGAGCGGCGAAGACATCGGAGGAGGAGCATGAGGAGGGCCGGGTCTACGCCGCCCACATCATGTACGACATGCTGGACGCCATGCTGAACATGGAGACCACCTCCAATAACCTGGAGGCGTTCAAGGAATATCTGGACAACGGCGGCGGCGGGATCTCTGACCTGGCCACCATCCAGTACGGCTACGACCTGGACTTCGACGTCTACACCAAGGACGAGGAGGGCGTGATCGTCAAGAGCGATCTCATGGCCCTGATCGAGGACGCCTTCGCCACCCTGTATGGCGGCAGCCTTTCCTCCACCTCCTCCATGATGTCCATGTACAACAGCATGGACGTGTGGGAGGAGCTGCTGGCCGGCGAGGACGGCGCGCTGGTGTCCGATCAGGTGAAGGACCAGTACGACCTGATATACGGGCGCTGGCCCGAGGCGTACAACGAGGTGGTCCTCTTCGTCAATGAAAATAATGAGATCTCCGACCTGATGCTGATCTCTTTGGGCCTGGTGCCCAGCAGCGCCATGGATGAAACCCTGACCGCGATCAAGAACGGCGAAGGGGTGGAGGCCGTGGGCGAAAGCTGGACCTATCAGGAGCTGTGCGGCCTGGAATACAAGCTGATCCTGCCCGTCGAGACCTACCAGTATGAAGCCGCCTCCGGCGGTTATGTGGATATGTCTGCCACCGAAGCCGGCATGGAGCTGCTGTACAACAGCGCGGACGTGGGCACCCCGCTGAAGGTGGTGGGCATCGTCCGCCCCGATGAGGACGCCACCTCCACCATGGTCACCGGCGCCATCGGCTACACCTCCGCCCTGACACAGTACGCCATTGAGACCACCAACCAAATGGAGGTTGTGGAGCTTCAAATGGACGATCCCGCCACCGACGTGTTCAACGGCCTGCCCTTCGCCACCGGCGAGGAGGAGGAGCCGTCCGACGCCGAGAAGCAGGCCGCCGTCACCGAGTGCCTGTCCGCCCTGTCCGCCGCCGAGAAGGCGGCCGCCTATGTGGATGTCATGAGCCAGGCCGGCGACGAGTATGTGCAGACCGTCGTGGAGCAGCAGATGACCGGCCTGACCCGGGAGGCCATCGTGGAGATGACCGCGGCGCAGTACTCCGCCGAAATGGGGGTGGACGCCTCCACCATCGAGGGCTATATCGACCAGATGAGCGACGAGGAGCTGTTCGCCCAGGTGGAGGAGGCCATCGCCGCCCAGGTGCGGGAGCAGTACGCCGCCGCCGTGGCGCAGCAGATGGGCGCGCTGAGCCAGGATCAGCTCTCCGGGGCGCTGGACCTGCTTCTGGCCGGGGACGCCGCCGCGCTGCAGTACGCGGGCCTGACGCCCCTGGAGGGCTGGCAGTTTCGCTACCTCTACGACAACTACATGCCCCCCACGGTCAGCCAGGCCACCTATGAGGAGAACCTGGACCGGCTGGGCTATGTGGACCCGGCCAGCCCCGACACCGTCAGCATCTACGCTACCACCTTCGCGGACAAGGACGAGATCGCCGATTTGATCCGGGCGTACAACGACGGCGTGGCCGAGGAGGACCAGATCACCTACACCGACTACGTGGCCCTGCTGATGAACTCCATCACCGCCATCCTCAGCGGCATCACCTACGTGCTGATCGCCTTTGTGGCCATTTCGCTGATCGTCTCCTCCATCATGATCGGGGTCATCACGCTGATCTCCGTGCAGGAGCGCACCAAGGAGATCGGCATACTCCGGGCCATCGGCGCGTCCAAGCGGGATGTGTCCGGCATGTTCAACGCCGAGACCGTGATCGTGGGCTTCGCCGCGGGCGCGCTGGGCGTGATCGTGACCTATCTGCTGTGCATCCCCATCAACATCATTCTGTATCACTTGACGGGCATCGCGAATCTGAAGGCCATTCTGCCCGTGCCCGCCGCCCTGATCCTGATCGCCATCAGCGTGGCGCTGACCCTGATCTCGGGCCTGATCCCCTCCCGGAGCGCCGCCAAGAAGGATCCTGTCGTGGCGCTGAGGACGGAGTGAGCAGGGGGCCGCGGTTTGCGGGGGTGCGCGGATCGCCGGGGTGAGGTGTTTCCTGTGCCTGAGGTGGTTGTTCTTGTCGGTGACAAGAGGAAGCCTGCCGGGGCCTCCGGCGGCCCCCTTTCTGTCCGGGCAGAAAGGGGGAAAAGACCCGCTGGGGAGAGAGGATTCCGATTTCCTCTCTCCCCAGACCCCTCTCTCTTAAACGACCAAAGGGAGGGTTACCCTCCCTTTGGAAACCTACCTCTGTGGGTGTAAAATGCGGCGTTTGTGTTCTGTCTGCACCTGTTTCGTCGAAACTCCAGCAACTGAACCTGGAACACCACAATAATTGTTACGTGGCGGCGGGGCCGCCGGGCCGCCCAGGGGGGCGGCCCCTACGGAAAAACCGGAAGGTTTGTGTGTACATGTAGGGGCCGCCGCCCTCGGCGGCCCGCAACGTTGCGGTCATTGCCAGGTTAGGGGCGGAGAATGTAGGGGAGGATAGTATCCTCCCGAAAACGTCACGATGATTGCCAACTAGGGCGGGAGGCTGATAGCCTCCCCTACATTCATTCCGTAGACTGGAGGTTGTGGCCAACGGGAATGCCGCTTGCGGTAACCCACCACCTACGCCGCGATGATTGCCACGTGGCGGCGGGGCCGCCGCGCCGGGTTTGACGATTGCGGTCCGGGGTGATATAATGGCCGCGAACGACGATCACAGCGCGCGCCGCCCCGACGGGGCGGCGCGGCGGCAGGAGGCGGACGACATGGCGGTTTCCCCGGGGGAGCGGAACGGCTTCGCCCTTTTTTCTTCGGAAGGGGGCTGCGTGAAGCGGTTTTGTGAACAGCTCCAGAGCATCGGCACTCCCATGGAGGTGCCGCGGAATTACCGGCTGTACCGGGCGGGCGACATCCCGGATAGCTGCTACCTGGTCCAGTCGGGGCGCATCGTCTCCACCGAGGTCGCGGCCACGGGGCGCGAGCTGGTGTTCAGCGCCAATGAGGAGAACGCCGTGATCCTGCTGCCCTCCATTCTGCTGCGCCGAAGCCTGACTTTGGACTTCCGGGCGTCCGCCCCGTCCAGGCTGATCCGCGTCCGCCGGGAGGATCTGCTGGGCGCGATGGAATCCGACCCGGAGTTTCTCGCCAACATGCTCTACGTCATGACCGTCAAGTACGCCGACCTGCTGGATATGTTCCACTCCACCAGTCACATGGTCCCCTGGCAGGTATGCCACCTGCTGCTGTCCCTGGAGGAAAAGCACGGGGTCGACCACGACGGGAAGCGGATGATCCAAAAAAAGTACAGCCAGCAGATGATGGCCGATCTCCTCCATGTGAACCGGACCACCATCGCGCGGGTCATGAAGGACCTGTTCGACCTGGACCTGGTGGAGCGGATCAACGACTACTACTGCATCCGCAGCGTGGAGAAGCTGCGGCGGTATATGGACGAGATCGAAAATCTGAAATAAAAATTGTGGCCTATGCAACAACCTTTGCATAGGCCGCTTTTCCTTTGCCGGGAAATGGTTTATGGTAAGGATGCCCGAACCGGCGGCCGTCGGAATTAGTCAAGTGCTTGACAAAATAAAGGGGGGATGCTATAATCTCCACAAAGTGATTCCCTGATGAGAGGTGGAACTCGTGCATTTTGAACTGAAAAACAAGAGCTTTTATACGCGCACCCTGCGCCTGATGGCGCCGGTGATCCTGCAGCAGTTGATCACCGTGGGCGTCAACTTTATGGACAATCTGATGATCGGCGGCTTCGGGGAGACCCAGATCTCCGCCGCCGCCTTCGGCAACCAGTTTTATTCCATGTTCCAGTTTATCTGCATGGGCCTGGGCTCGGGGGCGGTGGTCCTGTCCGCCCAGTTCTGGGGGCGGAAGGAGATCGACCCCATGCGGCGGGTGGCCGCCATCGCCATGCGGCTGGCCCTGTGCCTGTGCGCGGCCTTTACCCTGGTGTCCGTCGCCTTCCCCCAGGTCATCATGGGCATTTTCACCCATGAGAGCGCCGTGATCGCCGTGGGCACGCCGTACATGCGGCTGATCGGTCTGACCTTCCTGCTGTCTGGCCTGTCCTCCACCGCCACCTACCTGCTGCGCAGCACGGGGAAGGTGAACATCCCCCTGATCGGCTCGGCCGGGGCCTTCTTCATCAACATCTTCTTCAACTGGGTCTTTATCTTCGGCAAGCTGGGCGCGCCCCGGCTGGAGCTGGTGGGCGCCGCCGTGGGCACCATCCTCGCCCGGGTGTTCGAGTTCTGCTTCGTCTTCGGCTACTTCGTGTTCCGGGACAAAAACTTCGGCTTCCGCCCACGGCACTTCTTCCTGGCCGGCGGCGAGCTGTGGGGGCAGTACTTCAAGTTCGGCCTGCCCGTGCTGGTCAGCGACACCCTGCTGGGCGTCAGCCTGGCCCTGACCACCGTGATCATCGGACACATGGGGGAGGAGGCCGCCGCCGCCAGCGCCATGATCCTGTCCGAGGTCAACCTGGTCGACGTGGTGAACATGGGCATGGCGGGCGCCTCCGCCGTGGTCATCGGCAACACCATCGGGGAGGGGGACATCCCCCGTGCCAAGCGGGAGGGCAACACCTACATGCTCCTGTCCCTGTTCATGGGGCTGCTGCTGATCATCCCCCTGCGGCTGCTGGAGGGCCCCTACTTCTCCATGTACAACATCGCGGAGCACACCCAGACCATGGCCCACAGCATGCTCATGTACGTCTGCCTGTGGATGCCCATCCAGGCCAACGCCTACGCCTCCTCCAAGGGCATCCTGCGGGGCGGCGGCGACAGCACCTTCCTCCTGTTCGCCGACAGCGCCCTGGTCTGGCTGTTCTCCCTGCCCGTGGGCGCCCTGGCCGCCTTTGTCTGGAACGCCAGCCCCGTCCTCGTCTACGTGATCCTGCGCATCCAGTTCCCCCTGAAGGGCATCGTCTGCTTTATCCGCTACGCCACCGGCAAGTGGATCAAGGTCATTTCGGTGGAAAACGAGCCGGAAAAGATTAAGTCAGGTACTTGACAGCAAAGGAAAAGCATGGTACAATCCCAGCGTAAGCAACGGATCCGAAGCGGTCCGATTCAATTGGAAAAGGAGAGATTATCATGATCATTGATGTCAACATGCATCACCTCCCGGAAAACCTGTTCGACGACGAAGAAGTCCTGAACGGCTTTCTGACCACCGCGCCCCGCGGCTTCGGCGAGGTCGCCCGGATGGGCACCACCGAGAAGGGCCAGCGCCAGATCATCCTGGAGAAGCCCAAGGGCTACCAGAACCTGAACTATGTTGAGGGCGACTACAACCTGGAGTCCAAGCTGAAGGCCATGGACGACGCCGGCGTGGACATCGGCCTGCTGCGCGTGCCCGTGTGGCAGGAGTGGCTGCGTCTGGACACCTGCAAGGTCGTCAACGACAACGCCGCCGACATGTGCAAGCGTTCCAACGGCCGTCTGTACGCCAACGCCTGCGTTCCCCCCTGGGGCGGCAAGGAGAACATCAAGGAGCTGGAGCGCTGCATCAAGGAGCTGGGCATGGTCGGCGTTCAGGTCGCCTGCCACTACGGCCAGCTCTACCTGGATGACGAGGTGTTCCGTCCCTATCTGAAGACCATCGAGAAGCTGGGCGTGCCCGTCGTCGTGCACCACACCCCCGGCCCTGTGCACTGGCAGAGCCTGTATGAGTTCACCAACCTGCGCCGCGAGCTGGGCCGCGTGACCGACCAGGCCACCGCCGTGGGCCGTGAGCTGTTCAGCCACATGTTCGAGGATATGCCCGAGCTGAAGTTCATCCACACCATGTTCGGCGGCAACTGGTTCGCCAACTACAACCTGCTGACCCCGCACAAGTCCAAGAAGGCCGAGGCCATGGAGCGTCTGGACCTGAGCGAGGGCGACAAGATCCGCAGCTACCTGAAGAACAACCTGTACTTCGACACCACCCACCCCGCCTCCTGGGGCAAGGAGCAGGTGGAGTGCGCCATCAAGGTCTGCGGCGCCGACCACATCCTGTTCAGCTCCTCCTTCCCCGTCTTCTACAACTGGATGAGCGACGGCGTGGAGTTCATGAAGGGCCTGGACATCTCCGACGAGGACCGCGAGCTGGTCATGAGCGGCAACGCCATCCGTCTGTTCAACCTGAAGGTCTGATCGGAATTTCATTCCCGTTTCACCGTTTCAAAGAGTTAAGAGAGCCGCGGTTCACGCCGCGGCTCTCTTTCGTAGAATCGAGGGGGACTCATGAGCGAGATCAAAAATACCATTACTGAGCAGTTGGAGCAGCTTCAGACCCTGATGCACCGGATGGCCTTCCACCGTTCCATGGGGGACGGCAAGGCGGCGCGCAATCCCTACCGGGGGCAGGGGCGGGTGCTGGCAGCCCTGAACCTGAAGCCGGAGATCAGCCAGAAGGAGCTGACCTATCTGCTGGACATGAGCAAGCAGTCGCTGGCCGAGCTGCTGGCCAAGCTGGAGAAGGGCGGCCTGATCGCCCGGGAGCCGTCGGCGGACGACAAGCGCAGCGTGACCATCCGCCTGCTGGAGAAGGGAAGGCAGGCTGCCGTCGAGATGGACGAGAACCCCATGGACGTGCTCCAGATCTTCGACTGTCTCAGCGAGGAGGAGCAGCTTCAGTTCAGCGAGTACCTGGGGCGCATCATCCGCCGGTGCGCGGAGTCCTTTTCGGGCGAGAGCTTCGAGGAGCGCAGCCACAGGATGCAGAGCTTTTTGTCCCATAATAATTTCAGCTTCACCAAGTGCGACACGGAGAGCGGCTATTCCGGGCATCACCGGGGCCGCAAGCACCAGGAAGAAGAGGAATAAGCCGGCGGGGGCCGCGGAGGGAAACTTCCGCGGCCCCCGCTTTGTTTGCCGGGGGCGCGTTTTTTGCGGGGGGAGGCGGGCGTTTGGCGGTGTTTGCGGTCGGTGGGGGATTTTCTTGGAGCGGGTGAAAGCGGGTGTGTTCGATGGGGGACGGTTTCAGGAGCGCGGGCGTCTCCGACGTGCAACGGCCGTTGGCGGGTTTACCGCCTTGCGGATGCCCATGCAGAGCGTTCCAACCCCGCCCGAAACCCGGCAATGACCGCAACGTTGCGGGCCGCCGAGGGCGGCGGCCCCTACATGCACGCACAAACTTTCCGGGTTTTCTGTAGGGGCCGCCCCCTTGGGCGGCCCGGCGGCCCCGCCGCCACATGGCGATTTTTGCGGCGTGGGTGGTAGGTTGCCGCAAGCGGCATTCCCGTTGGTCATAACCCCAACCCTGCGAAATGCCCAAAAGGTAAAGGTTTACGAAATGAATGTAGGGGAGGCTATCAGCCTCCCGCTCCGGTTGGCGATGATCGTAACGTCCACGGGAGGATACTATCCTCCCCTACATTCTCCGCTCCTGACTCGCAATCACCGCAGCGTGGGGGCCGCCCCCCTGGGCGGCCCGGCGGCCTTTGACTGCCCCTTGTCCTTGTTTGCCAAATTCAGGGCGATTCCGTGCAGATTCGCCAGAAAAGGCAAAAAATTGAAGGAAGAGAGTGGACAAAAAGTCGATAAAATTTGTGAGAATCCAAAGATTTTTATACAAATCCAAAAATATTCGCCTTGTTTATTTTGGTGGAATATGCTATGATTTCAGCAAGGACTACGAAGAAGCGCCAAAAAATACACCCTATTTTTGTGCAAAACGACAATAGTCCGGCAAGCGATGCGCCGTCCGCCCGCGGGCGGCGGGAACGACTTGAACGCTGAAGGAAAGGAGGAAGATCCCGCTATTTTGGATCGTCAGCCGACAAGGGACCCCGTTCCAACAACTGTACTGTAATCAAAATAGGATGGTGAATTAGTACTATGAAACTGAAAAAGACAATCGCTCTGCTTCTTGCTCTGGTGATGCTGTTCGCCCTGGCTGCCTGCAGCGACAACGACGCGGGCGAAGAGAACACCGACCCCCCCGTCTCCGACACCCCCAACACTCCCGATGAGCCCGATACCCCCGATGAGCCCGACGATTCCACCGAGCCCGTCGAGGTCGACTGGGACAATCCCGTTCTGATCGGCCACATCGCCGACCTGACCGGTAACGAGGCCTCCACCGGTACTCTGGCCAAGAAGTCGGTCGACTTCGCCGCCGACCTGATCAACGCCAACGGCGGTATCGACGGCCGCGCGGTCAAGATCATCACCAAGGACTCCATGTCCACCCCCGCTACCGCCGTCGCCATGGTCCGTGAGCTGGTCGAGAACGAGGGCGTCGTCGCCATCGTCGGCCCCACCCAGATCGGCCACAAGGTCGCTGTCGCCCCTGTCGCCGTTGAGTACTCCGTCCCCGTGATCTGCTACAACGGCACTCCCACGTTCCTGGCTATGAAGAATGAGTACGTCATGTCCTCCGGCGGCGGCACCTCTCAGATGCCCACCGCCATGGCCGACTACCTGTACAACAAGCTGGACTGCCGGACCATCTACACCATCACCCAGGAAGGCACCGCCGGCGACAACTATGTCAAGCCCCTGATCGAGAACTTCGAGGCTCTGGGCGGCACTGTGGTCGAGGACATCCGCGTTCCCTCCGACGCCACCGACATCGGCCAGTACCTGCTGCGCGTGACCGAGGACGCCGACGCCCTGGTGGGCTGGCTGTCCGGCACCCAGGGCGTGACCCTGTGGACCACCTGGTATGACCAGGGCCTGGCTGACAAGATGCCTCTGTACGGCGCTGTCCACGGCGGCTTCACCGATTACTTCATCTGGCTGCAGCTCTCCAAGCAGCGCGCCGACGTGGTGGAGAAGGCCATGGAGTGGGGCGTCTACGCTCCCATCAACTACGCTTACTCCATCGACACTGAGGAGAACAACGCCTTCGTGGAAGCCTGGAAGGCCGCCAACGACGGCGCGGTGCCCGTGGGCTCCAACCTGCCCGGCGCCGGCTACACCTGCCTGTCTCTGATCAAGAACGCCATCGAGTCCATCGAAGACGAGGTCACCGGCGAGACCCTGTACGCCGCCCTGCAGAACGCCGAGGCCAATGTGGCCGAGGGCCACACCGCCTTCAACGGCGAGAAGATCGCCGCCAAGGCCGTTTACATCGCCAAGGTCGTCCAGTTGGAAGACGGCTCCTACAACTATGAGATCGTCGACACCTACGAGGACGTTCCCGTCAACGGTCTGACCGTCGGTTAATCCAAGGACGCCTGCGCAATACGCATCAAGTTTTTATCCGCCGTGATCGAAACTTTCCGGAAGTGGGGCATCGTATGATGCCCCACTTCCCATTCCGGGCCGTCTTTTCTGTTTGGACATCTTGCCGGGAAAGCTGCCCGCCCCTTCCCGGCCTCCGGTCCCGCCCTTTTGCTTCTCCGTGGGCCTGATGGGAACGGGTTGAGCCAAAAATAGTCCACAAATCCAAAAATATTCGCCTTGTCAATGGGAAATCGGTGTGATATTATTTCAGTAAGTACAAGAGAAGCGGTGGAAAACGGACTTGATTTTGTGCAAAACGGCAAGCATGACCCGGCGGCAATTGTGTAAAACGCTTACCGCCATTGGATGGGGGAAAACGGACTTGCCGGAAAAAGAAAGGGGAATGAGCAGCCGGACTATTTCGATTACCAGGCATTCGGAAGAACACTCCACATACGCGCTGTTGTACATCAAAATTGGAAGGTGACTTAAAACATGAAAAAGACAATTGCAATGCTTCTGGCACTTGTGATGCTGTTCGCGCTGGCCGCCTGCGCGAAGGACAGCGGTGATTCCGACGGCGACAAGACCGACCCCGGCACCGTGACCACGGACAACAACAATGAGAACAATGAAAATAACGAGAACAACGGGAGCGACGGCGAGATCGACCGCTCCGACCTGGGCCCCATCAAAATCGGCCACATCTGTGACCTGACCGGCACCGACGCTCTGACCGGCGCCGAGGCCCGCGACGCCATGAATTACGCCATCCAGTACGTGGGCAAGATCTGCGGCCGCGAGGTCGAGATCATCCACAAGGACTCCCAGTCCAGCGCCTCCGCCGCCGCCGACGCCGCCCGTTCCCTGATCGAGGAGGACGAGGTGGACGTGATCTTTGGGCCGACCCTGATCGGCCACAAGATGGCCGTGGCCACCGTGGTCAAGACCTATGAGATCCCCGCCGTCTTCTACAACCCCACCCCCACCGTGCCCGACATCCTGAACAACGAGTGGATCGTCGGCGCCGCCGGCTCCAACCCCCAGATGCCCACCGTCATCGCCGACTATGTCTACAATGAGCTGGGCTACACCAAGGTCTGCACCCTGACCAAGGACGACGCCGGCGGAACCTCCTACATGGATCCCTTCACCGAGGCATTCGAGGCCCTGGGCGGCACCGTGGTGGACCAGCGCTGGGCGCCCAACGACACCACCGACTACTCCTCCTACCTGATCCCCCTGGCCAACAGCGGCGCTGACTGCATGATCGCCTGGACCTCCGGCTCCGCCGCCCTCCAGCTCTGGAGCGACTGGTACAGCATGGGCCTGAACGAGACCCTGCCCATCGTGGCTGTGTTCCACGGCGCCTTTACCGACACCTTTATCTGCAACGCCCTGTCCCAGACCAACCCCGACCTGGTGGAGGCCATGCTGGGCACCGTCGCCCCCATGACTTGGGCTTACAACGCCGGCGATCCCGAGATCGACGAGTTTGTGGCGACCTACCGCGAGGACCATGACGGCGCGTACCCCATCGGCAACAACCTGGCCGGCGCCACCGTGCAGAACATGCTGGTGCTGAAGGCCGCCGTGGAGGCCCTGGAGGGCGACACCACCGATAAGGAAGCCCTGCGCGACGCCCTGCTGGCTGTGGACATTACCGGTCCCGAGGGCCGCACCGTCTTTGAGAACGGCAGCAACATGGCCACCAAGGACATCTATGTGAACGAGGTCGCCCGGCTGGACGACGGCACCTACAACTACAGCCTCCTGAAGAAGTACGAGAACGTGCCCGTGAACGGCTGGGGCGCCGACTGATCTCCCTGCAATGATTGTTTGATCGGCAAGCCGGTGTGGGGCGTGGCTTTTACCGGCCGCCCCACATCGGCTTGCCGTCGAAAGCTCCGGCCCGGCGCCCCGGGCCGGAACAGGCAAAACTCGCTCTGACTAAGAAAAGGGGGCAATAAAACCCAATGGATCAACTCTTGACTATTCTCGGTATCCTGATCATGGGCGCGGCCTATGGCCTGGTTTTGTTCGTGATCGCTACCGGCATGTCCCTGACCCTGGGCCTGATGCGCGTGGTCAACATGTCCCACGGCGCCATCTACATGTTCGCAGGCTATTGCGGCATTTGGGTCTACGGCAAGACGCAGAACTGGTTCCTGGCGATCATCGTCGGCGCTCTGGTGGGCGCCGCCCTGGGCGCCATCCTGGAGATCGGCTTCCTGCGCCGGCTGTATAAGCATCCCACCTATCAGGTGCTGCTGACCATCGGTATGATCAACATCCTGAACAACATCGCCCAGTGGATCTGGGGCGGCCAGCCCATGACCGCGCCCATCCCCAGCTTCCTGACGGGCGGCTTCCCCATGGGCAACATCACCGTGCCCTGGATCCGCGTGTTCATGATCATCTTCGGCGGCATCATGTGCATCCTGCTGTGGCTGCTCCAGGATAAGACCCGCGTGGGCGCCATGGTCCGCGCCGGCATGGACAACCGGGAGATCGCCGGCACCCTGGGCATCAACAACAAGCTGATCTTTACCGGCGTGTTCATCCTCGGCTCCGCCATCGCGGGCGCCAGCGTCATGATCGGCGGCACCGTCACCGGCGTGGGCGCGGGCACCGCCTGGTCCGTCCTGCTGAACTCCATCATCGTCGTGGTGGTCGGCGGCACCGGCTCCATCCAGGGCGCGCTGCTGGGCGGCCTGATCATCGGCGTGGCCAATGCCTTCGGCACCGTGTACCTGCCCGACCTGACCCAGTTCCTGATCTACCTGATCCTGATCATCGTCCTGCTGATCAAGCCCTCCGGCCTGCTGGGCCGCAAGGTGGACGTGAACAAGGCCATCGAGGCCGATCTGGAAAAGACCGGCTCCAAGGGCCATGCCGACCCCATGCCCCGGGCCGAGGTGGTCATCCGCAACGGCCGCCTGACCGCCAAGATGTCCGCCTTCCGCGCGGTGCCCTATCTGGTGTGCCTGCTGTTTTTGCTGCTGTGCCCCCTGTTCCTGAAGCCCACCACCGTCTCCATGCTGAGCAAGTGCATGATCTTCGCCCTGTTCGCCGCCTCGCTGGATATCGTCATGGGCTACGGCGGCATGCGCTCCTTCGGTCACGCGGCCTACTTCGGCCTGGGCGGCTATACCGTCACCCTGCTGTATAACCACGCCGACATCACCAACTTCTGGCTGGTCCTGGTCGCGGTGGTCGTGGTCTGCGCGGTCTTCGGCGCGGCCATCAGCTACTTCACGCTGAAGTTCTCCGGTACTTACTTCCTGATCGTCACCATGGCCTTCGGCCAGTTGCTCAGCTCGGTGGCCGTCAAGTGGATCTCGTTCACCGGCGGCTCCGACGGCCAGTCCGGCCACCGTCCCGACCTGGGCTTCACCATCAAGTGGAATCAGACCTCCCTGTTCTATTTCGTGCTGGCCTGCTTCCTGGTCTGCTTCATCATCCTGAAGCTCATCATGCGCTCCTCCTTCGGCCGCACCATCGTGGGCGTCCGGGAGAACGAGGGCCGTATGCGCGCCCTGGGCTACAATACCTGGGGGACCAAGTACATGGCCTGCATCCTCGCCGCTGTCTTCGCCGGTATCGCCGGTATGCTGTACAGCTACATCTACCTGATCATGACGCCCACCGACCTGGACCTGACCACCTCGGCCAAGCCCATGCTGATGGTCATCATGGGCGGCGGCTCCACCCTGTGGGGACCTGCCATCGGCGGCTTTATCATCACCCTGTTCGAGACCTACGCCGGTCAGCTCGCGCCCGAGCGCTGGCCCCTGCTGCTGGGCCTGCTGTACGTGGTCTGCGTGCTCTTCCTGCGCGGCGGTATCTCTCCCTACCTGACCAGACTCTACAACTGGGTCGGCTTCAAGCTGTTCCCCAACGGTGAGGGCGCCGTGGCGCCCAAGAAGGCCAAGAAGGCTGTTGTCGGAGAGGAGATGAAGAAATGAGCCTGCTGCAAGTTGAAAATCTGACCAAATCCTTCGGCGGTCTGAAAGTTCTGACCGGCGTCACCTTCGACGTGCACGAAGGCGAGAAGCTGGCGCTGATCGGCCCCAACGGCGCCGGTAAGTCCACCCTGATCAACACCATCGGCGGCCAGGGCCCCGCCACCAGCGGCAAGGTCATCTTCGATGGGAGCGACATCACCTACGCCAAGCCCAACGTCCGCCTGCACAAGGGCATGGCCCGCTCCTTCCAGGGCAACAACCTGTTCTGGAAGATGTCCATCCTGGACAACGTGCTGCTGGCCCTGCACGGCGGCGAGAAGAACCACTTCCGCATGATGCAGACTCTGGAGACCCGCAAGGAGTTCCTGGAGCGGGCGGAGGAGCTGCTCAGCGCGGTGGACCTGTGGGAGAAGCGCCACCTGGTGCCCACCCTGCTGTCCTACGGCGACCAGCGCCTGCTGGAGATGATGCTGGCCTTCACCTGCAACCCCAAAATGGTGCTGCTGGACGAGCCCAGCGCCGGCCTGCCCACCGTGGAAGCCGGCCGGTTTGCCGAAAAGCTGCGCAAGATCTCGGAGGGCACCACCCTGCTGTTCTGCGCCCACGATCTGGAGCTGGTCTTTACCCTGGCCGACCGCATCATGGTCCTCTACTTCGGTGAGATCCTGAAGATCGGCACGCCCGAGGAGATCAACCGCGATCCCCAGGTCCGCGAGATCTACCTGGGTTCGGAAGACGAATGATCTTTTCCAGGATCATATTTGGAAAGCGAGGGACAGCAATTGTTAAAAATTGAGAACATCAATACCTATTATGGCGACAGCCATATTCTGTTCGATCTTTCCCTGGAGGTGACCGAGGGCAGCATCGTGTCCGTGCTGGGGCGCAACGGCATGGGTAAGACCACCGTCTGCCGCTCCATCGTGGGCGTGACCCCGCCCCGGGACGGCACCATCACCTTCAAGGGCGAGAAGATCAGCGGCATGGAGCCTCATAAGATCGCCCGCAAGGGCATCGCCTACGTGCCCCAGGGCCGCGGTATTTTCGCTTCCCTGTCCGTCAAGGAGAACCTGACGGTGGGCGCCCGGGGCCAGGATAAGCCCAACGCCTGGACGCTGGAGCGTGTGTACGACTTCTTCCCCATCCTGGAGAAGCGCGCCGGCATGCCCGGCAACCTGCTCTCCGGCGGCGAGCAGCAGATGCTGGCCGTCGGCCGCGCCCTGATGACCAACCCCGACCTGCTGATCATGGATGAGCCGTCCGAAGGTCTGGCCCCCCTGGTCATCAAGCAGATCGGCGAGGTCATCACCCGCCTGAAGGGTCAGTTGACCGTCTTCCTGGTGGAGCAGAACTTTAACATGGCCCTGTCTGTGGCCGACTATGTCTACATCATCAGTAAGGGACAGGTCGTTCATCAGTGCAAGCCTGAGGAGCTGCGCCACGATGAGGAGACCAAGTCCAAGTGGCTGGGTGTGTAACCCGCGGGAATGAAATCATTTGGCTGAGAACGCGCCCCCGGTATTTGCCGGGGGCGCGTTTTTTGCGGGGGAGGCGGGGGTTCGGCGGTGTTTGCGGTTGGCGGGGGATTTTCTTGGAGCGGGTGAAAGCGTGTGTGTTCGATGGGGGACGGTTTCAGGATCGCGGGCGTCTCCGACGTGCGGATGCCCATGCAGAGCGTTCCAAACCCGCCCCCGACCCGGCAATGATCGCAGCGCTGCGGGCCGCCGAGGGCGGCGGCCCGGCGGCCCCTGCCGCCATCCGGCAATGATTGTGGCGTGGGTGGTGGTGGGTTGCCGCAAGCGGCATTTCCGTCCGCCCTGCGAAATGCCCAAAAGGTTTACGAAATGAATGTAGGGGAGGCTATCAGCCTCCCGCTCCGGTTGGCGATCATTGTGACGTTACACGGGAGGATACTATCCTCCCCTACATTCCCCACCCCGACCCGGCGATCATTGCAGCGCTGCGGGCCGCCGAAGGCGGCGGCCCCTACATGTAACCACAAACTTTCCGGTTTTATCGTAGGGGCCGCCCCCTTGGGCGGCCCGGCGACCCTGCCGCCACGTGACAATTTTTTCGACGTGGGTGGGCCGACACATAGGTCGGCCCCTGCATGCACACACAAACCTCCCCGGTTTTTCCGCAGGGGCCGCCCCGCGTGGCGGCCCGGCGGCCCCCTGCACGGATCCCTCGAACCTCCCCGTTTTTCACAGGGACAGGCCGCCCCGGGCGGCAGCTTCCTCCCCCGCGGAGCGGCTCCGCGGGACGCGCGCTTTGATGGCATTTTCCCCGGGGGGAAGACAATAAGATAGGACAAAGAAAAACTCTCTGGAAGAATATAGAGGAATATACTTGCTTTTTCCAGAGGGATATGCTATATTTTGAGTGCCGTTGTGCAAAATGACCGCGTTTGCTCTCTTGTGGAAAACAAATTTTGAGGAGGATTTACAATGAAAAAGAATGTTCTCAAACGCGCCCTCGCCCTGACCCTTGCGCTTGGGTTATCCGTCTCCCTGACCGCCTGCGGGAAGAAGGACGGCGGCTCCGGCGACGAAAATCCCTCTTACCACATCGGCTATAACACCTGGGGCGCCGGTACCGCCACCTTTGATTTCATGTCCGACGTGACCGTGGCCGCCCTGGACGCCTATCACGCCGAAGCCACCCGCGCCAGCGACGACCATATGGCCGACAAGGAGCTGCAGAATATCCAGAACTTTATTTCCGGCCAGGTGGACGGCATCATCATGCAGACCACCGCCGACCCCGTGCTGCCCCAGGCCGCCAAGGAGTGCGCCGACGCCAAGATCCCCTTCGTGCTGGCCGTCTTTACCGGCGCCGACGAGGACCGCGCCGAGGTCAGAGACAGCAATGAATACTATCTGGGCGCCGTGAACGCCGATATGTATGAGGAAGGCTACATCATGGGCAAGGCCGCCGCGGAGGACGGCCACAAGACCGCCGTTCTGCTGGGCGGCAATGTGGGCGACGCCCACTTCGAGATGCGCATCGCCGGCTTTACCCAGGCCTTTGTGACCGAGGGCGGCGGCAAGATCCTGGAGGAGGCCCGCTGCACCAGCCCCGCCGAGGGTCAGGAGAAGGCCAACTCCATGCTCAGCGCCCATCAGGACGCCGACTGCCTGTACGCCATGGTGGGCGACTACGTCCCCGGCGCCGTCAACGCCATGGAGACTCTGAGCATCAGCATGCCCATCTATGTCACCAACGCCAACACCGACGCCATCGAGTACATCCGCAACGGTAAGATCGCCGCCGCCACCACCGGCAACGACCTGGTCTGCGCCGTGGCCGCCGCCCTGATGATCAACTACCTGGACGGCCACCAGATCCTGGACGCCGACGGCAAGGCCCCCGAGCTGAAGAGCGTGGGCTTCAAGATCGACGCCGACAACGTGGACGACTACGAGAAGCTGTTCTTGAACAATATGCCCTTCACCGACGAGGTGCTGCAGACCCTGGTGTACCGCTATAACAAGGATGTCACCTACGACACCTTCGCGGACTTCGTGGAGAACCACCTGAACCTGGAGGCCCTGATCGCCGACAACCAGTAAGCCGCCGGGGACCACAACCGCATATTTTGAATCCAAAGCCCCGCTTGCCGCCATCAAGCGGCGGGCGGGGCTTTTCCGAAACGGAGCGTGACATACTTTGCGTGGTAAAACGACTGTCCGAACGGCGGAACCAAAGCAGAATCAGGCCCTGTCTCTGCTGATCCTGATCGCCGCCATGCTGGTGGTGGCCGTCATCGTCAATCTCCTGACCGGCGGAAAATTCATGACGGCGAAAAATGTGGAGATCATCCTCTCCAACTCCATCTATCCCAGCTTTATCGCCTGGGCCCTGTGCTTCCTGTCCGCCTGCGGCTACACCGACCTGTCCCTGGGCGGCGTGCTGGTGCTGGGGTCCTTCGCCGCCTGCGCCTTCGGCAACGCCTTTGGCTATCCCGGCGTTATCCTGGGCGGCCTGATCGCGGGCACCCTGCTGGTGTGCGTCAATTTCGGCATCTTCACCGCCACCAGGATCCCCTCCTGGATCGCCAGCATCAGCCTGGCCCTGATCTACGAGGCCATGACGGTGCTGCTGCGCACCAGCAGGCTGACCAAGCCCTATGTGGACACCGAGCTGAGCCGGGACGTGCGCGCCCTGGGCCAGTTCCCCCTGAACCTGATCCTTCTGATCGTGGGCTTCGTCATTGTCTATTTCGTCTACAACCGCACCACCATCGGGCTGAATGTCCGGGCGGTGGGCGGCAACGCCGGCGTGTCCAGGTCCATGGGCATCAACGTCAACAGGACCATCCTGGCGGTGGGCCTGATCGCGGGAGTGCTCATGGGCGTGGCCTGCGTCGTCCAGGAGAGCTACAACGGCAAGACCTTCGCCATGTCCGGTCTGACCAGCATCCAGATGATCTTCAAGCCCCTGGCCATCTCCCTGCTGGCCCAGATCCTGCAAAAGCGGATCAATGTGATCCTGGCCGTGCCCTTCTGCTCCATCATCATCTACGCCGTGTTTAACATCATGACCTTCTTCGGCGTCCCGTCCGGCACCCTGCAGGACGTGTTCCTGGGCGCGTTCGTCATTGTGTTCGGCGTCATCGGCCAGAGAAGGGTAAAGGGGGTCGTGAAATGAGCGAAGCGATTTTTGAGATCCACGGGCTGAACAAGCGGTTCGGCCCCACCCACGCCAACCGGGACATCGACTTCCGGATCGGGCGCGGGGAGATCCGCGGCCTGATCGGGGAGAACGGCTCGGGCAAGTCCACCCTGATCTCCCAGATCGCCGGCATCTACGCCCCCGACTCGGGGGAGATGCGCATCGGCGGCCAGGTCTACGCCCCCCACAGCCCCATGGACGCGTACAAGCACAAGATCTCCATGGTCCTCCAGGAGCTGGGCGTGGTGGGCAGCCTGCCCGTGGCCGCCAACGTGTTCCTGGGCCGCACCGGCCAGTTCACCAGGGGCGGCGTGGTCAACCTGAAGGCCATGAACCAGGCCGCCGTCCGGGTGTTCGAGACCTGGGGCCTGCCCATGCCCCCCCTGAACAGCGACCTGAGCACCATGCTCATCGAGCCGCGCAAGATGGTGGAGCTGGCCCGCGCCCTGTCGGTGGACCCCAACATCCTCCTGCTGGACGAGATCACCCAGTCCCTGTCCCTGAACAACCGCAGGAAGCTGTATGAGCTGCTGCAGAAGCTGAAGACCATGGGCCGTTCGGTCATTCTGATCACCCACGACGTGGAGGAGCTGATCGAGATCACCGACACCATCACCGTCCTGCGGGACGGCGCGGTGGTGGGCAACGTGGTCTCGGCCGAGACCACCCCCGACGAGATCAAGCGCATGATGGTGGGCCGCCAAATGGACGGCGACTATTACCGCACCGACCGGCAGGCCGACTACGGCGACAAGGTGGCGCTCCGCGTGGAGAACCTGTCGGTGGCGGGCGAGCTGGAGGACATCACCTTCGACGTCCACGAAGGGGAGATCCTGGGCTTCTGCGGCCTCAGCGACTCGGGCATCCGGGCGGTGGGCAAGGCGGTGTTCGGCCTGTCCAAGGCCAGCGCCGGGCGCGTCCATCTGGTGGAAAAGAATTTGGATATCAAGACCCCCCAGGACGCGCTGAAGAACAACATGGGCTACGTCCCCAAGGACCGCGACGAGCAGGCCCTGCTGATCAACGACGCCATCCGGGAGAATTTCACCCTGCCCTCCTACGGCGAGCTGACCGGGCCGGTGGGCTATGTCTCGCCCAAGCGCATGAAGATGCTGGCCGAGGAGATGGTGGAAAAGCTGTCCGTGAAGTGCACCGGCGTCAGCCAGCCCGTCAGCGCCCTGTCCGGCGGCAACAAGCAGAAGATCAACCTGGGCCGCTGGCTGGCCAAGGACCTGAAGGTCCTGGTGCTGGACTGCCCCACCCGGGGCGTGGACGTGGGCGTCAAGGCGTATATCTACGCCCTGATGAAGGAAGCCAAGAAGAACAAGATCGCCACCATCCTGATCTCCGACGAGCTGACCGAGGTCATCGGCATGGCCGACCGGCTGATCGTCATGAAGGACGGCAGGATGACCCGGGTGATCGACCGCGACGGAGACTTTACCGAGCAGGCCGTCATTGAGGTGATGATATGAAAAAAGGTAAGTGGAAAGCGGGGCTGCCCAACTTTTCGGACATCGTGCCCTTTATCGCCTTTTTGGCCATTTTTCTGTTTTTTACCATCGCCAGCTACAATGACCGCACGGGCGCCTTCCAGATGCTGACGGCGCGCAACCTGCGTGTTTTGCTGGAGCAGACCATGCAGACCATTTTGGTGGCCTGCGGCACCCTGTTCGTGGTGTCCCAGGGCAGCACCGACCTGTCGGTGGGCGTCAACCTGGCCCTGTCGGGCGTCATCGGCACCTGGGCGGCCTACGCCGCCGGCGTCGACTGGCTGATGATCCCCGTGACCCTGGCGGTGGGCCTGGCGGTGGGCCTGTTCAACGGCGTGATCGTCAGCAAGTGCAAGGTGTCCTCCTTTATGCTCACTCTGGCCATGCTGATCGGCGTGCGCGGCCTGGTCAACTTCCTCCAGGTCCGCACCGGCGTGCAGGACCTGCCCGAGGGGCTGTCCTTCCTGAGCGGCTCCACCGTGAAGATCATCCTGTTTTTGATCATCGTGATCGTCATGGCCTATGTGTTCGAGTTCACCAAGACGGGCCGCTACAGCCGGGCCATCGGGGAGAACGAGACCACCGCCCGGTTCGTGGGCGTGCCCGTGGACCGGATGAAGATCGCCGCCTTCGCCCTGTCCGGCCTGATGGCCGCCGTGGCCGCCGTGTTCAACATGGCCACCGTCGGCTCCACCAGCCAGCAGATGGGCGTGTTCCTGGAGATCCGGGTGGTCATGGCCATCTATCTGGGCGGCGTGCTGGTCACCGGCGGCTCCTCCGCCAAGTTCTACAAGATCCTGCTGGGGTCCTTCTCCATCCAGATCATCGTCAACGGCCTGGCCCTGATGGGGAAGTCGGACGCCCACTACTCCCAGTTCGTGCAGGGCATTCTGCTGCTGCTGATCCTGTTCCTGAGCGCCCTGGCCGGGCGGAGAAGGAGCCGGGACAAGGCCCCCTCCGGAGAGGCGGCGCGCAGGAACGCCGCGCAGAAGCGGTAAAGACCGTGTTCCGTTTCGCAAAACCGTCCCCGCTTGCGGGGACGGTTTTGTTTGTGCAGGCGGGGGAGGGGCGCCGGGTCGTGTGGAAGGCCGCGATGGCCGAAGAGTGGCGGGGTCACCCACCGGGCCGTCACGCGGGGCGGCCCCTGCGGAAAAACCGGGAGGTTTGTGTGTGTATGTAGGGGCCGCCGCCCTCGGCGGCCCGTTACGTTGCAATGATCGCCGGACCTGGGCGGGGAATGTAGGGGAGGATAGTATCCTCCCGAAAACGCCGCAATGATCGCGAACCGGGGCGGGAGGCTGATAGCCTCCCCTACGTTCCTCCCGCCGCCTTTCGGGGAATTCTGTAGGGGCCGACCTATGTGTCGGCCCGCCCACGCTGCGGGTATTGCCGGGGCCGGGGCGGGAAGGCGGCCTGCGCTCCGCGCCGTTGGAAACAGGGACCTTCGCACTTCCTGATAAGGGGCTGGGAGAGAGAAAATTTCGGCGTTTTTTCCATGGCCAAACCCCTTGGGAAACGGGCAAAAGGGATTGACAAACGGACAAGTTGCGATTATAATAATAACGCAGCGTGTAGCGTACGGCATAAGTCCGGCTGACTACGTCGCTGCTTTTTTCATTATTTGTTAATTTTTTTAAGGAGGAAAAATAACATGGCTACCCAAGTTGGTATCCCCGAGCAAGCATGGGATTTCCTGTCTGACATGGTCGACAACTGCGTCGGCCGCGCGATCGATCTGAACGGCGCGAAGAAGGAAGTTCTGATCCTGGTGCACAAGGACGGCCTGTACAGCGGCGACAACCTGATCGACGAAGAGGCGATCGGCTGGGTCTCCACCGCCTTCACGTCCCGCAACTGCCGCTGCTCCATCCTGTGGGTCGACGATCCCCAGTTGAAGCACGGCTGGCGCTATCCCCCCGTCGTCAAGAAGGCGATCGAGGGCGCCGACATCATCATCAACACCCCCTGGCAGATGCCCGTCGAGGAGATCGCTGATTTCCGCGGCCACATCGAGCAGTCCCACCTGAACGACCCCGCCCGTATGACCGAGCAGGCCAAGAAGGACTTCCCCCGCCGCCCCGACAAGCAGCCCAAGGGCCTGGATTACGACGCCGGCACCTGGATGGTCCGTCTGTTCCCCGTCACCGCCGACCTGATGATGACCGATTGGGCCCGCACCCCCTACGAGCTGACCATTATGCTGCGCCACATCAGCTCCGAGCCCTTCATGAACCTGGATCGTCCCACCAAGTTCCACATGACCGATCCCAACGGCACCGATCTGACCGGCTACACCGTCAACCCCGTCAAGCGCGAGGATGAGAACGGCGTCGGCGTCCCCGGCATGCCCTACGACTCCTGGCGTGAGAACTCCTCTCACTACCTGCCCGTTCCCGAGTGGGTCCATCCTCCCATCAACTGCACCCACGTCAACGGCGTGCTGTACTTCAAGGAGATGCTGCCCTGGTGGAGCAAGTACATCGAGATCTCTCCCTACTGGGATGAGCCCATCAAGATCACCGTCGAGGAGAGCCGCATGGTCGGCATCGAGGGCGGCGTTGAGGCCAAGAAGCTGTATGCCTTCCTGAAGGAGATGGAGGAGAAGGTCGGCGACAAGATCTGGCTGTTCGACACCTTCCACTTCGGCATCCATCCCAACGCTCACGTCAACTACTATCAGTGCCCCAACGATATCTATCGCCGCACCATCGAGCACATGGACTGCTCCAACGTGCACTGGCACCTGGGCTCCGCCGGCGGCCGCGAGGGTTACAACTTCTATCCCCACATCACCGGCGATATCCGCAACTGCACCCTCACTCTGGAGCACGAGAACGGCGAGACCGAGTACGTCTACAAGGACGGCTGGCTGTGCTGCCAGGATGACCCCCGTCTGGCTGAGATCATGAAGAAGTATCCCGGCCGTCCCGGCATCCCCGTCAACCCCAACACTCTGACCGAGCTGAAGAAGTAAGATCATCCTGAACAAAGCCTCTTGACTTGGTTCAGACCGCAAGGGTTTTGTGCTGAATCGTGCAAAACCCTTGCACCATTCTATATTTAAGATAGGGAGTATACTACAATGAGCAAACTGATCGCATATGTGGGCAGCGGCTCCGGCGGCATCGAGGTCTTCGAGATCGGCGAGGGCGGCAAGTCCATCACCCCCCTGAACAACGGCGTGCAGGAGCCCGGCTACGCCGGCTTCCTGGCTTATGCCAAGGGCAAGCAGGTCCTGTACTCCGTGGACGAGCGCAAGGACGCCGGCCGCAACGAGAAGAACCCCACCACCGTTCTGGCCTTCAAGGTCGATCCCGCCACCGCCGGCCTGACGTTCATCAACAAGCAGCCCACCATCGGCTGCTCCTGCGCCTCCGTCTGCGTCGGCCCCGACGAGAACTACGTCTTCACCGCCAACCACGGCAAGTTCGACCACGTGATCAAGGCGGTCGAGACCGCCGACGGCAAGTGGACCAACCAGTTCGTCTATGACGACTCCACCGTGGTGCAGTATCCTGTCAACGCCGACGGCTCCCTGGAGCCCGCCTGCGACTGCTTCGTGCTGACCGGCTGCGGCATGGATCCCAACACCTCTCCCCAGGCCGGCGGCCACTCCCAGGCCAGCCCCCACGCCCACATCGTCGTGGTCGATCCCTCCGGCAAGTTCCTGATCGTCTGCGAGAAGGCCTCTGAGAAGATCTATGTGTTCCGTCTGGGCGGCGAAAAGCTGGTCCTGGCCTCCATCTTCCAGGCTCCTCTGCGCACCGGTCCCCGTCACTGCGCCTTCGATCAGAACGGCCATATGTTCATGACCTGCGAGTTCTCCTCCGAGATCTGGGCCTTCAACTTCGACTCCGAGAACGGCATCCTGACCTTTGTTGACAAGCAGTCCACCGTCGCCGAGGGCTTCTCCGCCCGCAACGAGCTGGCTACTATCCAGATCACGCCCGACGGCAAGTTCGTCTATGTGAACAACCGCGGCGAGGACACCATCGTGGGCTTCAGCATCGCCGCCGACGGCAAGCTGACCAAGGTGTTCTCCACCGGCGTCGGCAAGTGCCCCGCCGATCCCAAGGACGCTGTCCGCGACATGCAGTTGACTCCCGACGGCTCCGTGCTGCTGGTCCCCGTTCGTCCCGACAACGTGGTCCGCAGCTACGCTGTTGACAAGAACACCGGTGCTCTGACTCCCATCACCGAGGTTCCCGCCAACAACCCCGTCTTCATCTGCCTGGCGGAGCTGTAAGATCAGCTTTTCCCGTCATCCGCATCCCCCGGCCATTCGACCGGGGGATGTTTTTTGCGCGTGGGTGATCACAAAACGTATTTTTAGGAGGAAATATATCGAAATGTAGTTGAAATTTGCGGTGCAGACCCTGGAATGGATTGCGGCGTGGACGGGCGCACAGCTTACGCATCGTTCCGCTGGTCAAATCAAAGATTTGGAACGTCGCGTAACATAGGCGCGCCCCTGCGAAAATTCCCGAGGGCTTGCGGGAGGTACGTAGGGGAGGCTATCAGCCTCCCGCCCCAGGCTGCGATCATTGCGGCGTTTTCGGGAGGATACTATCCTCCCCTACGTTCCCCGCCCCAAACCCGGCAACACCCGCAACGCGGCGATCATCGCGGCGCAGACAATGGTAGGCCGCAAACGGCATTCCCGTGGGCCACGCCCAGCGAAATTCCCAAACGGTCTGCGGGATGCATGTAGGGGAGGCTATCAGCCCCCCGCGTCGGGTAACGCCGCCGCGGTGTAAGGTGCTGCCTCCGTCCGCTCTCCCGTCTGTGGGGCGGCCTCTTGCCCCGCCGCCCCTACGGCAGGCCGTCACAGCGGAAATTGCGGCCGACGGCGCGGATGAAATCGGCGTGGTAGCGCTGGGCGGTGCGCTCGCTGCACGGGATCTGCAGGGCCGCGCCCGCCAGGGTGTGGCTGCCCTCCAGCAGCACCAGACGGGCGATCTTCAGCCGGTCGGCGCCGTTGTTCATCCGCTCCGTCTCCTCCAGCGCCAGCCGCACTGCCCGGCGCTCCTCCTCGCTGTCCCGGCCCGGGTAGCGGCGGATCATGTGCTTGGCGTACCCCCACCAGCCCGCTCTGGGCTTGCTCACAGGCCGTCACCTCCCGCTCCGTTCAGGGCGGCCATGTCCCGGAGCATCCGGGCGGATGGGTCGGCGCACCCCTGGGACAACTTCCGGTCCAGGCGCTTGATATCCGCCAGGCACGTCACCCCCTGGGACTGCCACTTGCGCAGGATGCCCCGTATGTACGGCCAGGTGGCCTTCTTGCTGTCCAGGGCGACGTCCATGGCCCGCAGGCACACCTCACTCCCCATGGTCTGGGCGTATGCCTTCAGTTCCTCCAGGCTGGTCTGGGAAGCGGAGGGATTGATCCGGTCCAAATAAGCGGACACTACAGCCGCGCAGCCCTCCCCCTCCTCTGGGGGGAGGGCCTTGGTATTGGTTTTGGTTTCAGAATTGGTATTGGTTTTGGTTTCAGAATTGGTATTGGCTTCGGTTTTGGTATTGGTTTCGGTATTGGTTTCGGTTTTTTGGGTTTCGCTGGGTTCTTTTGGGTTTTTTGGTCTGCCGCCTTTTATCCCGTTTTCCCGGTTCCGGGCGGCGGTGCTTTCGTAGGACGCTTGAAAACGATCCTCCTGCATCTGCACCCGGCGGTAGTAAAACCGCTCGTTCCCGGGCAGCTCCACCACCTCGCCCGTCATGCTGTATTTCAGCAGCGCCCGGGCCAAACGCCCAAACTCCGCGTCGTCCAGTTCGGCCATCTCCTCCAGGTACTCGTGGGAGAGGGCCGCGTAATTTCGTGCCATGTCGTCCTCACAACCTCCATATCCTTCGCTGCGTCGTCGCAAGCTCCGTATCCCTCGCCCCGCCGCAAGCGGCAGGTCTCGCTCACTTCACTGCTCCTCCTTCCCCCAACAAAGCCTTGCGGCTTTGTTGGGGCCCCATGTTGCAGAGCGGGCAAGCCCCCGCCCCGCGGTTTGTTACGTGTTCCGCCACGCCTCAAAGGCCGGGCCGTCGCCGTCGGCCTGGCAGAGGTACTCATACAGCCCCCGGGCGAAGGGGCGCAGGTCGTCGTCGGCCAACCGCTGGTCCACAAAGGCGGCCAGCTTGCCCGGCCATAAGCGGATGTACTCCGTCATGGCCCGGTAGTCCGGCGCCGCCGTCCACACCGCCCGGATCGGTCCCCCGTCCTCCGCCCCGGAATAGTCCCGTTTTTGGGACAGCTCTTGTGCTACCATAGAATTACCGGCGGCGGGTTCTGTCAATTTTTTCATGATTCACCTTTACAAGATACTTTTACACGAAAAAAATTTGGTCCACCTGCCGGGAGGTCAGTCCCAGGATGGTTTTCAGGGCCTGAAGCTCCTTCAGGGAGAACTCCGCGCCCGCCCGGCCGTTCAGCTTCGCGTTGAAACAGGACAGGCTGACGCCCATCCGCGCCGCCGCGTCCTCCTGGGTCAACCCGCGCTCCTTCAGCTTTCCCTTGAGCAGATCGGCATTCATAAGATCACTGCCTTTCACCTTTTTAAGATACTTTGAGTATATCTCTTTGGAATCATCTTGTCAAGATACTTTTTGTTGACTTTTCAAAAATTTGTGGTATTATGAAGATACAAACTGGAAAAAGGATGGAAAGGTGGTCAACCGTATGACTGTCGGCGAGAAGATCCGGGCCGAGCGGAAAGCCCTCGGCCTGACCCAGACCAAGCTGGGGGAGAGGCTGGGCGTGCGGAAAAACGCGGTCAGCAAGTGGGAGTGCGGCCGGGTGGACGACATCCCCGGGTCCAAGATCAAGGCGATGGCGGCTCTGTTCCGGGTGCCCCCGTCCTACCTGATCGACGACGAGTCCGCCCTCCCCGCCCAGGTGGAGTGGGACGATTTTACCTACGCGATGCACAACGAGACCAAGGATCTGCCCGAAGAGAAGAAGCGGATGCTTCTGGACATGGCGCGGTTCATGAAGGCCGACCTTGAGAAGGAGAGATCCTGAAAAGAGACCGGGGAAGGGGGCGCTGAATGGAAAAGATCATATCCCTGTATAACGAGCTGAACCGCGCGGGCGTGCGGTTTTACCACTGGAACATGGGGGAGGACCGGGCGGCCACCGTGGAGATGGGCGGGCAATACGGGGTGTTCATGGACTTTGGGAATATCCGCAGCGGCGCCGAGGAGCTGGTGGCCGTGGCCCACGAGGGCGGGCATATCGCCACCGGCGCTACCCACAAGGTGAACAGCCCCTTTGACCTGGTGGAGAAGCACGAGCACAAGGCCGACCGCTGGGCCATCGAGAAGCTGATCCCGGAGGAGGAGCTGGACGAGGCGGTGGCCGCGGGCTGCACCGAGCTGTGGCAGCTTGCGGAGCATTTCGCCGTGACTGAGGAGTTTATGCGCAAGGCGGTGTGCTGGTATGTGCACGGGACCATGGCGACGGAGCTGTTCTTTTGAGGCGGGGGGTCCTGCTGTCGTTTTGCCGGGGTGCGCTGTTCTGCGATTGAGCCTGCGGGGCGGGCCAAACCCGTCCGTGAACGCCGCGATGATTGCTAGGCTTCGGGCGGGTTTGGAACGCTCCGCATGGGCATCCGTAAGGCGGCAAAGCCGCCAACGGCTGTCGCACCGCCCCTACGATGTTTTTGGAAGGCTGTGGGTTCACTGTAGGGGCCGCCGCCTTCGGCGGCCCGGAAACCCGGCGGTGACCGGGAACGGCCCGATGAGGGCATCGGGCTCTACGGAGAACCCCGCGTGTCCTGGTTTGGGTGTAGGGCCCGGTGCCCTCACCGGGCCGTGACGTTGCGGCCATTGCCGGGTGGGGGCGGAAAATGTAGGGGAGGATAGTATCCTCACGAAAACGTTACGATCATTGCCAACCGGGCGGGAGGCTGATAGCCTCCCCTACATTTACACATAAACCTCCGGTTTCACTGTAGGGGCCGCCCTCGGCGGCCCGGAAACCCGGCGGTGAACGGGGACGGCCCGATGAGGGCATCGGGCCCTACGGGGGATCCCGCGTGTCTTGGTTTGGGGTGTAGGGCCCGGCGCCCTCGCCGGGCCGGGGACGTTGAGATATTTGCCGGGTGCGGTGTCACCTGTGGGCCGCCCGGTGTGCGACCCCTACGATCTTTCCGGAAGGTAGCGGGATGAATGTAGGGGCGTACCTGTGTGTGCGCCCGCAACGCAGCAATCATCGCGGCGTGAGCAGCAAGCGGCATTCCCGTTGGTCACGGTCCCACTGAAACCCGGCAAAACCCCGCCGCCCGGAAATTTCCGGGAGGTTGCAGAAAAGCGTAGGGGCGGGTCCCCTGACCCGCCCGGCGGCCCTGCCGCCACTTTGCCGGTTTGTGCTGCGTTGCAATTTACTTCGTAGGGGCCGCCCCGCGTGGCAGCCCGGAAACCCGGCGGTGAACGGGGATGGCCCGATGAGGGCATCGGGCCCTACGGGGGATCCCGTGTGTCCTGGTTTTGGGTGTAGGGCCCGGTGCCCTCACCGGGCCGGGAACGTCGGGGTATTTGCCGGGTGGCGGCGGGGCCCACCTGGCCGCCCGGTGTGCGGCCCCTACGAAGGTGGTGCATGTTGCAGGTTGAATGTAGGGGCCGACCTATGTGTCGGCCCGGGGCCGCCGCAATGATTGCTGGGTTTCGGGCGGGTTTGGAACCCGCCCCTACAACATTTGGAGGGCTGTGGAAACGCCGCCTTCGGCGGCTCGGAAACCTGGCGGTGATCGCGGCGTGGGCGGGCGCACACGTGGGTGCGCCCCTACGGAAATTTCCGGGAGGTTCCCGGTAAAATACAACGTTTGACCTCCTTCTGCCAAAGGCAAAAGGAGGTCTTTTCATGACAAAAACAGAACACTATCAATTGAACCAATGGGACGCCGCTGACTCTGTTCGGCGGGAGGATTTCAACGCGGACAACGCCAGGATCGACGCCGCCTTGGGCGCTTTGAAGGACGCGGCGGAGGCTGAGACGGCGGCGCGGGAGGAGGCGGTGGCCGGGGCCGTCGTGGTGGGGACTTACCAGGGTATGGCCCCGAAGAGCGATCCGACTGCGAAGGGGACGGTCACCCTGGGCTTTCGGCCCCGGTTTTTGCTGGTACGGGAAATTTCCTACCAGGGCAGCTCCGCTTCCGGCGACTACGGCTGGACGCCGGTCAACCTGGGCATCGCCGCGCCGGGCTGCGGGCACTACGCTTACGGCTCGTCTCTGCTGATCCAAGTGACGGAGGACGGCTTCTCCGTCGGCGGCGCCAACGGCAAGTTCAACGCCCCGGACGTTACGTACCTCTACCTGGCCGTGCGGTGAGGGGGGACTTGCCCGGCGGCGTTGAGTCCGCCGCAGGGCGGTGACCGCGGCGTGTGGGGCTGGCCGGTGTCCCGCCCCTATGCCCCTGTAGGGGCGGCATAGCGGTGATCGCGGCGTGAGCGGGTGGATAGTATCTGCCCCTACATTCCCTGCGCGGCCGACGGATTTTCCCAGGGGCCGCTTGGGAAACAGGAAAAACGCCGTTTGGGGTGCGGGGCGGGCGGAATATGGGAAAAAACCACCCCCGGGGTAAAGCCCCGGGGGTGGAAGCATATCCGTATGCTTTTGATCAAAAGCTGCTGTGTTCCATCAGGCGGCGGTGACCGTCCAGTTAATGGTCACGCCGTTCTGGGTAGTGGAAACGGTATAGGTGGGAGTCGCCCCGGCCGTGTAGCCCACGGAGATCTCGTTGCGGGCAAAGCCGGCGTTCATTAGCTGGGAAATCACGGAGTTGATGACGGTGGCGGCATCCGCGCTGTTACTGGTGATGTTGACGGTGTAGGTACCGGCATTGACCGTCACAGTAGGAATGGCGGAGGCAGCGCCCCAGGTCACGGTGACGCCGGCGTTGCCGGTGAACTTGGTCACGGTCCAGGTGCCGTCAGCGTTCTTGGTGATGGTACAGTTGGTACCGGTGACATTGGCAATGGGATAGGTGGTGTTCGTGGCGGAATCCGTGTAGGGCTTCAGCACGATCTGATCGGTGGCGGCCACGCGCACGGTGCCGGCGGCGTTGTAGGCAATGGTGCTCTGGGCAACGCCGTTCAGGGTGTAGTCCAAAGTGTGGCCGTTGGCGTTTAGGGTCAGGGTGAACTGTGCTGCGGTGGGATTCTTCTTCTGGATGTAGATCACGGAAGCCTCGCGGTTGCTGGCAACGCCCACGGTGCCGCCCTTGGAGACCACGGTCACCAGGTCGTTGTCGTCGGTGGCGATGTCGTCCACGCTGCCCACGGACAGCAGGCCGTTGGTACCCACGGTGTAGACCACGGTACTGGCGCTGTAGCTGAAGGCCTTAGCGCCGTTGGCGGTATCCAGCAGCAGGACGTCGGAGGCGGCGGCCTTGGTGCCCACCATGCCGGGCCAGTACATGCCGGTGGTGCTGTTCAGCTTGACGATGGTGTCCACATAGCCGCTGGCGTCATACTTGGTGATGTTGAACAGGCTGTTGGTGAAGTTGCTGCCCACAGCCGCGGCGGCGGTGGCGTTCAGCTTCAGGTTGATGATCTCGCCGTTGTAGATGCCGGTGATGTAGTAGTAGTCCACAACGCCGTTGACCTTGTAGACGGCGGTCACGTCGTTGCTGACGGCATAGAACAGGTCGTTGGCGGTGTTGGCGATGGTGGCGTACTGGTCGATCACCACGTACTTGGCCACGCCGTTGACCGCGTAGTAGATGCAGTGGGCGGTAGTGATGGAGGGCACTTCGCGGTAGCCCTTGTAGACCTTGAAGGTGTCCTTGTAGGTGTTGGTGCTATAAACGCCGGTGTAGGTGTCTACGTCGCGCACCAGGTAGATGGTGTCGCTGTTGGTGGTGCAGGTGGTGTCGGCGTAGCCGCTGTTGAAGGCGGTGGGCAGACCGTTGACGATGTTGGCGCTGAGGGCCGTGCGGGTCACAGACTTCAGGGCATAGCCGTCGCTGGTCAGCACATAGGAGAAGAGCTTGGCATTGGCTCTGTTGCTGTTGATGGTGGTCTTGTCCAGGGAAACGTCATTCAGCAGGCTGGAGTAGTTGGCGCTGGTGATCTTGGTGCCGTCCACGGAGGCGACCTTCACGATCTGGGTGGCGCCGGTCTCGTCCACAAACAGGACCTGGGACTGCTGCTTGCCGCTGTTGAACACGCCGGTAGCGGTGTAGTCGTCGTTCTTCAGGACCATCATCAACTGGACGGGAACTTCCTCACCCTCGCCCCAGATGATGTAGCCGGCGTTGTCCAGCCAGTAGGTGGCGGTGGTGTTGGTCTTCAGGGCGACCAGGTTGGCCTGGGTGATGGTGCCGGTCTGCTCACTGGCGTTGTACTTCACACCGCCGATGGTGTAGGAGGCGGGGGTGGTGGTGGAGCCGGCCATGGTCTGCTCGGTGGTGGCAGTCATTGTGCCGTTGAAGGACTCAGCCACCTGGATGAAGGTGTCGCCGTTGGCGTCGGTGTGGTACAGGACCACGTCGCCCTTCTTCAGGCCGTTGTAGCCGTACACAGTGTCGACGTTGGCCACGGCGACGGAGGTGCCGGGCACGGTCACGTAGGTGGTGCCGGAGATGGCGGTGGTGGACACGCTGCCGGTCACCTTGGCCACAGTGTCGTGGGTGACGACGATTCGGTCAACCAGGTTGGTGTTCTCCTCGTCCATGTAGATCTCCACCAGGTTGCCCAGCTTCTGGGCGTCGGTGGTATCGGGGGTGGGGATGACAGTCTCCACACCGTTGACATAGATGGTGGCGGAGGCGTCATTGAAGCGCTTGCTGATGGAGTCGACCACCTTGGCCAGGGTGTTGTTCTTGGTGGTGACATAGGCGGTGTAGTCAGCCTGCTCCGCGTAAACGCCGATGGAGGAGTTCCTCAGGGACCACTCGTGGGCGGGGCGGCCCATGCCGTCTACGGTGTCGGTGTTCAGCACCAGGTTGGGGAAGTACTTCTCCGCGAACTCGATGGTGTAGGCGTTGCTGTTGGACAGGCGGACCTTGGAGATGGTCTGCTCCTTGGCCACGGTGGTGGTCACGGGGGTGGCGGCGGCGCCGCCGATGCCGATCGTAGCGCCGTTCACGGTGATGGTGCTGCCGGTGGTGGTGTACTCCACCAGGGTGGCCTTCAGGGTGTTCAGAGTCATCTGAGCCATCTGCTGACGGGTCAGGGGATCGGCCAGGATCATACCGTCGATGTCGATGCCGGCGTCGATGGCGTCCACTGCGACGTTG